>JAABUJ010005403.1_pt1 | contig 12802 bp, 12 predicted proteins | sample 5559131 | NCBI WGS metagenome assembly JAABUJ01 (sample SAMN10711875, study PRJNA513366) | rock metagenome | isolation source: Antarctica rocks | place: Antarctica: Victoria Land, Mt New Zealand nord | collected 2016-01-07
GTGACAGTCCCCTCGTCAGGCGAGGGGACTGTCACGACGTGGATAGCAGCCGCTCGGAGGTCGATTAAAAATCTCTCATCCACCCTTAATAGCGGCTTCATGTGGCCGCCGTACGATACATAAGTAGGCGCGAACGGCGCCAACCACTGGGGCGTGCGTCATAGACGCCATATATGTGTGGCTGGCGGCCGGATTGAAGGGTATGAAAGAATAATGATGGGTATCGGGGGACGGTTGGGGCGGAAACGCCGGCGCTATCTGGGCGGCGCGTTGGGCGTGGCCGGGCTGATCGCGGCCGTCGTCGTCCTGCAGGAGGTTGTCCCGCAACTCGCGACGTTCGATCTGGACGTCTCCGTGCAGGCCGTCGGCGCCCTGGCGCATCGGGTCGGGGGGCACAACCTCACGCATCTGCTGGCAACCTACGGCTATTGGGCCGTGCTGATCTTCGTGGCCGTCGAGAGCGTTGGTATCCCCTTCCCGGGCGAGACCATGCTGCTCGCCGCCGCGATCTACGCCGGCACGACGCACCACCTGCAGCTCCCGCTGGTCATCGCCGCGGCCGCTGTCGGCGCCATCCTGGGCGACAACGTGGGCTACCTGGCCGGGCGCGAGGGCGGCTATCGCCTGCTGCGCCGCTACGGCCATCTCGTGCGGCTGGACGAGCGCAAGCTCAAGCTGGGGCAGTACCTGTTCATGAAGCACGGCGGCAAGGTCGTCTTTTTCGGGCGCTTCGTCGCGGTGCTGCGCATCTGGGCCGCCTTCCTGGCCGAGACCTACCGCCTGCCCTGGCGCCGCTTCCTGGCCTACAACGCGGCCGGCGGCGTCGTATGGGCGACGGTCTTCGGGCTGGGGGGCTACGCGCTCGGCGATAACGTGCATCGCCTAAGCGGACCAGTCGGCATCGGCGGCGCCATCCTGGGCGCGCTACTCTTGCTCGCCGGCGTCGTGGTCCTATGCCACAACGAGAAACGCCTGACGGAGGAGGCGGAGCGCGCCCTGCCCGGTCCGCTTGACGGGGCGCAGCCGCGACGACAGGCCCATATAGGGCATAGGGCGGCCGGCACAGCACAACTCGTCGAGTTGGAAGCGAAAGGATAGCATATGCAAGACACTGTTCAGCAGGGGATGCAAGCGCTGGCCTCTCAAAATGTCGTGGCGCGCGACGCCATTATCGTCTGCACCGCGGCCGTCGTCTACGTCATGGCCGCCGCGTGGCTCGTCGTCGTCGCGCGGCGCCGCTTCCGCTGCCGGCGGCGTGGAACCGGCCGCTGCTCCCTGCGCGGTGGCGCGCGCCTATAGTGGGTCGCCAACCGGCCGGACGCCGTGATCCACATGGCGACGCTACGACCGCCGCATGCTGAACGCGACAGGGAGCGCCGCCGCCACCCCATCCACGACGACGCGGCCCCAGAAGATGTGCGTCCCGACGTTGGGCGCGCGAGTGACGGTGACAGTTGTCGTTTCGCTCCAGGCGCCGTCGCGCGCCAGTGCGACGCGGGCGCGCCGCACTATCTCATGCCCGGCGTACCACACCGTCCACATCACCGTCTGGCGCGCGGATGGCGCCGCGCCGCGCACGGTCCATTGTATGCGCAACTGGATCTCATTGCCGGGATGGAAAACATGCGCGACGCGCCCGCGCGCGTCAAGGGTCGTGACGCGCCGCACGACGACCTGCGGCAGGCTCGCCGCGCGCGTCGGATGCGTCGCCGGCGCGACGAGCGCGCCAGCCACGGCGATGAAGGTCAAACCGATACGGGTGTAACGGGCGTAGCGTGTGTGGTTGGTCATACTTGCTCCCCTTTTCTCGTGCGTATCTACTGGGACTGCCGGCTGCCAGCCGGTACGCGCAGGAGGGGCGTCACATAGGCCTATGTGGCGCCCCTCCCATGAATCGGACGGCCGGTTCGTTACTGGCCGGCCTGTCCCGCTCCGGTGTCGGGTCCCTCGGCGCCGCCGTTGTCGGCGGGACCGGAGGCGTTCTGGCTGTCCTGGCAGTTGCCCGTCTGGTTGCCCGCCGCGTCGGTGGCGCACGGCGCGTTGGCGTCGGCGTCCGTCGTCTGGTCGCCCGTCGCGCCGGCGACCAGGTCGGCCTGCACGGCGGCGGGATGCGCGGCGACGACGCTACTGGCATGCACGGCTGTCGCCGCTCCGCCCATGAGCGCCACGCCGAGACCGAGAGCCATCAAGGTTCGTTTGATCATGGTCCGAGTGTTCCTTTCCTACCTATCGTCGTCTTAGCCCGGTACGGCGTACCGCGCTGTGTTCGTGTGCGACCGGCCGTATCCCACACACCCTCATCATCGCACCGCCTGGTTAGGGCGCGGTTAAGGGACGGTTAGAAGATGGTTAGAAAAAGTGAGAGCCTGTCCGTGCGGGCGTCAAACGGTCGCAGGTCCAAGCAGCACTTTCAGACATAGGAGGGTTTAGCCGTGGTCGCGGCCCGTGGGGGCCAGCCGGTCCATGCCGCCCGTTTATGAGGGACGGCTGCGGCACTGAGCGACACCGTGCGCACGCCGGCGTCGCCGAGTGAGCGCCCGCGCCTGATGCGGCGAATAGACGCCGGCGTGCGCCGTTCTGAGCGTGGGGATGTTCGACGCGGCCTTCGTGACCGGAGCCTCCTGTCCCATCGAGAAAGCCATCGGAGGCGATGTGGATCGACACCGTGGATCAGTGATGGTCGGACCCATGCCGCGGCGGATAGTTGTGCCGATTGGCCGTGTCGATCACCCACGCGATGGCTCGCACGGCCCGCGTCGCCGCCCGCACAAGAGCTAGACCAAGCGCCCAGGGGACGGTGACGCGCCAGTGCTGACGCGATGTGTCGTGACGATACGGACGGCGAGGTACGTCACACACTTTCCAGGTCCTCCCTTTCGTGAGGTGTTATCCTCCACCATATGCGCGGGCGATTGCGAGCGCCAGGCCGCACGCGATGAGAGCCGCGCCGCACAGGCCCGAGGCGTAATCAAGCAGGCGGCCCTGTAGCAGGGATCGGCTCCAACGGACGGCCGCTGGAAAAGCAACCGCCCACGCGAGGGCGCCCACAATGAATCCGCCGATGGCAGTGGCCGCGTCGCGCAGGTCAAGCCGCGTGAGTGGGACCGCGACCGCCAGCCAGAAGACAACCGCGAGGGGATTGACCGCGGCGATGGCCACCCCCGTCGCCACCGCACGCCAGGGCGTCACCCAACTCGCCACACGGTGATGCTGGCCCTCGACATGAATGGACGCCTCGGATGAGTGCACGCCGCGCCATGCGGAGCGCAGCGCGGACCAGCCGAGGTAGACGAGGAGGCTCGTGCCAGCGACCGTCGCGAGCGTGCGCGCCTGCGGGTGCGCAAAGATGCCCCCGCCTCCTGCAAGGACGAGGACGGCGTAGAGCGCGTCGCCCACGATAGCGCCGAGCTGAATCCCAACGGCCGCGCGGAAACCGCCCACAAGGCCCCAACGCAGCGTCGCGACGTTGACGGGGCCGGGTGGCGCGACATAGGCTATACCCAGGGCTAGTCCAATCCATGCAATCATCGTCTTCGTATCCCTTCGCGTCCAACACCCGTATGTCTGGCTTCTCGTGTGCGGCCATGTGAAGCACAGGAGACAGACGTAACGCACGTAACACTGTAGCGCCCACCTGGAGCGCAACGCGCCCTACATGCGCTACGCGGCGTATCTGGCACGGGGCTGGCCCATCGCCACCGGCGTTGTCGAGAGCGCCTGCCGTCATTTGGTCATGGGCCGCTGCGATCTCTCCGGCATGCGCCGGACCCGAAATGGCGCCGAGGCCCTCCTGCACCTGCGCTGCGTGCATGAGAACGGCGATTGGGACGCCTATCACGCCTTCCGGCGCCGCCAGCGCCACCAGCGGCAGCGGCTCTACGCCGTGCCCTCCCCCGACGAGGCGGTGACCGTGCTCGACCTCCACGCGCTAAAGTCGTGCGCCGATGCCCCGCTCGCCGGGTGAGGAGCCTGCAACACAGATGAAACACACCCATGTCATTCAGACGATTATCGGGACACTTAAAACGCTGGAGGGGTAGGGCCGCTATACTTGGCCGCGAAGGCTGCGTCTGTCATTGTCAGGTACATGATGCCCTCGACGATGCCGAGGATGGCGGGGATAAATGTCCAGCAGAAGACGAGGTAGAGAATACCCAGGCCGGTGTTGCCCAGATAAAACTTGTGCACTCCCAACCCTCCAAGCAGGATAGCCAAGACTGCGGCGACGACGCGACTCTTCTCGCCGACGGACGTGGTCGCGGTGGCGCCGCTCTGGGGAAGGATCACCTGGCGCACACCGCATTTTGGACAAATCTCCGCACGCGCGTCTAGTTGGGCGCCGCACGCACCGCAGAACTTGAAGGCGGGCTGGCGCACACCGCATTTTGGACAAATCTCCGCACGCGCATTGATATCGTCCGCGCAAGCAATACACTCTTTTGTGTCTTGAGGTGTTGCTGTCATCTCGTTATCTCCAAAGCTCTTGTACGGCACAAAATACATCATATAGCCCTGCCACATGCCCGATCACCCGTTATCAGATCCGCGCTGATAGCAGCAGGATTGTTCCGCAAACGTAGAACTGATACTGACAATCGGTTTGTTCAACGTGCGGACGCCGCCTAATTGCTTAGGTTGGCGACGAGATCGAGAGGGCTGGCGTGGTCGCTGCTGATGGTGATAGACTGGACGCCGTGAACATTGACGGAGAACGGTGTCGTGCTGCGATCGGACGACAGCGTTACTGTGTAGAGTTGCCGCGGATTGTTTGCATCCGAGGTGTCATTGATGGTAAAGGTAGACCCGGTCGAGTCCTGGGCGTCGTCGCCGTAGAGGGTGCCGCTGAGCGTAGCGTAGCGTCCGCCGAGGGCATAGGTCACGCTCCCGTCCCCGTAGTTCCCGTCGCCGAGTTGGAGGCCGCGCTCGATGGGCGTCCGGGCGTGCGCGGCCACATTGCCGTGGGGGATAACGACTACATATTGCGGGCTCGACATGTCGAGCGTCTCTAGCGGGGTCGGGTTGGGTGTCGGGGTAGCGCATGTCTTGCCGCCGGGACACGGCGTCAGGTTGGCAACGATGTCGAGTTTGGCGGAGTGGTCGCTGGCGAGGCTGATTGACTGGACACCGCGCACATCCAGGGTGAAGCGGGTGACGTTACGGTCATGTAGTTCGGCCCACGAGTACAGCGGCCGTGGCCGCGCCGCGTCGGTTGAGTCATTGATGGTAAAGGTAGACCCGGTCGAGTCCTGGGCGTCGTCGCCGTAGAGGGTGCCGCTGAGCGTAGCGTAGCGTCCGCCGAGGGCATAGGTCACGCTCCCGTCCCCGTAGTTCCCGTCGCCGAGTTGGAGGCCGCGCTCGATGGGCGTCCGGGCGTGCGCGGCCACTCCCTTTCCGATGACCACGACATTCTGGGGACTGGACATGTGGAGCGACTCCAATCGCAGGGATCCTCCATGTTTGCTGCCGCCCTTACCGTGGCTTGAGGTATGCCTATGGCCCGTGGGACCATGCTTCCCCTTATTGGTAGCGCCCACCTGTTGCGCATGGGTCCCGGTGACTGGCTCAAGCAGTGTGACTCCGACCGCGATTATCGCCACGACACTCAGAAGCCGCATCCAGCTACGGTGCTGATGATTGCTCGCCCGATTTGTGCTCGAACCTACTAAACATTGTTGGGTAATAATTTTCACGTTCGCTTCCTTGTCTATCGGTTGCGTCTTACCTAGGGCATGTCCTGCACCTTGGTGGGTAGGGTGGGCACATTAAATGTGACCCACTACACCCAGTGTGAACTGCGAGTTAAGCCACGTCTACGAACACTGCTACCATTAGCTGACACAATTAGGGTTGTGGTACACGAAAGCGCAGTCGTACACTATGCCATCGTCGTGTGGCAGTCCCATCAATTTTTCAAGCAGCCTCCGGCCTGCTAGCGCGGAAATGGGTGTAGGCAATGGCAACAGGGCAAACGCCGACTTTTGGGGAGTTACTCAAGCGCTACCGTATGGCCGCTGGCCTATCGCAGCAGCGACTGGCGGAGGTGGCCAGCCTGAGTACGCGTGCGGTCAGCGCGCTCGAGCAGGGGACGCGTCAAGCGCCGCAGCGAGAGACCGTGCGCCTGCTCGCGACGGCGTTGAGCCTCACGGAGCAAGAACGTATCGCGTTTGAGGCATCGGTGTCGCGTCGTCGGAAACTTTCTCCGCCATCCACCATCAGCCCTGTGAGCAACTTGCCGGCACAGCCTACGCCGCTGATCGGGCGCGAGCAGGAGGTGGCCGCCATCGTGACGTTGCTGCTGCGCGAGGAGGCGCGGCTGGTAACTCTCACCGGGGTGGGGGGTGTGGGCAAGACACGTTTGGGCGTGCAGGTAGCAGCCGAGGTGAGCGATATCTTTGTGGACGGGGCGTATTACGTCCCCCTCGCTTCCGTGGGCGATCCTGTTTTCGTTGTCTCAACTATCGCGCGTAGCCTGGGGCTGAGGGAATCGGGCAGCCGCCCGTTGAGCGAAACGCTGATCGAGTACCTACACGATAGGAGTGTGCTACTGCTTCTCGACAACTTCGAGCACGTCCTGACGGCGGCGACAGGGATTGCCGATCTGTTATCTACTTGTCCAAAGCTAACGGTGCTCGTGACGAGTCGGGCTGTGTTGCACATCCGCGCTGAATACGAATTCGCGGTACCGCCGCTAGCTGTACCTGATGTTGTAGCCAGCCCTCATACCGACGCGCTCTACCACTATGCCGCCGTCCGCCTTTTCGTGCAACGCGCCAGGGCGGTCAAACAGGATTTCCACCTAACCGACGCGAATGCGTCGGCGGTCGCGCACATCTGCGTACGCCTCGACGGCCTGCCATTGGCCATTGAGTTGGCGGCGGCGCGCATCAAGCTATTGTCCCCAGAGGCGCTACTGGCGCGGCTGCATCAACGATTGCAGACGTTGACGGACGGGTCGCGCGACCTACCCGAGCGGTTGCGGACCATGCGCGACGCGATAGCTTGGAGTTATGATTTCCTGGATGTGGGTGAACAAGTCCTGTTCGCCCGGCTTTCCGTCTTTGTTGGGGGCTGCACGGTCACGGCGGCGGAGATTGTCTGCGGCGCGACCCATGATCCAGCGTCGCCTGTCTTCGCCGGCCTGGCATCGCTCGTCGGCCAGAGCTTGTTGCATGTGAGCGGGCAGGACGATGGTGAGTCACGTTTCGGCATGCTGGAAACAATCCGTGAATACGCACAAGAACGCTTGATGGCAAGCGAAGAGATGGAGGAGATCCGGCGGCGGCACGCGGCGTACTATATGGCTCTCGCGGAGGAAGCAGAGCCGGAGTTACAAGGGCCGGACCAAGCGCTATGGATAGAGCGGATGAGCGGGAACATGACAATCTGAGGGCGGCGCTTCAGTGGGCGCTCGATAGCGGAGCCCAAGCAACGGGCCTACGTCTAGCCGGGGCAGTATGGCGGTTCTGGTATAAGCGCGGCTACCTGAGCGAGGGACAGGAGTGGCTAGAGGGGCTGCTGGCGTCGGCTGCAAACGGCAATGAGCAACCGTCAGCGTCCGTCTACATTAAAGCGCTACATGGAGCCGGCGTGTTAGCGGTACTCCAGAGCAAGTACGATCAGGCAACGCTACTGTATGAGCGAGGCTTGGCGCTATCGAGGCAGCAAGACGATAAGCAGAGTCTCGCTGAAATGCTGCACAGCCTTGGGCGTGTGGCGCACGATCAGTATAACTACGAGCGTGCTATAGGGCTGTACGAGGAAAGTCTCTGTCTTAGAAGGACAATTGGAGACAAAACAGGTATCGCTAACACGCTGACCAACTTAGGCATTGTAGCGTACGAGCAGGGCAACTACGCGAAGGCGGCCGTATTGTACGAGGAGGGGTTAGCGCTCTATCGCGAGTTGGGGGACAAGCGGTCCGCCGGTATATGCCTTGGGAATCTTGGCCTTGCCCTGTCTGAGCAAGGTGAGTGGGCACGCGGGGCGGTACTCATCGAGGAGAACTTGGGGCTGCAGCGAGAACTTAACGACAAAGTGAGCATCGGGCATGCTCTCATTAATTTGGGCTGCGTCGCGCTGTTACAGGGTGAGTACGAGCGGGCGGCAACATTGGCCGAGGAAAGCTGTGCTTTACAACAGGAGTTGGGTGACAAGCGTGGCATGTCTGGGTCCCTTCTCAACTGGGGGGAGGCGCTGCGCAATATGGGGGATTATGAGCGCGCAAAAGCAATCCACAAAGAGAGTTTGGCCTTGGCCCGAGACGTCAACAATGGGTTAGGGATTGCTGAGTGCTTGGAGGAACTAGCGGACATAACCAGTCTCCAAGGATGCCCGAACGACGCAGCGCGGCTATTTGGCGCGGCTGCAACCCTGCGCGATGCTATGGGGACACCCATACCACCGGCGGAGCGTACAAATTACGATCGCGCTGTGGCGGCTACCAAATCTGCTATGGGAGACGACGAATTCGTGGCAGCCTGGACAGCGGGAGGGGGAATGCCAATAGAGCAGGTCATCGCCGAGTTACGCTGATACCCCACCGGCTCCGCGCGCCACCACTTTGCGCAGGGGCGCGGTTCATGAGAAGGGAGCGCTATTTCGGGGATAGGCTAGCGGCTGCTATCATAGGCTCATCGGGCGTAACAATGAGAATGGTGATGATGTATGGGCGGCAACTACAGGCGGTATATCCTCGCGCTCGGGCTCACGCTACTCGTCGTGGTGGCTATTTTCGCGGGTTGGATACCGCGCATGGTGGTGGCGTGCGGTCACGTCCTGGCCCTGTACTTCGCGGCGTGGCTGCTGCAATTCTTTTTCACGCCCTGGGTCGACCGCCTGGCGCGGCGCGGCGTGCCCCGCGTGCTGGCCGTTTCGTTTGTCTACACGGTATTGGGCGTGGGCCTGGTCGTCTTCCTGTACGCCACGATTCCGGGTCTCGTCTCCCAGGGGCAGAACCTGGGGGCCAAACTGGCCAACCCGCACACCTACATCGGTGTCTCCCGTGTGACGCAGTCCCTCGAGTCTATCGCTGAGAAACGCTTCCATGTACCGCACAGTCAGGTACAGCAATTCACGAAGAACTATAGTTTCAAGCTGACGTCGGGCGCGCTCATTGCCGGCAAGCAACTACAAACGATGATCAACAGCCGCTTAACCCCCGCGGATATCGGCAACGGCGCCACGGCCGTGCTCAACTTCCTCAATGCGCTCAATACGTTCTTCCTGAACGCCCTGATCGTGCTGATCCTGGCGTTCTACATGATGCTCGACGGCCACAAACTCGTGCGTCAGGCCCTGGCCTACTTCCCGCCCGCCGCCGACGATGTGATGGAGAGCGTCCATCAAATCATCAACCGCAAGTTCGGCGGCTACATCCGCAGCCAGGTCATCCTGGCGCTAACGTACGGGCTGCTGACCTACCTCATCTCGGTAGGCTTCGCCCTACGCTATTCGATCCTGGTCGCGGCCGTCGCGGCGATAGCCATGCTCGTGCCGTTCATCGGAGCCTTCGCCGCCATCGTCCCCCCGCTCATTGCGTTCGTGCTCGTGCATGTGACAGACCCCACGTTCCCCATCGTCGGCTTCGTGGTGTTGTTCATGTTCCTGGCCGTGGCGCAGCACCTCGTGCTCAATCTGCTGGCGCCGCGCGTCATGGGCAGCGCGCTCAACATGCACCCGCTGCTGGTCATGCTCGGCTTGCTGCTGGGCGCCGAGTTGAGCGGCTTGTGGGGCGCGATCTTTGGCGTGCCGGTGCTGGGAGTACTGCTCGACATCGCCGACCTCGCCTACCGGCGCGTCGCCAGCCCGCGGCACGTCCACTTGCGCCCGCTGCGCGCGCGCCACAAAGGCGTGGCGCAGGCCGCTGTCGCCCCCCAACAACGGCAGGGGATCGAATGACGCCGCCCGCGATTGTGATGGTGAGCGCCGTGGGCCTGGCCCTAAAGGACCATGGCAGGGCACGGACCTTAAAAGGTCTGCGCGACGGCGACGATGGCCGCACACCTGCCGGCCATGATGACCCTTCAGGGTCCGGTCCCTGCCATGGTCCTTTAGGGCCAGGCCGCGTCTCACAATCGCGGGGCGCACCCGCCCCGTCGCCCCGTCGCTAGCGCTGGCACGGGTGATGCTAGAATAGTTAGGATACACCTACTTGTCGAGTGCTTCATCGCCTGGATATACTATTGGCGCCTGGCATTCTTTGACAAAATTGTTCGAAATGAGGCGCCCGTTAGTCATTATTCGATGTCGCCGCGTGACATAGAATAGTATACATGTGTTGCATATTTATATCATGCAATAGATATATTTAATGTAGCGTGCGCCGAGATCGAACAAAACAGGGTGAGAGCGGTGGTTATGTCCGGATGACAGCCACGATACGTGAGCCGCATAGACCACAGGTGGCGTACTCCCTGCCGGCGAGAGGACAATGTTAATGATATGTCGTGACCAGTGGAGGCCCTATGATAACGGCTAGAGAGAGTGCTGACGTCTTCGCGGCGCTGCTGGACGAGCGCACCAACCTCCAGGAAAAGCTCGCCCGTCACGCCCAACAGATATTGCCCGGGCCGGCCGGTCTGCTCGCGGAGACGAGAAGTTATGCGCTCTCGAACTCGGGTAAGCTGCTGCGTCCGCTGCTGTTGCTCGAAGCCTGCCGGGCCGCCGGGGGCGATCCCGATGTCGTCTTCCCCGCCGCCGCAGGCACCGAGTCCGGCCATGTGGCGAGCCTGATCCACGACGATATCATCGACGGCGACCGCGAACGTCGCGGCCGGGCGACCCTGCACGTCAAGTACGACCTGGCCGCGGCTATCCTGACCGGAGATCTCCTGATTTTCGAGACATTCCTCAGCTACACCTACTGTCACGACTGCGGGGCCAGCGCTGAGACTGTGCTCTCCGCCATCCGCACCTTGAGTTCGACGTGCATCGACGTCTGCCGTGGACAGGCCCTCGAAGCGGCCATCGCGGGGGATCTCGAAACGACGGAGCAAACCTACTTCGATATGATCGGTCTCAAGACGGCCAGTGTCTGCCGCGCGGCGACGCGCATCGGTGCGCTCCTGAGCGACGCCGACGACGCTGTCGTCGAAGCGCTCTCCGCGTATGGCGACAACCTGGGCATGGCCTTCCAGATCGTCGACGATGTGCTCTCGTACGCGGGACGCCCCGCCGTCGTCGGCAAGCCGCTCAAGAGCGACCTGCGCAATCAACGCGTCACGCTCCCGCTCATCTACGCGTTGCAGCAGGGCGGCCCGTCCGTGCGTGCGCGCATCCGCGCCTTGTTCGCGCAAGAGGACGGCGCGGCCGCCCACGATGAACTCACGCGCATCCTCACCTCGACGCACGCTCTGGAGCGCGCGCGCGCGTGCGCCAACGAACACACGGCGACAGCCAAGGCGCGCCTCGACCTCTTGCCCTACTCGGAATCGCGGGAGCGGCTGCGGTCCCTCGCCGATATATTTCTGGCTCGGGATTACTAACACAGCGCATCAGGACTATCAACACAGCGAAAGGGTATACCCATGAGTCTGGCTATCTCGACGAGCGTGAAGTAACGCGATGGGATTGCTCTCGACCGATAGCGCGGCGGCCGCGGCGTCTCTGGGGTCAAGTGACGCTGCCGCGCTACAGCAGTCGCTCGACCACGTCGCGAACCACCTGCGCGCGGAGCAGCGCCCCGCGGGCTATTGGGTCGGCGAACTCTCGACCTCCGCGCTGGCGACGGCCATGTCGATGGTGGGCTTATGGCAGACCGGCCGCGCGCGCTACCACACCCCTATCGCACGCGGCCGCCGCTGGCTCTTCGCGACGCAACATCCCGATGGCGGCTGGGGCGACGCCATCGTCGACCCGTCCAACATCAACGCGACAAGCCTCGCTATCGGCGCGCTCACGCTGACCGATACTGGCGATACCAGCCCCCCAGAACGAGCGGCCCTGCAACGCGCCCTGGCCCTGCTGGAGACATTCGGCGGATGGGCCGCGGTGGGCGATCCGGCGCGCTGTACCTTGAGCGGACCCTGCCGCACCGTGGCCGCCCTCGCCGGCCTGATGGACCGGCGCCGCATCAAGCGCCTGCGCCCCGAGGTCATCTTGCTCCCGCCACGCGCGCGCGCGGCCATCCGTCTCGTTTCGACGACGTTCCCCGCCTACCTGAGTATCTCGACGCTGCATAGTACTTTCGCGCCGGACACGCTCAACCGCCTACCCACGTACGGCTGGGCGCGCGCGCGGGCCGAGCGCTGGTTGCGGCGCGCGCAGGGTCCGAACGGCTCGTTCGAGGAGTCGGCCTTCCTGACCTCGCTCATCATCGCGTTCCTGACCGCCGCCGGTCGGGGCGCGCTACCCTGGCTGCCCGACGCGATCCGCTTCGTCGTGGAGAGCCAGCGCGACGACGGCGGCTGGCCGATCGACCGCGACCTGGAGACGTTCGACACCGACATGGCGGTGTTCGCCTTCGCCGAGGCGGGGCTGCCGGTCCCACACGCCGACCTCATCCACGACTGGTTGCTGGCGCGCCAATTCCGCACGGTCTGCTTCCCGACGGGCGCCAAGCCCGGCGGCTGGGCCTGGGCCATGCCAGCGGGCTGGCCGGACGCCGACGATACGGCCTACACTATATTGGCCTTACGCGCCCTCGGCGTCCCCGCGTCGTCGCCCGCGCTACAACGCGGCGCCGATTGGCTGGAGGGCATGCAAAACGCCGACGGCTCCTGGCCCACGTTCATCCGCAACTCGCGCATCCCCTACGACCACGACTGCCCGTACATCCTCGGCCATGTGCTCAGCGCCCTGCACA
>JAABUJ010005404.1_pt1 | contig 12802 bp, 15 predicted proteins | sample 5559131 | NCBI WGS metagenome assembly JAABUJ01 (sample SAMN10711875, study PRJNA513366) | rock metagenome | isolation source: Antarctica rocks | place: Antarctica: Victoria Land, Mt New Zealand nord | collected 2016-01-07
ACTTGATGAAGAACGTAAAGAATTCTTATCGATTTAGATGATTTTCGCATCTAAAATTCTAGAAATGGACTCTTATCTCGAGGTTTTCTCGAAAAGATAATATCTCGCTGGCCTACTGTTTTGGCGGGGTCAGCCGCTGATCACCCACCAAATTTGCCCCCGGATATCCTCCTGATGTTCTCAGGCATCTACTAACAAATTAAGGTGGCGGGGTCGGAGATCTAAAAATAAAGCCTAGGATTTGCAAGCGTTGTGAAATTGCTAAATACGACATGATTCATTCCATCTGAATCACCAACACCATCCCGTTCGTCTCGCATCTCAGTCGCGGCGTGGCGCATACCGCTCAAAGTATATCGATAATACGGGAGTATCAGACTGTCTTATTCCAATGTCTACGTTTGGTTTCCGCGTAGTCTTCCTTTCTCTCTTTCCCACGACGTTATTCGATAGCATCTGCAACACGTCCCTGTCATCGCCATAGTAAGATCTCACTTACCCGCCAGTCTAATACTTATGAACAGCGGTATCATTTCCAACCCGAATTGCTGATACAACTTAAGCAGATAGTCCTTTCAGGAAATCCCCATCCACGGACCTTTGCCACCTCAACGTGCAGAATGCTTGATCACGCCCAGAACCGCGAGCTTGTCTGCTGTGAGGAGTCCAAGACTTCGCATCTTGAAGATCCCATCCCCCATGAGCCAGTATCCATACCGCATGCGCACATCCACCCAGTCAATACGCAGCAATGGCCCCTAGACTTTGGTCTATACCTCTTCCTCCGAGCCCGCCTCACCCTTAACCCCAGCAACGGACCACGGATTGACGACTCGGATGAGTCATCGAGAAAAGAGACGGAAACCATCGCTTCCCAGACACCACTGAAACGATGCGCTTCGACACTGTTGATACCTCAGAGCCCAGAAGATGTACAGCGAATATTGGTCGGCACGGGCGAAGCGCGCACGAGGCTGGTTGAGAAGATCTATTGTGGGGGTGGATGCTGCTTTCTGAACGCGTTCCAAGAAGATCTCTCATCGAGTACCATCACACCCCTTGCAGAACCGCCTTTCGAACTCTTGGCCTGAAGTTGGGAGCCCTGAGTATGGATACCGAAATGACAAAGATCACTGAATTGCCGCCGCAAACAGTATCCTTCAGCAAATTTGCTACAGATATCGTTCCGGATCAATATGACGTATAACGGCATCCACCGAATTTTGTGCAACCACACGCTCCGTGGGAAGTCTACTCATCCAAGTTTCACCATGCGATGGAGCTTACGAAGCCTGGGGCCAAAGAAGAACATACCACTTTGACCTGGACGTGTCCGACTACCCAGCCGAAACAGGCTACGTTGACTTCGTTGTTGGTGGCGCTGTTGGCGTCCAGGCTCCAAATCCATCCCATCTCGTCTCCGATGTCTTTGACCCATTTTGTATACCCGACTATGTGCGCGACCAGCCGTACTCCTACACACCACCTCCGGCCGCTGGCCCACCATCTGGGGCGACGACACACTACGCGTCCTTTCGACCACTAGCCGCGCGCTCCTAACCTGGTGCTCCGATATCCAATTCTACCCACCAATTAAAGCGCTCTTACGCCTCCTCGCCGAGCACGCTTCCGCCGCCAAGGAGTATAAAGTCCTCCTCTACCTCTGTTCCGCCCAAGGTCAGGCCTCTTTGTGCGACCTTCGGACTGGCCCACACATCACTCTCGCGCAGCTCCTCTCCGCATTTCCTTCTTCGAAGCCTCCACTCCCACATCTCCTATCCGTTCTCCCAGCACTGATGCCCCGCTTTTACTTCTCTCTCGCACAACCCCTGTCTCCTCGACCCCAAAGGCCACAAAGATCCCCGCATCATCGAGATTGCAGTCACAGTGCACGAAACACACAACTGGCGCGGCGGGCAGCGTATAGGCGTGGGGTCGGGCCTCTTGGAGCGAGTCGCACGTCAGGTCATCGATGCGGAAAAAGCAGGCACCGACCCTCTCGATCTCGAGCTCCAAGTCCCCATGTTTAGGGGATTAATGGCCAACCCTCTCGCCCGCGAATTCGTTACCGACGGCCCTATGCTGCTCATCGGCGCCGGAGTCGGATTCGCACCCTTCCGAGGCTTCGTACAGAAACGCCTGCGAAGCGCCATCTGCGCAAACAAGGTCTGGGTACTGCAAGGAGTACGGGACTCGGTCCTTGACGGACTGTACAGCGGAGAATGGGGCGTCGAGGAAGAACAAGTGAAAAAGGCGGTGCAAAGTCGGAGGGGACAGGGGAGGTACGTACAGGTGGAAGTGAGGCAACAGGCAGATCTGGGTGGTTCCTTATCAACGCACTCGACGGACGGGTATTTGTCTGTGGGAGTAGTAAAGGGATGGGAGAGGGGGTGGAGGAGGCGTTGGTGGATGTCGTTATGGACAAGGGTAATCTGAACAGAGAGGACGCTCAGACTTTTTGGGACGGAAAAAAGCAGGCGGGGCAGTACATCACTGTGAGTTTCGTCATTGGATCCATTGGTATGGAAGTGCTTCTGCTGATATCGGCCTTAGGAGACTTGGTAATGCCTACCAATCATTTCCTTACCAGGGCAGAACGAGGGCGTTGTACAGTATCTAGTTCACGAGAACGGCGTTCGGATGCATGGACAGATGGGTTACAATGATGGCTCGCGCCTGCAGGTTGCATTGCTTTCAGCGGTATCACGGTGGCGGCCTTCTGCTGTACATCAATTGCATTGCTTTTAGCGGGCATTACGGTGGCGGCTTTCTGCTGTACATCAATTGCATCATTTTTGGCGGCATTACGGTGGCCGCTTCCTGCTGTACATCAACACTCAGAATTGGAGGCAAAGAGGTTTAGGGCTACAGCATAGAATGGCTCACGCCTGATGTATAAATCACTTCACGTTTGGGGAACAGTAGCGGCCTTCCTTTCCACTCCAACTCCTGCCACCTCAACAAGACCAAGGATTCATTCATTTAATCCATACACCAGCAGCACTGGAATAATCCCACTCGTGACTCCTGGGTAAGCTTCTCTTCCGCCCTTTCCTTTACACCTCTCCTCCTCAAACCAGCATTCCCGCCTAACAGCTTTGCCTCTTATCGCAATGACTCTACGTTAATGCCTAAATCCATCAATACGTCGTCAATGCGTCTTCACCCAAAGGAGCGTCAAGTGCCCACAATTCCCTGCGATTCCAGCACTGCTCTCGCATAACCCTTCTTGCCTCCAAGCCAATACGCTTATGCGCCACATCTAACGGACGAGGAGCTGGGTCTGTCCGGCCATCCTCAAACAAGCCTCCCGCTCCCCTCCCGTTGCTACATCCTCCACACTCTACACAATCAATCTCCAAACTCCCAGCCCCACTTTGAGCCCGCCAATACTCAATATCCACGCTCCGTTTGGTAGCGACATTCACATCCTGTCTGCCTGTCATTCTTGATCGTGGAGGTGGGAGTGGGTGTGAGAGTGGGATGGATGAATGGATGGATGGATGCTGCGATGGGGCTGAGGCGTTGGTTGGGGATGGGGGGGCGTTGGGTTTGGGGAGTAAAGACACCTTGGAAGGAGCTTGATACGATACCGCGCCGACGTGAGAAGTTGGCTTTGTAGTGACCAAGGCTCCCGAAAGCCGCTGCTCAATCGCTGAGGAGCAGTAGTGCGTGAACGTCCATGTTTGTCTTTCAAGTTCGAGGAGACTGGCACTGGCGATGGGGATAATTAGCGTCCAATCATCCTATCAGAAGGGAGCGAGGAAGCGTGGAGTGGTGGGAACGGTGGCGAGGGACGGTAAGGACGGTGGCACTGAGGAGGGGGGTGCGAGGGTGTTGTGGGATGGGTTGGTGATGGAAAAGGGAAGAGGGACGATATGAGCCTTTTGGGAATTAGATGTGGTGGGGGTTTCGATGTCAGCTTTTAAAGAGGTGGGTGGGTTGGGAGGTAGATATTCTTGGATAGACGGCGAGTGCTGCTGTAGCAAAGACATGTATGGAAAAACGCAAGGGCGGGAAGTTAATGGAGTGAACCACAAGTAAAAACGCATGGCTGAAGAGGCAAACCGTTGAAGCAATTTCTAAGTTAATCAAAATATCCGAGGAGCAGGGCTCGAAGGAGATCCTGAATTCATCTGCGATACGAGGAACTCTCGAAAAGTATACTTTGCCGGCGCATGGGATAAGCAAGAGTCCCTGACAAGATTCTGCTTCCAAGGGTTGAAGGCCTACCGAGCTGCAAACGAAGGTCGACTCGATGGTAGCTGTCGCTGTCCGTTAAACGTAAGAACTCATCTCGAAGACGGGCGAAGTATTGCCGTGACACGGCTTCCATGTGGACGGTAAGCGTAGTCAAATGATGAAGCCATGAAGAGGCTCGACCATAAGGTGGCCGCCGGCGCAGTATATGCGTTACGATGCTGGAACTTTCTTGAGTGTTTCATTTGTGCATTGTTCAGCACTGATTGGGCTTTTTCAGATGGTATACCTGAAACTCTCCGATCCCTCAATAACTCTCCTGCCCTTTTCCGCTTGCCGATTGGCATGGACAAACCATCCACTTAGCGCCAGCACAAACACAACAACCAAGCAATTGCACCTACCACCCATCAAGGATATCGTCAGCAACACCCTCTAACCTTGCAGCAAAGCATCTCACTCACGCAATAGCCGCGCTGATCCCGGGCACGTATCTCGGGGCATCCTGCGCCCTAAAGATCGTTCCTCCACTGATCCCACCGATGCCTCCAAAAGCCACAAACATCGCACTGCACAGCGCGCGCTTCCACTGGCCGCGGACGTTGTTGGCTTGGTATGCCAGCGCGGTGGGGATGTTGGCGTTCGTGCCGGCGGTGACAAGGAAGACGCCGAAGTAGCGAGCGCCGCTGGAGGAGGCGAAGCCCATGATTGGGAGGCCGATGAGAGCGATGAGGGAGTTGGCGATCAGGATCGGGCCGCGGACGTGGTATTTGTCGCCGAGGTAGGCGGAGAGGATCATGAGGAGGACGGCGAGGGCGTACTGAGAGATTGTATATTAGCTGGCTAGAACGGGAGGTTTAATATCTAGGGGACGATCTAGTAATGAAACGTCGTTGGGGATGACAACAATATCGGAGAGTGTCGGTCTTGACTTAAGAGATGAGAAAAGCTATTGATCGCATAAGGAAGCAACGTACCGGAGGCGCAACGAGACACTGAGAGGCACTAACGCCTTTGATAGTTCGAGGTCAGCGTCTCCGTTCCTAGACAAGACATGGAGTTTGGGAAGATGCTCACTAAAATCCAAGCCATTCTTCAAAATTATAGGCAGGAAGACTGAGATAGACGTGGTGACCGTTATGATAAGGCTTTGTAAAAGATCATCAGCAGGTAATCTTATCTTCGCCCATTGCTATAATGCTGAGGCTAGAGTTGAAGATCTTACAAGGAAATGAATGCGAAAGCCCAAAGCTTGAAGTCAAGAGCAGGTCGCAAGAACCTCTTCAAGGTGAACTGCTCTGGCAATGCATCGCCTCGGTCTTTGTTGACCCGCCGTAAAACGAATTGGCACTCCTCATAGTTGAGGAATTTCCATGACTGATGAGCTTTCTCAGGGAAGTCGACAAGCAAGAAGTAAGCGAAGAAGGCGACTACACATGTAATCTTTGAAGAAATCAGCGTGTATCAGCAATCCAATTGCTTGCGGCCAGCATGGATTTCGACCGAGAAAGCTTACGATGCCTTCGATGATAAAGATCCATCGCCAACCTGCTTTGCCGGCAAGACCATTCATCTGCATGAGACCATAGGCTAGAATACCTCCAAACGCAGATGCAAGGCAGCCGATCACGTAGAAAGCTGCGTACCGCTTACCAACATCATCTGTGTAATTTGGTCAGCCTGCCATGCAAAGCTAACACTCGTCACCATAGGCTACTTACAACGGGAGTACCAAGTAGCTAGGAGGTAGACAATACTTGGATAGAGGCCGGCTTCGAGAACACCGAGGACGACCCGAAGTCCGAGCATTGTGGTCCACGTATGTACAAAACCGAATCCCTGGTCAAGATCAGTCACTCGTTAAACGGCTATGCGCAGAGGAAAGGGCTTACTATCTCTGTCGCGCCCCAGAAGAGAGCGATCGTCGCTAGGAACTTTCGAGGACCCAGCTTTCGAGTCAACACAGTCGCAAGAGGCTGAAAGATAACGTAGGTTGGAAAGAAAACCAGGACTACGATCGACTGCGGTCGGGCAACGCCAGGTCAGCCAAAACCTATTCGAGTTGAAGATATATGCTTTTCCTTCTTCATACGTACGTATCGGTACCCAACATTCAGATGCAAGTCCTTCGTCATGCTAGATAGAAAGTGTGGATGAGCAAAGAAGCTGGTACTTGTTCTCAACATAGTGAGCTCACCCTGCTATAGAAGCATTACCGAGGTTGCCACGGTCGATGAGCGAGAAACAGTATATAAGTCCGCATGTTACGACGAGCCTCCGATCAATGCGGTGGATGATGGCCTTCTGCTCTGACAATGAATAGACATCATCTTTATCGATGTCCGAGACCATAGAGTCCGAAGCAGTATCCAGACCCCGGCTACGCTTGGTCCCGTCACCAGCTTTCTCGTCCGCTTCGGTATACATGCTGACTAGCAGACTCGCAGATTCGCTTTCGGCCTCGCGATCCATCATGGACAACGGCGCGAGTTCCTCTTGTAGGAATTCACCACGACCATGACCGGTGCGATCAGGTCCCCCACATCTCAAAGTGTAGTGTCGCTGCTAATGCTTGCATGATACGTCAAATACTGCGCGAAGCACTGTGGACCTATTGAGATGGCGCCAGGGTTGCAGTGATGGCGTAGAGACTGCAGTGAGCAAGCGGGGCGGTCTTGTGGATATGCCGCGACAAGGCAGCCTGTGATAGTGGTGATCCGTTGAGGCAGCACTAGACGATCAATCGGCGAATCATTTATGTCCAATAACCCTACATGCAGACGGAGGATCCCGTATGCAGCTCGCCGCGACTGACTGATACCCGCGCAAGTCAAAAGACGTCGGCTCGTCCTTTGCTAAGCTAGATTTTGTGAAGCCATATTTGCATTCTGTGACTTCGGAGGTTTGATAAACAATGATGAACGAGCAATCTCATCCTTACATGGGACACGAGATGAAGCACTCGTTCTCGCGAGCTTGGTTATCTTTCTCTGTACAGGTATACCATCCTTCATCAATTAGTTGTCTCTCGGTACGTTTCCAGTACAATGCCTTCTCGCCTTTCGAATCCTTTCGATCCAGATCTCCAAGTCGGGCTTCAATCTCACTTGCCCCAGAAAGCGGAATCTGCATCCACTGGTGTCAACCCCAAACCTTGACATATAAGAAAAAGACATGCTCTTACCCTGAGGAACAAAGTACAATCACGCAATGTCATCGCTGTCAAAATGTCTTGAGTCGCCAAATCAGCTTCGAGAGTACCAACCGGATCAAGCTCCACCTGGAGCTGCTTCAAACGCTGTAAGAGCGAGGCGTTCAGTATCCAATCCACGATAAGTTCTTTCAGACGTTCATCTCGAAATGCTAAAAGTTTAGGCGAAGCCAGTATCTGGTCGACAGCCACAACCACCTGTGGTCTATCGCTAGAAGCAAGCCTCAACGGGCAAAAGCCACTTCTTCCATCTTCTGCTCCATGATCGTCTTTCCGCGCAGCCAGTCTCATAGCCTGCAACGCGCAGGTCCTACAGCGCTTGCTCTCCGAAGGAGCAGATGGCGACTGTACCAGCCACTTAGGCTTGAACTCAAGGCTCACGCTCGATTCGTTCGAGGACATATCGGAAACCAATGATCCATAGCTCTCATCTTCCGCTAGATAAGTCCCGTTTCTTTTGCTCGGCCTTTGGCCATGACTTTCCATCTGGCGAAGCTCTACATTGAGATCCTTGATGACTAGTGGCGAGATCTTGAACAATGTCTGAGACACTAGCTGACTATCGAGAAACAATGGTGACACGACATTTTGGAAGTGGTCCCATGAAGTCCTGACGGGCAATACAGTCGACAGATCCTTACGAAGTCGAATGAGTTTACCATCCAGGCGTGGGTCTATCATCAAAGGTTGAAGATCTGTGGGTGGGGGTGTCTGAGTGCTACCATCCGGAATGAATCGTAGGTCGGCTTCTGTAGTAGGACTTTCCGGAGGGTTGAGAGGTTTGTAGATGATGTTTGCTGCACCTTCGGCGAGATACTCTAGATGTAAGCCAGAGGTCGGCTCCAGAATGAAAATACCTGCCGGGTCCATGATCGTCCTTATAGTACAACGAATCTGGCTTGCTCGACGATGCGTGGGATGTAGATGGTAGACCCTCACCAGTAAACGACCACGAGAAAATAACGTGAAGAGAAATCGTGAAAGGTGGATGCCGCAGAATCAGGATCAAGCAGGTGTCTTCCCCTACTTTTGCCCACACAAACCCCTTATATCTTACACAGTAGCATGACTTACTAATTGCGACTTTTCTTTCACCGTCCTTGGGGGTTTTGCTAGCGATAGAAAAAGCGTTCATTGTGTGGGAAGTTGGGTTGGGGCAGCCTCAACGCGACAAAGCCGCGAAGGGCAGTTTTTAGGGTCATTGATTAGGGTTAGTCGCCGTGTAAGGTTGAGCAAAGGGGCAAGGAAAATTGTTGTAATTCCTTGATCTATTGATCTCTTCAATAAGTCCCTCTCTGGATTTCGCAACGAAGTAGACGATACGCTTCGAATGTTTGACTCTTTAGCAATGGCTTGTCACTGGTCGATCGGTCCCTCGTCATTACGTTAACTTGTTTTATTATAGCACCAGGGAACATCTGCTGTGTTTACCAGCTGGAACTAGCATCCTGCCGCTTCATCGAATAAAAAGCAACAATGTTCTAGATGCCGTGGAGACGAACGAGAGTCAGATCTAAGTCTCGGCGTACGGTCAGCCCCTCGTCTTAGTGTCCTCTCGGTCGCTGTCAAAATGGTTGCTTCAACAGTAAGCAGTCAGGCCTGCCTCACCTTCTCCCATTCAACATATCTTGCCACCTCCTTCACCGCAACCGAGCTATCCACCTCATGCGCCGGGACCGAGTCGTCCTCATGTACCTTTTACAGCAATGACAAACCTTTGTACAGCTTTTGGCAGAACGCTTCCAAGATGACCTGCGTGAGCTACGAGGCGTCTTTCCACGCCTTGGCCATCTGCTCCTGCAAGGACTCCTGCTCGCCTTGTACCTCTTGCCGCGCCCACGCTCGTGATTGGCTGACTCTGACGTGCAAGAAGCGCGCATCCCACGATGGGACCTCGCCGATGCCGATGGAGACCTGAGGCGCGACGACAATGCCGCTGCGTTCACGGTCCAGCCAGGCCGTGACGTGGTGCTCGGTGAGCGCGCTGAGATCCTTGGTGGTGATCTCCTTGACTGCAGCTGAGATGCCGCTACCGACCTTGGTGTGGTTCTTGGCGAATTAGCCTACATCAATGACGATGCCGCCATCGATGGCGAAAGCAGGAAGACCTTGGGGGACGCGATGATGAGCTAGGGCGTCTTTGAAGGTGTTCCGAGCTGCGTGATTGAGTCAAGAGGAATTGCCCATGATGCCGGCGATGGAAGAGAGCATGATTGAGAAGTAAAGCCTAACTTCCTGTGAAGAGAGGAACTCGTGAAGATTTTGTGTACTGCGGAACTTCGAATCCAGGGCGCCAGAATGACTATCAAGTATCGTAGTTGAGAACACAGCATCCTAGGGCATTTGTGTTAGTAGATGCCAGCATTAGAATGAGTGCGAAATGCTATTTAGTCATTTATCTGCAAAACTATGGACCGGCTGCCTAAAATACTCCTCGGATAGGGGCCATTGATGAAGTACATCCGTCAACGCTGGCTGTAAGGGCCTGCAAGTCAGAGACGTCACAGTGTATAACTTCGATCACTGCGCCGGCTTGCTGCAGGGTCGTTACTGTCTCTTGCGCTCCTCTAGCGTCAAGACCGGGTCGTGAGGGTAGTATGAGATTCTTCGCATCCAGCTTTCCTAACATCTAGCTGGCGAAGGCTTACTCGATGCCTCCCGATCCGCCGAAGAGGAGATGAGACGAATCTGCACGTATGTGACAGCCTGTCTATGGCTTGGGTACTGCCTGCGGATGTCTCATTGCGGGTTTCCTCTTTGAGCATTGCTTTAAGACTACCTGCACCAGACAGTCCCGATCTGCAGTCGATATGATCTTTCCTATGTAATCACCGCTCTGCATATGTCTTGAAGCGTCTCGACATCTGACTTGATAAAGATCTTGATTCGGCAGTTCTTCGACAGAGACCTACAAGCACCTCAAGGAGATGGTTTTACATTAGGTTAAATGTGACGGGACTGTAGCTCACCCCTTTTTCGGTGAAAGAAGCCACACCAACCGTCTCAACTCTAAATCATTCTTTCTCTCAACTTCAATGAATCGACCAAACATTGCAATGCATCTCAAGCCCATGCATAGCGAAGACTCTGTGTGCGCATCGAAAATGACTTCAACGCCTCTCCCTCCGATGAGCGTTATGATCTTCGATTCGAAGACCTTGAGGATGTGGCTTCCTGGTAAGTCGTAAGTCTTTTCCATAAAGGAGCTTTGTTTTGAAAGTGTTCCAGCAGTGACGAATACCTGAGGTCCACTTTCTTTTCTTAGCTGAAAACATGCCTGCCCAAACCCATTACTTGGGGAGTGCATCAATATTGACTCCCTAGCCAGAGGGCAAGCTGCATCGTAATGTGCATGACAAGCGACTCCAAACACGTCCATAAAAGAAGCCACAATAGAAAAGCTCGTGGTCTCTGGAATAATGTTCACATGGCTTTGACACTCTTCGGAGACACACAGGAACCTGGCTTGACCTTTCTAGCCCGTCCTACCACCTCTAGTAACGATGCCAGAGCACTCGATGCCAAGGTCATATGCTATGTTTGTGTCCTTGTATGCAAGCAACTGAGTGTGATTGGCAAAACAAATGTTGGTGTGACACGTCGGTCACGTGCTCCAATTCATCAACACTGAGGCGAAAGAAACATGCTATGCTGGATAAAAAGAACGAGACCTCCAAGGACCGCAGCCTAATTCGAACTCATGACCTTCAAGAATGAAAAAACAAGCGAAGTGGCTAGACCCGAAATTTTCTCTGGAACTCTGTGAACTGCTAGGAGCGCTCGAGGTGAGACCACACAAACTAGACGACCTCGCTTGTGGAATACGACTTTCTTTTGTGGTAGATATCCATAATATTGCGGGTGTTTAGTCCTAGAGTTATGTTGTTCTATAACGCATGCTTTGGATCTTGCTCGGGCACCTACCCTCTAGCCACCTCTGATCCCATTTCGGGTGGCTTGAGTTGCATCCAGAATTTGATGCTGTAATTCAACGAGGTGGGATAGGTATCGAGGATGTCTTCACTTCATTGAGTCGAGATCGCGTAGGTTTGTTACATATTTCCTGTAGTCACATCGACCTACTCAGTGTAAGCTGATGTCACTCAAGAACGGCGTTAGCTTAGATGAGGGTTTAGCAATCGAGTAACGTAGCTTTCGCCACGAGACTCAATCTCCTTTGTCTGCCGGCGCAGATGATGACCCCGCGGGTTGGCTTAGGGACACAGGTCTTGCAGAGAAAGTTGTGCTTCCTGTGTCTGCACGGACATCGTAGCAATGCCTGGGTCAGCGATGACCCTGAGTCTTGAGCGCTGGTGCTGAATGATGAGTCTTATAGCTGTCCGAAATGCAAAGCGGTGAGAGCCATGAGCGATAAGGCCACGAGTCTTTATACTGAACGTGGCAGACTGGCAGCACCCCTCTTCCATGCGCTCAAATCCGCAGTAGATGAAGATATAACCTTGGATCGTCTCGAAGGGATTGTAGAAGTGCCTCATACCCAGGACTAGGCGACCTCTTCACGCCTCCTTTCTTTGCGCACAGCAGCGTAGACACTCCTTCATTAGTGCGGGAGCCCATCGCGAAGGTCGAGAACGAGATCAAGGTCAACGAACCATATGACGGGAAAAAGCTCATTCGGAAGGAGGCACTTTAGCCATATCGGCCATCCTTGTGAGACAAGAAAAGCCAAACGGATTGAACATCTTGCTTGTAGCCAACACTCTGACCGACAAACCTTTGTTTCACACTCGACAATATTCATAGCAGGACGGAAATTACGATCCAACCGCTCGCGGCCTTGACCATATCATTGATAGAGAAGACGAACCTTTCATTGATCGAGTGGGAAGGCGGGCATGAAGTTCCGAATTCAGAAGCAAAGGGGGTCCGATCAAGAGTAGCGCAGGAGGTGCAGAACATCATGAGGGCAAGTAAGATTCAAACGAGCCTTGAGCGAAGAGACTGCTCATCGTTTGCCTTGAGGGTGTACCTATCGTAGGCTTGCTTGCTGGGCCCATCGTATGTCCCGTTCGCCGGCAGGGGTTTGTCATTCTATGCTTAGCATCGATCGGAAAGAGACTTAATTGAATGACGACAGGATCATCAATCAGTGATAGCTAAAGAGGCAAAGAGTCAATGTATCTGGATCATTCAGTCAGAACACCCAATAAGGCCATGAAAGGAGCTCAGAGGAAGAATTATAGAGATGAGTTGGCTTGATGTCCAAAATCTGATGAGAAGTGAAGCCTGACAAAGAAGCGCAAATTAGAGGCAGCCTCCGATATAGGCAGTAAAACCTCCGGGATCTTATGCCAAAGCCGCCGTGAATCTGTCCCTCTTGAAAGAAGATGTAAGGCGTATGATAACAAAAATCTTATAGTAAAGCATCGC
>JAABUJ010005406.1_pt1 | contig 12801 bp, 11 predicted proteins | sample 5559131 | NCBI WGS metagenome assembly JAABUJ01 (sample SAMN10711875, study PRJNA513366) | rock metagenome | isolation source: Antarctica rocks | place: Antarctica: Victoria Land, Mt New Zealand nord | collected 2016-01-07
TGAAAGGCGAGAACCAGTTGCCCAAGGTCGTCCAGGGTGTCACATTCCGCAACGGCGTCGAGGTCACCAACACGCCAGCACAGAACGCCGCCTGATCACGGCGTCACCCAAATTCCGGCATAGCTCCGTCGAGCGCAGGCGGCAGATGATCGAGCCCGAGCATCCCAGCCTGTCTGTCGTGCGCCAATGCGAGCTGGTGTCGATCAGCCGATCGTCGTTCTACTATCAGCCTGCGGGCGAGACGGCGGAGAACCTGGGGCTGATGCGCTTGATCGACGCGCAGGAAGCTCTGGCGCGGTTCGGCCATCCGGAGATCTTCAATTCCGACCAAGGCAGCCAATTCACCTCGTCGGCGTTCACCGGCGTGCTGCAACAGGCGGGCGTGCGCGTCTCCATGGACGGGCGGGGGCGCTGGATGGACAACGTCTTCATCGAGCGGCTCTGGCGCAGCCTGAAGTATGAGTGCATCTACCTGCATGCGTTCGAGACCGGCTCCGAGCTGCGCGCCGGGCTTTCGAGGTGGATCGGCTACTACAATGCCCTGCGGCCTCACTCGACCCTGGCTGGGCGCACGCCCGACGAGGCCTATGAGGCAGGACGGATGGAGAGACTGGCGGCCTGACGACAACCAGAACCAAGCTTAACTCGGCCGCCAAACTGTCCAACAGGACGGGACCACCTCACTCCAATCTTCCTTCCGCATGCCCTCTAACCAGCGTCGTCACCAGCGCCGTCGCCGGGGTGAACAGCACCGAGTAGCCCTGCCGGATCGCCTCGCGGCCGAGCGCGATCGCCAGGTGCGTCTTACCCACGCCGGGCGGACCCTGGATCAGCAGCGCGTGCCGTTGGCCACCCAACGGCACGCGGCCAGGTCGCGCACCTGCTTGGCGTCAAGCGAGGGCTGGGCTGCAAAGTCAAACCCCTCCAGCGTGCGCTGATACGGGAACTTCGCGATGCCAGTGCCCATCTGGACGCGCCGCTCCTCACGGTGCGACACCTCCGCCCGGCACAGCAGCGCCAGCGTCTCACGCAGCGACAGGTCGCCACGCGCCGCCTCGTCCAGCAAGCCGTCGAGCCGGTCGCGCAACGCCACGAGCTTCAAGCGCGCCAGCATGTCCGGCAGCGCGTCCACCTCGGCGCTCACCAGCCGCCTCCCGTCACTTGCTCGTACTCGGCCAGCCGCCGCAGAAGCTCAATGGCAGACGGGACGGCTAATAAACGCAGCATGTCGTCCTGGCCGGACAGCTCCGGCTGACACGGCACGATACCATGCAGGTGGCCACGATAAGGTTACGCTGCTATCTTGCCACTGCCGGTTGGCTTGTCCGTGCGAGGTTGAACCTATCGCAACGGGCTTTTGAGACTCTCCCTGGTCGCCTTTGCGGCACGAGAAATGGTCTGAGCGTGGACGCCAGACCTGCCGGGCTGCACTGGCCCACAAGACTGCCGTAGCATAAGGCGAGGCTGAGCGACGAAGTGCTCTGGCCCACCTGTCCGCACTCCCATGATGCGTTCGAGCAACATACGGACGGCAGCATTGCCCATAATCGCGATCGGCTGGGCGATCATCGTGAGGGTGGGTTTGAACGCTTCCGCCCAGGGCACGTCATCCATCCCGATGATCGACACCTCCTCGGGGCAGCGTAGCCCCAGCGTTGCGATCGCGCGCAGCAAACCCATTGTCATAAGGCCATTGGCGGCGAAGACGGCAGTCGGGGGCTGTTCGCGCCGCAATATAGACACGGCAGCCTCGAAAGCCTCGCTTTCCTTGAATGCCGCCTCCCTGATAAGCGACCGGTCGAGCGGGATCCCTCGAGACATTAGCGCATCGCCATAGCCGCTCAGACGGTCTGCAGCTGTCCTGATCCGCTCAGAGCCGTTGATGAACCCGATGGACCGGTGTCCGAGGTCGAGCGCGTGGCCCACCGCGGTCGAGGCTGCAGCCCGGTTGTCGAGCGACACGGTATCGAAGCTCAGCTCCTCGAGTGCGCGGTCGACCAGCACGATCGGGCAGGGTAGCAGGCCCAATAACCGGGCGAAGCTGCGGGATGGCCGCCCGGTTGGGGCGATGATGAGCCCGTCGACACGCTGGGCTCGCAGCACGCGCAAATGCTGTTCCTCCCGGCTGACCTGCTCATCCGAGTTGCAGAGCAGGACGGAGTAGCCCTGCGTGCTCGCGGCCTGCTCGACCACGTGGACGAGTTCGGTGAAGAACGGGTTGGTAATATCGGCGACGATAAGGCCGAGCAGGTTGCTCGAGCCCTTTCGCAAGCTGCGGGCGGCCGGGTTCGGCGAGTAGCCGAGATCCTGGATGGCTCGAGTGATCCGGCCCTTGAGCGCCGGACTGACCCGGTCCGGCGCGTTGAGCGCGTTCGATACGGTCGCGACCGAGACACTCGCCAGCCGGGCAACGTCACGGATGTTGGGCATCGAACCGTTTCAATCCTTGCGTATAGGCCTCACTGCGCATTGGTAGTCCCTTTGCCCAATCATCGCCGTCACACAACTGCACGGCAATCGGCCCTTGCACCAGCACATCGGCCGGCGCAGGATTGAAACGATACAAAACGCCCGGTGAAGCCGCCGGGGCTCTTGCGAGGGAACGGCCATGAGCGGCTTCAACGGTCTGGGCATGCATCTCGGCGCGCTTCCGCGCCTCTCCAGCGCGCGGTCCCGGTCGGTCTCGCCGGAAAACTTCAGCGGGGAGCCCGGTGAAGGGGGGCGTGCCACGGAGGGCACGGGCGCGAGCCCGACGCGCTCGCTTGGCGTCAAGTGGAAGGTGTCCCCGTCCATCGACATCGGGCCCGGGGAGACGCAGGTCCTCGCCGACATAACGGGTCCCGGCGCGATCCAGCAGATCTGGGCCACGGTGCGCAATGCGCGGTGGCGCTTCCTGATCCTGCGGATCTACTGGGACGACCAGCCGCATCCCTCGGTCGAATGCCCGGTCGGCGACTTCTTCGCCAATGGCTGGGAGAGCTACGCTCACGTGAACTCGCTCGCGGTCTGCGTCAACCCGGGCCGTGCCTTCAACTGCTATTGGGAGATGCCGTTCCGCCGTCGCGCCCGGTTCACGCTGACGAACATGGATGAGGGTACGATGACCCTCTACTACCAGATCAACTACACCCTGACCGACGTGCCGGAGGATGCGGCCTACTTCCACGCCTGCTTCCGGCGCTCCAACCCACTGCCCTACATGACCGATCACGTGATCCTGGACGGCGTGGGGGGCGCGGGACACTTTGTCGGGTGCTACATGGCCTGGGGAGTGAACAACACCGGCTGGTGGGGCGAAGGCGAGATAAAGTTCTTCATCGACGATGACGGCGAGTACCCGACCATCTGCGGCACCGGCACGGAGGATTACTTCTGCGGCGCCTACAACTTCGACATCGGCAACTGCGAGCCGGGTGAGCCTCGCGCCTACACCGAATTCACTACGGCCTACGCCGGGCTGCCGCAGGTGATCCGGCCGGATGGCACCTATCGTTCGCAACAGCGCTTTGGCATGTACCGCTGGCACATCATGGACCCGGTCCGTTTCGCCAGCAGCCTGCGCGTGACGATCCAGGCGCTCGGCTGGCGGCCCGACTCTCCGCGGCGCTACCTGCCGCTGCAGGACGACATCGCGTCCGTCGCCTTCTGGTATCAGGCGCTCCCCGGCAAAGCATTGCCGCCTTTGCCAGACCGCGACTTCCTGGAAGTGATCTAAGGAGAGGCGGTCCGTGCCGAAGCGTGCCCAGTTCCTGGCCTCGCGGCTGCTGACCTACGTGCTGGTCATCCTTTTCGGGACGACCTTCGTCTTCTTCATCCCGCGTCTGCTGCCGGTGAACCCGGTGGATGCAATGTTGGGGAAGATGCTATCGCAAGGCGCCTACATGGAGCAGTCTCAAGTGGACGCGCTGCGGGCCTCGCTGTCCGACGCATTCGGGCTGAACGGTTCGCTACTATCCCAATATCTCGGCTTCCTCCGCCGCGTCATCGTGTCGCACGATTTCGGGCCGTCCATGGCGATGTATCCGACGCCAGTCACCACCCTGATCGCGCAGGCGATGCCGTGGACACTCGGGTTGTTGATCACGACGGTGCTAATCGCCTGGGTGGTGGGCAACGCGCTCGGGCTGTTCATCGGCATGCATGGCGACAGCCGCCTGGCGGGGGTGCTGGAGGGAGTGGCCATCGTGCTCTACCCGCTGCCGTACTTCGTGCTCGCCTTGGTGCTCAGCATCCTGTTCAGTTACATCTGGCAGGTCTTCCCGCTCACCACCACGATCCGCGGCGATGGCCTGGCCCTGGTCTGGAGCATCGTCTATCACTCGATGCTGCCCGCCCTGTCGATCCTGCTGGTCACGTTCGGCTGGTGGATGCTGTCGATGCGGGCGCTGACGGTCACGCTGCTGGACGAGGATTTCGTCAGCTACGGTAGGCTCAAGGCGCTGCGGCCGTCGCGGCTGACCTTGCGGTACGTCCTGCCGAACGCGCTGCTGCCACAGGTCACCTTCCTGGCACTGCAGCTGGGGCTGATCTTCAACGGCTCCATCATCACCGAGGTGGTGTTCAACTATCCAGGCCTCGGCTCGCTGATCTACACGGCAATCCAGCAGGGCGACTACAACCTGCTGATGGGGACCGTCTCGTTCTCCATTATCGCCGTGGCGACGGCGACTCTGGCGGTGGACCTGCTGTATCCGCTGCTCGATCCACGGATTCGGCAGCAGTGAGGGCCACGTGGATCAAGCTGGGCTTCGGCGGCACCGTCGCGGCGGCGCTGACCGTTTTCGGCCTAGTCGTCGCGCGCTTTGCCCCAGCGGATCCGCGCGTATGGCAGACCTACGGCCGCAATCTACGCCCGACCGCTGCGCACGTGCTCGGCACGACCGCCTTGGGGCAGGACACCTTCTGGCTGCTGTGCTGGTCGGCCGGCAACTCCATCCTGCTGGGGCTGAGCGTGGCCGCGGTGGCGACGGTCATCGGCGTATTCGCCGGACTGCTGGCGGGCTACAAGGGTGGCTGGGTGGACCGTGTCCTGTCCTTCCTCATGGACGCCCTGATCGTCATCCCGAGCCTGCCGTTGCTGATCCTGCTCTCGACATTGACCAAAGGGCAGACATCCCTGCTAGCCCTCGGCGGGTTGCTGGTGGTGTTCAACTGGCCGTTCCCGGCCCGCCAGATCCGCGCGGTGGCACTCTCGATGCGCGAGCGGGATTTCGTGTCGCTGGCCTGGTTCTCCGGCGAGTCCACCGCCCGCATCCTGCGCCGACAGATGCTGCCATACCTGCAGCGCTGGGCGGTGGCAAATTTCGTCAACACCATCCTGGTCGTGGTGGCGGTGGAGACGTCGCTGGCCTTCCTTGGCTTGGCCAACGACAACGTCCCGACGCTCGGCTCCATGCTATACTGGGCGTTGAAATACCAGGCGCTGTTGGGCCGGCGGTGGTGGTGGATCGGGCCGCCGATCGTTACCGTCGTGGCGCTGTTCGTGAGCATGTTCCTCGTGTCCAACGGCCTGCTCGACCGGGCCCGGGCAGACGCGGACGGCAGTCGATGATCGTGGTGGACAACGCGGTCGCCGGCTACCGGACCCGGCGCGGCCTGGTCAAAGCGCTGGACCGCGTCTCGTTCACCGTGAACGACGACGAGATGCTGGGCATCGCCGGCGAGTCCGGCTGTGGCAAAACCACGCTGCTCAAGCTGCTCTACGGCCGCTTCGACGATGGGCTGGAGTTGCTGTCTGGGCAGGTCTATTGGCAGGACCCGGTGGACGGCGCGCGGGTGGACGTACGCGATTTCCACCGCCACTGGTGGCGCCTGTTCAGCTACGTGCCGCAGGGCTCGATGAGCACGCTGAACCCGCTGATGCGGATCGAGCCGCAGATGCTCGACGCCGGGCAGGCCACGCGCGGGCGGGAGCCGGACCGCGGCGCACGGGTCCGCTCCGTGCTGGCCGAGTTGGACCTCCCGGAGCGCACGCTCCGCAGCTTCCCGCACCAGTTGTCGGGCGGGATGCGGCAGCGGGTCATGATCGGGCTAGCCACGCACATAGATCCGCCTGTGGTGCTGGCCGACGAGCCGACGACCGCGCTGGACGTGGTGGTGCAACGCCAATTGCTGGAGCGCCTGGTGCGGGCCCAACGGCTCCGCCGTAATGCCGTCGTGATCGTCTCGCATGATCTGGGGCTGCACTATCAGTGCACTGACCGTATCCTGGTGCTGTATGCCGGCCGGGTGGCGGAAGTCGGCCCCACGGCGGAGGTGCTGCGTGTGCCGCGGCATCCCTACACGGCGGGGCTGGTCAGTGCGTTGCCGCGCCTTGGGGACCGCACGCTCCGGCACGGCATCGAGGGCCGTCCGCCGGACTTCATGGATCTCCCGGCAGGCTGCCGCTTCGCGCCCCGCTGCGCCCATCGCCACCAGCCCTGTGACCGTTCCGATCCCGACCCGTTCGAGGCTGGGGCCGCACGCGCGGCGGCGTGCGTGCTGGTGCCGGAAGGACGCACGCCGTGACGGGCACTGCTTTCTCCGTCGCTGGCCTGCACAAGGTTTATCAGGTCGGCGGCATGCTGGGCGGCGGGCGGCACGTGGCACTGGACGACGTCTCGATCGCGCTACCGGGCGGGGCGGGGCAGGTTCTATCCGTCGTGGGGGAGTCCGGCAGCGGCAAGACCACGCTCGCCCGGTGCATTCTGCGCCTGGTTCGGCCGGATGCGGGGCGGATCAACCTGGGGGACCAGGTGATCGTCGGTCCCGGTGCATCCGGGCTCCAAAGCGACCCATTCCGCCGCCTTATCCAGCCGGTGTTCCAGAACCCGTTCGAGACCTTCAGCCTGAAGCTACCGGTCCAGGAGTATCTGGTCCGCACCGCGATCAATCTTGGTCGGGATGGCAGGGCGGGTGCGACGGCAGCCGTACGGGCGGCGCTTGGTGCAGTGGGGCTAGACGCCAGCCGGGTCGGCGGCCGCGGCGTTCGCGCCTTCTCGGGTGGCGAGCTGCAGCGCATCTCCGTTGCCCGCGCGCTGCTGGCCGAGCCCCGGCTGATCGTGGCCGACGAGCCGGTCAGCATGGTGGACGCCTCGCTGCGCATGACCATCGTCAACCTGTTTCGCCGGCTGGCGGGGGAGCGGGGCATCACCTTCATCTACATCACGCACGACCTGAGCACGGCATATTACCTGTCGGACAGGATGGTGATCATGCGGGCTGGCGCGGTGGTCGAGGCAGGCACACCTGACGAGGTGCTGCGGTCCCCGAAGGACGCCTACACGCGCCTGCTGATGGATTCGATCACTACCCTCGATCACCGTTGGGTCGATTAGGCAACAACACCAGAAAGGGAGAACGGCGATGAAGCAGTGGATGATGGCGGGCGTAGCGATGGCGTCGCTTCTGGCGAGCGTAGCATCGGCGCAGACAACGGATGTCCGGACGCCGCGCAAGGAGACGCTGATCGTCGACATCCTTACGGGGCGGGTGGGCAACCCGCATCAGATGAACCCCTATCAGGAAGGGGCTATCGTCACCCAGGGCCTGCAGCAGCTTGCGTACAGCAACCTGTGGGAGATCGACACGGTCAACGGGACCCAATACCCCGACCTGGCCGCCACCATGCCGGAGGCGCTGGACGACACGAACACGCGCTGGCGCTTCAAGGTCCGCAAGGGCCTGACCTGGAGCGATGGCGTCCCGTTCACGGCGGAGGACGTGGTGTTCACCGCGCAGATGTTGAAGGGCAATCCGAAGCTGTCGCTCAGCGGACTGCTCACCAGCACGATCAAGTCGATCTCGGCGCCGGACGACGAAACCGTCGAGTTGGAGACGACCCGGCCGCTGCCCAAGATAGGTTACACCTTCGGCGTGGTGATCTTCGGCAACGCCTTCCGCGTGGTGCCCAAGCACATTTGGGAAAAGGTCGACGCGGCGACCTTCGAGAACTACCCGCCCGTGACTATCAGCGCCTACACGCTGAAGGACACCGACCCGAACGGCTACTGGTTCCTGTGGGAGCGTCGGGCAGACTGGCAGCAGACCGATGTCGGGCAGATCGCTGGTCAGCCGGCCCCGCGCTACGTGCTGTTCCGCTCCTACGGCCCGGAGGAGCGGCGGGTTATCGCCATGGCGCAGAACGACATGGACGTGCTGACGGACGTGACGCCCGAATCGCTCGACATCCTGCGGGCGCAGAACCCGAAGGTGCGCGCCTGGTTCGACAGCTTCCCGTATGCGAACCTGGACGACCCGTGTGAGCGCGGCATCTCGTTCAACAACATGGTCGCACCCTACGACAAGTGGCAGACCCGCTGGGCCCTGGCGCTGGCGACGCGGATCGGCGACACCGCCATCTCCACCTATTCCGGCATGCTCCGGGTATCGCCTCTGCATGCCCCGCCGACGGCGATTCTCAGCAAGACCTACCAGCAGCCGATGGCGGATTGGCTGGCGGGATTCGCCCTGCCCGACGGCTACAAGCCGTTTGACGCCACCTATGCGGCACAGATGGGCAAGCGCCTGGCCGACGAGGGCGTGGACGGCCTGCCGAAGGACGAGGCCGGAATGCGGGCGCTGTTCGGCATCGGCTGGTGGCGCTACGACCCGGCGGAGGCAACCAAGCTGCTGGAGAGCGTCGGCTTCAAGAAGCAAGGCGCCGGGTGGCTGAAGCCGGATGGCACGCCGTGGAAGCTGACCATCGCGGCGCCTGCCGACTTCGAGCTGGAGAGCCAGCGGCTGGCCTTCGCCGTCGCCAACGAGTGGAAGCGCTTCGGTGTCGACGTGAACGTCCAGCAGCAGCAGGGGGGCGTGTTCCAGACAGAATACGCTGCGGGCCACTTCGAGGCCGGGTCGTACTGGAACCAGACCTGTGGCATCGGCCCCGACCTGTGGGTTCGGCTGGAATGGTGGAACCAGCGCTACGTGGCCCCGATCGGCACGCCTAGCGCCTTCAACCGCGAGCGTTATTCCGATCCGAAGGCCACCGCCATCATCGACGAGATGGGCAACTATCAAAGCGGCGACGCGAAGAACGTGGAGCTCGGCACCGAGCTGCTGAAGCAGCTGGTCACGGGCATGCCGGTCATTCCGATGTTCGGGACGGCCAAGTTCGTTCCGGTAAACACCACATACTGGACCAACTATCCGACCGCGACCAACTATTACGAGGGGCCATGGTGGTGGTGGTCCAACTTCAAATTCACCCTCGCCAAGCTGAAGCCGGTGCAGTGATGGCGGGTATGGATACACCGGTGCTGCTGGTGGCCAGCGGCGACCTGCGGCTCAGCGCCAACCGGATGTGCTGGCCGGCGCAGCAGCGGATGGAGGCGCAACTGGGCGCCGCCATCACGGCCTGCGGCGGCGCGCTGCAACGGGCCCATCCGGTGGACGCGGCCGAGGGTCACGGCTTCATCGCCAGTCAGAAGCAGGGCATGGCGATCTTTGCCGGTCTCGACCCGGAGGCGAAGCTGATCGTGGCGGAGGCGGTGTGGCAGTACTCCCACCACGTGCTCGCCGGGCTCATCACCCATCGCGGCCCTATCCTGACGGTGGCGAACTGGTCCGGTCAATGGCCAGGTCTGGTAGGCATGCTGAACCTGAACGGCTCACTCACCCGGGCCGGCGTACCCTACAGCACGCTCTGGAGCGAGACGTTCGAGGATGCCTGGTTCCATGACCGGCTGCGCGAATGGCTCAAGACGGGTCACGTCACCCACGATACAAGCCATGTCCGCCCGTTCGACCCGAAAGCGGCGGGTAAGCGGGCCCGCGAGGTGGGAGAGGCGGTCGCGGCGGACCTGCTGCGGCGCAAGTCGATCATGGGGGTGTTCGATGAGGGGTGCATGGGCATGTTCAATGCCATCATCCCCGACGAGCTGCTGATCCCGCTGGGCGTGTTCAAGGAACGCCTGTCGCAATCCGCCCTCTACGCCGCGGCGCGGGATGTGCCGGACCACGAAGCGCGGGCAGTGTATGACTGGCTGTGCCGAGCCGGCATGCGCTTCCACTTTGGGACGGACGAGGCCACCGAGCTGACGGAGGCGCAAGTGCTCGGCCAGTGCCGCACCTACGTCGCTGCGGTGCGGATGGCCGAGACGTTCGGCTGCGAGACCATCGGTATCCAGTACCAGCAAGGCCTCAAGGACCTGCTGCCCGCGTCCGACCTGGCCGAAGGTCTGCTGAACAACGACGACCGCCCACCGGTGACGGGAGCGGATGGGGCGCCGATCCGACCCGGGCGAGCCATTCCGCACTTCAATGAGGTGGACGAGTGCGCCGGGCTGGACGCGCTGTTCACCAACCGCGTCCACCGCGCGCTAGGGCAGCCGGTGGAGACGACGCTGCACGATCTTCGCTGGGCCGACACCGACCGCAGCGGCACGGTGCCGGACTATGTCTGGGTGCTGGAAATCTCGGGTGCGGCGCCACCAGCGCACCACGTGGACGGCTGGAGAGGCACGGACAGCCTGCGGCAGCCGCCAATGTATTTCCGCCTGGGTGGCGGCACGGTGCGTGGCATCGCGCGGCCCGGCGCCATCGTGTGGTCGCGCATCTTCGTCGAGGGCGGCCGCCTGAGGATGGATTTGGGCCGGGCGGAGGTCGTGGCACTCCCGCGGGAGGAGACGGAGCGCCGCTGGCAGGCGACGACGCCGCAATGGCCGATCATGCACGCGAGCCTGCACGGCGTGACCCGAGACCAGATGATGGCGCGGCACAAGGCCAACCACATCCAGGTCGCCTATGCCGACTCCCCCGCCGGGGCGGACGAGGCGCTTGCGGCCAAGGCGGTGCTGGCCGCGGCTTTGGGCCTGGAGGTGTCGCTGTGCGGCAGCGATGCTGGGGGCAAGCCGCTTGGTTGACCCGCGAACGAACGCGTTCCTCGGGATCGACGTCGGCACGGGTAGCGCCCGCGCCGGCGTGTTCGACACGGACGGCGTCATGCTGGGCCGGGCAAGCCGTCCGATCCAGACCTGGCGGCCGCTGGCGGACCACGTGCAGCAATCGAGCGACGACATCTGGGCGGCCGTCTGCGCGGCCGTGCGGGAGGCGGTGGACCTTGCCGGCGCGCTGCCCATCGCCGGGATCGGCTTTGACGCGACCTGCTCACTGGTGGTGCTCGACGCCGACCGGCAGCCGGTGTCCATCGACATGGCCGAGGCGCCGGGCCAGGACATCATCGTGTGGATGGATCATCGCGCCGCCGCCCAGGCCGACCGCATCAACGCGACTGACCACCCGGTGCTGCGGTACGTCGGTGGCCGGGTCTCGCTGGAGATGCAAACGCCGAAGCTGCTGTGGCTGAAGCAGCACCGCCCGGACGCCTGGGCTAAGGATTCGTCCGGAAATAACCGCTCGGTAGCGATGGCCAAAACCCCAGCAAAATCTTCAAAAGGCGCTCCGTATCGATGCGCTTGTTCCCGGACGGGTCCTAAGGCGGCGCACTTCCTCGATCTCCCGGACTTCCTGACCATGCGCGCGACAGGTGCCCTGTCTCGCTCGTTGTGTTCGCTGGTGTGCAAGTGGACCTACCTCGGGCACGAGCAGCGCTGGGATGAGAGCTACTTCCGCCAGATTGGGCTGGGGGAGCTGACGGACGAGAGTTACCGCCGGATTGGCCAGTACGTGCTGCCCCTGGGGGCGCCGGTCGGCGGCGGTCTATCGGCTGATGCGGCCGAGGCGATGAGCTTGCCGCAGGGGACGCCCGTCGGCACCTCCGCGATCGACGCGCATGCGGGCGGGATCGGGGTCATCGGCGTTTCGCTGGAGGATGGGGCCGGGCTCGACCGGCGCCTGGCGCTGGTGGGCGGAACGTCAAGCTGCCACATGGCCGTGTCGGCCGACCCTCGGTTCCCGCTGGGTGTCTGGGACCCTTACTTTTCCGCCATGCTGCCGGGTTATTGGCTGAACGAAGGCGGCCAGTCCGCCACGGGCGCCCTGATCGACCACCTGGTGCAAACCCACGCCGCCTACCCTGCGCTCGTGAGGCAGGCGCAGATGCGCGTATGCCATCCCACGGTGCTGCTGGCGGAGCGGCTGGACGCGCTTGCCGCCGCGATGGGCAGTCGCGAGACCTTGACCGCCGACCTTCATGTCGGGCCCGACTTTCACGGCAACCGCTCGCCGCGGGCCGATGCCACCCTGCGCGGAATGGTGAGCGGCCTGGCGCTCTCGGCCACCGCGGACGACCTTGCCCGGCTCTATCTCGCCACCGTCCAGGCCATTGCCTACGGTACGCGTGACATCATCCAGACGCTCAACGCCCGAGGCTATGCGATCGACACCATTCTCGCATGCGGCGGAGGCACGAAGGATGCGGTGTTCCTACGCGAGCATTCGGACGCGACAGGATGCAGGATCGTGCTTCCCCGGGAGGAGGATGCCGTGCTCCTGGGTGCGGGAATTCTAGGTGCCGTGGCGAGCGGCACCTTTGCTAACCTGCCCGCCGCCATGTCGGCCATGAGTAAGCCCGGGCGGATCATACACCCCGACGCCGCGACCGCAGTTCGCGCGTTCCACGATACGAAATACGCTGTCTATGGTCGCTTGCATGACGACCAGCTTGCCTATCGCGAACTGATGGCGGGTCGGACGGACAGATCGCAGTGAACGCGGAATTACGCCGGCGGCTGTCGTTCAGAGCAGCGACAGACCTCTGATTTGACGATATAAGTCCAACAGATATGGCTCGGACTGGCCGAAGGACGAACCCGCTATCGCGGGAGTGGTGCTCGCGGCAGCTGCCTGTTTCCGGCATCGAGTGACGCGCATGGATTGAGCGGGCATCGGCCCGTTCCGACGATCAGAGCTTCCCAATCC
>JAABUJ010005407.1_pt1 | contig 12801 bp, 9 predicted proteins | sample 5559131 | NCBI WGS metagenome assembly JAABUJ01 (sample SAMN10711875, study PRJNA513366) | rock metagenome | isolation source: Antarctica rocks | place: Antarctica: Victoria Land, Mt New Zealand nord | collected 2016-01-07
ACCGCCAGGCCCTCGAGTCGAGCTGGCGTACCCAGGCGGCAGAGGCGTGGCAGAACTGCGGTCTGGTCCTGACGACTCAGTACGGCATGCCGATCGACCCGCGGAACTTCCACCGGATGTTCAAGGCTCGAGCCAAGAAGGCCGGCGTCCCAGAGATCTCCGTGCACTCGGCCCGTCGCACCTGCGCGAGCCTGCTGGTCGCGCTCAACGTGCACCCCGGGTCGCGATGTCGATCCTGCGCCACAGCCAGATCGCAGTGACCATGGACATCTACTCCCAGGCCACCGCGGAAGGCACTCGCAACGCCCTTCGCGACCTCGGAACAAGCATCAGAGATGCTCCAAAGTGATCGTCGTTGCTGCAAGTTTGTGTGCAGGTGGCACGACGGAGGCCCTGCTCCGGAGCGGAAAAGGGCCTCTGACCTGGGGTGGAGCCAAGGGGACTCGAACCCCTAACCCCCTGCTTGCAAAGCAGGTGCGCTACCAATTGCGCCATGGCCCCGATGGATCAGCGGTTCGGGGCCGACCGCACGTCGTCGGTGGCCTCGGACCACAGGCTCTGCTCCGCGCGCTGGTCGCGCAGCTTCTTCCGGACGGCGGCGGCACTCGCAGCGGTGGCCGCGATGATGAGCAGTTTCCTGAGCATGTGCGGCTCCTCCAGCTGATCGGGGTGGGTGATGGTGGGCCTAACAGGACTTGAACCTGTGGCCTCTTCCTTATCAGGGAAGCGCTCTAACCGTCTGAGCTATAGGCCCGTCATCACCCCTCGATCGCCCCAGAGCTCCACCCTGACGCGACGCGACAGATTACCCCAGACGACGGCGCCCAATCAAAACACCTTCGACTCCGGCGCGGCCGTGGAGCAGCCGTCCGGGGCGGAGGAAGGCGATGGCCCGTCGTCCGCTCCGGGCCAGGTGGGCTGTCACGCCCGTGGCCGGGAGGGACGAGGCGGCGCGACATGCGCCGAGCGAGTCTCAGGGACGTTCGGGATTTTCGTATGCCGCTGGCCGCAGCTGCGCCTTGCGCACCCGCTCGACGTCGAGCTTGCGGCTGCGGTCGTAACGGTAGATCCCGTTCTTCTCCTGCATCACATCGGTCAGCTGCGTGTAGCAGTAGCCGAACATCTCGGGATCGTCGAGCAGGACACCGGTCAAACCCTCGAAACGCTCGTGGAACCCTTCTTCGTCGCGCACGTTCTCCCCATACCCCCACGACTCGAACCGGTCGTTGCCGTCGCCCCCCCGCTCGGCCTTTGCGGCCGGGTCCCACCAGACCCCGCCGAACTCGGAGACGAAGTAGGGCTGGCCGCCGTAGGGCTGGGAGATCGTCGCGCCGACGGGCTGCTGCGCGAGGTTGACGTAGGGATCACCGGAGGCGAGCCCACCCATCAGCACCGCGAACGCCTCCGGGTCCTGTTCGTAGCTGTGCGAGTCGTAGACGTCGGTCTGCAGCACCCGGTGTGAGTAGCCCGAGGCGTCGATCACCGGGCGGGTCGGGTCGGCCAGCTTGGTGGCGAGGAACATCCCCAGCATCACGTCGTCGAGCACCGTGATCCGGTCGTGCAGCACCTGGTCGGTCTCGTTCATCGGACACCAGCCGATGATCGCCGGGTGGTTGACGTCCCGCTGCAGGACCTCGAGCCACTGGGTGATGAACGACGCCGTCGGCTGCTGGCTGTCCCCCGCCGCGCCCTGGCCGCGGACGCCCCAGTCGCCGAACTCGCCCCAGACGAGATAGCCCAGCCGGTCGGCGTGGTAGAGGTAGCGCTCCTCGAACGCCTTCTGGTGCAGCCGGGCCCCGTTGAAGCCCGCCTCCATGCCGAGCTCGATGTCCCGGACGAGGGCGGCGTCACTCGGCGCCGTCATCAAGGACTCCGGCCAGTACCCCTGGTCGAGAACCAGCCGTTGGAACACCGGCTCCCCGTTGAGGAGCAGCCTCCGGCCGTCGATGCTGATCGAGCGCAGCCCCGCATAGCTGTCCACAGTGTCCACCGGGCGACCCTCGGCATCGAGGAGCGAGACCTTGAGGCGGTAGAGGTGCGGGTCCGACGTGGACCACGGCCGGATCCGGTCCGACGGCAGCGTGAGGTGCACGACAGGCGCCAGGTCGAGATCGGCCCCGGTGTTGCCTCGGACGACGCTTCCCACCTCGTCACCCAGCTCGACGACGACCGTGTGGCCCGGGCGGTTCGCGGACAGCACGGCCTCGACCGTCATCGCCCCTGCCGCGAAGTGTGGCGTCACCCGCAGCCGCTGGACGTAGGTCTCGGCCACCCCCTCGAGCCACACGCTCTGCCAGATCCCGGTGGTCCGCGTGTAGAGCACGTCCGAGGCCTGGTACCACGTCGCCTGCTTTCCCCGCGCCTGGCGTCCGTGCCTCGAGTCCCGCGCGCGGACGACGACGCGCACTCTCGAGCCCGGCTGCGCGTGACCGCTCAGGTCGGCCGTGAAGGAGGAGAACCCTCCACGGTGGCGCAGGACCTCGTGGCCGTCGACCCAGATGGTCGCGTCGTGGTCCACGGCTCCGAAGTGCAGGAGCACCCTCCCGCCGGACCACTCGGCCGGCACGTCCACCCAGCGCGCATACCAGACCGCTTCGAGGAAGTCGGTGTTGTGTATGCCGGATGCTTCGCTCTCCGGGGCAAAGGGAACCGTGATCTGCTCACGGAGCTCGGCGGCGCGGACCAGCCCCCGCTCGAGCCCGGTGTCCCCCTGGTCCACCTCGAACTCCCACGTCCCGTTCAGGCTCACCCAGTCAGGACGGGTCAGCTGCGGTCGGGGGTGCTCGGGTCGCGGGATGGCTGTGGCGGATGACGAGTCGGCGTCGTTCACAAATGACCTATCTGTCGGCGCGCCTGCGCCCGGCACGTCCGGCGGGTCGGGTCGGGTCGGGTCAACACCACCACACCTACTGGCCGGCGATGCCGGTCGTGGCGATGCCCTTGACGATCTGGCGCTGGAAGATCATGAAGATGACGAGCAGCGGGGCGGCGGCGATGACGGCCGAGGCCATTGTCTGCGCGTACTGGACACCATAGGCGTTCTTCACCGTCCCGATGCCCACCGGCATCGTCATGAGGTTGGGGTCGTTGATGACGATGAACGGCCACAGGAAGTTGTTCCAGGCGCCGATGAAGGTGAAGATCGCCACCGCGACGAGGATCGGTCGCGACAGCGGCAGGATGATGGACCACATGATCCTCAGCGGACCCGCTCCGTCGATGCGACCGGCTTCCTCGAGCTCATGGGGGACGGCGTCGAAGAACCGCTTGAGGATGAAGACGTTCACCGGGGCGATGAGCTGGGGCAGGATGATTCCCCACATGGTGTCCACCATCTGCAGGCCGAGCATCTCCTTGAAGAGCGGGACGATGAGGATCTGCCCGGGCACCATGATCGAGGCGAGGGTCAGGGCCAGGAGGAAGCCCCGACCTCGGAAGTCCAGCCGCGACAGCGCATAGCCGGCCAGCGCGCAGATCGCCACAGTCAGCACCGTCACGGCCACGGCGGTCACCACGCTGTTCAGGAGCCACCGCGGCAGCGCACCTGCGGCGAACACGCTCTGGTAGGCCGACAACGTGAACCCGTGCTCCGGCCAGATCCGCAACGGCACGGCGGCTGCGTCGTCCTCGGACTTCAGTGACGTGAGGACGCCCCACACCATGGGCACGATCCAGAGCAGGGAGAAGAGGATCAGCGCCACCAGGGCGACCCACCGGGCCGTGCGGGATCCGCCGAGCATGACCGACGCCGTCTGGTCCCGCTCCGCCTTGCGCTGTGAGCGCTGTGAGCGCTGTGACCGCTGCGAGAGCTGAGCGCGCGGAGAGCGGGGGGTGCTGCGGGTCGGCGTGCGCGTGCCAGCGCTGGTGGTCGCCATCTCAGCGCTCCCTCCTGGCCCAGAGCAGCTGGGCGGCCGAGAAGAGCAGGATGAGGAGGAAGAAGATGAAGGAGACGGCAGCGGCATAGCCGAGGCGGTAACCGGTGAACCCCACGTCGTAGACGTACTCGAGCGCCGAGCGCGTCGAGTTGTTCGGACCCCCCGACGTCAGGAGGTAGATCTGGTCGAAGACCTTGAGCGAGGCGAGGACCTGCAGGATGACCACCAGGCCAGTCGTCTTCTGCAGCAGGGGCAAGGTGATGCTCCAGAGCCGCCGCATCGGGCTGGCCCCGTCGAGGGAGGCCGCCTCGTAGAGCTGCTCGGGGATCGCCTGGATGGCGGAGAGGTAGAGCAGGAAGTTGAAGCCGAGCGTCCACCAGACGGTGGTGATGGCCACCGACCACATCGCCAGCTTCTCGTCCGTGAGCCAGCCGACCTTGTCGAACCCGATCCAGCCGAGTGCCGTGGTCGCCAGCCCGCCGCCGGGCTGGTAGAGCCAGCCCCAGAGCGCGGCGACGACGGAGGAAGCCAGCATGAACGGAGCGAAGAACGACAGCCGCCACCACCACTGCCCCGGCAACCCGGTCGAGACGAGCAGGGCGACGATGAGAGAGACGATGACGAGCGGGACCGTCGTGATGGCGGTGAAGAAGAGGGTGTTGCCGATGCTTCGCCACATCAGCGGGTCGGTGAACGCCTGCGCGTAGTTGCTCACCCCGGCGAGGGAGCTACCCCTGCCGGTGAGGCTCTGGTTGGTGAAGCTCATCCACAACCCGTAGACGAGGGGCCACCCCAGGAACAGGGCGAACACGATGAGGTAGGGCCCGGTGAACGGGCTGGCGCTGAAGAACCCGGCCGGCTTGTCGTGGGAGAGCTTCTGAGGCGACGTCGAGTCCGCGACGCGGCCCGGAGCGGTGGCAATGTCGGTCATCGGAACTCCTTGCTGTCAGGCCGGGTTCGGGATCTTGAGCATGGCCGTCACCTGTTCGAGCATGGACTTGGCGGCCTGGCTGGGGGTGCTCTGCCGCAGAAAGGCCTGTTGCAGCCGGGTCGACATCTGGTTCTGGAAGTCGCTGCCCGCTCCGGAGAACCACACCGGAGGGTCGAGGAAGACGCTGTCGGCGGCCGCGGCATACTCGGACTGCGGCTTGAGCGCCTGGTACTTCGGCTCCTTGGTGATGGGCAGGTATGCCGGGATGTGACCACCCTGCGCCCAGACCAGCGCGTCCTGGACGAGTCCGGTGAGCAGCTCGTAGGTGCGGTTCAGCCGCACGTCGTCCTTGGCCGATCGCACCGGCAGGACGAACGAGTGCGAGTCGGCATAGCTGGCCGGCTTCCCGAACATCGTCGGCATGGGGGAAGCGCCGAGGTGCTTGATGCTCTTCTGGAAGCCGGGAGTCTCCCACTCACCAGACAGGATCATGCCGGATGCCCCACTCGTGAAGTACGAGATGGCCCCCGCATAGTCCAGGTCTCTGGGACAGATCTTGTCGTCGAGGACCTTGGTGATGAAGGTGATCACCTCGATCGCCTTGTCCATGTCCCACTGGGCCGGCTGCCCCGGCTGGAAGGTGTAGCTGCCGCCGGTCTGCCCGTAGAGGCCCCAGAAGAGCCGCCACGCCTGGCCAGTGTCCAGCACGTAGCCGAAGGAGATCCCGACCTGCTTGGTGACCTCGGCCAGCTTGGTGCCGACCTCGAGGAACTGCTGGGTCGACGTGATCGCCGTCATCTGCCCGTCCGAGCCGACCAGACCGGCCTTGTCGGCGATGTCCAGGTTGTAGAGCGCGATGAAGGGGTGGGTGTCGAGTGGCAGCGAGTAGAGCTGCCCTTGGTAGAGGCAGCGCTCCCACAGCGCGGGGGGCACCGACTCCTTGGTGATGCCCAGCGTCGCGAGGTGCCCGAGGTCGTAGGGAACCAGCAGGCCACCCGGCGCCTAGCCGCTGAGGCGGGAGACGTGCAGCACGGCCGCGTCAGGGGGCCGCTGCCCGGCGGACGCCATCGCCAGCTTCGTGTAGTACGGCGAGCCCCACGCCAGACACGTGGCGGCGGTGTTCGTCTCGGGGTAACGGGTCCGGACGTCACCCAGCATCTGGCTCAGCTTGGCGCCGTCGGCGCCGCTGAAGAGGTGCCAGAGCTGCAGCGGATCGGTCGATGACGCGGCCGCCGAACCGCCGCTTGGTGCAGCCGGTTTGACCATGACGACTCCCTTGTCCCGATCAATCTAACGTGACGGCTCAAGGCCGTCCAGGGCGCGCCAGGCCGTCATCGCATCAAGCCGCTCAGTCGTCGGTGAGGGTCAGCTGGATGCCGCCGACGAGGGAGGAGCAGATGTTGTAGAGGAACGCGCCGAGCGTCGCGATCGCCGTCATGAGGATGATGTCGATGACGCCGATGACGATGGCCAGCGAGACCACCCGACCGAAGCCGACGTAGTCCATGATGGTGAACGGGGCGGTCGTGACCGGCTGGATCTGTTGGATGACCCGGTCGATGTCGGCGAAGACGCCCATCCCCGACAGGATCAGCCACAGCACGCCGGTGAGCACGACCCCGGCGATGCCCGCGGCGACGGCGAGCAGGAACGACATCTTCATGATCGACCACGGGTCGACCCGCGCCACCGCGAGCTTGACCCGCCGGGCGGTCACCCGCCGTGGAGCGCTCCGGCCGGACCGGGTGCCGCCCGGACGGCCATCGGTCCCCTTCTGGGCCGGGCGGCTCGCGCCGCCGGCGGAGCTTGCGGCCCGGGAGGCACCCGCAGGAGCCGGCCGGGTTGCCGTGGTCGTGGGCGCTCCGGATCCCGATGCCCCAGACCCGGATGACGGCGCCGCAGCGCTTCCAGCAGGCCTGGCACCTCCTGCGGGCGAGGACGTCGGAACCGGGCGCGTCGAGGGGTCCGAGGACCCCCCGCCGGCAGCTCCAGGGTTCCCGCCCTGACCTGTCGTGCTCACTCGCTGCCTCCATCGATGTCGTCCGCTGACTCGGAAGTCTCCCCAGACGGTACGCCATCGGCCTCGGTCAACGCTGGATCCCCGACCTCGGGCGAGGCGGGCGCTTCGACGTCGGCCACCTCGGCGACGTCCAGGTGGTCGGCCTCGATCAGCGCCTCCACCTCGGCCTCGACCACCCGCTCGGCGTTGCGGGCCACGGCGACGATCGTGTCGCCCTTGTCCGGGGACGCGAACCGCACGCCCTGGGTGTTCCGGCCGGTGCGGCGGACCTCGTCCACCCGGGAGCGGACGATCTTGCCCTTCTCCATGACGACCATGACCTCGTCGTCCTCGGCCACCGTCAGGGCGCCCACGAGGTCTCCCCCGCGGTCGGATGCCTGGGCGACACGCACCCCGAGTGTCGCCCGTCCCTTCACGGGGTAGTCCGACGCCTGGGTCCGCTTGGCCAGTCCGTTCTCGAAGACGACGAAGAGGTCGGGATCCTGGCCGGCCGGCACGACGGAGATCGACAGCAGCTGGTCCCCGTCCCGGAACTTCATGCCCGTGACGCCGGAGGTCGCCCGGCCCATCGGGCGCAGCGCCGCGTCGGTCGCGTGGAAGCGCACCGACTGGCCCTTGCGCGAGACGAGGATGAGGTCGTCCTCGCGGAAGCCCAGGCCGGCCCCCACCAGCTCGTCACCCTCGCGGAGGTTCACCGCGATGAGGCCGCCCGCGCGGGGCGAGTCGTACTCCACCAGCTTGGTCTTCTTCACGAGGCCGCCGCGGGTCGCCAGCACGAGGTAGGGGAAGGACGCGTAGTCCTTGATGGCCAGGACCTGGGCGATCTCCTCGCCGGGCTGGAAGGCCAGGAGGCTGGCGACGTGCTGGCCCTTGGCGTCGCGCGACGCCTCCGGCAGCTCGTAGGACTTGGCCCGGTAGACCCGGCCGAGGTTGGTGAAGAAGAGCAGCCAGTGGTGGGTCGTCGTCGTGAAGAAGTGCTCGACGACGTCCTCCCCGCGCAGCTGGGCCCCCCTGACGCCCTTGCCGCCACGGCGTCGGGAGCGGTAGAGGTCGACCTTGGTGCGCTTGGTGTAGCCGCCGCGGGTGATGGTGACGACGACGTCCTCCTCCGGGATGAGGTCCTCCATCGACATGTCGCCGTCGAAGAGCTCGATCCGGGTGCGCCGATCGTCACCGAACTTCGTGACGATCTCGCCCAGCTCGCTGGAGATGATGTCGCGCTGTCGCTCCGGCTTGGCGAGGATGTCGGTGTAGTCGTCGATCTTCGCCTGCAGCTCGTCATGCTCCTCGACGATCTTCTGCCGCTCGAGGGCGGCCAGCCGGCGCAGCTGCATGTCGAGGATCGCCCGGGCCTGGGTGTCGTCGATCTCCAGCAGGCCGATGAGCCCCTCGCGGGCGGCGTCGACGGTCTGCGATCGCCGGATGAGCGCGATGACCTCGTCGAGCGCGTCGAGCGCCTTGAGCAGGCCGCGGAGGATGTGGATGCGCTCCTCCGCCTGGCGCAGCCGGAAGGCGGTCCGCCGGACGATGACCTCGACCTGGTGCTCGACCCAGTGACGGATGAACGCGTCGAGCGGCAGGGTCCGCGGCACCTCGTCGACGAGGGCGAGCATGTTCGCCCCGAACGTCGTCTGCAGCTGGGTGTGCTTGTAGAGGTTGTTCAGGACGACCTTGGCCACCGCGTCGCGCTTGAGCACGATGACGAGCCGCTGGCCGGTCCGGCCCGAGGTCTCGTCCCGGATGTCGGCGATGCCGGCGACCCTGCCGTCCTTGACGAGCTCGGCGATCTTCTGGGCCAGGACGTCGGGGTTCACCTGGTATGGCAGCTCGGTGACGACGAGGCACTGCCGGCCCTGCAGCTCCTCGACCTGGACGACCGCGCGCATGATGATCGAGCCGCGCCCCGTCCGGTAGGCGTCCTCGATCCCCCGGTGTCCCATGATCAGCGCGCCGGTCGGGAAGTCCGGTCCCTTGATGATCCCCAGGAGCGCCTCGAGCAGCTCCTCCCGCCTGGCCTCCGGGTGGCGCAGGTACCACTCGGCGCCTTCGGCCACCTCACGCAGGTTGTGCGGCGGGATCTGCGTCGCCATGCCCACGGCGATCCCCGCGGAGCCGTTGACGAGCAGGTTGGGGAAGCGTGCCGGCAGGACGACCGGCTCCTTGCTGCGGCCGTCGTAGTTGTCCTTGAGATCGACCGTGTCCTGCTCGATGTCGCGGACCATCTCCAGCGCCAGCTGCGCCATCCGGCACTCGGTGTAGCGCGGCGCCGCCGCGCCGTCGTTGCCGCGCGAGCCGAAGTTGCCCTGCCCGGCGACGAGCGGGTAGCGCAGCGACCAGTCCTGCACGAGGCGCACCAGCGCGTCGTAGATCGCCGTGTCACCGTGCGGGTGATACTGGCCCATGACGTCGCCGACGACGCGGGAGCACTTGTTGTAGCTGCGGTCCGGCCGGTAGCCCCCGTCGTACATCGCGTAGATGACCCGCCGGTGCACCGGCTTGAGACCGTCGCGCACTTCGGGCAGCGCCCGCGAGACGATGACCGCCATCGCGTAGTCGATGTAGGACCGCTGCATCTCCGTGTTGAGGTCGATGGCCTCGATCCGGTCCGTGACGGGCCCGGTGATCACGGTCTCGTCGTCGGGGCCGTCGGTCGGCGGCTGCTCACTCAAGGGGTTTCCTTCTCTCTCGAAGCCGTTCGCGTATGCCGGTCAGCCAGGACCGCGGACCGCGCACCTTCGCGCGGGGCCAGCGGCACGGCATACCTAGATGTCGAGGAAGCGGACGTCGCGCGCGTTGCGCTGGATGAAGCCGCGACGGGACTCGACGTCCTCGCCCATGAGGATGGAGAACATCTCGTCGGCCGAGGCCGCGTCGGCGAGCGTCACCTGCAGCAGCGTGCGCGTGTCCGGGTCCATCGTCGTGTCCCACAGCTCGTGGTAGTTCATCTCCCCGAGCCCCTTGTAGCGCTGGACGCCGTTGTCCTTGGGCAACCGGCGACCGGCCGCCGCACCCGCGGCATACAGGCCGTCGCGCTCGCGGTCGGAGTAGGCGAACTCGTGCGGCGCGTTGCTCCACTTGAGGCGGTAGAGCGGCGGCTGCGCGAGGTAGACGTAGCCGGCCTCGATGAGTGGGCGCATGAACCGAAAGAGCAGGGTCAGCAGGAGGGTGCGGATGTGCATCCCGTCGACGTCGGCATCGGCCATCAGGACGATCTTGTGGTATCTCGCCCTGGCCAGGTCGAAGTCCTCGCCGATGCCGGTGCCGAAGGCGGTGATGAGGGCCTGCACCTCGTTGTTGGCGAGGATCCGGTCGATCCGCGCCTTCTCGACGTTGAGGATCTTGCCCCGGATCGGGAGGATCGCCTGGGTGTGCGGGTTGCGGCCCTGGACCGCGGAGCCGCCGGCCGAGTCGCCCTCGACGATGAAGACCTCCGAGATCGACGGGTCCTTGCTCTGGCAGTCCTTGAGCTTGCCCGGCAGGCCGCCGGACTCGAGCAGCCCCTTGCGCCGGGTGGACTCGCGCGCCTTGCGGGCGGCGATCCGGGCCATGGCGGCCTGGAGTCCCTTGTTCACGATGTCCCTGCCCTCGCGGGGATGGGCCCCGAGCCAGTGGCCGAACTCGTCCGTCATGGCTCGCTGGACGAACCCCTTGATCTCCGAGTTGCCGAGCTTGGTCTTCGTCTGGCCCTCGAACTGCGGCTCACCGAGCTTGACCGAGACGACGGCGGTCAACCCCTCGCGGATGTCGTCGCCGGTGAGGTTCTCGTCCTTGTCCTTGAGCAGGTTGTTCTTGCGCGCGAAGTCGTTGACGAGCTTGGTCATCGCCGCACGGAAGCCCTCCTCGTGGGTGCCGCCCTCGCGGGTGTTGATCGTGTTGGCGTAGGTGTGCACCGACTCGGAGTAGGCGGTCGTCCACTGCATGGCGAGCTCGAGCGAGAGCGAGCGCTCCTTGTCCTCGGACTCGATGGAGATGATCTCGGGGTGGATCGGCTCGGAGCGCTTCGCGCTGACGAGGTGGGTCACGTAGTCGACGAGCCCGTTGTCGTAGCGGTAGCTGACCTTGCGCTTGCGGGTCCTGCGGAGCTCGCCGTCGGTGGCGCCGTCGCCGTCGACCGTCCCCTCGACGGTCTCCACGTCGCCCTCGGCGTGGTCGAGGTCCGGATCCTCACTGCTCTGCGTCGAGGCCGGGTCCGGCTCCACCCGCTCGTCCAGGAGGTTGAGCGTCAGGCCCTTGTTGAGGAAGGCCATCTGCTGCATCCGGGCCCGGATCGTCTCGAAGTCGTAGTCGACCGTCTCGAAGATCTCGGCGTTGGCCCACCACGTGATCGTCGTGCCGGTGTCCTCGGTCGTCTCGCCCTCCTCGAGGGGAGCGACGGGCACGCCGTGGTCGAAGGACATCCGGTAGACGTGGCCCCGCTGGCGGACCTCGGCGTCGAGCCGGGACGACAGGGCGTTGACGACGGAGGAGCCGACCCCGTGCAGGCCACCGGAGACCTTGTAGCCACTCCCGCCGAACTTGCCGCCGGCGTGCAGCTGGGTGAGGACGACCTCCACGGTCGAGATGCTGCCCGAGGAGTGGATGCCGGTGGGGATGCCCCGGCCCCAGTCCCGGACCCGGACGCTGCCGTCCGCGCGCAGCGTCACGTCGATCCGGTCGTTGAACCCGGCCAGGGCCTCGTCGACCGCGTTGTCGACGATCTCGGTGACGAGGTGGTGCAGACCACGGGCGCCGGTCGAGCCGATGTACATGCCCGGGCGCTTGCGCACCGCCTCGAGACCCTCGAGGACCTGGATCGCGTCGGCGTCGTACTCTGCCGCGTCCGCGTCCGGCACGTCACTCGCCCGGTGCGGCATGGCCGAGAGCGTCGGCGTCGGCGTCGGCGTCGGTGGGCTGGGCGGTGTGGGGGGCTGCTCCGGGGGGACGTTGCCGGACGGGCTGGGCTGGTCGGCCTCGGACACGGTGCTCCTCACTGCACCGCTTGCCGGTGCACTCCGTCGGGGTGCCATCCCCGCGGGGCGGACACCTGGTCCGCGCCTGCGTCTCATGGCGGGCGGCCCGCGACGCCGGAAAACATCCGAGTCGCCTTGCCCCCGGTTGACTCTCCATCTTACCTGTCCGGCCGCCCGAACACCCGTTCAGGAGCCCCGCCACGGCCAGTTTCCGGGAAATAGCCCCTTCTCCCGGGTCGGGGGTCAGGACCGCCCCTGTCAGGGCGGCACCGCGACGAATCCATGATCCACGACCGTCGTGCTCTACCGACGGTTGTCCACAGACCTGCGGAGCACCGCGGGAACCTGTGGATGGCGTCCGAACCTGTACGCCTCCCTTGCGGGCAGGTGTGGATGGGCGTCTCACCCGCCGGCTCCGGGACCCGTCGCCGCCGGGCGCCGGGGGTCGTTCGACCAGGCCGACCACGAGCCCGGGAAGAGCGCCGCGTCGACCTCGAGCACCGCCAGCGCGAGGACGTGCTGGGCTGCCGAGACGCCGGAGCCGCAGTATGCCGCGACGGCACCACCGCCGGTCAGCTCACCCAGTCGCTCGCGGAGGACGTCGTCGGGCGGCAGCCGGCCCTCCTCGGTGACCAGGTCCACGGCCGGCAGGTTGACGGCACCGGGGATGTGCCCGGCCCGCGGGTCGACCGGCTCCACCTCGCCGCGGTAGCGCTCCGGCGCGCGGGCATCGACGAGCATGCCGCCCGACGGCCACTGGGCTGTCTCGTCGATGGTGAGCGTCCTGAGGTGCCCGACGGTGAGCCCCGGCTCCGTTGCCGTCCAGCTGACGTCCGAGCCGACCTCGAGCCTCCCGCCGCACGCGACCCAGGCCGGCAGGCCGCCGTCCAGGACTCGCGCCCGGATCCCGGCCCAGCGCAGCACCCACCAGGCCCGGGCGGCCGCCCAGGACCCCGGCTCGTCATAGACCACGACGTCCTCACCGGGATCGACGCCCGCAGCGCCGAGCCCGCGCTCGAGCGTCGC
>JAABUJ010005408.1_pt1 | contig 12799 bp, 6 predicted proteins | sample 5559131 | NCBI WGS metagenome assembly JAABUJ01 (sample SAMN10711875, study PRJNA513366) | rock metagenome | isolation source: Antarctica rocks | place: Antarctica: Victoria Land, Mt New Zealand nord | collected 2016-01-07
TGACAAATCGGAAGTTATTAACAACTCCTTTGGCTCACAAATCGAAGATTCGTCAGTCGAAATGTTAGAAGATAATGACCAGATGTTAGATTCAACTCTTGACAAACCGGTAACAAAAATGGAGTTTTCGTCTCAGGTTTCTTTAAAATTTAATTCTTTCGTCTCAAAAGAGCAAAGAAAACAAACAAATTTACAAAATCAAGATCTTATAGAGCGTCTTGATATTTACGGTAATTTAATTATACTTGAAATGAAACCTGTTTGGGAGTATAAGCAAAAACAATTTTATACAGGTTTTTTACCCAAAGTAAATAAAATTACTCTAAATAAATTGCCTGTTTTTTTTAATGGAAAACAAAAAGTAGCAGAAAAAACGTTTGCCTCTATTTCTAACAAAGAAGAAAGTTTTGGTTCATCCAAAAAACTACCACAAGAACAAAGTTCTTGTTTGGGCTTACAAATCGAAGATGAAACAAAAAATATTTTTTTCGGTTTTGGGGCAGGTCCAAAGAATACCCTACAAAAACAAAGTTTGAAACAAAAAATGCAAACAAAAAATGCAAAGCATTTTTTGTCAGGCACTTTTTGTCAGTGTTTGCCTTTACAGACAAAAAACAATAAGTCAGAAAAATTCTTTGAGTATAAATTTTCTGCACGAAAACCAAATTTTTTATCTTTTTCTAAAAACAAAATTGATTTAAAACCAACACTTATTAATAAAAAACCTAATTTAATTAATGTGTTTACAAAACAACCTTTTCAACAAAAATTATTTGATCTTGATGAATTACCTTTAAAATTGGAGCAAAATTATTCAGAGGCTTTACCCTTAAAAAAACAAGAAAATCAAAAATATTTTCCTATTCCTGGTCCTAATATTTTTGAAGCTTTCCAAAGCTTTCCAAATCATAAGTTCTTCTCAGATTTTTCTTCTAATAAGGAAAAAAACATAAGTAACGTGGAAAATTGTATAGCAAACCTTGACAAACCGATACCAAAAACGGAGTTTTCGTCTCAGGTTTCTTTAAAATTTGACTCAAATTTGTTAGCAGAGACAAAACAACATACTAATGAAACTTTACTCGCAGCTGGTAAACCTGGACAAACCGATAACAAAAACGAAGTCTTTGTCTCAGATTTGTTAGAGATTTATCAGTCAGATGTGAAAGAAGAAATATTTTCTAAAAAAAGTTTTTTAGAAAATGAATTAAAAAAATTTTTTTATAATGAAGGATTTATTCCTTCGGTTAACAAAAATACTATTTTTGTTAAAGCGATGTTAAAAAAAGGGCCTTTTAAAAATCTACAAAAATACACAAATCAATTTACTTATCTAGATCTAACTACTTCCTTTACAACCCGTGGATCTCGTAGATTTGCAAATTTTGTATCAGATTTTTCTAATAAAGAAAAAAACATTAATGATGTTAAAGAGTTTGAATTTTTTGATTATATTCAAAATGTAATTTTAAACTTAGAAAAGGATAATATTAATTTAACTCTACCAGAACAAAGTTCTGTAACTAAATTAAGACTTTTGTCAGGATATTTATATCCTGATATGGAAATAGCAAAAATACGTCTTTTATTTATTCAGAATATATACAAAAATATTATATTTGAAAGATTAAATAAAAAAAGCTTTCCGATAAAAATTGAAATACCTTCCAGTTTTGTTTATGATTTATTGAATGAGAGTAATTCTTTAATGTCGACTTCTACCCAAAACTTAACAAAAAATGCAAAGCATTTTTTGCCAGTGTCTCAAGTTTTTGTTTCACTTTTAAAAGAAAAGAAACCAATTTTTAATTTTTTACCAAATCTACAATTAAATTTTCATTATTTACCTGCTAGTCAAACTCTTTTGAATCAAAATCTAACTGAAAATTCAAATGTTGGTGGAATTTATCAAAAAGTTCTTACTATTTACAAAGCTGATAGAACGATACAAAGCTCTTTGACTAAAAATCCTGATAGAAACCTACAGTTTATAAAAGCAAAGAATTTTTCAGTTTTGTCTTCTAACAAAAACGATGTTAATGTTTCCTCTAATAATCCAAACAATTTATTATTATTTTTAAAACCTTTTTTATATCTTCAAACACCTTTTCGCGAATCTTGGGAACCTGTAACGGTTCAATCATGGTCACGCTTACAAATCTCCGAATTGTTTGCGGGACAATTATTTCCCTTTGGGAAATCATGGTTTGCTATTACAAAACTATCTTTTGTTTTTATTGCTCTTAAAATTTTCCAAAGTTTATTATCAATTTATGGAAAAGAATTAGCGTTTTTGGGTTTTTTCGATGATAATTTAAAAGAAGAATTTGGATTAACTGATGATAAAAAAGACAAAGGTTATCGTTTAATTAAAAAAGTTAAAAAACGATTTAAAGATGTAGTCGGAATTGACAACATTTTACCAGAATTAGGTGAGATCGTTTGGATTCTTCGAAACTCTGGTCCAACTTTTAAAGTTGGGCATTTTCTTCCTAAAGGTTTTTTATTTGTAGGCCCTCCGGGAACAGGGAAAACTCTTTTAGTACAAGCTATTGCTGGTGAAGCTGAAGTTCCTGTATTAGTTCAATCAGGGAGCTCGTTAACTAGTTCAGAAGAAAACGAAGAAGGCGCTCAACGATTAAGAAATTTGTTTGAGCAAGCACGAAAGGTTGCCCCGTGTATTGTATTTATTGATGAAATTGATACATTAGGTGAAAGCAGACAAGATGTTATGAGTACTTCTGTTGGAACTGATGATTTAATTCAATCTCTCCATCAATCTAATCGTGGATCAACTGAAACAAGTTCAAATAATTCTATAAATGGTAATAAAGCCGGAAATATAGCTGAAAAACAAAGCAGTAACACTGACACTCGCTTAGATTTTTTTGTTTCTGGTGATTTAACTAGAAATGCAAATATTGAAAAGACTTCTGTAGGAAAAAAAAATCAAGCAAAACAACAAACAAATCAAGAACAGTTAAATCTCTTAATGCAGTTTTTAATCGAATTGGATGGACTAAAATCCCGTACTGGAGTTATTGTTATTGGTGCAACAAATAGACCTAAAGTTTTAGATCCTGCTTTAACACGACCAGGAAGATTTGATCGTGTTCTTAATTTAGAACTCCCTGGAAGAAAAAAGCGGATTGAAATTTTAAAATTTTATAGTCGAAATCTTGGATTAACATTGTCTTCTTCTAAAAAGATTGAGGAAAAAATAAATGGGCGTACAAATCTAGGATTTTTGTTAGAATCTTTAGAATCTAAGATCGGAACCTTATTGATTAATGAAAACAAACAAACGAATACTTCAACAGATTTTCCTGTCACTATTAATAACAATTTAAAAGAAAAAAAAGATAGAAATAATGTTTTAAAAAATAAGAATCAAGATCTAGATTTTTCTTGGGAATACTTAGCTAATCGGACCTTTGGTTTTAGTACAGCTGCTTTGGCTACAGCAATGAATGAATCTTCTTTAAGAGCAATCCTTCGAGACACTGGACATACAGTTGAAACAATTGACCGAGGTATTGAAGTTATTACAAGTTATAGTATAGAGAAACCAAAAATTGATAATGAAAAGGGTTTTCTTTTGAAAACTACAAAAACTCCGTTTGAAACAAAAAAAGCGAAGCGAGTGTCAGTGTTAGAAAAGGATCCTTTTTTTATTACTAGGTTTGCTTATTATCAAGCTGGAAAAGCTGTATTACATACACTTCTTCCAGAACACCCAGATGCTATGATTTTAAAACTTTGGCCACAACCTAAAAATAGCCGATATAAAGAAAGTAATCTTCCGTTAACTTCAAATAATAATCGTGCAAAATTAGAAACCCGGTTAATTGGATTGTACGCTGGAAAAGCTGCTGAATTGCTAGCTTTATCTTTACATTCTCATATCAAAGAAGAAAATACTAATAAAAAAAAGAGAACTGATAAAATTAAAGCAAAAACTTTAAACAAACTTCAAACAAACTTTGACAAACCGGTAACAAAAACAAAGTTTTTGTCTCAGGTTTGTTTGAAATTTGTCAAGGTTGGTCAGGAGACTAAAAGTACAAATAAACAAACAAAAAAACTTTCTTTTTCTAAGGTAAATAATCTTACAAAACAAAATTTCTATCAATCTGACAAAAGAAATCTTTGGCATTCTAATCTTGGAATCGAAGATCTTTCTGCCGCAAGCCATTTAGCTCACTCTTTAGTAGATAAATGGCATTTTTATTCAAATAAAATGGCTATACGGAGAGAAAATCAAATATTTACTAATCAAAACCAATTTGAAACTTCAGAGATAGAAGTTTTTGAACTTTTTCAGCAACTAACTGAGGATTTACAAAATAGAATTTCTGCATCAAATATATCAGAGAGTCGTCTTCGTAAGGAAAGAGATAAATATTCTCGCTATAATTTTCAAGAGTGGTCAATTCGACCTTGGTGGCAAGATCAAATCACAAAACAAACAGGGTTTTCGTTGGAAAACTCCAAAACCGATGTTTCTGTAAGAAATTTAAATATGTTTTATGATGATTGGTATAGAATTTACCTCCCAGATCCTGAAGAAAGTGAACGTAATGAGGAATGGGTCACGCCTGACGAATATTACCATAATACGCAGAACTTAAAAAACCTTTTACCAAAAAAAAGATACAATCAAACAAAAAACACATTTAAACAAACTTTAAACAAACCGCTAACAAAAAATGCTTTGCATTTTTTGTCAGGGTCAGTGTCGTTATGGGGCAGGGGCCCCAAAGAAGCAAAGGTTTGTCAGGGTTTGTCAGGTTTTGATATAACTTGGAATGATATATACAAACTAGATAGAGATTATATTTATCATGCGTTAATTTTAACTTCTTTTAACCAAGCTTTTTCCTTACTTGATGAAAATCGTGAACTTTTAGATTATTTGGCAGATTATTTAATGCGTTTTGAAACTCTTCGACAACAGGAAATAAAAGAAATTTTCGATGATTTTGGTTCACCTAATATTGAAAAGAAATCTTTTTTCAAAAAGAAACCAACTGAAACAAAAACAAGGTTTTTGTCATTATTTGTTCCTAACGAAGCTACTTTCGCAACAGATAAACAAAAGGTAAAAATCCTTTTCGATAAAAAATGGGGAAAAAACTCTCGACGAAATTTTTCTCGATTTTTTAGTTTTGATCAACAAGCTCTGACAAAAACAAAATTCTTGTGTCCTCTTTCAAAAAATAAAAATTATCGTCCATTTACTTTTTTTGAAACCATTAATAAATAAAAATTAAAATTAAAATTAGTATCTTTCTAACAAAAACCTGACCTGACAAAAAAAGCTTAACAAAAATAAGATTTGAAACACTGACAAAAAATGTAAAACATTTTTTGTTTCAAAAGCCTGACAAAAAAAGCTTAACAAAAAAAGCGAAGCTTTTTTTGTCAGGCTTTTTTTGTTTACATTTTTTGTCAGGCTTTTTTTGTCAGGTCAGGTTTCAGTTTTTGTTTGGATACTACTATTTTTGTTCAGCGATGTTAAAACAAGAAGTTGAGACAAAAATGGAAACAAAAATATAATTTGAAGCAAAAAAAGCAAATCTTATTTTTGTCATAACTGCATTTTTGTCTCAACTTTTTGTAGGTCCCTAAAGGGACCCCTTTGGGTAAAAATTTTTTTAATATCAATAAATTTAATAGAGCTTTGTCTTTTTTTATAAAACTTACAAACTTTTAAGAAAGTCAAGACCTGTCCAACAAATCTCTAACAAAACAAGCAAACAAAAAATATTATTTTTTGTTTGCTTGTTTTGTTAGAGATTTATACGCCTCCTAGCATCGTCTTGTATTCTTTTTAAGAAATACAATACTAGCTTTTTAACATAAAAAGGTAATCTTAGTGATGTCTGCAGTGTTAGAATATTACGTCTAGATATTATTGATCTAAATTATATTAAAGGTTTTCTGTAAGAAAACTTAGGCTAACAAAAAAGCATATTAAAACTGTTCTTAATTTATGAAAATTGAAACTAGAATAGTATTTTTTATAAATAAATTGAAGGTTTATTTAAAAAGGAAAAATTCTTTTTTTAAAGAAGTTTTTTCTTTTGCTTTATTTACATTATTTTTTGGATTTTTAATTGGAAATCTTTTTGGTACTTTTTTAAATACAATACGTTCTTTTATTCTTTGGGATGGTTTTATTATTTTTATAATATTGGTTTTTATGGAATTTTTAAATTTTCTTTTATACAACAAAGCAAAACGTTTTTTTGTAATATTTCAGAGGATTTCGTATTATTCTAATAATCAAATTATTTGGAAAAGTCTTAATTATTTAAAGATAGGAATTATGTTTGGTTTTTTTATTGATGCTTTTAAAGTAGGTAGTTGATCAAGACCATTACAATGATTTCCTAACCTGACAAAAAAAGCTTGAAACAAAAAAAGTTTAAAACAAAAAAAGCTTCGCTTTTTTTGTTTTAAACTTCGTTTTTGTAAGTTTTTGTATCTTTTCTTTATCTTTTCTTTCTATCTTTTCTTTATCTTTTCTTGCAGAAAAGATAAAGAAAAGTGCTTCTTTTGTTTTACTTCGTAAAACAACAATCAAAAAGATAAGGAAAACCTTTGGAAAACCTTATCTTTTCCTGTGTAAAAGATACAGAAATCATAATCTTTATAAATCTTATAGAAACCTTATCAAATCTCTATTAGTTTTATAAAGATCCCATTATAAAATATTATTCAAAGATAGAAATATAGTTTTTTAAACTATTAACATTTTTAATCAATATTCTCATTGATATATTTATGATTATTAGCAAAACTTCAAAAATCAAGAAAAGATAAAGAAAAAAATACAAAGAAAAGATAAAGAAAAGTGCTTCTTTTGTTTATAGTTTTTGTTTTAAGTTTGAAACAAAAAATGTAAACAAAAAAAGCTTCGCTTAGCAATGACAAAAACTTGAGACAAAAACGTAGTTTTTGTTAAGTTTTTGTTAGGGTGTCAAGCATTTTTTTGTCAGGTCAGGTTTTTGTTGTAGAAGGTACACGCAGTTAGAACAAAAATTTTGCAACTTTAATTATATTGGAAGCAAATAATTTCATAATGATGGTACTTTATATTGCCATGCACTCTTAATAAGGGATCAAAAGTTTAATGTAAAAAGTTCTGATTTTCTGGATCTTGTTTGTCAAGAACAAAAAATACATGCACATTATACACCAGTAAATCAGTTACAAAGAACTGTCCAATATGTCTGTAAAAAAAAGAATATATAAGTAATTTGGGAAATTTACAGGATGGAAAGCTTTTAACTATTAAAGAATTTGTTAATCAACAGGTAGAGCTAATAGGTATAGAACAAGCCTTACTCTCAAAAGAATAAAGAATATAGAAAAATCTATAGCAGGTCTTTCTACAAGTTCTTTGTGTCCCTTAAAAAACATTTTAATGATGTAAAAAATATGAAAAAGAGTACTAAGGTAGATAAAATAGAAACACCCTTCTAACAAATAACAAACCTTGAATCAAACCTTTGACCTGACAAAAAAAGCCTGACAAAAAAAGCTTAACAAAAAAAGCCTGACAAAAAAAGCTTCGCTTTTTTTGTTAAGCTTTTTTTGTTAAGCTTTTTTTGTCAGGCTTTTTTTGTTTCAAATCTTATTTTTGTTAAGCTTTTTTTGTTTCAACTTTGTTTTTGTTAAAGGTTTGCCCAGCAGTTGGAAGATTTTAAAATTGATCAAGATTTACAGAAGTGGGTAAAAAAAAACCCAAAAAACTCTTGTTTTAGTTTGAAAAAGTGGGATTGGAAAAACTCAGTTCTGCACCGCTTTTGTCAAACAAAACAATTTTAAAACATTAATGGTTAACCATAGAGAAGGTTTTACTCGGTTAGATGATACCTATGATGCCATTATCATTGATGATGCTAACCTACACGAATTTAAAGAAACACAACTCTTAAGCCTTATAGATAATCAAAGCAATAAAACTCTAAAAGTTTTGTATAAAGCTGTTTATAAAACTCTAAAAGTTTTGTATAAAGCTGTTTATAAAAAACCAGGCATTGTACAGATGATTGCTATGAACAAGAAAGAGTTAATTTCCATGCATGCTGGCAGACTGTATCTTTTAAACCCAGTTTTAGTTGTTTTACTTCTTATGCTTTTAAAATCTTTGATTTTAACCCAGTTTTACGAAGTAAAACAACTAACAAAACTGCGGACTTTGTCTTTTCGAAGGGTTAAGAGCGCATGCATAGAAACGATACGAGCCGGGTGATCTTTGTTTCTTTCTTTCTTTGTTTCTTTTTAATGATTAATCTTTACGATTGCACTACTATTTAGAGTGATTGGAGTCTGATCGTACCAAAAAAAGCTCTCATTTATATTTGCTCTTCTGAAGACAGTGGTAGATCTATACATTCAATACCCAAATATCCACGTCTTTTTTTGAACCTACTGCGGGCGGGTTTTATATTGAACGAATTCATAGCTGATTCAAGTTGTTTTGAAAACGTTCTTTGAGGTAGGTGTGCTCCACGAGGCGTATGATCTTTGTAATTTTGATACAAATCTTCTGTGTTTACGTAATTTCCTACATTACTCTTGATACTATTAGACACCCATTGAGCCAAGTATAATGTTTTTGATAGAGGCATATCTAAATTCAGCTCTTCCGCTTCCCATACCGATAGGTACGAAATTGTTTTTTTAGTAATTTCATTTTTTGGGGGTTCGTACTTGTTTACATAGTTACTTTTTAATGGTCGTTCAATTACAGCAGGCTCTGAATATTCTTCGTATTCTTTTCTTTCTAGAATAGTTAAATTAGTCATATTTTTTTAATCTCTCCTGGGTTGTGCTTTTAAAGGTTTGTCAAGAATTTAATCCAATTTTGTGAATAAATTTGTCAAATTTTAAGTGCTTGCTCTCTTCCCAAATTACCCAACTTCGTATTCTTTGGAAGAGCAACAAAGAAGGGATACAAAGCTCTGGTTTTTTTTTTTTGAGGGAAAGCATCTTATTTGTTCCTTCACCCCAAAGGGGTAAAGAAGGACCTTTTGGTTTTATTAAAAAATTCTTGATAAAGACTTATAAGATTTTCGATTGCTCTAATACTTAAAGCTATTTTAAAACAAGAAAACCACACTTCCTATTGCGTCGGCCAAAGAACAGGTCTTATTTTATTTGTATTCTCCACACTTTTTTCATTTACCTGTTTTGGACTACCTGTAAAACTAAGGTAAACTTAACCGACAATATGAAAAAATTAAAGTGGAAAAGGATACCATTTTTTAGAAATCTTAAATAAATTTGAAACAATTCTAAAGTTTTTTACCTTAAATATTAGTTATTTTTAAATAATATTTAAGGTAAAAAAACTATAAAATCTAATTTTTTAAAATTACACACTATTTAAAATTGATAAAATATCATTTTATGAGAGTCCAAAATTAGCAGATAATAAATTTTTTGCTTCTTTTAAGGTGATTTTTTGCATTTTATACTTATGCAAAATATTTAAGAAATTAGACTTTTTTAAAACAATAATAATATCAGAAAGTTCTTTTTCTTCCATGCTTTGTTTTTCATGGAGGTATTCCTGTCCTTCCTCTCTTTGTTTTGCGTCTTTTTTCAAACGAGTGTGACGAAGATAAAGGTAGAGACAACCAGAAACTGCTGAAAGAACAAATAAACCACGAGCTAACGGCAAATATGGACTATCGTTTGAAGGGGCAACTCGTGTAGACTGAGCTACACTACAGTATTGTTCTTTTTCTTTAGAAAAAAATGGATTGCCAATTGAAGCCATTTTCGAAGAACCAGCTTCAGTATGCGTTTTTTTTGTTGGCATAGCAGATTTAGGTGGGTTTAGGTTCATAAGTTTTTCTCCAAAAAAAATGTATGATTCAAAAAATACATAAAATTTTTAAATTTTTTGGTTTAAAAACTTTTACGGTTTTTTTGACATTGTATCTTTATTTTATCATAAAATTTAAAGTTTGTAAATAATTCTTGATACTTTTATTTTTTTTTAACACTCACTTTATAGTTTCTAAAAAAATAAAAGGTCCTTCTTTACCCCTTTGAAGTGAAGGAATCAATAAAACGAAAACAAAAAAAGATGAAACACTGACAAAAAATATAAAACATTTGAAACAAAAACAAAAATATTATTTTTGTTTTTGTCACTGTTTCAAAAGCTTCGCTTTTTTTGTCAGGCTTTATTAACACAAATATAAACTTGAAAAATGTGTTACATAAAAGAAGAAAGCAAAAAAAGAAGAAAAAAAGAAAAATGAGTGCTTTTAAACCCTTAGATACAACGTATAACTATGCATGCCTACCCAGTGTCCCATTTTAACAAAAACTGGGTTTAAAAGATACAGTCAGGCATAGGGTAAGAAGCGCATGGTTGCTGTTGTTTTACGTAGTAAAACAAAAGAAGCGCTACAATTATTTCTGTATCTTTTCCTGTGGAAAAGATAAGGGAAATCATGCATGCCTTTTTTCTTATCAGAAATTTACAAAAAACAAAAACGACATCTTTTTTATTTACACGGCTTTTATAGTATCACGCTTTTATAGTATCATAAATTTTTCTTTTTTCAAGTTTTGTTACTACTTTTTTTTCTTATCAGAAATTCACAAAAAATAAAAACGAAGGCCTTTTTAATTTAGACAAATCTCATACTTAAGGCTTATGCGGTTTGACGTATTTTGTGGTTTTATACTTATATTATACGACAAAATAGAGTGTATTTTCAACTTATTTTTTTTTTAGAGTTAGTTTAAAAGTAACATTTTTTATAAAGAATTTTTTGACAGCAAGTTATTTGACTCACTCAAAATTCTGGGTAGACAGTACAATAGGACAAGAAAAAAAGAAAAGTTAGTGCTTTTTAAAAACTTAGATATACGTCTAACAACAATAATATTTCGTTTTATTAGTATATCTTTGATTGTATTAGCAGGATTCAGATTTCGTCTTAATTGCGTGATACTTCTGGGGCATATCCACTTTTAAAGATTTTTATTAATCCACAAACGGCAGAAGCAGTGGAAAAATCTGTAGTAATGAATATTTCTTCACAAATCACTTATGGTCTTACTCGTGTGAATATACATCCAGAAAACACTCAAATGCGAACGGCTGAAAGAGTAGGTTCTTTTTCGAATTCGAGGGACAGACCTTTAATGCGAGCTAATCTTTCTAGTGCAAGTTGAGATCAACAAAAAAATCAAGTACCCCTAGAAGGTGCTCAAAACTTATCTCAACAAAGCAATGTTTCTGAGCTTCAATCTCAAAGTACTGAGGTTGTTCAGGAAAGTTCAACGGATACGCTTTATCAGTCTTTTCAACCAAATGCTGAAGCTCCACAAGACATTATTTTTTCTCCATTAAATCCAGTATCAGTAAAAGAAACTGAAGATCTTCGAATTTTAACTCACAATGATGTGAAAACTTTAGATACTAGTAGAATGAGCAACCTTAAAGAAAAGAACGAGTTGTTATTTTCTAAAGTTATAAAAGCTATCAATGATTGCTGTTGTTTTACTACGTAAAACAAAAGAAGCGCAACAATTATTTCTGTATTTTTTGCCTTATCTTTTCTGTATCTTTTCCAAGACAAAAGATACAGAAAAGATACAGAAAAGATACAGAAAAGATACAGAAAAGATACAGAAAAGATACAGAAAAGATACAGAAAATATACAGAAAAGATAAGGGGTCCCTTTAGGGACCTACAAAAACTGCGTTTTTGTTAGCAAATCATGGTTTTTGTTAAAGTGCTTTTTTATTTATTTTTACTTTTAATTTTAGAATAAAAAGTAGTAAGTTGAAAAATAAAAATTACGAACTTTATAATAAAAATAGTTTTAAAGAAATAACTTTTTTGATTTTTATTAAATTGTGTTTTAATAAAAACGATTTTTGCATAAAAATAAAGCTTTTAATATCTATAAAAAGACATTTTTCTTTATTTTCTCTTAAAGAAAAAAAACACAGTCAAACAAAAATACGGACCTGACAAAAAAAGCTTGAGACAAAAATCTTATTTTTGTTAAGCTTTTTTTGTTTCAAATAATATTTGAAACACTGACAAAAAATGTAAAGTATTTTTTGTCAAGTTTCAATTTTTGTCGTTATGGGGCAGGGGCCCCAAAGAAGCAAAGGTTTTTGTAGTTTTCTAACAAAAACTTAACAAAAATCATATTTGAAACAAAAACCTGACAAAAAATGCTTTGCATTTTTTGTTTTAAATAATATTTTTGTTTCAAATGCCTAACAAAAAAAATACTTTTGTTTCAGTTTTTGGAAGGGATACTAAGTTTTTGTATCTTTTCTTTATCTTTTCTTTCTATCTTTTCTTGCAGAAAAGATAGAAAGAAAAGATAAAGAAAAGTGCTTCTTTTGTTTGAATTCGTAAAACAACAATCAAAAAGATAAGGAAAACCTTCGAAAAACCTTTGGAAAACCTTCGAAAAACCTTTGGAAAACCTTCGGAAAACCTTTGGAAAACCTTCGGAAAACCCTAAGTTTTATTACAAAATAAAAAAATTTAGTAGTAACGTTAAAACTAAGAATAGTAATAGTAAAATTTTTATTTTCCTTGTAAATAGTTCTGTTAGAAGTTAGTTTTTTTTTTATCAAAAAGAAAAGACAAATCTTTCATATTTTACTCTAAATTATAAAATTTATTTACATTTATTTATTGATTAACAATAAAATACTTATATCATTCTTTTTGTTTTATATACCGTTTCTCCTTTTCTTTTTTATTTTGTTTCGATGTGTTTTTTTAAATAATTT
>JAABUJ010005409.1_pt1 | contig 12795 bp, 13 predicted proteins | sample 5559131 | NCBI WGS metagenome assembly JAABUJ01 (sample SAMN10711875, study PRJNA513366) | rock metagenome | isolation source: Antarctica rocks | place: Antarctica: Victoria Land, Mt New Zealand nord | collected 2016-01-07
GCACGCGCGCTGTGGTTGGTCTGGTCAACCGCCGCCTCGACCGCCAACAGCGGTGCCGGGCGGCGTAACCCGCTCACCGGGGAGGGGGCCATACGTCTCTCCTCCTATTCCGAAGATGAACTACTGATAACCGAGGTTGACAGCTACTATGGCAAGTGCGACGCAGACGACGATCCGCGCGGTCTTGCGGGACGGCGGGCCGCTCACGCTGGACGAGGTGGCGGAGCGGGTACAACAGCAGCGCCCCATCACGACGAAGAACCCCAAGCAGACAGTGCGCAATGCGCTGGCGAGCGACCCGCCCTGCCAACCTGGGGGCGAGGGGCGCTACGTCTATCTGCCCACGTTTGTGCGCGGCGCCGCCGTGCGCACGCCGATGGACCTCGCGGCGCCGGCGAAGGGGTTGCTTGCCGTGGGCGCCGACCTCGTCGCCCTGTTGACTCCGCTGGCGGAGTCCGGGGATCGTGGGCCGGCGCCGGCCCTCGCGCTTGACGGCGGTCCCACGGTCGCGGTGATGTGGGAGGGGTTCGGCTGGCGCGGCATGCTGCGTTCTCTGGTGAAGCTGCCAGCGCCGTTCTGGCGCTGGTGGGCGGAGCGGCAGCGCGAGGGCGCGACCGCCTTGTTAGTGCGCTGTGAGGATGGCGAGGCCGGCCGCTTCAATGCGCGCGCCATCAACGCGGAAGCTCTCGACCGGGCGGCGGTCGAGGCGCGAAACGCGCTGCTGCATGAGGCGGCCCGGGACATACTGAAGCGGGCGCGTGGCCTGTGGCCGGAAGACCTGGCTCGTCGCCTGCTTGCCTACGGTGTCTACCACGGTGAGCCTACGCCCGATCCGCTCTCCACGGCCTTGTTCACGCCGGACGCGCCATTCTATATGGAGCATATGAACGTGACGTACCGGCCCCGGCTCACCCCGGCCCTGCGCCGCTTGTTCGCCCCGCGGCTGCGGGGGGAATGGGGCGAGAGCGACAACCTCGTGCGTGAGCTGTTGGGGCTGCCCTTGCAAGAGCCAGAGGAGCCACCGCTGCCTGCGGAGGATGCGCCGCTGCCTCCGGCCGAGCATCTGTTGCGCCTCAAAGTGAGCCTGGCCTGGGATCGTAAGGTGTGGCGGATGATCGAGTCCCCGGACGACGCGACGCTCGAAGACATCCACCTCGCCATCCAGGACGCCTTCAATTGGGACAACGACCACCTCTATGCCTTCTACCTCAGCGGCCACACGCGGGACCATATGACGAGGGTTGACGGCCCGTTCATGGATCCCACCGGGCTATTCGGTGGGGAGACGGACTATCCGGCCGCCGATGAGGTGACGCTGGCCGCGCTGGAGTTGCGGCTGAAACAACGTTTCCTGTACCTTTTCGACTTCGGCGATCAGCTCGAACACGACATCGAGGTGGCGGAGATCCTACCACTGCCGCCGACCGGCGACGTGCAGCCACGGGTCGTCGCGTCGCAGGGCGAGGCGCCGCCGCAGTATCCTACCTGGGACGGCGATGAGGAAGAGGATGACGACGGTGACGGCGAGATTTTTAGCTGGGGAGATGAGTAGATGACGACCGTACAGGAGACCACTCGTGATAGGGCGGCGCTAGAGCAGACCAGTGCCGCGGACATCGGGGCGGATGACCTCGTCGCGGCGGCGGAGGCGGCGCGCGCGGCGTCGCGGACCCTGGCGCGTGCGAGCGGCGCCGCGCGACGGGCTGCGCTGGAAGCTATCGCCGCCGCGCTTGAGGAGTCCGTCGCGGACGTTATCGCCGCGAACGCCGCCGACGTGGCGCGGGCGCGCGCCGCCTGCGCATTGCCCGCGACGATCGACCGTCTGACGCTGACGTCCGAGCGCGTGGACGGCATCGTGGCCGCGCTGCGCGTCACAGCCGGTCTGCCCGACCCGCTCAACCGCACGTTGGAGGGGCGTACGCTTCCCAACGGGCTGCGCGTGGAGCGGCGCACCGTGCCGCTAGGCGTGCTCGGCATCATCTACGAGGCGCGCCCCAACGTCACCGTCGACGCGGCCAGTCTATGCCTGATGGCGGGCAACGCCGTGCTGCTGCGCGGAGGCTCCGACGCGCTGGCGACCAACGCGGCGCTGGTGGCGGCAATCCACCGAGGTCTGGAGCGCGCGGAACTGCCCGCGGCGTTGGTCTACCTCGTGCGCGACCCGGCGCGCGACTCCGTAACGCGCCTGCTCGGCTTGCGCGGTCTGCTCGACGCGGTGATCCCGCGTGGCGGCGCGGGGCTGATCCGCCACGTCGTGGAGCACGCCAAGGTCCCCGTGATCGAGACGGGCGCGGGGGTCTGCCACACCTACGTCGACGCCGCGGCCGATCTGGAGGACGCGCTGGCGATCGTCGACAACGCCAAGACGCGCCGCCTGAGCATCTGTAACACGCTGGACACCGTGCTCGTGCACGCGTCGGTCGCCCCCGCGTTCCTGGCCGCCCTCGGCGCGCGTTGGGCCTCGGCGGGGGTGGAGCTGCGCGCCGACGCGCGCGCCCTCTCACTCGTGCCGCCCGGCGCGACCGCGCGGCGCGCTGGCGATGAAGATTGGGGCACGGAGTTCCTGGCGCCCGTCGCCGCCGTGGGCGTGGTGGATAACCTCGACGCGGCGCTGGAGCACATCGCGCGGCATGGCTCAGGCCACTCCGAGGCCATCGTCACGCGCGATCTGGCGGCGGCGGAACGCTTCCTCGACGAGGTCGACGCCGCGGCCGTCTATGTCAACGCCTCGACGCAGTTCACCGACGGCGGCGAGTTCGGCCTCGGCGCCGAGATCGGCATCAGCACGCAGAAGCTGCACGCGCGCGGGCCGATGGGCCTGGAGGCCCTGACGACCTACAAGTGGCTCGTGCGCGGCGCCGGCCACACCCGGCCCTGAAGACAGGCCATTTAGTTTTCGCGGTGACGGCACGGCCCTCACCCCCAGCCCATGCGGATTGGGCTGTCGAAGCGCAGCGGAGAGAGACCAATCCGCATGGGCTGGGGGTGAGAACTACATGGCCCTGACCCTGAAGACGGGCCGGTCGTGATGAGTGAGGGGATGATACGTTATGATCACGCGCGCGGGACCTTTCGAGATCGATTGGTCGACTTTCCCTGAGAGTGATGGAGAGCCGATGGCCGAGACGACCGCCCACGCCGTCCAGATGGTCGATCTGCAATGGGCGTTGCAGACGCTGTTCGCCATGCAGGGACGCGACGCGCGCACGGCTGTCGGTGGGAACCAATTGATGTATTACAACGAGCGCGACGGCCTTGAGCATGTCTCGCCCGACGTATACGTCATCTTCGACCGCAAGCCGCCCCCGCCGCCTAGTTGGAAGACGTGGGTCGAGGGCAAGTTCCCCGACATCGTGTTCGAGATCACCTCGCCGAGTACCCAGGCGCAGGATCTGAGCGTCGCGCCCAAGGGTAAGCGGCGGCTGTACGCCGAGTTGGAGGTGGAGGAGTACTACATCTACGACCCGTTGCAAGAGACAGACCCGTGGTTCACGGGGTTCGAGCTGCGCGATGGGCGCCTGGAGCCGTTGCAGGCGCGGCCGGACGGGGGTATCTACAGCCCGCTACTGCGGACGGAGCTGCGGCCGGTGGCGATGACGGAAACGACACGGCGGCCGGCCGGGCTATGGCTGCGAGGATCGACCCACGGACAGGCGAGCCTATCCCCATTGCCGAGGAGGAGCACGGCGACCTCCAGGTTGTGCGCGGGCGTCTGACCGAGACGCAAGGGCGTCTGAGCGAGACGCGCGAGGAGGTGACCGCGCTGCGGGGGGAGTTGACCACGACAGGGGAAGAATTGACCGCGACGCGGGAGGATGTGGCCGCGCTACGGGAGCATCTGTCCGCGCTGGAGCGCCGTCAGGACCCAGGAACATCACTCACATAGAGCGACAATCCCTATACCCCATGAGCAGGGTCTTGACGAAACGAGGACTGCATCCTGCACGCCGACCGGCACGGTCGCACGAAAGACGGTATTATGATCTAGAAGTAGGCCAAGGCGGGATGCTGATGGTGAGGGGGAGTGATGGCGAGCGAGCGTATCCAATGGCAGGGCGATGATGGAGATGTCCAGGGCCGGGTGATGGATGCTCTCACGCGCGTTGTCGGGCACCCCCCCACAGTCGAGGAGTTGGCTGCCATCCGTGATGTGATTGACAGAGTGATGGAAAAGGGTGTGGGGCGCGCCGACGATGACGCGGAGGTGTTCCACGGTGATGGGTACAGCGTGCGCCGCCTGTCGCCCGAGGAGTCGCGCCAAGCGGGGTTGGAAGGCTACGAGCCACGGATTGTCGCGCGTCAGCACAGCACCGAAGAGTTCTTGGCATTTCTCAACAGCATCCCCGTTGACGATGATTTCACTCCTGCCGCACGCTCTACCTCCGATGCCAACACATGAGGAAGACGCCCGTTTCTTGCGCGAATTGGCCCGCTTATCGCCCGACCAGCGCATACGTTTCAATGTTGCCATTCCCAAGCTTGTGGGCGGCCTCATATCGGGCTCCATGCCCGCCAGTTTGCGCGTCAAGCGTGTGCAAAACACTGTCGCTGATTTCGAGATGACGTGGGCGCCCGATGGTCGGGCTATCTTCCGCTATGGTGATGAGGTGCATGCCGGTGATCCGCACATCATCTGGTTACGCATCGGAACGCACGACATTTTTGACTGAGACTAGTACGGGAATCCGCACCGCTGTCTCATGCCTCACCCCACGGTTTGCCGTCAAGGAAGGCGCGGATCATGGCGCCTGAGTGCGCCAGATACGCGTGTCCCCAGGGCCGGTCGTCGGGGTACGGCCAACTCATGATCCAGTTGACGAAATCGACCACCCGTATCGCCAGGAACGTTTCCAGGTACTGTTCATCGCGCTCTGTCAGCGCGCGCTCGCCGCGGTACCCCTGTAAGAAAGCCGCGCGCAAGGGCGCGTAGGCCTCCCGTCGCCGCAGCGCGAACAGCGTGACGGCCATGTCGAAGAGGTAATGGCCGAACCCGCACTCGTCGAAGTCGATGGCATGGACATCTCGGCCCTCGAAGAGGTAGTTTCCCTGGTGCAGATCGGAATGGATCATTCCGAAGACCTGCGGCCCCTCCCCCAATGCGCGCATCACGTCGTCAGCCTGCCGGGCTAGCGCGGCGAAGACGTCGAGGTCGGCCGCGTCAAACATGCGATCACGGTTGGCCGAGCCGAGTACCGACGCCGCGCCGAACAGGCGTTCCCAATCCCAGCGGGGACGCGTAAACCCAGGCGGAGGCACGAAGGCCGCTGCGTGCCGGTGCATGCGTCCCATGAATCGGCCGACCCGTTCCAGGTGTGTGGGAGTCAGGCCGGCCGAGAAGCGCCGGCCTGGTACCCATGCCGATAGGACACAGCGCCACGCCTCGGTGTCCTCAGGAGGCGCCACGGCCATGAGGGCGCCGTCGTCCGCCGGGATTGGGTCGGGGACGACGAGACCGGCGTCGTAGCTCAGGGAGCGCACCCACACCAACTCCGACACGATGGACGGTGTGTCGTGGACGCCTACATACCCGCCGCTCGCCGTCTGGTAAATCCGCAGCACGAAGCGGCGTCGCGCCCCTATCCCAGGTGTGGAGGGAGCATCGACGCGGAACACGGCGTTGACGGCCTGTCCGAGGAGCGTCAGGCGCGCGCTCGCCAAGCCGTACCGCGAGAGGGCAACTTCGGCCACATCCCGCTTGCGACGGGCCTCGGCCCGCTGCGACGTGTGTAGCTCCGCTTGTGTCATGTGCCCCCATCCACTTTCGTTAGCCTCGTTTAGGTGTGGGTGGCGTCGAGGATAATCACGCCGCCCGGTTCAGTGTGCGTGCGTCCTGTCGTCGCTTGTACCTCACCGCCCTCGTCCACGACGAAAACACGTCCGGTCCGGCGATCAGCGGCGATCGCGATTGGGCTGACGCCTGCGGCTATGGTCTGGATGAGCGCGCCGTTCCCGGCGTCAAGCACGGCCACATTACCATGCCCGCTGGTGCTACCGTCGCTGGTGGTAGGGCCAAGGCTGGCCGCGTAAACACGTTGGCGCGCTTCGTCTACGGCCAGTGTCCCATTTCCGCTCGCGATGGCGTTCTGACGGTCGTCGGTACAATCGAGCCCGGTTGTACGTAGCAACGCACCGCTGATGCTGTTGAGTACGGCCATGCCATCACAACTGCTTCGCACGAAAATGCGGTGTGTCGTGGGGTCGCTGGCTTCCTCGACGACATCCACACCGACGTTGACGACGCGGAGCAGCCGTCCGCTTCGCGCGTCGACCATGCGCACGAGGTTGGGACCACTGTCGTCGTTGCCGAAGGCATGGCCGCTGGCGTCGTCGATAAGAAGTGGTCCGCTGCCCACGAAGACACTGCCGAGAAGCGTGCCGTGTCTTGTGTCGATCAACTGGGCAAAATCTGTGCTATTTATGACATAGGACCGACTCTCGGCTGCGCTTAGGATGATGCGCGACGCATCCGCGGCGACGGGGAGCGTGCGCAGGAGCGCGCCGGTACGCGCGTTGAGGACGCTGATGCCGCCGGTCGGCGCGCCAGGCGCCCCATAGCCTGTGCTGGCGAAGAGAAGGTCGCTGCGCGCGTCGACGGCGAGGCCGGCATCGCCGCTGCTCGGTACGGGCGTCGTGTGCAGGACCGCGCCTGTCCGCGCGTCGAGCATCGCGATGGCGTCGGGGTTCAAAGTTTCGACGAAGGCATGGCCCAAGGGACCGTCAACGGCGATAGCGTCACCGCTCATGTCCAGTGGCGTCACATGTATGAGCGCGCCGCTCCGCGCCTCAAGGATGCTTACCGTCCCGAGCGACCCTTGATGTGATTTGCCGGTGACAAGCAGCCGTCCGTCCGCTACCGCGACCGCACCGGGCGTGTCGGGAACGATAACCCGACGCATGAGTTGACCCGTCCCGACGTTTATGATGCCGATAAAGCCGCGATTATCGGGCGTCTCCGCGAACACGAAGCCGCGCCGGTCGGGCGCATCCAACAGCAAGCCAAACGGTTGCACACCCGGTAGCGGGATCGTGCGCTCGACACGCGTGTCCGGTGTGGTTATCGCGACGTGCGCTGTCGCGAGATGGGCGGGCGGAATGAAGAGCAGCGTGGCGACGAGCGCCAAGGCGTATCGTACCCATAATCCGCCCATCATGCTGCTCCTAACCAACCGTTGCCTTCGATAGACATAGGTTGCTACGGCCGTGTCATGAAACTGGTGATGCTGGCGCCTACGATTGCTCCCTCGCCACTATTGGCGTCGACCTGTATCATGCCTCGCGCATAGACGCGCAGCGTGTAGTGGGTCCGCGGCCGGAGCGGCGAGAGCGGAGATAGGGTGAGGATATGCGTCGTGGGATCGTAGCGCGGCGTGTCCAGGGAGATGGGATCGGGCCGGTCGTCCGCGAACAGATAGACGAGCGGCGGACTGGGGCGAGGACGCTCATTAAAAGTTAGGCGGATCGACGGACTGAGGGAGACGCCTTTGGCGGCGTCGTTGGGGGACACGGCGAGCAGCCTGAGCACGACGGGACCAAGGCGGTCGAGTTCGACGGTGGCGCTATCACTCCTGCCCAACCGTGCCCGATAGACCGGGCCGGATCGCAAGGCAATGGTTCCGGACACGACCGCGCTGCCGGCCGTAATGAGCTTATCCGGTTGCACGGGGACGGTATAGCGCTTGCCGCACGGGTCCGTGTATTGACTCCCATAGCCCGGCACGACACCGGAGGTGACGATCGTGGGCTGGAAGCGCAGGGCCGCCGAGCCGAACGGACCGTGGTAGCGCACGGTGGCGGTGAGGTCCGCGCCGAGGCGAAAGTTGCTATTGCGCGTGGTGAGCAGGTCGCTGACGCCGTGCTGTTCGTCGACCAACGGTCCGTGGGCCGGTGGCGTCATGTGGGTATCGACGCGGATCGCGATACCTTGGGTGCCCTGGCCGTCTATGGATACGGACAGACCTGTCGTCCCGATGGTCTGGCGCGCTGCCAGGCTAAACAATGTGATGCCTCTAGGGAGGCGGCGCAAGGTCGGATCACGTCGCTGTGGCGTCGCTGTAGCCCGTGACCCTCCGGATATCCTTGCTCTAGCGAGGGATAGGATGTCGAAGACCGATACCGCGCCCACGACGCTGCGCACCGTGCCGGTCAATGGGTTAATACCGGGCAGCGTCAGGGCGACCGTGGCGGTGGCCGTCGCCGGTACGGAGGTCGGCGGTGGAGCCGTCACGCCGGTACAGGTTATCATGTCCGACGCCGAGAGCGGCGATGATACGGGTAGAGAGCGGACGACCCAGGTGGCGTTGAGCCGGCCGTAGCGGCCGAGGTAGCCGCGCGTATCGAGCGTGAAGACGCTGGAGCGCTGGCGCAGGGCGCCGCGTGGCAACGAGAATTCGTATGAATAGGCGTCGATCGCGTGCGACGGCTGATTGAGGCCATTAGGGTAGACGGACGACAGGAGCAGCGAGAGTTGCAGCGTTGGATCAGACGGGGTGACGTAGAGGTCGAGGACATGCCTTCCGTCGCTTGTCTCGCCGCTCAAGCTAACCATATACGCGGCCGGCGTAACTCCCGCACGCGCCCCCACTCTCGTAGACGCCCCCCAGGTGAGGCTGATGAGCATCGCCGCGCAGAGGGTGACACGTAGACAGCGCGCGAACATCATGATGATAACCCCGCTTCCAACCGTCAGGGTTGAATAATAACCTACCCAATGATAATGCAAATCCCAATGTTGCCGTCGCCTATTGGAGACGGACGCGCGGGTCGGCCACGGCGTAGCAGAGGTCCACCAGGAGGTTGGCGAGCACGACGGCGATGGCGCCGAAGAGGACCGCGCCCATGATCAGGTTGGGGTCGTCGTTGGCGATGCCGATCGACGCGGCCTGCCCGATGCCCGGCCAGCCGAACACAGTCTCGACCACGATGACCCCGCCCAGGAAGTAGGCCATGTCGAGCCCGATCTGCGTGATGATTGGCGTGAGCGCGTTGCGCAAGGCGTGCGTGCGCACGACGCGGCCCCATGACAGGCCCTTGGCGCGCGCCGTCCTAATGTACTCGCTGCCCAGTACATCGAGCATGCTGGAGCGGATCAGCCGCGTGTACCATGCCGCGCCGGCCAATCCAAGCGTCAGCGCCGGCAGCGCCAGCGCGCTCACGCCCTCGTTCCCACCGGCGGGGAACAGGCGCCAATGCACGGCGAAGAGTCCGATCAGCACCGGACCCAGCCAGAATGTGGGCGTGGAGAAGCCGCATAGCGCCAGCAGCACCGCCGCGCGGTCGGTCACGGAGCGGTGGCGCAGCGCGGCGAGCACGCCGAGCGGGATGCCGATCAACAGTTCGACGAGCAGCCCGGCCAGCGCCAGTTCGAGCGTGGGACCAGCGCGCGCCAGCAGGATCGACCCCACCGGCGCCTCCCCGAACGCGAGCGAGGGGCCGAGGTCGCCGCGCCGCAGGTTATCCAGGTAGGCGACGGCCTGCCCCAGCAGCGGTTGGTCGAAGCCGTAGTGGTGGCGGATAGCGGCCAATGCCGTGGGTGTGGCGTGAGGGCCGGCGATGATGCGCGCGGGATCGGCCGGCACGAGGTAGCGCAGCGCGAACGTGATGGCGGCCACGCCGCACAGCACGCCGAGGCCCCACAAGACGCGCCGGACGACGTAGGCGATCATCGCCGCGCCGTGGGGTCGAGCGCGTCGCGCAGGCCGTCGCCGAGCAGGTTGAAGGCCAGCATGGTGAGGAAGACCGCCGCACCGGGGAAGAGCAGCAGCCACGGGTATGAGAAGCCTGTGGTCCCCCCGTTGGCGGCGCCGTCAGCGACCATCTTGCCCCAACTGGGGTCGGGCGGCTGCACACCAATGCCGAGGTAGCTCAGGCTGGCTTCGAACAGCACCGCCGTGGCCACGCCGAGCGAGGCGTAGACGACGATGGGCGAGACGTGATGCGGCAGGATGTGGCGCACCAGGATACCCGCCCCACCCACACCGCTTGCGCGCCGCTTCCACGAAGGGTCGCTCACGCAGCGCCAGGACCTGCCCGTGGATGATGCGCGCCATGCTCGTCCAACTCACGAGCCCGATTACTAAGATGATGACGGGGATGCCCGGCGTGAGGATGGCAACGAGGGCGACGCCGAGCAGGAGCACCGGGAAGGCCAGCATCACGTCGGTGAAGCGCACGATCAGCGCGCCGATGAGGCCGCCGTAGTACCCGGCGACCGCGCCGAGCGTCACGCCGATGAGTACGGCGACGGCGTTGGCCGTGATCCCGATCAGCGGCGAAACGCGCGCGCCCCAGATGAGCCGGCTGAGTAGGTCACGCCCGCTCGTATCCGTGCCGAGCAGGAAGCCGTTGGCGCCGGGCGGGAGCGGCGCGCCGTCGGTGGAGATGCCGTTGTCGAAGGGTTGGTTGGGGGGGTGCGGGGCCAGGTGCGGCGCGGCTAAGGCCATAGCGACAAAGGCCAGCACGAGCAACAGTCCGGCTAGCGCCAGCCGATCCTTGCGCAGGCGGCGCCACAGTACAGTACCATACTGAGAGAAGGCATAGCAAAAGGAGGCCACGATCACGATGGATGGGACGGAAAAAACGGGGGCACTGGGCACAACGGGCAAGCGCTACCACTACTTCGAGGATTTTCAGCCGGGCGATGTTGTTGAACTGGGTAGCCGCACGGTCACGCAGGACGAACTCATCGCGTTTGCCACAGAGTACGACCCACAGCCGTTCCACGTCGACCCCGCGCGGGCCAAAGACTCCATGTTTGGCGGCCTCATCAGCAGCGGCTGGCAGACCGCGAGCATCTACATGCGGCTGCTCGTCGACGGGCTGCTCAACGACACGGTTAGCCTGGGGTCGCCCGGTATCGACGAGTTGCGCTGCCGTCAACCGGTGCGCCCCGGCGACACGCTGCGCGCCGCCTTCACGGTGCTGGAGTGCACCCTCTCCAAGAGCCGTCCGACGCTCGGCATCGTCCGTGGCCGTGGTGAGGTACACAACCAGAGCGGGGAGTTGGTGATGACCGTGACGAGCGTCGGCTTCTTCGGGCGCAAAGGCGCCCCTACGGAGTGAAAAGCTTATCGATCGTCGCCATTGGAAGGAACAGTCTGTACTCCTGATTGGGGGAGCGGCTGAAATCGTATCTCTCGTAGAAGGCGCGCGCTTCGTCGTCGATGGCATCGACCACAACGGCAAATGAGGCTACGTGCCGTGGGGCGTCCAGGCTCTTTTTGAGCGCGTCGAGTATGAGCGCTTCGCCGGCGCCACGGCCGCGAAACCGCGTGTCTCGCGCGAGGCGGCCGAGCAGTGTGGCCGGTAAAGTAGGGTAGCGGGGTAGACGCTTTGTCACGGCCGGCGCGAACTCCGCAAATTCAATCGCCGTAGCCGACAACGTGTAGTAGCCGGCAACGACGCTGGTCACGCTGTCGACAAGGACGTACACCACGGTCAGACTACGCCGTACATCCTGGCTGGCCTGCTGGCGGAAGTAGCGATCGAGCGTGTCGTTACCGCAGGTGAAAGTCGTCCGATCGTGCGTCGGACCGAGCAACTCGACGCGATACGGCGCGGCCATACAACGCTACGGCTCTACCGCGTCGGCATAGCGGCGTGCGGCTGCTCGTAGATTATCACTGGGTTCGGGCGGCTTTAATAAGAGTTGTGCGAGGTGTTCACTGTCTCGGACGCTGAGCGTTATGACGTCATGTTCACGGATCGTGCGCTGTGCCGCCTCCTGAGCGCTGGATAGGACAAAGTCGGTCAGTGAGCTTCCGCGGATGGCGGCGGCGCGCTGCAACAACGACTTTACATCGGGATGGAGGCGCGCCTCAAATCGATCTCGCCTGGAAGCTGGGAGCGGCTGTTTGCGCTTGGCTGGCTGTTTCGGCGGCTGAGTGTGTGTACTCACAATGTCTCTCTTCCTCGGATCGGGTCGATGTTCCTTTTACTACCATTATAGCATATGGTCGTACGGCATAGAGCCGTACACCCATCCAGGTCTATAGCACACAGAAGAATTAGACCGGCGTGAGCGCGCCCGTATCGATAGCATGTAGCGCGGCGTCGGCGGCGCGCTGACCGCTCAACATGGCGCCCTGGATCGATGAGGAGAGCGTGCCGTCGCCGGCCACGATTAGTCCGGCGATGGCGGTCTCGTTACCAGGCAGCCGCTGGAAGATGCCCGGCGGCTGCGCGAACTGTGCGAAGGGCACGCGCACGACGGCGAGCGGCCTGAGCAGCTTCTCGGCGTGGCGGCGCGGGAACATGCGTGCGATGTCCTCCAGCGCGCGCGCCGCGATGTCGTCGTCGCGGCCCTGCGGCAGCTCCAGCAGCGTGGCCGAGAGCAGGTGCTGCCCCTGCGGCGCGTAGCTCGGGGCGACGTTGGTAATTTGCACCAGGTTGTTCACGTAGGCGTCCGGCGCGGCGTTGAGCACGATCTTCTTTGCGTTGTAGAGCGGCCGTGGCGACGCGTAGTAGACGCAGGAGGTTACCACGGGCGTGGTTGGCATGGGCGCGCCGGTCAGCCGCGCCGTGGTCGGCGGGTCGGCCGCCACCACGACCGCGTCGGCCTCGACCACCGCGCCGTCCTCGGTGCGCACCCCATAGGCGCGCGCGCCATCGGTAAGCACGTCGATCACGCGCGCGCCGTAGCGCAGGTCCTGCACGGGGAGGAAGCGCGCCAGTTGCTCGGTGATGGCCCCGATGCCGTCGGCCGGGACGACCGTATCGCCCTCGGACAGCATCTTGAAGGTGAAGCGGAACATGGCCGCCGTCGTCTCGAGCGAGCGGTCGAGGAAGATACCGCCATAG
>JAABUJ010005410.1_pt1 | contig 12795 bp, 12 predicted proteins | sample 5559131 | NCBI WGS metagenome assembly JAABUJ01 (sample SAMN10711875, study PRJNA513366) | rock metagenome | isolation source: Antarctica rocks | place: Antarctica: Victoria Land, Mt New Zealand nord | collected 2016-01-07
CAACGCCACCACCACCACCGTGTCCCCCGCGCGGACGTAGTCCACCAACGCCGCCAAGCCCGGCCGGTCCTCTCGGACACCAGACAGCTTGTCGGCGAAGATCCGCTCGCAGCCCGCCGCGGTGAACGCATCCTGCTGGTGATCCAACGACTGCCGCCCCGTGCTGACCCGGGCATATCCCACGACCGACATCCCGAAACGGTCGCACAACTCGGCGCGTGCACCCGTCACGACACGCCAACCCTTCGCACCCACTTCCGAGACCGAATCCACGAGCGAACCACCCCGCCGCAGGCGTCTCACCAAGGCTGTCTCACAACCAAGGAACCGAGACGCCAAACAATGTCCCACATGCCGCCCCCTTGCGAGAGTCCTCATCGGGCGGGTCTACTGAGACCCTCGCCGGCCTACCCCCACCGACTTGCGGCGTTCCCAGAAGCCCTTCCTCGATCGGGCCGCATTCCGGCTGTTGTGAGCGGACTGGACGACGGAGCCTGCTGTTGTCGGACTAACTAAGTGGTCACGCCCGAAGTTCGTCGGGGGTGTGATCCAGGCGGTGGGGTCGCCAAGGTAGAGGTCGCCAGGCGGTGTCGAGGGCTTCTTCGGGGTGCCGGCCATGCGGTGGGGAGGAGGCTACCTCGCTCGCCTCGCCGCCCACGAGAACCAGGCAGCCTGACCCCTAACGAACTTACGGGTGTGACCACTAGCTAGGCTTAGAGCGTTTGCACGACACGGGGTGAACACCAGCACCCCCGGGGAGGTCAATCCGCCGAATTCTTGACCGCTGGAGGGGGTTGCAACCATGTCACTGCCGAGAGTGAAGCTGCTGGAGAAGGTGGACGCAGCCGAAGACACGATGTCGTTCCACTTCGAGAAGCCGGCGGGCTTCAGTTACAAGGCGGGCCAGTTCGCCGACTACACGTTGCTGCACCCGCCGGAAACCGACGACGAGGGGAGCATCCGGGGCTTCTCCCTTTCCAGCGCCCCCTACGAGCCGTTCTTGATGGCAACGACCCGGCTGCGCGACACGGCCTTCAAACGCGTGCTGCGAGACCTGCCCATCGGCACAGAGCTCGAGCTCGACGCACCCTACGGGTCCTTCGCTCTGCACAACAACGTCGCGAAGTCCGCGGTCTTCCTCACCGGAGGCGTCGGAATCACTCCCGTGCGCAGCATCGTGCTCCAGTCGACTCACGACAAGACGGACCATTCGGTCTTCGTCTTCTACTCCAACCGGAGGCCGGAGGATGCCGTCTTCCTCGACGAGCTGACCGCTCTCGCCGAGACGAGCGAACGCGTCACCTTCGTGCCCACCATGACCGAGCCGGAGAAGTCACATCAGGACTGGACGGGGGAGTCCGGGTTCATCGACCAGGACATGATCGCCAGGCATCTCACCGACCTGACCGGGCCGATCTACTACCTGTGCGGTCCTGGCGGCATGGTCAAGGCGATGCGCGCGCTGCTCAACGATGCCGGCGTCGACGACGACGACATTCGCACGGAGGAGTTCACCGGCTACTGACCCTCAGTTGTAGAGGCGCCCGTCCAGGACCGAACGAGGCCGTTGCCCAGGGCTGGGGTGAGCGATGACGACACGGATGCCTTCCGGGTCCCGGCCCTCGACGAACGTCACCTCGCCACCGGTGTGCGTGTCCGTGTAGCTGTCAAGCTTCTTCAACACATCCTCGAACTGCGTGAGTCCCTCAGCGTCGTCGGTGGCCCACATCAGATGCTGGTCACCGAGGCCACCCACCGGGTGCGGCGCGCGGTCGCCCTTGGCGATCAGGTAGATCTGGAAGCCACCCGGCGCCAGCAGGAGCGCTTCGCCATATTCGCGCAGCGCGGTCTCGCAACCGAACACCTCCGAGTAGAACCTGACCGACCGGTCGAGCTCGCTGACGAAGATGACCGACGACGCGACGTTCGCTGTGTATCTCATGTTCTCCATCCTCAATCGGAATCGTCCCGGGCGACCGAGCCGGCCTCGCTCTCCGCAGCCGGTTCAGTCCTGAGTAACGGTCTTGTCGAGCAGCTCGACGAGGTCGGCGACGACAACGTCAGCGCCGTGCTTGCGCAGCAGCCCGCGCGGTCATGATGGTCGACGCCGACGACGAGGCCGAAGTGACCAGCCCGGCCTGCCTCGACCCCCGCTAGTGCGTCTTCGACCACGACTGCGTCGCCAGCCGTGACGCCGAGCGCCTTGGCGGCTTCGAGGTAGCTGTCGGGGGCCGGCTTGCCGGCCAGATGGCGGTCCTTCACGACCTGGCCGTCGATGCGGACCACGAACAGCCCGGCGATCCCCGCGGCCTCCAGCGCTGCCGCCGTGTTCTCGCTCGCGGAGACCACGGCGGTCCGGATCCCGCGGGCCCGCAGCGTCTTGACGAGCTCGATCGCCCCGTCGTAGACGGCGACGCCGGTAGACTTCAGCAGGGCCTGAACCAGCGCGTTCTTCCGGTCTCCGAGCGACCTGACCGTGCGGGCGTCGGCCGGGTCGGCGTCGGAGCCCTCGGGCAGCGTGATGTCGCGGGAGGCGAGAAAGTTCCGCACCCCGTCCGCGCGGGGTTCACCGTCGACGTACTGGTCGTAGTCGGCGACCGGGTCGAACGGGGCGAACGTGCGACCGGTCCGGGTTGCCTCTTCGCCGAGGAACGCGTCGAAGGCCTCTTTCCACGCGGCGGCGTGCACCTCGGCTGTCTTGGTCAGCACTCCGTCGAGGTCGAACAGCCAGGCCCGGTAGGCACCGATGTTCACCGGTGCCGCGGGTTGCTGTTCATCCGTCATCTCGAGGCTCCATCCCCAGGCTCGTGGCGAGGCCCGCGCGGTGCCGGCTCGCGGCCGGCTGGCTGGGTCGGCGACGGACCAGGCGTTCGAGGAGTGTCGGCCGGCGTGGGACAGGACACGGGCCCGGTCGTGGACACCGTTGTGGGCACTCCGAAGTGGAAGACGGTGACGTCATCGCCGACCTTGAGGCGGTAGCTCGTCGCTTCGTGGGTGGTCTCCACTTGCAGGTGTCTGCCTTGGAAGACGAGACAGAAGGCGAGCCGGCTCAGTCCCTCGGGCAGCCGCGGGGCGAAGCAGAGGGAACCGTCCCGCTCCGCATGCCACCGAAGCCGGCGACCAGTGCGATCCAGCTGCCCGCGAGTGAGGCGATGTGCAGGCCGTCCCTGGTGTTGTGCTCTAGGTCGTCAAGGTCCATCGGCGCGGCTTCGCCCAGGTAGGCGTAGCCGAGGTCGAGGTGGCCGACCTCGGTGGCGATCACCGACTGGGTGCACGCGGACAGGGAGGAGTCCCTGACAGTGAGGCGTAGTACTCGAAGTTGGCGGCTTTCTGCTCCGTGGTGAAGGCATCGCCTCGCAGGTGCATGGCAAGCACGAGGTCGGCCTGTTTGACGACCTGTTTGCGGTACAGGTCGAAGTAGGGGAAGTGCAGCAGCAGCGGGTATTGCTCCGGGGTGGTCGCGGCGAAGTCCCAGGTCTGGTGGTTGGTGAAGCCTTCCGATTGCGGGTGGACCCCGAGCGTGTGGTCGAATGGGATGGTCATCGCGTCTGCGGCGTCCCGCCAGGCGGAGGTCTCTTCGTCGTCGACGCCCAGCTCGGCTGCCTCGTCCCGATGGCGTTCGGCGACGTCGACGGCGGACCGCAGGTTGTGCTGCGCCATCAGGTTCGTGTACACGTTGTTGTCGGCGACGGCGCTGTACTCGTCGGGTCCGGTGACCCCGTCGATGCGGAAGCGGCCGGCCGAGTCGTGGTGGCCCAGCGAGCGCCACAGCCGCGCGGTCTGGACCAGCAGGCTCACTCCGACGCTGCGCTCGAACGTGTCATCACCGGTGGCGTGCAGGTAGCGGACGACGGCGTCGGCGATGTCGGCCCCGACGTGGAAGGCCGCTGTGCCCGCGGGCCAGTAGCTCGAGCCTTCCGCCCCGGTGATGGTCCGCCAGGGAAACGCCGCGCCCTGGAGGCCGAGCTGCTTTGCCCGCTCGAGCGCCATCGGCAGCGTCGAATGCCGCCATCTGAGTGCGTATCTGGCCGCCGCCGGGACGGTGTAGGTGAGCACCGAGAGCACGAACGTCTCGGTGTCCCAGAACGCATGCCCTTGGTAGCCGGTGCCGGTCAGGCCCTTGGCCGGGATCGCCCGCCCCTCGGCTCGAGCGCCAGCCTGGAGCACATGAAACAGCGCGAAGCGCACCGCCTGCTGGATCTCCTCGTCCCCGTCGACCTCGACGTCCGCACGCTCCCAGAAGTCGTCGAGGTACGCCCGCTGCTCCGACAGCAAGCCCTCCCACCCCGTCTGGCGTGCGGTCGTCAGCGCGGCATCGACCTGGTCGCGCATCGCCTGACGGGTGCGTACCGCGGACCACCCATAGGCGACGAACTTGACCAGGCGCAGCCGTTCTCCCGGCTGCAAGGTGGCCGTGATGCTCACCCGGCCCAGGTCCTCGAAGCTCTCCCCCAGCACCCTCGGCGCCGGCCCCTCCACGAGATGGTCCATCGCCGCCGCCACCAGCTGACCACTGCCCTCCGCGCGATGCACCAGCTCGACCCGCGCGTAGTCGCACCAGTGGTCCTGCGAAAGCAACGACGCCCCGGACGCCGCCGCGACACGCGGATCCAGGCCGGCCGGCGGGAGCGCCTCGTTGGCCACCAGCTCCGACTGGACGACCAGACGCACCACCGTGTCGATCGCCTCGACGATGTACTCGATCGCCGCCACCGACCGCTGTGTCAGCGACACCAGCCGGGTCGAGGTCACCCGAACCGCGCAGTCGGCTGGAGACACCCACTCCACGCGCCGATGCAAGACTCCGGCACGGAAGTCCAGCAGCCGCTCATGTCCGCGCAGCTGCCCGTAACGGACATCGAACGGCTCGCCATTGACCAACAGGCTGATCAACTTCCCCTTGGTTACGTTAATCATGCTCTGACCCGACTCGGGGTAGCCATAACCCGGCTCCGCGTAGGACAGCGGACGTAGATCGAGCACACCGTTCAGGTAAGACCCCGGCAGACCCGCCGGGGCGCCCTCGTCGAGATCCGCCCGCCAGCCGATGTGCCCATTGGACAACGCGAACACCGACTCGCTCTGAGCCAGGACGTCAAGGTCCAACGTGGTCTCGCGCAGACACCATGGCTCGGTGGTGAAAGCGGGATGCTGGATCATGCGCATACCTCTCGGGCGACGTCAACCTCGTGAGGCGGCCCGCGCCGGTCGGGCACGGCGGGGTCAGCCTCGGAGCAGGTCGGCGAGCACCGTAGCCTCGCTGATGTCCGCCCGTTTGCTCGCGGTGATCAAGGTCAGGTTGCCGTGCCGGGCCAGCGCGCGTAGGTGTTCGACGGCGTGCGCCCGTTCCGGCTCATCAAGCTCAGCCCGGTAACGGCTCGCAAACTCCTCGAATCGTTCCGGATCGTGGTGGTACCACTTGCGCAACGTCGTGGACGGGGCGACCTGTTTACACCACTCGTCGAAGTCGGCCTTCTCCTTGCTCAGCCCCCGAGGCCAGATGCGATCCACCAACACGCGTTTGCCATCGCCACGGACCGCCTCGTCGTATGCCCTGCGCACCTTCACGTCATGTTCGGCTGCCATGATCAGATCACTCCTTCGCTGATTTCAGTGCTGCAGTTCCGATGGGCGGACCTTGCCGATCCGTGATCGATCGTATGGAAGGGAGCTGGGAAAGGACTCCCCGTGCGCAGGCCCGCCGGTGGGCTGCCACAAGGCCGCGGAAGGGGCAGGATTCGGTCGTGGAGGAGGCAATTCTGATTCCACGCCTTTCCACCGGAGCCTGACGGATCGACGATTCGAGTGCCATGGGTAGGGCGCGCGCGTATCAGTATCCGGTCTTCTCCTTGCCGGTCGAGCGTTGCTCGAAGTCACCGCTGTTTGACAACCGTGAGTAGAACCGCTGAGTCCTCTATGGCTTCCAGGGAGTGCAACGCGTCCGGGATGGTGATCAGGTCCCCAGGCGAACCGTTCCACGACGCCTCGCCTGACCGCAGAAGCACACGCCCCTCCAACACGTGCAGTGTGGCCTCGCCAGGATTCTCGTGCTCCGACAGGCTCTCACCGGCACGCAATGCCATGAGGGTCTGACGAAGCTGATGCTCGTGGCCCCCGAAGACCGTCCTGGAACTACGCCCGCTGGAGGCACGCACCGCCTGTTCCAGCTCATGCCGTGCGAGGGCTGGCAACGAAGTCTTTTGCATATCATCGCCTTCTTGGTCAAGTGTCGTGGGCAATCGCCGCACCAGTTCACGCCCGTGCCACCCGTCGAGTGTAGAGGCGCGGCTCGAAGCTGGACCGGGACTGCTCCCAACAGCACCACGCCCACCCCCGTCCTCGCCGAGGTCTACCCCGGTCCCCTCACCTTCGAACAGTTGGGGGAGCAAGGCCGAGAGACGCGATCTAGGATTCGTTCGTGAGATGCCAAGCTCGGTGGCAGTACGGCTTCCGCGCTGTCGAGGGTCAGGTCGGCTTACCTCCGCCCGGGGACGGCGATCGAGGCTCTGCGTCGGCGCGGCGAGCTCATCATCGAGCCGGGCCAAAACCGGCCCTAAGCCGCACGGCGTCATGACGAGTAGCGAGCGAACCCGGCCAACAGTATCCGCGCCGGCCTCGACCGTGGTTCTCAAGGCTGCGATGGCGGTCTCCGGACTGGTGATGGTGCTCTACTTGCTGGCGCACATGTACGGCAACCTGAAGGTCTTCGCCGGCCGGGCGGACTTCGACGGCTACGCGGCTCATCTGCGCACGATGGGCGAGCCGTTCCTGCCGTACGCCGGCGGCTTGTGGATTGTTCTCGTCGTCCTGCTGGCCAGTGTGCTGGTCCACATCTATGCCGCGGTGACGGTGTGGCTGCGGGCCCGGGCTGCAACCGGTGGGCGCGGCGGGTGGCGCTACGAGAGCAGCAGCGGCCGCCGGGGGGTGCAGCGGTCGTATGCGTCGTTCACGATGCGATGGGGCGGGGTGGTCATCGCGTTGTTCGTGGTCTTTCACGTGTTGCACCTGACGTGGAACACGATTCATCCCGGTGGCGCGTCCGACAGTCCCTACGAGCGGGTGGTGGGCGGCTTCCAGGTCTGGTGGGTGACACTGAGCTACCTGCTTGCCCTGCTGGCGCTCGGGTTTCACCTGCGGCACGGATTCTGGAGCGCGTTCGCAGACCTCGGCGCGAACACGAGTGTGACGCGTCGTCGGCGGTTGAACGTGGCGGCCACCGTGGTTGCGCTGCTGATCACCCTCGGGTTCGCTGCACCCCCGTTGGCGATCCTCTTCGGATGGGTGGAGCGTTGACGCACGAACACCGCGATCCTGCGCGGTCCGGGACTGAACCTCGGAATCCACGACACGGACGGACCACGCCGCGGAGGTATGCGTAAATCTCACGCTGCGGGTCTGGCGGCAAACCGGCCCCGACGATAAGGGCCGGATGGTGAGGTACGACGTCGGGGCCCTCTCACCGGACATGTCTTTCCTGGAGACACTCGATGCGCTGAACGAGCGACTCACGCTCTCTGGCGCCGACCCGATCGCCTTCGACCACGACTGCCGCGAGGGCATCTGCGGCATGTGCGGCCTGGTGATCAATGGCATCGCCCACGGACCCGAGGCGGCCACTGCCACCTGCCAGCTGTACCTGCGCAGCTTCTCCGACGGTGATGTCATCGACGTCGAGCCGTGGCGAGGTGGGCCGTTCACGGTGATCAAGGATCTCGTCGTCGACCGGAGCTCGTTCGACCGGATCATCCAGGCCGGCGGGTTCATCACCGCGCCGACCGGCTCTGCTCCCGACGCGAACGTCGTCTTGGTGTCCAAGCGGCGAAGCGAGCAGGCGTTCGACGCGGCGGTCTGCATCGGCTGCGGCGCGTGTGTCGCGGCCTGCCCGAACGGGTCGGCAATGCTGTTCGCCGGCGCGAAGATCACCCACCTGGGGATGCTGCCGCAGGGGCAGCCCGAGCGCGACGCGCGAGCCCTGGCCATGATCGCGCAACACGACGCGGAGGGCTTCGGCGCCTACACGCAGATCGGTGAGTGCACCGCCGTGTGCCCCAAGAGCATCCAACTGGATCTCCCGGTTCGACCACGACGTGCTCTGCGCGCTGCTGCACCGCATCGGTTGACACCGCCGCGCCGCGCATGGGATGGCCGCGTGTCTGGCGGTGAACGAGGTGGAGGAGATCGGCAGCCCTCTTGGGTTACCGCTCGGGGTACGGTCGTGATGAATCGACCCAGACGATGAGTCTCGAGGTGGTGCGCCGAGGAGGGTGTTCGCGATGCGGGTTGTCAGGGGTGATGGTGGATCGCCGCGACAGGCTCCGCAGTCGCCCGGGCCGACGGTCGAGACCCTGATCGACGAGGCCGCCAGCGGCGGACAACTGACGGTGACGCAGGTCGTCGTCCCAGCCGGCGGCGACATGCGCGAGCACGACCACGGCGAGTCCCAGGCCCTCCTCGTCCCGCTGGCTGGCGAGCTGGTCATCACCAGCGGCAGCCACCACGAGATCATCAGCCTTGGGACGGTAGCGCTGCTGGAGCGTGGAGAACGGGTCCGGCTGACGAACCAAACCAGCGAGCCGTGCACCGTGGTCATGGTGTTCACCCCCGGCGACGCCCGGACCGGCACGATCCTCGAGAGGAACAGCGGGCAGACAGCCGGCAAGGCGTCGGCGGGCATGCGGTGGGTACCGGCTGGACCGGTGGACCAGCTGGACGACGACGCCGCGGTACACATGGACCTGGCCGGACACCCGGTCTGCGTGGCCCGCAGTGACGGGATGGTCTACGCGATGCTCGATGAGTGCAGCCACGGGCAGGTCGAACTGTCAGAGGGCGACGTCGCAGACGGGCACGTCGAGTGCTGGCTGCACGGCTCCCGCTTCGCCCTGGCCACCGGGCTCCCCACCGGTCCACCGGCCACCCAGGCAGTCCCGGTCTACCCGGTCCGGATCACCGCAGCCGGCATCGAAGTCGCCCTGCCTGCAACGCCGGAAGGTGGACCGTATGCCTGAACCCAGCGACCAACCCAGCCCGGATGATCCTCCCACGTCGGACCATCAACCCGGCCTGGACCAGCACCCCTCGGCAGCGGACCTGCCCGCCCTCGTCCCGTCGAGCATCTCTCCCGCCGAGGTGCGCAGCTTCCGGACGCAGCTGACCACCGGCGAGGACATCGTCGACCCCCTAACCTGGGCCGGTTCCCTCCCCCAGGCGCACGGCATCGCTCCACGCGTCCGGGTCGGGCGCAGCCGGTGGTTCAACCTGCTGTGGCTGCTGCCGATCGGTTTCGTCGTCATGATCGTCGCGGTGGCCGTCGCCCAGGGTTTACGCAGCACTGGATCGGTGCACCGCTTCATCGCGGACCACCCCGGAACCAGCGCGCCCGACGGCGTCGAAGGAAACCCGGGACTACCCGGCTGGGCGGGCGTGCAGCACTTCCTCAACCTCTTCCTGATGATCTTCATCATCCGCTCAGGGATCCAGATCCTCAGCGACCACCCGCGCCTGTACTGGACCCGGCACAGCACCCCCGGGCGAGACTGGTTCCGCATCCAGAAGCCGGTCCCCGCCAACCCGCTGTGGACCGCGAAGAAGGACTCCATCAGCCTGCCCCGCCAGGTCGGCCTGCCTGGCATCCGGCACTCGATCGGCCTGGCCCGCTGGTGGCACCTGGGCATTGACACGCTGTGGCTGCTCAACGGCCTGGTCTTCTACGTCCTGCTGTTCGCCACCGGCCAGTGGCGCCGGCTGGTCCCCACCAGCTGGGACGTCTTCCCCAACGCCGCCTCGGTGCTGATCCAGTACCTGTCACTGGACTGGCCGACCGAAACGGGGTGGGTGGCCTACAACAGCCTCCAGCTGATCGCCTACTTCATCACCGTCTTCATCGCCGCCCCAGCCGCACTGGTCACCGGGCTGGGCATGTCGCCCGCCCTGTCGACCCGGTTCACGCGCGTCAGCAGGCTGCTGAGCATCCAGACGGCACGCTCCCTGCACTTCCTCGTGCTGGTCTGGTTCCTGTTGTTCATCGTCATCCACGTCACCCTGGTGTTCACCACCGGGCTGCTGCGCAACCTCAACCACATCTACGCCGCGCGAAACGAGGCCAGCTGGGTCGGCTTCTGGGTCTTCGCTGCCTCGATGGTCCTCGTCATCGTCAGCTGGGTCGCCGCCACCCCCCTCACCCTGGCCCACCCCCGGGTCGTCCAGCGCGTGGGATTCGCGCTGATCGGCCCGGCGCAGCGCCTGTTCGAGCACATCGACGCCAAGCCCGGCCAGTACACCGAGAAGGACATCTCGCTCTACTTCTGGCACAACGGGCAGTATCCTGACTCCCCCGAGTACACCTCCCTCCTCGAGGGCAACTTCGCGGACTACCGGCTGCGGGTGGGCGGGCTGGTCGACCGACCCGTCGACCTAGACCTGGTGGGATTGCGGGCGCTGCCGCGCCACGAGCAGATCACCCAACACTTCTGCATCCAGGGATGGTCAGGAATCGCCAAATGGGGCGGGGTGTCGATGCAGACCATCATGGACCTGGTGGGGCCCCAGCCCGAGGCGAAGTGGGTCGTCTTCTACTCCCTGGCCGAAGGCCCAGACCACGGCATCTACTACGACGCACACCCCATCGAGCAGATGAGGTACCACCTGAGCATGCTGGCCTACGACATGAACGGTCAGCCGCTGTCCTTCGGCCACGGCGCGCCGCTGCGCCTGCGGAACGAGGTCCAGCTGGGCTTCAAGCAGGTCAAGTGGATCAAGGGCGTGGAGTTCGTCGCGGACTTCTCACAGATCGGCAGCGGGTACGGCGGATACAACCAGGACCACGAGTTCTTCGGCTACCGGCAATCCATCTAGCTACTTCGACCTGAAAAAGTCGGGGCGCGGCGGTGCGTGATCGGCTGGTTCCGGAGCGGAAGGATGGCCTCAACCCCTTGGGCTAGAAGGGATCGAGGCCCTCGTGTTTTCGTACCGTAGGCGATCAGCCGTCGTTGTTCGAGTCGGTGCTGCCGGAGCAGCTGTTGCAGCTGCCGGAGGAGTTGGGCCGGGTCGACGCCCTGCTGGATGATCCGGTGTTCTGCGCGCCGTTCGTGCCGTTCTTCGACCCACGGTTGGGTCGGCCGTCGACGCCGATGGAGACCTACCTGCGGCTGATGTTCCTCAAGTTCCGCTACCGGCTGGGCTACGAGAGCCTGTGCCGTGAGGTGAGCGACTCGATCACCTGGCGGCGGTTCTGCCGGATTCCGTTGGAGGCGTCGGTGCCGCATCCGACGACGCTGATGAAGCTGACCACCCGGTGCAGCCCGGTGGCGGTGGAGGGGCTGAACGAGGCGTTGTTGGCCAAGGCGGCTGAGGCCAAGGTGCTGCGCACCAACCGGGTGCGGGTGGACACCACGGTGGTGCCGTCCAACGTCGCCTACCCGACCGACTCGGGGCTGTTGGCCAAGGCGATCAGGCGGATCGCGGCGACCCGCCGGCGGATCCAGGCCGCCGGCGGTGCGACCCGGACCAAGGTTCGGGACCGGTCACGGTCGGCCGGGAAACGCGCGCACGCGATTGGTGCGAAGCTGAGGATGCGCAGTGCCGCCGGCAAGGACGAGGCCCTGGCTGCGGTGCGTCGGGTCACCGGCGAGCTGGCCGACCTGGCCGAGACCGCAGCGAAGGATGCCGAGCGCGTTCTGGTCAACGCCAAACGAGCACTGCGCCGGGCTCGGGCCAAGGCCAAGCAACAACAGGCCACGGGGGCGGTCAAGGCGCCGCCGCTGCGGGGAGGCGGCGCGGGCGCTCGCCCGCGCGGTCGACGACCTGGCCGACCTGGTCGCCGCGACCCGTCAGATCGCCGCACAGACCCGGCAGCGGCTGGCCGGGGTGACCCCGAACGGGGCGACCAGACGGGTCAGCCTGCACGACCCGAACGCCCGCCCGATCGGCCGGCTGGGCAAGCCGGTCGAGTTCGGGCACAAGGCCCAGCTGGCTGACAACGAGGACGGCGTCGTCCTGGACTACACCGTCGAACAAGGCAGCACTACACCGTCGAACAAGGCAGCCCGGCCGACGCCCCGCAACTTGCCCCGGCGGTCGAACGGATCACCCGACGCACCGGCCGACCACCGCGTGCGATCACCGCCGACCGCGGCTACGGCGAACAGAAGGTCGACGACAGCCTTCGCGAACTCGGCGTCCGCACGGTCGTGATCCCTCGCAAGGGCAGACCCGGGAAGGCCAGACAGGCAGAGGAACACCGACCAGCGTTTCGAAGAACCATCAAATGGCGCACCGGCATCGAGGGCAGGATCAGCACCACCAAACGCGGATACGGCTGGGACCGAACCCGCATCGACGGCACCGAAGGAGCCCGCATCTGGGCCGGACACGGAGTCTTGGCCCACAACCTGGTCGAGATCAGCGCCCTGGCCGCCTAACCGACCCCGGCGGGGAGAACAACGCCACCACGGCCCCGACTTCGGTATCGGGCCTCAACCGCCGGCGTCGTTTTTCAGGCCGAAGTAGCTAGCCGGCGACGACAGTGGGCGTGATCGGTCAGCAGTCTCCAGGTGGACGCCAGGTGGGCGGCGGACGATCCACGCGAGGGGCATCGGGAGGGCCCGAGCTATGGTCATCTCGGGGCGTCATCGCGCCCTTTCGGAACGGGCAAGCCGGCCCGCCTAGCACCGCCGGTCTCTAAGGGCTCGCGATGAATTAACCTAGTCGGGTTCGGGCGTGTCGTGGTGTGGTGGGTGCAGCGCGTAGTTCCATTCTCCGTGGAAGGGGTCGCGGGTGAGGATTCCTCGAGCTTCC
>JAABUJ010005412.1_pt1 | contig 12792 bp, 5 predicted proteins | sample 5559131 | NCBI WGS metagenome assembly JAABUJ01 (sample SAMN10711875, study PRJNA513366) | rock metagenome | isolation source: Antarctica rocks | place: Antarctica: Victoria Land, Mt New Zealand nord | collected 2016-01-07
GCCGGGGCATGGGCACGACGTGTGTCGCCGCCGTGGTGGAAGGCGACCGCTTGTTTCTGGCGCATGCCGGAGACAGCCGGGCTTATCTGCTGCGCGGGCAGCATCTGGTGCGGCTTACCGATGACCATTCCTACGTGGCAGAGCAGGTGCGCGCGGGCACATTAAGCGAGGAAAGCGCGCGGCATTCGCGCTTCCGCAACGTGATTACCCGTGCCATTGGGATTGAGCCAACGATTACGCCAGACCTCAGCGAGCACGATATTCAAAGCGGCGACTGGGTCTTGCTCTGCACCGATGGCTTGTCCAACATGGTCGCCGACCCTGAAATAGTGCAGACCCTGCTTGCCGCATCGTCCGCGCAGGATGCCGCCGACCGGCTGGTGCTGATCGCGAGCCGCAACGGCGGGCGGGACAACATCACGGCGATTGCCGCGCATGTGGAGGCGGGCAACCGCACCCAGCGCATGCGCAAAAGCGACCTGGCCCGCGTGCTGGACGAAAGCGGGCCGGACGGAAGCAAAACTCCCGCCCCGCTGCCCGAGCCTGCGCCTGCCGCCGATGCCGATAGAGCCAATGGGCAGGGCAAAACTCGGCCCGCCGCCCCGCCTCTCGTGGATGATGAAACGCCCACCGTGCCGCCACGCTCCCAAACGCCGCTGGCTCCCGCCGCCTCCGGGTCATTCCAGCCGCTGTCTCCCGCTGCCCGCGCGCAGTTTGTGCCGCCCGCCCGTGAAGAAGCTCCGGCGCGAGTGCGTGTCGCGCGCGGGGTGGTCGCGTCCCTCGTGGCGCTGTCTGTGCTGTGCTTGGCTCTCGCTGCCACCGTGCTGGCACTCGCCCAGACCCTCAGCCGTGCCGGGTATGTTTTTGGCGCCACGGCCCCGTTTGTGTCAAAGCCGCCTGCGGCTCCGCCCCCCGCCCCACCGGACTTCCGACGCATGGCCTACGCTGCGCCTGCTTTGCTGGTTCCCACGCCGGTGCAGGGCAGCGTGCTTGCGCTGGCAGGCGACAAAGAAATCGCCGTGCTTTCCGTGTCCGGGCAGGTTTTGCATCTGAGCACACGGGGCGAAGTCCTGTCCAAGTATCCGCTGCCCAAAAGCTACGTACCGGGGAGCGTGTTCCCGCCGGGCGCTTCTGCGCAGGGCGATGGCGGCAGCGCTTCGGCATTGCCTGCCCCCGCCACGCGCCTGCACTGGGCGCTGGACAGCCAGGGGAACTCGTATGTCGCCGATGCCGTGCAGCACACGCTGCGTCAGTACCAGGCCAATGGCGAGTTTGTGCGCTCCATGGCCGCCGGTCAGCTCACGCAGCCGGAGAGCCTCGCTGTCGCCGCAAACGGCACGATCTACATTGTGGACGCTCAGCGCCTCAAAGTGATCGCTCCCGCTGGCCCCTCTGCCGCGCCGACCGGGGGCCACAGCGCCGCCCTGGGAACATAGCCGATGGCGCTGGGGATGCTGGGCAAATACGAGCGGCTGGACGTGCTGGGGCACGGGACATCGGGCATTGTCTACCTTGCCAAAGACACGCTGCTGGGGCGAATGGTGGCCTTGAAAGAAGTGGCCGCGCAGGGTGACGACAAGGAGCGTGTCTTGGGCGAGGCGCGCGTTCTGGATAGGCTGCGCCATCCCAACATCGTGCAGGTGGCAGGCGTTGACGAGATTGGCGGCAAAGTGGTCATTGCGATGGAGTATGTCCGGGGGCAAAGCCTGCTGGAGATACTGCGGCATCGCTCTCCCCTGCCCGTTGCCGATGCCGTAGACATTGTCGCGCAGGCGTGCGAGGGTCTGGCCTTCGCCCACGCTCATCGCACCATCCACCGCGATGTCAAGCCTGCCAATATCTTGGTGGGACAAGACGGTGTCGTTAAATTGGTAGACTTTGGCCTGGCGGAAGTGCTGGGCACGCATTCGCTGGCTGGCGGGGCGGGCACGTACGCCTACATGGCCCCGGAAGACTTCCACGAGGACGAGCAGTCGGGCCGACAATCCGACATCTGGGCGGCAGGCATTGTGCTTTACGAGCTGCTGGCGGGACGACGCCCCTTCGCGGTCACGAAAACCAAAGACCCCTTTGCCTGGAAACGGGCCATTGAAACCGACCCCTTGCCCGCGCTTTCGGCCCTGCGCCCCGAAGTTCCGCCCGCGCTGGAAGCCATTGTCACCCGCGCCCTGGCCCGTGACCGCGACGTGCGCTATGCCGACGCGAGCGTGCTGGCCCGCGACCTGCACGCCTTGTCTGCCGCGCTGCCCCCGCCAAACCTTGGCGCACTGGAAAGCGCGGCCCCGCAAAGCATGGGCAGCGGCGGATATGGAGCGTCGCCTTCTCCGCCCGGCATGGGCGTGCCGGACGCAGGCGGACGTGCCTGGACGGGCGACTTGCCCACTGCCGCCCTGTCTTCTCTTCCCTCGCTCGGCCCGGACTTTCCCCCTGTCACAGACATAGACGGCTTTTTGCAGGCCGCGCCCGACCACTGGGAAGCGGCGGGTGCGGCTTTGACAAGTGGAGCATTGGCTCGCTGGCTCCAAGCTGCCGGCGAAGCGCCCCTGGCTGCCGTCGCGTCCGAGATTGCATTGGAAGAAGCGCGTGCCCCGGATGAAAAGCTGCGCGACTTTTTGTACCGTGCCGGGGTGGAAACTGTGCTTCTGGCTCGCCGCGCCTTTGCCGAAGGGGAGCGTGCCGCGCAAAGAGGGGACTTGGACAGCGCCGTGCGCCTTCTGCGCCAGGCCGTGCATCTTGACCCCAGCTATGCCGTCTACCGGGAGCGCCTGGCTCGCACCCTGCGCGCCCAAGGCGAAGACCCGGACACGGAAGCCCTCGCCCCGCCTGCGCCTGCCGTGCGAACACTGGCCCAGGGAGGCGAAGCCGTGCTTTCGCCCGCGCAGGCCGACTTTGGCGTGCTGCGCGCAGGCCAGGCTCGCACACTGAAAGTGGTTGTACGCAGTGCGGGGCGCGGCGTCGTGCAGGGCCGGGTGGCCTCTGCGCCGGGCTGGGTGCGGGTGGAGCCGGCGGCTTTTTCCACTCGGCATCGCCAGCCGCTGCGGCTGACCGCCACTGCCGACAGCCTGTGGCCGTCCGGCAGGCGCGTACCCGCCCCCAGCGTCGTGGAAGACGCCATTGTTTTGGATATGGACGGCGCGCGGCAGACACTGAGGGTGTCCGCAAGCCTGCTGCCTGCCCGTCGTGGCTTTTGGCAGGTGGTGTTCTGGTACGCGCCGCTTTTGCTGTGCTGCCTGCTGCCGCTGCTTGCGGGCATTGCCGCACCGGGCGTGGCGCACCTCAACGGCACGACGCATGGGCATCTGCACCAACTGCATAACCTATGGCAGCCGGGCGCGGTGGCGGCGGGCCTCTTGTGCGGCGCATTGTTTGTGCTGGCGTCGTCCGCAGACACCGTTTGGGGCCTGCGTTTGCTGCCTCTCGCCCTGCTGTGTTTGTGTGTCGGGCGCTTTGCGTCTGCCGCGCCCATGCTCGGCAGCCCGCGCGAAGAGCTGGCCCGCATGGCTCTGGTGCAGACTTCTATTCCCATTCTTGTGCTGCTTGTCTTGCAGGCCATAGCGGCGACCACCGACCCGCAGCGCTGGGGGCGGTGGCAGGTGTGGCGCTGGATTGTGGGCGCGACAGGCTTGTTTGTCTCGTATGCGCTGCTGCATATCGGCTGACGCCTGGTGGTAGATCGGCTGATGCCGACTGGGGTGACTGGTTTAACCATGAAAGACGTTCTGCTTCTCACGCTGGACATTGGCACATCGTCAGTGCGCGCGATGCTCTTTGACGCGCGCGGCAGGACTGTGCCGGGTGCGGAAGTGCAGATTGCCTACAAGCAAACTACCAGCGCCGACGGCGGTGTGCAGACCGATGCCGACGCTTTGCTGGCACACACCGTGGACAGCGTGCAGCAATTGCTTCAGGCTACGGGCGAGGCGACAGCCGCGCGCATTGCAGGTGTCGGCATGTCGTGCTTCTGGCACAGCCTGCTCAGCGTGGGCGAGGACGGGCGGGCTGCGACGCCGCTGTACTCGTGGGCCGACAATCGCGCCCGCGCGCAGGCGGCGCATCTTGCCCAAGTTTTAGACCCCAAAGCTTATCATGCCCGCACCGGCTGCGTGCTGCACCCGAACTACTGGCCTGCCAAGCTTTGCTGGCTGCACGACACGCAGCCTGCCCTCTTCCACTCAGTACGCACTTGGATGTCGTTTGGCGAGTATGTCATGCTGCGCCTGTTTGGGCAGGCATCGTGCTCGCTGTCCATGGCCTCCGGCACGGGCCTGCTGAACCAGAACACGGCCCAGTGGGACGCGCAGACATTGGCCGCATTGCCCATTCAAGCGTCCAATCTTAACACGCTGACCGACCGCCATGTTTCCCAGTCTCAGTTAACAGGCGATTATGCCCAGGTTCTTGCGCCCCTGCGCACGACGCCCTGGTTTCCCGCCGTAGGCGATGGCGCGTGCTCCAATGTTGGGTGCGGGGCGACTGACCCGTCGCGCATTGCCATCAACATGGGCACGTCGGGGGCCATGCGCGTGGCCGTAGAGGCGGACACGCTGAGTATCCCGTCCGGCTTGTTCTGCTACCGCATTGACGGCAAACGGTTCCTGGTGGGCGGCGCGTTTGCCAATGGCGGCAATGTCTATGCGTGGCAGCAGACTACGCTCAACCTCAGCGGGCGCGAGTTTCTGTCCCAGGAACTGTCCAAGATGCCGCCTGATGGGCACGGCCTTTCCGTCCTGCCGTTTTGGGCGGGGGAACGCTCCCCTGGCTGGCACGCGGACGCGCGGGCCGCCATCTTAGGCATGAACCTGCACACAGCCCCGCTGGAGATGATGCAGGCCTCGCTGGAAGCGGTCGGCTATCAGTTTGCGGCTGTGCATGACCTTTTGCTGACACAATTCCCTCAGGCAACGCAGATTGTCGCGTCCGGCGGGGCATTGACCCATGACCCCGCCTGGACACAGATACTGGCGGACATCTTCGGCATGTCGGTCAGCGCCACCAAGATTGGCGAGGCCACTAGCCGGGGCGCGGCCCTGCTGGCCTTGGAAAGCCTGGGCCTGCGGCGCGAGCTGTCCCATATTCCCACGTACCTGGGGCGCACGTACAAGCCGGATGCCGCGCGCCATGCCGTCTACCAGAAAGCCCGCGCGCGCTACGAATCTTTGTATGCGCTTTTGATAGAAAGACAGCAATCTTGACCGAAGCACCCTTGACAGAAACAATCTCTACGGGAACAGTGTATCTGATCGGCGCGGGGCCGGGCGACCCAAAATTGATTACCGTGGGCGGAGCCGACGCTTTGCAGCGCGCCGATGTCGTGGTGTACGACCGCTTGGCCCATCCGCGCCTGCTGGACTATGCCCGGCCTAACGCCGAGCGCGTGTATGTGGGCAAGCAGGCCGACCGGCACGCCATGCGCCAGGATGACATTAATACTTTGCTTGCCGAGCGTGCCCTGCGCGGCCTGACCGTGGCGCGTCTCAAGGGCGGCGACCCGTTTGTCTTTGGGCGCGGGGGCGAAGAAGCCGAGTTTCTGCGCGAGCGTTTTGTCCCGTTTGTTGTCATCCCTGGCGTCACTTCCGCCATCGCCGCGCCTGCGTATGCGGGCATTCCCGTAACCCATCGCGACCTCGCGTCCTCGTTTGCCGTGATCACCGGGCACGAGCGCGACGATGCCCGCGAGTCCGGCACCCGCGAGCCGGGCGGGGCGGAGCAGCGCCGACGCTGGGACAAGATTGCCCATGCCGCCGACACTTTGCTATTCCTGATGGGCGTAGAAAACTTAGACGAGATTGTGGGCAACTTAACAGCCCACGGACGGCGCGAAGACACCCCCGTCGCTCTGGTGCGCTGGGGCACATGGGCCGGGCAGCAGCAAACTCTGGTCGGCACGCTGGGCACGATTGTCCAGGCTGTTCGTGCCGCAAAGTTTACGGCCCCCGCCGTGACCATTGTCGGCGAAGTCGTTTCTCTGCGCGAGCGTTTGCGCTGGTTTGACAACAACCCGCTTTATGGAAAGCGCATTGTGGTGACGCGGGCACGGGAGCAGGCGTCCGACTTTGCCGACCGCCTGCGGACGCTGGGCGCGGAGCCGATTGAGTTTCCACTCATCCAAACCATCCCGCCGCCCGATGATTACGCCGCCCTGGACGCCGTTCTGCCGAACTTAGCGGCGTACACTTGGGTCTGCTTCGCGTCCGCCCCCGCCGTGCGCGCCGTGCTGGAGCGCCTGGCCGTGCTGGGGCGCGATGCCCGCGCGTTCGGCTCTTCGCGCATTGGCGCGGTCGGCCCTGCCACTGCCGATGCCCTGCGCGCCGGGGGCCTGAGTGCAGATTTCCAGCCTTTTGTGCTCACCGGCGCGGCTTTGGCTGACAGTTTGCCCGGCGACCTGGCAAACACGCGTATTCTCATTCCCCGCGCTTTGGAAGGCGATGAAAGCCTTGTCGCCGGCTTGCAGGCGCGCGGGGCTTTGGTTGATACCGCCCCCGCCTACCAGACGATTCTGGACGGCGCAAACGCCGCGCTGGTGCGCGAGCGCCTGCTTGCCGGCACCATTGACGCGGTCACATTCACCAGTTCCTCTACCGTCAAAAACTTTGTCTCGGCTCTCGCCTCCGATCTGCCCCCCCAGGTTGCTGCTGCCTGCATCGGCCCCAGCACCGCCCAAACCGCCGCCACTCTCTTGGGCCGCGCGCCGGACATTGTCGCCTCGCGGCACACCATGGACGGCCTGCTGGCAGCCCTCACGGATTACTTCGCCGCCCAAGCCGCGATGCCCCTCCCACAAACCGCGTAAACGCCAACTTTCCCGGCTCATTAACAAAGCCCTCGCCCCCTGGAAGTGGGGATGCGAGGGCTTTGCGTCGGCATGTTATGGGTGCTGCGAGCGCGTCCCAACGACGGAACAGTTTCTTCCGTCGTTGGTACCGGCTTAAAGCGCCATGGAAGAGCGTATGTAAAGGCTTTAAGAGTCCCTCCCCCGCCTTCATAAAACTCAGGCTTCCCCTCCCCTGAAGGGGAGGGGTGCCTAGTGCGATTGGTTGATCTCTTCGGCTATAGGCAGTACTTCCGTCAAGGCTTGGCAGAGAAGAATGTCTGTTATCCAGATCAACCCAACGACACAGGCACCTCTCCCCTTCAGGGGAGGGGAAGCCTGAGTTTTATGAAGGCGGGGGAGGGACTTCTAAACGCGGGGCAGGGACGCCCAAGCCACAGGGGTTATCACTGGTGCAAGCCGTCGGCTTCAAAGCGGGGCGCGGGAAATGCTTCTACGACCTGGTTGCGCCCGCCGCGTTTGGCGCGGTACAGGGCGTCATCGGCCTGCTTCACCAGGGCGGGCATTTCTTCGGCATCGGCGGGGAAAGTGGCGACACCCAAGCTGATGGTCTTGAGCACCGCCATCTCGGGGTCGTCGGCAAAGCCGGGGAAGATGGCGGCCTCGACGGCGCAGCGCAGACGCTCGGCTGTGCGCAGGGCCTCAGTTTTGGGGGTTTCCGGCAGCAGAATAATAAACTCTTCCCCGCCGTAGCGGCCCACAATGTCCACCTCGCGGGTCTGCTCGCGGAGAATAACGGCGAGCATTTTCAGCAAAACATCGCCCTGCGGGTGGCCGTAAGTATCGTTGTAGCTTTTAAAGCCGTCTACGTCCAGCATAATTACCGACAGGCTGTGGCCGTAGCGCTGGGCGCGCAGACGCTCATCCGCCAGCGCAGACTGCATATGGCGGCGGTTAAAAAGGCCGGTCAGGCCGTCGGTGATGGCCTGCGTGTAGATGTCGCGATGCAGGCGGACATTGGCAATGGTGGCGGCGACCTGCCCGGCCAGCGAGCGGACGCGCAGCATGTCGCGGCGGCTGTAGGTGCCTGGCGCGTCGCGTTCAAACTGAGCCACGCCCACAGTTTCGCCGCCGGTCACCAGGGGAACCAGCAGCAGGGCGCAGGGTGAAACGGCACGCGGGTAGGTTTCAATGGCAGACAAGCGCGGGTCACGCGCGCCATCGCGCAGAGTCAAAGGCTCTTTGCGGTCGGCAACTCGTCCGACCAGGCCCTCGCCAAACCGAAGCGAGGCGACATCGCGGCCCGCGCCGTCTTTGCTCGCGGCGGGCGCGGCCAGCGAGGACGACGCCTGGCGGCGGGCGACACGCTCCAGCTTGGTTTGCGAATCGTCGGTCAGCCACAGGGCGGCGCGGTCGCAGGGAACCAGGCTGGAGCTAAGCTGCAAAAAACGGTCAATGATGCGGTGCGGGTCGGTCTGCGAAAGGGTGACGGCGCTGATTTTCTCCATCGCCCCCACCTGCTCGCGCAAAAGAGACACTTCAAAGCCGAAGTAGGCGATGACCAGCAGCACCAGCATCAGCCCTGCCGCTCCGGCGACGCCCAGAATGCCCCAAGCCGGCTGGGCCAGACTCATCAGCACGGCCACGGGAATGCTGGCGGCAAAGCCGGCAATCTCCAGCCGCCGGCTGCCCATCCCCTGCCGCCAAAAGCGGGCGCGGCGCGGCGCGGGGCAGGCTGCCGCGACCTGTCCTGCGAGGTAAACAGCCGCATACAGCGCAACAACAAGCCCCAGGAAAGAAGCCCGAGCGTGCATTTGAGCGTAAAAGCAGCGGCCTCCAAAGCCGCCGACTAGGGCGGCGAATGTCAGCCATCCGCCCCGCGAAAGCATCAGCCGCCGCGCAGACGCTGAGTCGCGCGTGGCGGCGTACAGCAGGCTTGCGCCCAGAGTGGGCAGGGCGGCAGTCAGCGGCGGCAGCAGCAGCACACTCGCCAGCCCAAGGCCGGGCAGCAGGCCAACGCGCTGGCCGTGCGGGCCGCTCGCCGGCAGCAGGGCCGCCAGCAAAGCCAGCCCAAACAGCAAAAGGAGCAGGGGATGCAAAGCCGCGTGCCCGAAGCCTTCCCGGAAGTACGCGCCCCCGGCGAGGGCCAGGGCGGCGAAAATCTGCCCAATCCAAAAAGGCCCATCAGGGCCAAGCGAGAGGAGGCGCGGCAGGGACGGCGCAGGGCGAGAAGATTTCTCTGGCATGGAGTTGACCCCGCGCGGGGTGGAGGCGGGAACACTCGGCAGTTTGGGCGCAAGTTTAGGTGGAAGTTTGGGCGCGGTCATCATGGTGTGCTTGAGCTAGGAGCCGCCGGGCAGGAAACCGGGCTAGTGCGTGGTTATCATAAATCGTGCCAAGTGCTGCCTGTTTCAGCATTGTTCCATGTTTTCAAGCATTCCTACTATGTTGTTACCGCACAAACTGCATTAACTGCGGGGCGCGTAAACCCGGCATTCGGTCGTAAAGACAAAGGTGTTTGTGTAGCCTACAGCCGTGTCATAGTGATCAGGATAGGTCAGCCGAACAAACCGTGCCAGGGTGGGAGGGAAGCTAAACAAATGCTTTTCCTCTTTGCGCAGAGAGAACACGCAGCGGCCAACCGGCGTGAATGTATTCCCATCGGCGCTGACCGACACTTCCACTGTCTTGGTGGAGCCGAACGGCGGCACGCCGACAGTGACCAGGCCTATCCGCGCGGCCTGCTGCAAGTCAATAGTCGCCGTCTTAGGAAAGGCATCTTTGTCGCCGCTGGCAAAGCAGTGAGGCGGGGAAGCGTCCCACGAGCCGTCGGTCAGGCCGCCAATGCCGTAGTTGTAAAGGTTGGGGTCACTGCACACATAGCTTTTCCCCAAAGCAAGGTCTGCCCCCGCCCGCTGGGGCAGAACCGGATCGGGAATGGGAACCGGGACATCGGTGCGGAATGGGAACGCGGGCAGCCCGGCATTGTTGTACAGGCTCGTTTCCGGGTAGCTGGCCCACGCATAGCGCACCGCCGTGGGCGCGGGCACCTGGGGCGAAGAAACGACAACCGTGCTGCCCTCAATCCTCGCATCCGCTGGGGCAAAGCTGCCGTCTTTGCCAGCGATAGCAAAGCCGGAAAGGGGCTGGCCGTCCTTCGCCACCAGCCCGCCGCCCAGGTGCGTGAACCCCAGCCGGATGGCGCCGCCCTGCACGGTCATGGACTGGTAGACAGGGCCGGAATACTCGTTCTTGCCGCCGTACACTTTGGCCTCGGCTACCAAAGCCAGGCGTCGGCCCACCTCCTGCTTGTTTTTGGGGTGGATGTCATTCCGGTCGCCAATATCAACAGCCGTCGCAATGCCCGTGTTCGGCACATGCATGGCCGTCATCATCTGCGCTTCTTGCAGTTCAGGCCAAGCGTCGCCGCCCGGCTGCCAGCCCGCAAGCTGGACAATGAGAAACGGGAAACTGCCCACGCCGAACCGTGTGCGCCAGTCTTTAATCAGGGTGGGCAGCAAGGTCTGGTACTGCTTCGCGCGCCCCACATTTGCCTCGCCCTGATACCACAATGCGCCTTTGATGCCGAAAGGGACAAGCGGCGCAATCATGCCGTTATACAGCACGGTGACAATGTTCGGATTGCTGCCCGGCGCAGGGGGCAGGGGGTCGTCTTTGGGCAGGCTTGTTCCCAGATGATAAGCCCACGGCCCGGCGAGGGGCAGTGGCGTGCCGCCGGGCACATCTAGGCGCAGAAGTGCCGGGTCGCCATAAATGCCGCCTTTGCCGCCGGTATCCAGAACGCGCACGGCCACGACATTGCCCGTTGGTTTGAGCAGGCCGGCAGCAATGGAGTAAGCGCGCGGCGTGTTGAAGCCTTCGGTTGCGCCAATGGGAGTGCCATTCACCCAAGTGGTATCGCTATCGTCCGCCATCAGGTGCAGAACGGCGCTTTTGCCCGCATCCCCGGCGGGCAGGTCAAATGTGCGCCGGAACCAGACCACGCCGTTGGTACTGGCAACATCGGGGTCGCCCGCGTCCTGAAAGAACTGCGGCAGCGCCATTGTCTTCCATGCTGATGTGTCCAGAGCGGGCGCGGCCCAGGCGCTGCCAATGGAGCCGGGGTCATGCCGAGCGTACCAGGCTGCCAGCGCCTTGGCATACGTGCCGCCGTTCTGGGCCGCCGCCGCTGACTTCTGAAGGCTCGCCACAGCAGGCTGGAAGTCCGGCATGGCGCTGAGCGCCCTGGCACTGGTCCAGGCTTCGGCGATGGTTCCTCCCCAATCCGACTCAATCAGCCCGATGGGGACATGCACAGACTGCTGCAAGTCTCGCGCGAAGAAATACCCCACTGCCGAAAAGCCGTTCCATCCGCCCATCGCAACAGTCTTTGGGGTGCAGACCTGCCAGTGCCCATCGGATGCATTCACCGGCACCGTCTCGCGCGGGCTGTCCGCCGCCGTCTTGGTCACCAGGAACAGCCGAATGTTGGGATGGTTGGCATGGGCGATCTCCTGCGCGCCATCCAGCGTGTTGCCGATGCCGAACTCCATATTGGACTGGCCGGAGCAAATCCACACATCCCCCACCAGGACATTGCGGAGAGTGACTGTCTGCGGCCCCGAGACTGTCAGCGTGTATGGCCCGCCCGGCGCAAGCGGCCCGACATGCGCCATCCACTTGCCGTCAGCATTCGCCGTGGCTTTCGCAGTCTTGCCGTTGATTGAAACCGAGACTGTTCGTCCCGGCCCGCACCATCCCCAGACAGGGTCGGCGATGCCGCGCTGCAAGACCATGTTGTTGGTAAACAGCGGGTGCAAGAACGGCCTTGCGTTGCTAGCCTGCGCGCGAGCGAGGCTCAAGAAGGCGAAGGTGGCAATCAGAAACACAAACAGCGCCGCGCGGCGGCATAGGCTAAGCAGTGTCATGACGTTTCCTTTTCTTTGGAATGGGCCAGTTCTTTGGAATGGGCAAGGGGAGAGGCCGACCGTGGCGGACGGCGCACGGCAGGGCGCGAGGAAGGCGCAGCGTCAGAGGCGCGCTGGGCGAGGAACCAATCCTGGGCGCTGAACGGCAGTTCGCCGGGCGCAGGCCGCACGCGCACATACGTGCCGTCCGGCAGAAGGCGGTGGGCGCGGGCTGTGTCGGCAAGGTAGATGTCCAGAATATCCTGCTTCACTTGGCGCTTGAGGGCGGCGTTCTCCAAAGGAAACAGCACTTCCACGCGCCGGTCTAAATTGCGGCGCATGAGGTCTGCACTGCCCATGTAAATCTGCGCCCGGCCCCCATTGTGGAAATAGAAGATGCGCGAGTGCTCCAGGAACCGCCCGACAATGCTGACCACGCGGATGTTGTCGGACACATTGGGCACATGGGGACGCAGGCAGCAGACGCCGCGCACAAGCAGGTCAATCTGCACTCCGGCCTGCGATGCCTCATACAGCGCGCGGATGATTGGCTCATCGCTGAGCGTGTTGGTCTTGAAGACAAGCCGGGCAGCCCGCCCACGCCTCGCCCACTCGGCCTCGCGCCTAATCATTTCCAGAAAGCGCTCGCGCATATTAACCGGAGCCACCAGCAGCTTGCGGTAGCGGCGCTGGCGCGAGTAGCCTGTAAGCAGATTAAACAGCTCGGAGACATCCGCCCCGATGTCGGCTCGTGCGGTGAAAAACGACAGGTCTGTGTACATGCGCGCCGTCGTCGGGTTGTAGTTGCCCGTGCCCAGATGCACGTAGCGACGCATGGCCCCATTTCGCTCTTTGCGCACCAGCAGAGCGACTTTGCAGTGCGTCTTGAGGCCGATGAGGCCATAAACGACATGAACGCCTGCGTCTTCCAAGGCCCGCGCCCACTCAATGTTATTCTCTTCGTCAAAGCGTGCCTTGAGTTCCACCAGCACGGCCACCTGCGTATCGTCGTCCCGCGCCTCGGACAGCGCCTTGACAATGGGGGAGTTTGGGCCGACCCGGTACAACGTCTGCTTCATTGCCAGCACATCCGGGTCTTTGGAGCCGGCCCGGATA
>JAABUJ010005413.1_pt1 | contig 12791 bp, 13 predicted proteins | sample 5559131 | NCBI WGS metagenome assembly JAABUJ01 (sample SAMN10711875, study PRJNA513366) | rock metagenome | isolation source: Antarctica rocks | place: Antarctica: Victoria Land, Mt New Zealand nord | collected 2016-01-07
CTCAACCCACAAGGTGAGCATGATTTTGTCTTTCCTTTAGACGCAACCAGAATATACTTGGGTGAAGGCTCCTGGAAGGCTTTCCAAAGCAATCCCCAGCGCCTCACCCAGATTGAAGCTAATGGAATCAGTTATGGTTGGGACGCGCTTATAGAGCAGTTCAACGGACATCAACTCGCAGGCACAGCAGAATATGGGAGTGTTTCGCTCAAAGAAATAGAACCTGCCATTCGTTTCATGGCACGCGAAAACCGCACAAGTCGGCGTTGTCTGTCAATGGCATTCTACGACATTATCAAAAAAACTCCGGCTGACAAAAGAGCCGTCCGAGTAATCACTTCGCCGTTTCTGGATAAAACTTATTATGTGTTGATGCTGTTTCCCTGGCGTGATGACTTACCATATGAGCAAAACCGCACGGTACGCCAAAACCAAATCACTCATTATTGTCAAGTTGTCAAAGTCAAATTCCCAAACGCTCAGCATATTCTTGGTATTGCAACAGAGTCAGGCCAGGGGCCAAACAGATCAGAAGACTTTGTTTACCTAGATGCAAGAGAATGGACAGAGGAATTACAAGCAGAAGCATTAGAACTCCAAAAAGAGTTTAACATACTCAACAACATCAACTTCTTTCCGATAAGCGTCCAAGAGTATCCCGAAGTCAATTCCGATGAGCGGGACACAAGCCGCCGCTCCTCGCCGTCAAATCGCACTCCGCATGCGGGCCGCAAGGTAGGCCGCAACCAACCCTGCCCCTGCGGAAGCCAGATAAAATATAAGTTTTGCTGTGGCAAGTAGCAGTAGACGCATCACCTATTCCTTGTGCCTTATCCCGGCACAAATACGCGAGCGGCGGCGCAAGCGGCGAGTGTCAGAAAGCCACGCAGGAACGTGGTAAAATCTCGCAAGAGGAGACCCGACATGGAACTGAGCAAAGGTCAAAGCCCCTTTTATCCCGGCCAGCCCGTGCCGGTGGAACTGTTTGTCGGCAGGCAGCCGCAAATCCAGCGCATCAGCCAGCGCGGCGTCGGGCAGGTCATGGCGGGCAAGCCTGTCGCCGTGTTCGTGCAGGGAGAATACGGCATTGGCAAAAGCTCTATTGCCCGCTACACGCAGGCGGCGGCGGAACTCGGCACAAACGGGCAATCCCTCTACGGTATCTACGCCACCGTCGGCGGAGCCAAAAGCGTGCAGGACGTAGCAGCCTTTGTGCTGGAAGCCACCGTTCGCGCGGGAGCCTATGAGCACACCAAAGCGGAAAAAGTGCGGAACTGGCTTGCAAAGTACGTCGGCGAACAAAGCCTCTTTGGAGTCAAAATTAACCTGCAGTCTCTGCGCGCAGATGCCCCCGAACTTAGCAGCCCGATGGGAATGCTGCGCTTTCTGACAGAGCTGTTGGAATGACTCAAAGACACGGGCACGCGCGGCCTGTTCCTCGTGCTGGATGAGATTAACGGCATCACCGCCGACCCGCAGTTCGCGCAGTTTATCAAAGGCTTGGTGGACACCAATGCCATGTCTCCCACGCCCTTGCCTCTGCTGCTTATGCTCTGCGGCACCGAGGAGCGGCAGCGCGACATGATCCAAAAGCACCAGTCTGTAGACCGCATCTTTGACGTGGTGGACATTGAGCGCATGAGCAGCGAAGAAATGACGCAGTTCTTCACCCAAGCGTTTGCCACCGTCAATCTCACCGTCACCGAAGATGCTATGGGGTACTTGACGCGCTACTCAGCAGGTTTCCCAAAGATTATGCACATCGTCGGCGATAGCGTCTTCTGGGCAAACTCGGACGATGTTATAGATACTGACGACGCACTTGCGGGAGTCCTTGATGCCGCCGAGGAAGTCGGCAAGAAGTTCATCGACCAGCAAGTGCTGGCAACACTCCGCAGCCCCATATATCAATCTATTCTTAAAAAGATTGCACGATTGGAGTGGGCCGCGACACAGTTCACGCGGGCCGACATTGCGGCGGGTCTCACGGACACAGAACGCAAAGGTTTAGACAACTTCCTGCGTAAAATGGTGCAGTTAAACGTCATCCACAAAGGCGAAGCGCAAGGCGAATACGTCTTCCATCTCGCCCTCGCGCGCATGTATATTTATCTCCAAAGCGCCAAAGACAGCGCGGCATAATTGGGAAAACCTGCGTTTGTTTTTGCGGTAGTGGCTCAATGCCGACAGTTTTTGCCACTCCATTTTTGGAGTAGTGTATTAGACGGCAGCCAAAACTCTCTATTCTGACGGCCTACAAGGGCATCTCTGTTGCCAGCCAAAACTCTACAACTGTTGGCATTGAGCCACTACCGTTTTTGCATACTTATCGGCCTTTGGTAGATAGCTGGCGCATGTACGACAACACCAGGCCTGCCGGAGCCATACTGGTGGCACAGGGTCGAGTACGAGAACAGGCGGTTTGGCAGCAGATTGTTCGGGAGGCAAGCCATGATTGAAAGCGAGGCACAGGACGGCACAGACCCCTTGCAAGAGTTATGGGACGACGATACGCAGATGGACTTTCTCGCCCGCGAGGCCGTGCAGGAAGCCTTGGAAGAACACAAGCGCAATGGACAGTCTGTGGTGGTGTGGCAGGAGGGCAAGATTGTGACACTCTTGCCCGGCGAAATCCCCGCCCGCGTGTCCAAAACAGAGGTTCCCTGACACGCCCGCACGCAACAACGCAGCAGGCCGGGTTTGCCCCGCCCGCGCAGGAACACGCCCCGCCTGCGCCGAACTAACCCCAAACACTCAGCACAGGGCTGAAACCCTGTGCTGGGTTTATGAAACCCACCGGCGTGGGTTGGGATAATCTTAACCCGCGAAGGTGGGTTTTGTGACGTGAGCATGGGGTTTCAACCCCGTGCTGATGCCGTGTCCATCCTGCGCCTGTAAACTCGTCAAAGGAGACCCACACCGTGACTGATCAACTGCAATCGTTCCCCCCAAACCCCGCGTTTACAAAGCAGGCCAACATCAATGACTCCAGCGTCTATGACCAGGCCGCTCAAGACCCGCAAGGCTGGTGGGCCAATCAGTCCCGCGCCCTGCTGCGCTGGAGCCAGCCGTTTTCCACGGTCTGCGAGTGGACACCGCCCCATGCCAAATGGTTTGCGGACGGCACATTGAACGCTGCCGACAACTGCCTAGACAGGCACCTCACAGGGGCCAAGCGCAACCAGGCCGCCCTGGTCTGGGAAGGCGAGCCGGGCGACAGCCGCGTTTTGACCTACCATGACCTGCACCGCGCGACATGCAAGTTCGCCAATGTGCTGCAAAGTCTGGGAATTGCAAAAGGGGACAGGGTCACCATCTATCTGCCCCTCGTGCCGGAAGCCGTGATTGCCATGCTCGCCTGCGCCCGGATTGGGGCGGTTCACAATGTCGTGTTCGCGGGCTTCAGCGCCGAAAGCCTGCGCGAGCGCATCGCGGACAGCCAGAGCAAGCTGCTGATTACTGCCGATGGCGGGTGGCGCAGAGGCGGCATCGTGCGCCTGAAAGATGCCGCCGACAAAGCGCTGGACGGGGACACCACTATCGAGCGCGTCGTCGTGCTGAACCGTACTGATGACCCTAAAGCCGTGCCTATGCACGCGACCCGCGACCTGTGGTGGCACCGTTTGATGGAACAAGCTTCGGCCAAGCATGACGCGCAGCCCATGAATGCCGAAGACCCGCTGTACATTCTCTACACATCCGGCAGCACGGGCAAGCCCAAAGGCATTTTGCACACGACGGGCGGCTACCTGACCGGAGTCACAGCGACCACCAAATATATCTTTGACATCAAAGACAGTGACGTGTATTGGTGTACCGCCGATGTCGGCTGGGTGACGGGACATTCGTACATGGTCTACGGGCCGCTTTCCAGTGGCGCCACGGTCTTTATCTACGAGGGCGCGCCGGACTGGCCGCAGAAAGACCGCTTCTGGCAACTGATAGAAAAGTATGGGGTTTCAATCCTCTACACCGCGCCCACCGCCATTCGCGCGTTTATGAAGTGGGGTGAGCAGTGGCCCCAAAAGCATGATTTGAGTTCTCTGAGATTACTAGGAAGCGTCGGCGAGCCGATCAACCCGGAAGCGTGGCAATGGTACCACGCGCACATCGGCGGCGGGCGCTGCCCTATCGTGGACACATGGTGGCAGACCGAAACGGGAGCCATTATGATTAGCCCCCTGCCGGGCCTGTCCACCCTCAAGCCCGCCTCGGCCTCGCGCCCGTTCCCCGGCATCAGCGCGGAAGTGGTAGACGAGGGCGGCGAAGCCCTGCCGCACGGCACCGACCAGACCGGCATCCTGGTCATCACCAAGCCGTGGCCGTCCATGCTGCGCACATTGTGGGGTGACGACCAGCGTTACCAGGACGTGTACTGGTCTAAGTTTGGGGACAAACACTTCTACTTCCCCGGCGACGGCGCACGCCGCGACCAGGAAGGGGACTATTGGCTGCTGGGCCGCGTGGACGACATCATGCTGGTGGCGGGCCACAATATCAGCACAATGGAAGTGGAGTCGGCATTGGTAGACCACCCCGCCGTCGCCGAAGCCGCCGTGATCGGGCGCACGCACGAGATCAAAGGCCAGGCCATCGCCGCCTTTGTCACGGTCAGAGAAGGCATCGGCGCGACTTCGGAGCTGGCAGGCCAACTCAAAGCCCACGTTGCCGCCAAGATTGGAGCCATTAGCCGTCCCGACGACATTCTGTTCAGCGCCGAGCTTCCCAAAACAAGAAGCGGCAAAATCATGCGCCGTCTCCTGCGCGATATCGCCGAAGGCCGCGCTTTGGGCGACACGTCCACCCTCGCCGACCCTTCGGTTGTGGCGGGCCTCAAGGAGAAGTACGCCGACGAAAGCTAACACGCCCTCCCAGCCTTCCGCTTCGTAAGGAGGAGCAGGAAAAATACTTCGGCTCCCCTGCCGTCCTATCCTGACTTCTCTTCCCATCTCGCCCTCCGGGTCTGCCAGTGCAGGAGGGGCCGGGGAATGGGGTTCTGACGACCGCAGCATAGGGTGAATAGAGCCAGATGCATGGTACAATAAGCCAGCAGCCAGGAGACACACGCCCATGAAAATCCACGAATATCAAGCCAAGCAACTCTTAAAGCAATACGGCGTTCCCGTCCCGCAAGGCGAAGTGGCCCAGACACCCGCCCAGGTGCGCGAAATCGCCCAGTCCATGGGCAAGACCGTTGTCGTCAAAGGCCAGGTGCATAGCGGCGGCAGAGGCAAAGCGGGCGCGGTCAAGCTTGCCAAAACCGCCGATGACGCCCTGGCCGCAGGCGAGGCCATCTTAGGGCACACGTTCTTCTTTGCCCAGGCCGGTTCCGATCTGACCGTAAACCGAGTGCTGGTGGAAGAAGCCGTAGACATAGACAAAGAAATCTACCTCGGCATCACCCAAGACCGCGTAAGGCAGCGCGATGTTCTTATTCTGAGCACCCAGGGCGGCATGGATATTGAAGAAGTCGCGCACAACAACCCCGCCGACATCGCCAAGTTGTTCATTGACCCCCTGCTCGGCCTGCCCGACTATGCCGCCCGGCAAGTTCTCTTTGACGCGGGTTTCCCGAAAGCCAATATCAACAAAGCCGTGCCTGTGCTGAAAGCTTTGTACGCCGCCTATGTAGGCACCGACGCCACATTGGCCGAAATCAACCCCCTGGTGATTACCAAAGACGGGCAGATTATCGCAGGCGATGCCAAATGGGACATTGACGACAACTCCCTGTTTCGCCACGCCGACCTCGCCGCTTTGGCAGACACCGAAGGCGAAGACCCCATTGAAACAGAAGCCCACAAGCGCGGCATTCAGTACGTGCGTTTGGAGGGCGGAGACATCGGCATTATCGGCAATGGTGCGGGTTTGGTCATGACCACCATGGACGAAGTGCAGCGCGCGGGCGGCAAACCCGCCGACTTCCTGGACATCGGGGGCGGCGCGAAAGCTGAAGCGGTCACCAGCAGCCTGGAAGTCGTCCTGAGCGATCCCAATGTCAAGGGCGTGCTGTTCAACATCTTTGGCGGCATTACGCGCGGCGATGAAGTCGCCAAGGGAATTATTGAAGGCGTGAAGTCTTTAGATGTGAAAGTTCCTATCGTCATACGGCTGGCCGGAACGCGCGCCGAAGAAGGCGCAGAACTCCTCAAGACCACTAACTTAATTCCCGCCGCCACCATGCAGGAAGCCGCCCAGAAGATCGTAGCCCTCGCCTACGCCGCCAAATGAAACCGCTGTTGTTATAGGGCCAACGCCCGATGCTACGCTATGTCTCTGTGCGTGGCATCGGCATGCACACGGGGTTAAAACCCCATGTTTATGCCGCGCGTAAACATCGCACCGGGTTGCGGCTTCTTGTCTATGCCGTGCTCCTGTGCGCCGCACCGGGTTGCGACTCCATGACAACGACGCCTCAAATGTCAATCAATCCGCCGTCACTCTCCGGGTAGGACGTGCTGCCCGGCTTCACCCGGGACTTATCCGACATATTCGCCTGAGCAGGGCCGGGCACGCTCTGGCGGCAGAAGGCTGACATGAACACCGTTCAAGACGTGAGGCGGCGCAGCGCGTACATATTCGCAAGTCTGTTCGCGCTGTGCGTATTCGGTTGCAGCCACCAGGCTTTACTGGTCGGCACCTGGCGCGGCGCAGAGCCTTTTGACAATGGCGGGCCTATCGCCGCCGTGACCTACGAGTTCGGCTCAGATGGACTTGTGCAGTTTACCGCCAAGCTTCCCCCACACCGCTCCGCTGAAACTGCCTCGCTTTCCTCGGCTCTCCTGGACACTGTCGCCAACATACACAGCGCAGGCCATTACACCGTCAAAGATGATGTGCTGACAGTCAGCACGACCCAAGTGACAATGAGCGACGCGGATAGGCAGCCCCCGCCGTTTCCGCTCACGCTAAACACTGACACCAAACCGCGCGTGCTCCGCTTCTCCCTGCACGGCGATACCCTCTCCCTGGATTCGCTGGACGGCACGCCGCCGTCAATCCTGACCCGCCAAAAAGCCTAATGCCCGCTCGCCTTCCTTTTGCCCCGCCTTTGAAACAAACCAACACCACCTAGGAGAACACCATGCGAACTGTCCGCCCGCTCCATGCCGCTTTGCGCACCGCCGCATCACTTGCTTTAGCCGCCTGCGCATTCGTGCCTGCCTTCGCCCAAACACCCGCCGCTCCCGCTCCTGCCGCCGAAACTCCCCTGCCCATCGCTACGCCGCCCGGCGCACAAGTTCAGGTGCAGATGGATATTCATGAGGCCGACCTGCTGGGCGTCGTCAAATCCGCCCTGCGCGGCTTTGCGTCCCAGTCGGCGCGCAGTGCGGCTGTGGATAAAACGCAGCCCAATGGAGCCGCGCAGTCCGTCCTCGCCAGTGCCGACCTGGACGGCATCACAACCGACACGCTCAAGAACATCACGCACGTCCATTTTCTCACATTTCAATACCCCGGCAGCGTCGCGCAGGCCGCCGTCCCCAAAAGCCACGATGCCGCCGCGGCGCTGCTGTCTTCGCTGCCCGACCAAACCGCGTTCTACGCTAACGCCTTCGCGCAGGAGGGCGGCTCGCCGCTGTTCTCGTCCAACCAGAACGGCACGCATGTCATCCTAGATGGCTTCGCGCCCGGCAAGGGCTTTGCGCTTGCCGCGCAGTCGCCCGCAGGGGTCGCCGTGCTGCGTGTCAACGGCTATCCTGACTTCACTCGGCTTGGTGCCTTGCTCGCTCAGCTCAAAGCCGCGAGCCAGGCCATTCCCGCCGCAAGGTAAACTGCCAATCATTGCCTTCCCGAATACGCTAAGGAGAAACAAATGCGCCCCTTCCACGCCGCCGCCGCCCTCAGCGGCCTTGTCCTGACTGTTGGGCTAGGACACGCCGCTCATGCCCAGCAGACCGCTGCCCCGCCGCCCGCCGTCATGCCCGCCCCGACGACTGCGACCCCTGCCATTGCGCTCGCCCCAACGCCTGCCGCGCCGCCTGTTTCTGCCCCCGTCCCTCTGAGCGTCAGCGATGCTCTGCTGCCCATTCCCATGCCTGCGGGAGCGACTGTGCAGGTCGAAATGGACGTGCATGACGATGACCTTTTGGGTGTCTACAAGTCGTTCCTGCGGGGCATCGGCCAGGCCGCGCAGACCATGCCCTTGTACCCCGAAGCCGCCCGCAGCAGCGCCATCAGCAATGCCCAGATGTCGGCTATCATCAACAGCACCGATCTCAGCGATATGCTCAAAGGCACCACCCACGTTCACCTGCTTGTGATGCAAGTGCCGGGCGCGTCTCCGTTCGCCGCTGCCCTGCCTGTCAAAACTCTCAAGCACAAAGCCGTCACCGCTCCGTTCGCCGCTGCCCTGCCCGACCAAACCGCGTTCTACGAAACCGCCTTTGGCGCGGAAGGCGGACACCGCATTTTGTACACCAACATTGACCCGCTCCACATGACAATGGTCTCGTTTGGACATACGCGCGGCTACGCCGTTATGGTGCAGGTGCCGGGCACGGTTGCCGTCATGCGCGCCGACGGCTACCCCGATCTCAGCAAGCTGTCCGCCCTGGTCACGCAAGTCAGCGCCGCCGCCGCCAAGGCCGTTCTGGACAGCGCTTCCTCGCACAAAAAGACCAACTCCGGCGATTGATAAGCCCTGCCTGCCCCGTTTAGTCTCCCTTTGCGCCCCGCACGGCACACGCTTGAAAGAAAGGTGTTACGCATGGCCGCCATTCTTGCTCCTCCACAACTTGTGCCGCCTGCCGACAGCGAGGCACCCTACCCAGTCACGGCGGCGCAGTTCGAGCGCCTGAGCTTGTCCTATCCCGACCTGCGCATGGAATTGACCGCTGAGGGGGAACTTGTTATTATGCCGCCGACATTCGGAGAGTCCGGGCGACGCAACTTCAAGATCACTACGCAGCTCGGCGTCTGGGCCGAGGCGGATGGCACGGGCGAAGGCTTTGACTCTAACACGGGCTTTGCGCTGCCAAACGGCGCAACCCGCGCCCCGGACGCTGCTTGGGTGCTGAAAAGCCGCTGGGAATCTCTGCCTGCCGAGGTGCGGGAGCAAGAGTTCGTGCCGCTCGCCCCGGACTTTGTAGTGGAACTGCGCTCTTCCACCGACAGATTGAGCACCCTGCAGGCCAAGATGCGCGAGTATATCGCCAGCGGCGTGCGCCTAGCATGGCTTCTCAATCCGCGCGACAAGACCGTGGAAATCTACCGCGCAGGCCGCGATGTGGAAGTGCTTGCCGACCCCGCTTCGCTCTCCGGGGAAGACGTTCTGCCCGGCTTTACCCTGGACTTGACCCCGATTTGGCAGTAACCGGCATTCACGCCACGCGGCGCACTGCCAGGAACTTTAGGCGTGATAGGATTGCAATCTGTCGGAAGCAATCCAACGATAGGCGTATTTTCACGCGCTGCTTTATTCGGTTGCGGCGGTGGAAGAAAGAATACGCTAAACACGCACCCCCCGGCAGCGTCAAGCCCGGCTGCGGTCAAAACCTTTGTAGCGCGTGCCCTGAAAAGAAAGCGTTCCTCGGTCGCCCTCCACAAGCAGCCCATAGTCGCGCCCGCCCATGCCCAGCTCCTGACGTTCCCCGTCTGCCATTTCAAACGTGACATAATAAGAAGTATTCACGCTGCCACCCGTATTCGCGCTGCTGCTGCCCCAGGTGTTGATGCGCTTGGCGACAACGGCTGCCGGAACGGCTTGTACCGGCTGGGCATTGTTGCTGATGCCTTGCCCAACGGCTTTAACGACGCTAAGAGTATGTTGAAATAATCGTCGTTGGTCAAGTACACTGAAGTTATGGAACGCAAGCCTTACTCCTCTGACCTGACCGACGCTCAGTGGCAAGCCTTGCAGGAGCGGCTCCCCAAAGCCATCCACGGGCGCACAGGTCGCCCCCGCAAGCACGACCTGCGCGAAGTGGTGAACGCCTTGTTCTACCAACTGCGAAACGGCGGCTGCTGGCGAGACCTGCCCCATGACCTGCCGCCCTAGACAACCGTCTACGACCAGTTCCGCAGATGGCGCAACGACGGCACCATCGAAGTGCTCCACCTTGATCTGCGAGAACTGATGCGCCAGCAAAGCGGGCGTGAAGCCAGCCCTTCTGCCGCCATTCTGGACAGCCAGAGCGTCAAGGCAGGCGAAAGGGGGGAGCAGAAGGCTCCGTAGGTTACGATGCCAATAAGAAGATCAAGGGCAGGCGGCGGCACTTGCTTGTAGACACGCAAGGGCTTCTGCTGGCTGTCTCGGTTCAGGCAGGCAGCGTGCAGGACAGAGACGGAGCCAAAGAGGTGCTTGGCTACAGCCTGGGCACGTTTCCGCGCCTCAAACGAGTGTGGGCGGATACTGCATACGGCGGCGAACTGGTTCATTGGACGGCTTCCACGTGCGGTTGGACATTGGAAATCGTGCGGCCCACCAGAGAGCAGAAGGGCTTTGCGGTTCAGCCATACCGCTGGGTGGTGGAGCGTACCTTTGCATGGCTGTGCAAGTACCGCCGCCTGATCAGAGACCATGAGTTCTTGCCTGCAAGCGGCGAGGCGATGATCCGCCTGGCGATGTGCCATCTAATGCTCCGCAGGCTCAAGACCCAGGTCAAGAAAACGTGAACCGTTACTTTTTCAACATACTCTAAACAGAATGACGCCAATAACCAGCACGAAGGTAATGCCGATAAACACAGGCACAATCACAAACAGCACCCCGAAGCCTCCCGGATTTGGAGACATCACGTTCCTCCTCTGCCCCGCAAGTACGCGCCCGTCTTCCTTGTGGTCTCCTGACATTCAATAAGACACGCCCGCGCTCCAAAAGTTGCAATTCGTACACCGTCAAGAAGCCGTCTTGTGAAAACGACGCAGTGTCAGACCCAGCCTTGAGACTGCATCAATTGCTGAATTTCAGACTGAAGCTGCTGAAAAGCAGTGAGGCGCTGCAATGGGGAGATGTCTACGGTAAGTTCCGCCACGCGAAGGCGTCGCGCAACCTCGTCGCGCTTGAACTGGTCTAGCCGCCGTCCGCGCTTTTCGCTCGCTGTACGCAAAAGTTCAAAGAGTTTTTGCTTCGGGTCGGGAATACTCTCGACGGTATGCAGGGCAGGCAGGGATAGTGCAACGCTTCCGTGAGGGTTATCAGCGGCACGGCGAATAGCAACCTCGTCCGTTAGGAGCCACGCCTCCGTCATGCGTACCGGCACAACGCAAATCACGGCAGGCGGCGCATCAAGACCGGCAAGCGTAGCGGTGATTTCTTCGTACCGCAGTTGTGGCTCTTGCCTCTCCGCATCGCGGTGGACAAAGAGCAGGTCGCACGGGTACAAGTCTACAGCATGCTGGAGGCGAGCTGTCAAACCCTGCGCACTCGCAGGAAGGCGCTGCGGATCGGCCCACTCTCCCAATAGCGGAAGCAAAGTCCCGCTACGTGACAGCAGCAAGCGCAGCAAAGGCATCAGAGCACGGTCGGAAGTTCCATCGGTCACAAGTGTATAGCGAAGCGACGCAATCATTTGCCATACTCAAAATGAAGTATCTGCTGAATGTCGGCACGGTCAATGACACGCTGAGGTGCAGCGGCCCGCTTCCCGTTTATGGCTGGCTTTTCGAGCGCAGGCGACGTGGGAGCGCTGCCATTAGCAGGCACCTTAAACGGGTCGAGATAAGCCATCAATCCACTGCGCGGCAGCAAATCTCGTGCCGCCACCCCTTGTGCTCGCCAAGTGCCGGGCAGTGTGCGGAAGACGACGCCTTTAAACCGATGCCCCTCCCGAACAACCTCCTGAGGGGTGGCTGCAATCAAGTCAGCATCGTCAACCTGCCCGACAACCGAGGGGGAATGCGTGTTGATAATCACTTGCCGCAATGGATTACCTTCCCCAAGGGCGTATCGCGTATCCACAGCAATATCTTTGAGCAGCTTAATCATCGCAGGAATACGCTCCGGGTGAATGCCGTTCTCCGGCTCCTCTAAGCATAGAACGCCCGGTGAATCCGGGTCTTGTTCCAAAACGGCCAATGCCAAAAAGCGCAGAGTGCCTTCCGACAGCGAGCGTGCCGTGTGAGGAGTGCCATCTTCTCCCTTCGCCCAAAGCGTCAATAATTCCCGCTTTTCATCTCGGTCAATACCTATCTCACGCACTTCAGCAATCAGCTCACTGAGCCGGTTGGCAGCAGTTTCATAAACGCGCTTTTCGTCGTGCTGCGCAAGCCGATGAAGCATGGCCGGAAGATGTGCCCCCTGTTCGCTGAGGCGGGAATGTGCATTAAACTCATCCGGCTCGCGCAAGGCAGACGGTTCAAGCTGAAGCAATCGCCAGGACTGCATTTCCTGACGCGCGATAACCGGAGTGCGATATTCTGCGGCATTGGCGGCTTGAAGCAAAGTGCGCGGCAAGGTACGGGCGAGGCGAGGCGCGGGTCGTCCGGCGCTGCTTTCGCCGCGATCTGCATGAAGCATAATCAAATACTCACCTTGCGGGTTTGGCTGAGTGGAAATGAAAGGTGACCTACGGCTGCCGACAATAGCGCTTTCAAGCCATTCCTTGCCATATTCAAAAAGAATGTCGCGGCGTACTTCGCCTTTTTTGACATGAACAAGCTCTTCGCGCCGAACCTCAAGGCCGTTATCTTCAGAACGATAACCTAATGTTAAACCATAACGCAAATAAGGTTGTGCTGGCTTTCGCTTGCTGTCCTAAATCATCCTCTCCTGTACTTGGCACAATCATTTCAGCCTCAAATGACATTTCTGCATCGTAGGTGTCGCCGACACGGTGAAACAACTCGCG
>JAABUJ010005415.1_pt1 | contig 12789 bp, 11 predicted proteins | sample 5559131 | NCBI WGS metagenome assembly JAABUJ01 (sample SAMN10711875, study PRJNA513366) | rock metagenome | isolation source: Antarctica rocks | place: Antarctica: Victoria Land, Mt New Zealand nord | collected 2016-01-07
GGGTCTTGCCGACATTCGATGATCGCCATCCGCGGGTCTGCTGCACGAGACCGATCTAAACGCGGTGTTCGGCGTAGCGGTGGGTAAGCCTTGCTGAACGGTGCGGACTGCGCCAACCCCGATCATCGAATGTCGGCAAGACCCCGCATCATATGGCGAGGTGTGGAGCCGAAATCGGATGTAATTGGGTTGATTGGTTAATGCTCCCCCGAAGACATTGAGCGGCGGCTGGCGCAGCGTGATCAGCACTTCGGTCGCCGTGATTGGCAGGCACTTGCCGGTGCGCAGATAAAAGGGCACGCCGGACCAGCGCCACGAATCGAGAGAGAAGCGCATCGCCGCGAAGGTCTCGACCTGCGAGTCGGGTGCGACGCCCGCCACGTCGCGATAACCCTGATACTGCTGTAATGGCTAGAAAATACGTCCATCGGCCTCACGCGGCGCGCTGGTAGGCGTGGTGCAGGCCTCCCAGGACCGGCACCGCGTAGATCGGTCCCGCGCGACTCGCGCTCTCTGCCGCTGGCGGCTCAGGCGTCGCTTGGCCGATGCCCTGGTGCGGCCGCGCCCGGTTGAAGTAGGCAACGTACTCGTGGAGCACGCACGCGAGGTGGCGCTCGCCGAGGACGAGCAGATGGTCGAGGCACTCGCGGCGCACGCTGCCCAGGAAGCGCTCGCACACGGCGTTCGCGCGGGGCGCGCGATAGGGCGTCCGGATAGTCTCGATGCCGCTGCCTACGGCAATCCGCGCGAATGCCGGCCCGAACTTGGCGTCGTTATCGCGGATCAGGTACGTGGGGCGCTGCTCGAACGGCGTCGCTTCGCGGAGCTGCTGGGCGACCCAGGCGTCGGTCGGGTGCCGCGTCGCCCCGACATGGACAACCCGCCGCGTGGTCAGCTCGATGACGAAGAAGGCGAAGAGCGGTCGGAAGAGGAGGTCCGTCACCGGCAGGAAGTCGCAGGCCCAGATACCTGCGGCGTGGACGTGCAGGAAGGTTGCCCAATTCTGCCCCCGCGGCCTCGGGACGCAGGAGCCGCACAGGGAGGTCTGGATGGTGCGTTTGGCCACGCCGATGCCGAGCTTGCTCAGCTCGCCGCGGATCCGCTCGGCGCCCCAGAGTGGGTTGTCGGACGCCAGCTCCCGGATCAGGGCGACGGTGTCTGCCGACAGCGGCGGTCGGCCTGGTCCGGGGCGCGATTTCCGCCTCCAGAATGACCGGAAGCCCTGCCGGTGCCAGCGCAGGAGCGTCTCCGGCTGGACAATAAGGAGGGCCTGCCGCCAGGCGTGGATCCGGCCAGCGAGGAGCACCAGGAGTGCGCGATCTGCGGGCGTCACGGCCGGGCGCTTGGCGCTGCGGCGCAGCACGAGCAGCTGCTGACGCAGGAGAGCATTCTCGGCGATGAGCTGCCGTTTGGTCCGGGCGAGATCGGTCCCCGTCCCGGCGAGATGCGTCACGGACAGTCTCGCCCACAAGCGCGTACCGAGCGTCTATCGTGCACCCATCACAAGCCCGCTCAGCCAACGTCGGCCCTTGCGAAACAGCGGCATAGGTACACTCCTCACCTTCCTACATCGACGAGACGTGGAGAGACGAGGTGGCCGCTCCCCTGAGCGCCATCGTAGCCGCTCTGGTGAAAAGACCACTGCGAAACAGCCAGGATGAATAAAGAGCCATCACAGGCCACTCGCCAAGGCAAAATGCCGCTCGACTCGAACGGATATTCCAAACGGCCAACACAGCTACCGAGCGTGGAGCACCGCCGGCACAAACGACTGAACAACCGGGCCGAGCATTCTCACCAACCCACGCGGGAGCGAGAGCGGCGGCTGCGCCGGTGCAAGCGCCCGGGCCACGCCCAGCGGTTCCTCGCCGCCGACGGCCCGATCGTCGGCCACTGCCGCCCACGCCGCCACCGCCTCTCCGCTGCCGCCTACCGCGAGACCCGCCACGAACGCTTCGCCACCTGGCGGGCGGTCACCGGCACCCCGGCGATGGTCTGAGAAGTGCGGCTCCCAGGACTCACCACGCCCTCCAGCACGGGGGCGACACTCTGCCCGACTTTACCTGACAATACCGTCGCCTGCACCTTCGCCCAGGAACGACGGGAAGCGTTCGCCACGACGCCACCCGGCACCTATGACGAGCACAAAACGGTCGAGCAGGACCACGGGCGCCTGGAGATACGCCAGCACCGGACCCTGCACGACCCGGCGGTCATCGCGCACCGCGACCCCACCACGGCCTGGACCCGGTTGCAGGCCAGCGGCGTGGTCGAGCGCCAGCGGCGGATCGGCGACCACCTGACGACTGAGGCGCAGTATTATCTGCTCAGCGCGCCGCTCAGCGCCCGGGACTGCGCCGCCGCCGTCCGCAGCCACTGGGGGATCGAGAATCGGGTCCATTGGCTCCTCGATGTCGCCTTCGGCGAGGACGCCTGCCGCGTGCGCACCGGCCATGCCGCGCGCAATTTCGCCGTCGTCCGCCATCTCGCGCTCAATCTCCCGCGCCAGGACACCACCCGCAAAGGGAGCATCGCCACCAAACGCTTCACCGCCGCCCTCGACGACGCCTACCTCGCCTCCATCTTGACGGGGCTGGCGCGCTATCTGCCACCTACCGACAATTAAGATGCAATCGCCCTGGGGCGCTATACCTTCGCCCTGGCCGAGCCGCTGGCGCGCGGCGCGTTGCGCCCGCTGCACGATCCGACCGCCCCGGACGCCGTGGCGCAGTATCTCGCTGCCGCGCGTGCAGTAGCGTACGTTGCCGTTCCGCTGCTACTCATGGGCCTATACCTCGCGCGCCCCCCTGCGGGCGCGCGGTCAGTGCCGATCGGTGGCGAGGGTCTCCTCGTCCGCGCCTCCCTCCGGTCCCGGTCGGCGCGCGACCGCGATCCCCTCGCGGCTGAAGAGATTTCGGACATCCGCGACGGTCGGCGCGTGTCCGTCCCCCTGTTGCGAGGCGACCACCCGCCCATTGAAGTAGAGCGTGAACGCCTCTTCGTCGTCCGGGATGAGCACGAGGGCGTCGATACCGGTGTCGTAGACGGCGAAGAGGCGTCGGGCCAGCGCGAGCGCCGCGTTCTCGTAGCCTCGCTCCACGCTGTAGCGGATGCTGAACGCGATCGGCGTCATCACTGGCCGATGATCACGACGACGCTGCCGTCGATGACCTCGATCGGATAGCGCACGATCCTGACCGCGGGGTCGAAGAGCGCTTCGCCGGTGGCGATGTCGTACTCCCACTCGTGCCAGGGGCAGCGCAGCACGCGCCCCTCCAGCCCGAACTTGAACTCGTAAACCTCGGAGGGGAGCGCGGTCCCCACCACCTTGCCCAGGCAGACGCGCGCCCCCTGGTGAGCGCAGACATTCTTCAGCGCGTGGAAGGTTCCCTCCAGGTTGAAGATGCCGATTTCGCCCCGACCGGCGATCCGCACGATCTTTCGCCCGCCCGGCGGGATTTCCTCCGCCCGCGCCACCACATGCCGTTGCACCGCCACCCTCCCTTTATCCTTCTTCCTTACCCTGCTTCGCGTTCAGCGCACCCGCGCGGCGCATGCCTTAAGACAGGAGCCGGTCGCCGTAGAGGGTGAGGGCGTTCTCCACCATCACGCGGCGTCGGAGGGTCTCCGGGATCGCCGCGACCGTCGCGAACGGATCGCCGAAGAGCCAGTATGGGTAGTTGCTCGAGAACAGCAGCGTCCGCTCCGCCTCGATCATCTCCAGCACCTGCGGCAACGCCGACGGATCGGACAGCACCTCGAGCGGATAGGTCGTGGAGTGGAAATGGCGCAGGATATAGGCGCTCGGCGGCTCCTTGACCCATGGCGTCTCGCTGCGCTGCGCCTTCCAATTCTTGTCGAAGCGCCACATCACATGCGGCAGCCAGAAGATACCGCCCTCGCAGAGCACAACCTTGAGCTGCGGGTACTTCTCGAAGACCCCCTCCGTCACCATGCTCATGATGTGCGCCATGTAGTTCTGCGGAATCGCGCCGTACCACTCGAAGTACGTGCTCGGGTGGCCGACGGCGGTGGACGGGGGTGACATCCCCGCCCCCTCGCCACCGATGTGCAAGGCGAGCGGTAGCTGATGGCGCATGCATGCCTCGTAGATCGGGTGGTACTCGCGCCCGCCGAGGGGTGACCGGGACGCGCTACCCATCAGCACCTGCACCATGCCGGGGTCGTCTCCCAGGCGGTCGATCTCCACCACCGCCTGCGCCGGGTCCTGCGACGCGACGAGGATCGAGCCCTTGAAGCAATCGAACGGGCGCACCCAGGTTGCCAGCAGCCAGTCATTAACGCCGTGCGCGATCGCGGCGGCCACGTCCGCATTCGGCTGCACATCGAGGCTGGTCAGATTCGTCGTCAGGATGGCGAGGTCCACGCCGCGCACATCGAGGTACTGTTCCTTCACCCAGCGCGGGTCTGCGGCGGGGTGCGCCTGCCCATCCGACGGCCGTGGCACGGCACCGAAGGGGTCGCCGACGACCTTGAAGCCGTGGCGCGCCAGCGGCGGCCCGCCGCGACGGGTGAATCGATGGCGCAGCCCCTCCTGGACGAACGGCGCGACCGCGCCCCAGTCCGTGATCTGCGGGTGGACATCCACATCGATGGCGCGCAGTCCCGCCGGGTCGTGCACACGCTCGCGGGCGAGAGTCGGGGCCACCATCAGTGCCCCCGGTGCGAGGCGAGCAGGCGCGGGCCGTAGAGGTCCAGCGCGTTCTCCACGAAGATCCGCCGCTTGAGGTCCGCCGGGAAGAAGTTGAAGGCCATCAGCGGGTTGTCGAAGTCCCAGTGCGGGTAATCGCTGGCGAAGACGACCGTCCGCTCGGCGCGCATCATCGCCAGCAGCTGGAGGAGGTGCTGGTGGTTGTCCGGCTCCTCGATCGGCTGGGTGCTGAAGTAGCAGTGGTCGAGGATGTACTCGCTCGGCAGGCGCTTCAGGTGCGGCACCTCCGCCTTCAGCGCCGGATACAGCAGGTCCAGCCGCCCCATCACGTAGGGTGCCCAGACGGTGCCACCCTCGATGAAGGCGAACTTCAGCGCCGGGAATTCCTCGAAGACCCCTTCGGCAACCATGCTGACGCAGTGCGCCATCATCGTCTGCGAGTGATCGGTGTGGAACTCCAGGTAGGTGGACGGGTAGCCGACGCCGGTCGGCGCATTGGCGATCCCCGTCCCTTCCGAGCCGACATGGATCGCGATCGGGAGGTCATACTCGACGGCGGCGCGGTAGATCGGCCAATAGTGGGGGTTGCCGTACGGGAGCCGGGCGGCGCTCGGCATCAGCACCTGGACCATGCCGGGGTGGTCGCCGAGGCGGCGGATCTCCCGCGCCGCCCCCGCCGCTTCCTGTGCGGCGACAGCGATCGAACCTTTGTAGCAGTCGTACGGGCGCACCCACTTCGCCAGGGTCCAGTCGTTATAGGCACCGACAAGCGCCGCCTGGAAGCGCCAGTCGTGCTGGATGGCGACGCCGATGATCGAGCCGGTGAGGATGCCGATGTCGATCCGGTACTTCGTCATCAACTGCTGCACGACCCAGTCCGGGTCGCCTGCGGCCAGGCCGTCTTCCTCGCGCACCGCGTCGTCCATCCGCCCGGAGCCCATGTTCGCGTAGTAGCGCGAGGCCGTGCCGGGGCCACCGTGATCGAGCCAGGGGTGCCATTCTGGAGCAAGGAACGGTCGCAGCGCATCCAGTCCGGGCAGATCGTTGTGGATATCGGTGTCGATCAGGCGCAGCGCCGCCGCGTCCTCGGCGACGGCCTCGGAGCGGGGCTTCATCGTGACAGCCATACTCGGACCCTCCTTCGGGATACACGCATCATGCCGTTACCGTCGGGTAGCGGCACATCGCCCACTCAACTATCCGCAACGGCGTCTCCCTGCGGCGACCCGGTCGGGGTACCGCCAAGGATGTCGGTCAGCTCCTCCGGCCTGATCGCCGGTGCGTCGCGGTGCAGATAACACGCGGCGACCCGCCGGGGATCGGTGCGGAAGAGCGGCGGCTGTCGCTCGATGCAGATCGGCATCGCGTACGGGCAGCGCTCCGTGAACTTGCAACTCTCCGCCGTCGCCGTGCCGATCGCCGCCGGCTTCTTCGCCGCCGCCCAGGGCCGATGCGGATTCGGGAGGGGGATCGAGCCGACCAGCAACTGCGTGTACGGGTGCTGCGGATCCTGCACCACATGCTCGACATCCCCCCCCTCCGCCACCGCGCCGCGATACAGCACGATGATATTCTCGCTCACCTGGTACGCGGTCGTCAGATCGTGCGTGATGTAGATGAAGGAGATACCGAACCGCTGATTGAGGTTCGCCAGGCTCTTCAGGATCGTGGCCCGCAGGGAGGCATCGACCATCGAGACCGGCTCGTCCGCGATGATGACGCGCGGGCGGAGTAGCAGGGCGCGCGCGACCATGATGCGCTGGCGCTGGCCGCCGCTCAGCTGGTGCGGGAAGCGCCCCAACGTTTCTTCCGGGCGGAGGCCGACGGCGTGGAGCGCCTCCTCGATCAGCGCCCGACGCTGCGTGTGCGAACGGGCGAGGCCGAATTTGGCGATCGGGGTCTCCAGGACATGGTCGACATTGTAGAACGGGTTGTACACCTCATACGGATCCTGGAAGACCACCTGCACCTCGCGCAGGAAGGTCCGATGTTCCGCGCGGGACATCCGCCGGACATCCTTGCCCCCGTACAACACTTCACCACTCGTCGGCGTGGCAAGGCCGAGCAACAGGCGCGCGAGCGTCGTCTTCCCGCTGCCGCTCTCGCCGACGACCGCCGTGAACGAGGGGGGGCTGCTCGCGATCGCGAGCGAGAAATTTTCCAGCGCGACGGTGCGCGTTTTCGTCAGCAGCCCCGCGCCGAAGATCTTCGTGACGTTCCGGGCCTCGAGTAGTGCGGTCATCGCTACCCCTCAGTACAGATGGCAGGAAACCCAATGGCCGGGCCGCACCTCCCGGAGCCGGGGCTCCTCAAGCGCGCAGCGATCGAACGCCTGCGGGCAGCGGGTCCGGAAGGGGCAGCCCGACGGACGGTCGAGCAGCGAGGGCGGGACACCGGGGATGCCCTCGAACGCCCCCTTGCGATCGAGCGACGGCAGGCTACCGATCAGCAGCTGGGCGTACGGATGGAGCGGCTCGTCGAAGAGGTCATCGACACCGCCGAGTTCCGCGAGTTTCCCCGCATACATCACCCCGAGCCGCGTCACGAACTGCGCCATCAACCCCATGTCGTGGCCGATGAGGATCACCGACGCGCCGAGGTCATCCTGGACCTCGCGCAGCGTCTCCATGATCTGGCGTTGCACGACAACATCCAGGGCGCTCGTCGGCTCGTCGGCGATGATCAGCTTCGGGCGCAAGCTGATGGCGATGGCGATCACGACGCGCTGCTTCATGCCCCCGCTCAGTTCGTGCGGGAACATCTGCGCGACCTCCGCCCCAAGCCCCACACGCCGGAGGAGTGTGGCGACCCGCAGCTTCAGCGCTTGCCGGGAAAGGCGCTCGCCGTGGTCGAAGAGCGCGTCCGCGAGCTGCTCGCGGATGCGCTTCACGGGGTTGAGCGAGTTCATCGCCCCTTGCGCGACCATGGCGATGTCGGCGAGGCGCAGGCGCCGCATCGCCTCATCGGGGAGCGCGAGCACATCGGTGTCGCCGAGTGTCACCCGTCCCCCTTCGATCTTGCCGGGTGGTTTGATCAGGCGCATGAGCGCCATCGCGATCGTCGTCTTGCCGGAGCCGGATTCCCCCACGAAGCCGAGGCGCTCGCGCGGCGCGAGATCGAAGCTGACGCCGTCCACCGCACGCACCGCGCCGCGCGGCGTGTGGTAATACACGCGCAGCTCCTCCACATGTAGGGTGTCGGCCCGTCGTCCGGTCGCGGGAAGCGATTCTGCCGTCACGCGGACCTCCTCAAGCGTGGATTGGCGATCTCGTCCAGGCCGATGGTGAGCAGGAGCAGGCCGACGAAGAGGACGACGAGCAGGACGATCGGCGGTACCCACCACCACCACATGCCGCGCAGGATGGCATTGAACCGGATGGACCAATAGATCGTCATGCCGAGCGTTGGCTGGTTCTGGGGACCGAGGCCGAGCGCCTCGAGCCCGATGGAGAAGAGGATCGCGCCCGACACCGCGCCGACGAAACTGGCGGCGAGGAACGGGAAGAGGTTCGGCAGCAACTCCCGGACGATGATCTCCGGCGTATTCATGCCGGAGCGTCGCGCCACCTGGACATAGGCGCGCTCGCGCATCGTCAACACCTGCGAGCGGATGATCCGGGTCGGGTGCCGCCAGGCGAGGGACGCGATCACGAGCGCCATGATGTTCACACTGATAAAGGTCTTGATGGAGGCGGCGATCGTGATCAGGATGAGCAGGCCGGGGATGGTGAGCAGGGTGTCCACCGCGAGCCGGACGATCGTGTCGACCACGCCGCCGAGATAGCCGGCCAGGAAACCGAGCACGATCCCGATCCCCAGGCCGATGGCACCCGCGAGGAAACCGACGCGCAAGGTGTCCGGCAGGCCGGCGACCATCGCGGCGAGCAGGTCGCGCCCCTGATCGTCCGTCCCGAGGGGATACGCCCTGGAGGGCGAGAGGGCCGGCAGCGCGCTCAAGGGGGCGGCCATGTCGGTGTCGATGAAGAGAGGCCCAACCCAACTGATCAGCAGGAGCGATAGGATCATCGCCGCGCCGATGATCACCTGCGGATTGCGCCGACAGTAGGCGACGATCGCCTCCGCCGGTGTCCGGTCCCGGGCGGGCGGGCGCTCCGAGAAGGGGACGCTCGGCGTCTCGCCGATATCGATAGGCAGCTCGGCCATCTCAAGCCCTCCGATACGAGATCCGCGGATCGAGGAGCGGGTAGATGAGGTCCATGATCAACGTGGCGAGCGCGATGGTGAGCACCGTCATGTAGACGATGCCGTAGACGACGAAGTAATCCAGTCCGGTGATCGCGTTATACAGCAGCGATCCCATGCCCGGAAGCCCGAAGATCACCTCCACGATGACGAGCCCGGAGATGACCGTGCCCAGGTTGATCGCGAAGTTCGTCAACTGCGGCAACACCGCATTGCGGACAGCATAGGAGAAGAAAATGCGCCGATCCTTGAGTCCCTTCGCCTCGGCGAAGTTGATGTAGTCTTCCCCCTTCGTCGTGATCATCATCCCACGCATCCCGATCATCCAGAAACCCACGGACGATATGACGATGGATAGGCCGGGTAACAGCAAGTGCCGTAGCACGTCGAGCGCGAACGAGAGGCTGAGGTCGGGGATCGCACCGATAGAATATCCACCGGAGAGGGGAAATATCGGAACGACGATCCCGAGCAGGTAGATGAGGGTTAGCCCGAGCAGGTAATAGGGAATCGCCGCGAGCGCCATCGCGGGTGCGGTCAGGTAGCGGAAGACTTTCGGCGCGCGCGGCCAGGTCACGAGCGCGCCCAGCAGCGTACCGAGGACGAACGCGATGACCGATGAGACAGCTAACAAGCCAACCGTCCAGGGGAGTGCTCTGCGGATCAGTCCGACCACCGTATTGGGGTAGTTCGCGATCGAGTAACCGAAATCCAGCTTCGCGGCGTGTTGGAGATAGAGCCCATACTGGATGTAGAGCGGCTTGTCCAGCCCGAATTGCTTATTGTAGGAGCGCACCATCTCTTCGATGCCGTCCTGCATGGGGCCTCCCTGCGATGCCGCGCTCACCAGCCGCTCGCGCACGGGGTTGCCGGGTGCGAGCCGCGGCAGGATGAAGTTGATCGTCGCCGCAGCCCAGACGACCAAGAAGAATTGCGCGACCCGCCGGATAACGTAGCCTACTTCCATGTACGTGCTCTTTCATGTTGCCTGTGTCGCCGATGAGGAGCCCTATCGAGAAGTGTACGCTCGACTTTGGTCCTTCGCGATCCGGCAGGCGGTGTACGGATTGGTTGGTGTACCACCGGCACGCGCTTGTCGCTGTGCGCCGGTGGGGTTGCTGCATATCAACTCGCACACCCGACAGGCAGCAACTCCTGTCGCCAGGTGTTCTCCCGGGCTACGCGCAATCGGGCGTCGCATGGGAGGGCCAAAGTCGAGCGAAGGCACTCGTTGCGGCACGAGGCGTTAGGCGGGCTTGAGCGTGTTGATGAAGAGCCCCGCTGCTCCACGGTGCCACGAGGCCGGTGTCGTATAGGAGTCCTGCTCGTTCGGCCACCCCTTCCAGTAGGCGGTGTTGACCGGGCAGATCTGATACCACTGTACATTCGGGATGGTCGGCAGATTCGGGATCCATATCTCCATCGCCTTGTGCCACAGGTCCATGAACTGCGGCGTGCCGCTGGAGATAGTGGCCATCTGATCCATGATTTTGTCATAGTCCGCGTTCTTCCAGCGATACGGATAGAGCGCGGCCTCGCCAATCGGCTTCACGTAGCGACTATGGTATTGCCGCATGCTCAGGTAGGGATCGCGCACCGAGGCGGATTGCCCGTCAACGAAGACTTCTACGTCGCCAGTCTGTTCGAGTGTGCTTGCGTTCGTCGGGAACTTGAACGACGCATCGAAGCCCGCCTGCTTGAACTGCTGCGCGATGACCGGGACGAAGGTCTCGAAGAAGCCAGGGGCATTGATGATGACGAAGGAGAAGCGCTGGCCGTCCTTCGTCCAGATGCCGTCCGAACCCTTCGCGTACCCCTTCCTCTGCATGATCTCAGCCGTCTTCTTCGGGTCATAGGCATCAATCGGGTACTGCTGCAGGATGTCCTGCACCGCGTCGAAGTACGGCTTCATCACCGGGTAGGCCGGTAGCGGCAACACGGTGGATTCGCCAGAACCCTGGAAGCCGACGTCGATGATCTGCTTGCGGTTGATGGCGTGGTTGAGCGCCCAGCGGATCTCGGGGTCGTCGTACGGCGGCTTCCCGCAGTTGATCTTGATGCAGTTCGTCCACCCGTCGATCGCGCCGTACGGTGGCTTATTGTCCTTGGTGAAAACTTCCAACTTCGGATTGCGGGAAAGCGCGATCTTCGTGTCCGCCGGTTGGATGTTGTGTGTGCAGTCCACCTCCCCAGCAGCAAGCAGTTGTGTCAGTTTCGGACTCTCGAAGAGCGGAAGGACGATGATGCGCTTCATGGCGGGCAGCGGATGCCACCCGCTCTTCGCGCCCCACCAGTCGTCGCGGCGATCCCAGATTTTCTGCGTCGGTGACGAGAAGACGAGCTTCCACGGGCCGGTGACGACGGGCCAGCCCTTCGCGAGATCATAATTGCTGAACTTCTTGAGATCCGGTTGTCCCTTGAAGATGTGTTCCGGCACGATCGGGAAGCCTTGGTCCTGCACCCATTGGAAATACTGAAGCATGAAGTTCGGGTTCGGCGCGGTGAGCGTGAACTTCACATTCAGCGGATCGAGGGCGACGATCTCCTTGACGGCGTTCTTGATGTCGAAGGAGAAGTTGAGGTCCGGCGTGTTTTCCCGCAGCATGTTGATCGTAAAGACCACGTCGCTACTGGTAAACGGCTGGCCGTCGCTCCATGTGATGTCGGGCCGCAGTTTGACCGTCAGTTCGGTGTAGTCGGAATTGAAGGCGTAGCTCTCCGCCTGATAGGGGATCTCGCCTTTGCTCCCGACCAGCCCCGGCGGGGCGCTCACCTGCTCATTCCAGACCGAGTCATAGTAATAGAGGGGCTCGAAGGCAAACTGCCAGCCGGTACGCTGCGCGACGTTCGCCAGGAAGGGATTCTGGACCTCGACGTCGTTCATCTGATTGACCGAGTCGGAAACGCTCATGATTAATGTTTCGTTGCGGGGAACCTGCGGGATGCCCGTTGCCGCCACAGGGGATGCTTGTCCCCCTGCGGCAGGTGGGTTGGCCGTCGCTTGGCCGGTTGTGGCCGACGTGGCACCGGCCGGTGCCGGTGTCTTGGTCGGGAGGATCACTTCCTGGCTGTTGCCACCCGTGCACGCCGCCAGGAGGCTCACCGCAACGGTGGCGCTCGCGGCCTCCAGGAACTTACGCCGGGACATACGCTGCATCGTCATGGCGTGCAACCCTCCCTGATGCTCACAGGCCACAATACACAAATCTCACGCGGGGTCCGCAAGCGCCGCGCGGCAGTACCCGACCGCATAGGCCATGGCGATCTCGTTCTTCCGCTCGCCGAACACCTTCGGCAGATGCTCCGGTGCGATCGCGCCGCAGTATCCGAGCTCGCGGAGGAGCGCGATGGCCGTGTCCGGACGCACCTCGCCATCGCCGGGGAAGACCTCATCCACCCGACCATCGGCGTGGATGACGACATCGCGCACATGGACCATGAAGGTCCGATCAATGAAGCGGGCGAGCACGTCGCGCACATCATCGCCGCGCATCGCCATGCAGCCGAAGCAGAAGATCATGCCGTTTTCCGGGGTCGGCACGGCGTCGAAGAGCGAGTCGTACTCGCGCGCCCCCCAGAGCCCCTTCGGTGGCGGCCAGGGAGAATGGGTCGCCAGTTTCGTCCCGACCTGCCGGGCGTGCTCGGAGGCGCGCGCATAGAAATCGCAATTGCGCGCGAACTGATCGGCGATCTCTTCCGGCGACACCGCGCCATCCAGCGGCGGGTGCAGGGTGACGCAGGGGATGCCCGCCTCACCGGCTGCGTCGAGATGATGGGCGAAGACCGCGAAATGTGCCCTGCCAATCGGCGTCGCGTCCGCCCATTCGCGCACCGGCTCCTTCACCGGCTCGAGGCCGACGATCTCGATCCCCGCTTCGTCGAATGGCCGACGGTACGACCGCAACTCCGCGCCC
>JAABUJ010005417.1_pt1 | contig 12788 bp, 16 predicted proteins | sample 5559131 | NCBI WGS metagenome assembly JAABUJ01 (sample SAMN10711875, study PRJNA513366) | rock metagenome | isolation source: Antarctica rocks | place: Antarctica: Victoria Land, Mt New Zealand nord | collected 2016-01-07
CGGCGGCTAGTACACGTTGGCTCAAATAAGTTGGCGGTTTATGCGAGTCGTCGAGACACGTCTGTGTCCGTCGTTTGCCATACGATTTCAATCGCAGGCCAGCGCCGAAAGATACACGCTTTTTTTACATGAAAGAGCTGGGTACAACAAAAAAGGCGAGTTCTTACGGAACTCGCCTTGGGGGTGGACCTGAGGGGATTCGAACCCCTGACCTTCTGAATGCCATTCCGTTCCTACCCCATATTACCCTGTATCGCAGGGTATCGGGACACCGGATTTACCCGTAGAAGAAGGGCCGCTGATACTGCCGACTACCGTCCCTTATCGCCCTGTCCTTGCAAAAATATTGCAAAAATTCCCGCCGTCACTGTCGCCTACCAACGCCCGAAAATGGTACCGTCGCTGCTCGTACTTGACCATCCTCGCCACCATCTCACGCGGTTCGGGCAGCACCATCCCGACCGCCCTGTACAGGCCGAGGGCCACGGCAAGGTTCTCCAATCACCCTAGCAGGTTTGCGAGATAGGTCGATATCCATCGTGGCATCATATCGGATCGCATCGTTACCCCCCTATCGTCGACCGCCAGGACGGTACGCATGTCGTGCTCGCCCGAGTTGTCGAACAGGAGCACATGGTCGGCACGGGCGATGGCCGCCTCTAGATTCCTCATGCTCCTCTCATAACGGCGACGCACATCGTCTGGTGGGACGCCATGCCCCCCTTGCGCGACCCGCTCCGCGATACGATCCAGGGAAGTCTGCACATTCTCAAGGCCGATATAGACAAGGTGCACCCTGTACCCACGCTCACGCGCCTTTTCCATAAGCCGCAGCACGCCTGTCCCAGCTAGAGTTGTTTCCACGGCGAAACTCGTGGACTGATCGAGGTATGTTGCCTCCTGCTTCAGGACCTCTCGCCCTGCCTGCACGGCGGCCTGTTCTGGAGCGAGTGGTTGCAGGCGGCGCGCGATCGCATCGGGATCGATGACTGGAACACCGGCCACACGACCAAGGCTCGCGGTAAATGTGCTCTTCCCTGCTCCATTAGGACCGGCAATCACGATGAGCGTCGGCGGTGAATTAGGGCTCACGACACGTCGTCGCGCACGACCTCTCGTGCTCCATCGGCACGTACCCGGTACTCGGAGCGGCGCCCATCGGGCGTCCGCATGAAGAGCCGGTGAGCCTCACCCTCGATGCCGCTGGAGAAGATCGGATGACCGTGCGCCAACTGGGCGTCGACGAGACATTCCACACCTTCCTGGACGCAGCGCACGAGTTCGTCCCGTCTGCCGACAAAGCCCGACGTGAGAAGATCGCTGGAGTCGGCTGAGGAGGCATGTTGGCGTATCATGAGTTATGAACCTTTGTCGCCCTGATGGCGGCCACCTCTTCGCGCGCACGCCGAAGACGCTCCTGCCTCAGAGGAGGTGGGAAGCAGTCGCCCGCGTCTCCATGGCTCTGTGATCGATCATCCATCATATCCCCCTTTTACTCTCCAGTGTAACGTCTCCTGCCGCCAATGTCGTTCAGCAGAGAGCGCCAAGGGCAGACCGGAACGCGGAGGCGGTGTAGCGGCATAGCGCATCTCAGCCACGCTCCCCCAGCACAGAGGGTGAACAGCCCTCGCACACCCGGCGTGTCGCCAACGTCATGCATATGTCCAATTTCATGTGATCTACACATGACAGGCATGCGATGACGATGAGATCCGCCCATTGCTAGAGTATTCCCCCTATTACCTCGGCTGCGGAGCGGTACTCTTCGTCTGAGATTGGCGCGAGGCTATCCATGCGCAGGATGTCAGAGGTGGAGATAGGCGGCACATCGGCCTGCGCGATGATACGACCCAACTCGCGTGTGAGGGATTGAACCGATGCCGACATGCCGATCGCTGTGGTGAGCACTAAACCGTGCTCCTGCCATGCCGGTCCCGCAGCCAGACGAAACTCACGCTGCGCTCGCCGATGCGCTCGTAACTGGGCCATCACCGCATCCGGCACCCTCACATGTATCTTTCGCCGCTGGTCATTCGGGATGACCTCGGGGCCGCGCCAACCCCATCCACGGCTCAGCATGCGCAACACGCAGACTGCACCACTATCCCAATCGAGATCCTCCCAGCGCAAGGCGAGCAATTCACCGGTCCGTAATCCTGTCGAGATACGCAGCGACCAATAAGGACCGCACGGACTCATGCGGGCGCTGGATAGGAAGCGGCGCGCCTCCTCGTTCGTCCACAACGACAGCCTATCCTTCGCTGCGTCAACTTCAATCGGCATGGAGACCCTCCCCATCGCTAGATGGACCTATAGTATAAGGATACAGATGTGGCCCCAACAGCGTTGCAACAATCGGCACTACGCCCAACCGCGTGCGTGATAAGATCGAACCTGGGGATTATGAGTCCGACCCTGGGGTACTTTTGCCTATCGTTTGATGCCGTTTTACCCGTCATTCGCCCCTTCTCGCGTCGTCTCCTATCGCCATATCACGGCCTATGACGCCGCGTTTGGACGCGTTTGGACCCACGCCTTCACCCTCGATCGTCGCTCATGCCTGGCCGGATCACCGGCCATGTCCTTACCGATATATTGCAAAGAATGAGGGCGATCAAGGTCCCGGCAACTGCCTGATGGTACCGCCGACCGGGCCGGAACCACCTTTATATCTATCCTATGGGCTCGACCCATGTCATCGAACCACGAAAGAATTCACCCATGAGGGCACGTCCTCGGCGTGGATCGTGCTCAGCCCGTGATCGATCGTCATGACAAGTCGAGGTTCCTGGTCCAGCACATTGTCAAGCAGCGTCACGTCGTCGGCCCGTGCAATCGCCTCCTTCATGTGCCGCATACTGCGGACATAGCGCCGCCGCACTCACACAGGAAGCTCGCGGAGAACCTCGTGCGTTCCGTTCTCACAGACGCGGTATTCGAAGCGGCGGCCATCGGGTGTGCGCATGAAGAGCCGTCCTGCATCATCCCCCGATCCGCCGTAGTGAATTGGATGGCCATGGGCGAGTTGCAACGCCACCGCGCGGCGGACCCCCTGACGGAACCGGTGCATAAGCTCCTCGCGATCGACCGACACGTCGGCCTCAGGAAGGACAAGCTCAGCGGGGGGCGGACTCCATGCGGGTTCTCTCATCGTCGACATCCTCCGTTTCCAGTATAACGAGCGGATCGCGCACTGTGGCCTCGGCCGGGAGTGTTCTCCTCTCTGTCAGGAGCGGGTACGCCTCACCGCTCTCTCACCGATGGACTCGTCGCGACAAAGGTATAGGCCCGCAGCGCCGAGGAGGGACGCGCCCAGATCGAGCGCGCGCTGGGCCTCTTCGGCGGTCACGTCGACCTCTATCAGATCCACAACCTCGTCGCCTGGCGCACGCACCTGCCCGTCCTGGAACAGTTGCGGGCCGAGGGACGCGTCGGCGTGATCGGCGCGACCCACTACAGCGCGAGCGCCTTCGGCGAGTTGGCGGAGGTGATGCGGAGCGGGCGGATCGCGGCCATCCAAGTGCCCTACAACCCGCTGGAGCGGGAAGTCGAGCTGGAGATCCTGCCACTCGCGCACGAGTTGGGGCTCGGCGTGGTCGTGATGCGCCGGTTCGCGAAAGGTGGATTGATGCGGCGCTCGCCGACGCCGGAGGCCCTTACGCCGCTGCGGGACTGGGGTGTAGAGACGTGGGGGCAGGCCCTCCTCAAGTGGAGCCTGAGTGACCCGCGCTGCCACGTGGCAATCCCGGCGACGTCGCGGCCTGGCCGCATGACGGACAACGCGGCGGCCGGGGAGCCACCGTGGTTCGGGACTGATGAGCGCGCGTACGTGGCCCGCCTTGCCGACGTAACGTAACGAAGGGGCCCTTCAGCGAACTCACTTAGTGGTGCATCCGGTAAGTCCGCCGCGCTTTGTCCGCGCCCTTGTGATTGCCTGCAGCGGCCAACTTGTGCGGTATCTACGCGTGGATACTCGCCATAGGCGCTTTGGGGAAGGGGGAGGGACTTGCCGGATGGACCACTTAGGGCTCGTTAAACAATTACTTCCCGTTTTTGGGCGCAGGCTCATAGCCGCTTTGCCCGACAGCGGCGGGAAGTTATTCCTTGGCGACTCCTTAGCGCCAGAAGACCGCCTACGCGCGCTGGACGCCTTCCCGTAGGGAAGAACAGACAGGCTGAGCCTTGCCACCCCTGACACCCTCTTGGTCCTTACTCTCTGAGACACGTGCTCTGTTGTCTACCATGAGAGCACACGGCCGATGACGACAACGCCGCCGCGCTGGCAACCTAACAGCATGGCCGGGACCAGGCAGGAGTCCACCTCGGTCATGGTGTCGTGGACGATCAACGGGAGACAGGTGTCCTCGCCTGAGAATGACGGGGCCTACAGGGACAACCTACCACCTCATGAAGGAATGGCGCACGAAAAATACCTTTCAACCTGTGCGCCTTGGGGACATGACTCCGCGTGGTTTGCCCCCTCACTAATAGCCTTTTCAGCAACCGCGATTCGGGTCACAAAGCGACGGGGACCATGCCCTCTACCTATCCTTTTGGGGGCCGTTGAGGAACTCATCTCGTCATACGAGAACTTGTCAAGCATTTATCAAGAGACTGTGATATAGTAGGGACTAGAGAGGCATGAAGAAGGACCGTTCGTCCGATCCTCTCATACCGCGTGATCGTGGCAAAGACGCGGCTGCTGCTGTGATGCGTGTGATGTCTACACGCTCTTATTATTGTCTTGACTGTTGTGATCTGGACCTCAGTGCGGTACACCAGGCTGGCGGCCAGCGCGAGTCTATAGCACACTTTGTGCTTCTCGGCGGCCGAACCTCACTAATCGCACTGCTGAGCCCTTGTTAATAGGGCATTGCACGGTCACCTGCTATGTGGTGGTTATACCACTGCTTGAAAGCGCGTCCCATGGGCAGCGGATGAATATCTGCCCCATGATGGTCCGCTCTACCGACAGACCGACAGGGCCGGCTTCTCGGATAGTTCCTCACGTTCAGCTCCCGCACGGTGTGCGGTTGAGCCGTTACTCTACGGAGATTCGTCACCTGGTCAGGCTCGGGAAGCGTATCACTCGGTCGGTTCTAGTTCAGGTAGCCCGCCTACGGCTGTAGGCACCCCACATGACCCACCCCTTTGGGCCGTAGTTATGCGACATCGTCAAAGCATGTAGTGACGTTCCAGCACGTCTGGCGGAGTTCGTCGCACGAGTGACGGTTCCCATGCCAGCCTCTCTCTCATGCCTCTCGTGGCAGAGTGCCTGCTGCTCCACGTACGCAGTCGCATCTGCACCTGCCATCACACCTGTGACCCTGCAGTTCTGCACGTCCGCAACTGTCCTGTCTCTATGCGCATCACTGCGCTCCTCGTTGACGCTGCACAGACACAACCGCGTCCTGGTGATGCTCTCCTTGTTTGTGCGCCTCGCTTATCGCTGCACGCCATGACATGGTCTCCGCGCTGCTAGCGCGACCATGTTTACAGTGTCGTTTCTATCTGTCATCACCACGTACAAGGAGGAAACCTGTGAACCTCCACATACATGACCACAATGCCATTATGCTCACCGAGCGCGACGTGGCCCTACTCCAATGGATCACCCGACACGGCGTTGTCACCGCCGAGCACGTGGCCCAGCGCTACTTTTCTGGTCAGTCGGCGGCCTATCGCCGGTTGCGAAAACTGATCGGCCTGAAGCTCATCCGGCGCGATCCCACGTACTACCGCGCCCCCTTTGTGATACGGGTGACCGCGGCCGGGACACGCGTCGCCGCTGTTGGCGTCGGGCCCGCCGCACTGGTTCTCGCAGAGGTACGCCACTCGCTCGCGCTCGTCGACCTCACGGAACGGCTGCTTGCGCAGCATCCGGGCGCAACGCTCATCACCGAACGTGAGTTTCGGGCAGCACACCTGCGCCTTTTGCGAGAAGGCAGGCCAGAACCGTGCCCGCGCATCCCGGACGGCGTCCTCTTGCTCTCGCCCGATGAGGGCAAAATTCGCGTCGCGCTGGAGCTCGATCTGACGCCCAAGCGGGTCTACGCCCTTACCCGCGTGATCGAGGCCTACAGCACCGCCTTCAACCCGACCATGGGCGAGGAGACCGGATTCGGCCAGGTCTGGTGGTTCGTCGCGGGTGGGGCGGCCGAGCGGGTGCGCTCGCTCGTGCACGACAAGCGCGCCGATGATTTCATGATCGTACGGGAATGGAGGCCGCCTCATGAAACGGACTAACAAAGAGGCTGTACTGCGCCTGCTGTTCGGCAAAACAGCGGCCAACCGACGTCAGCTCGCTGACGCGCTGATCGTGCTGGGGCTGCTCGTCGTTCCCGGCCTCATGCTCGGCACCCTTGTCAGCGGGCGGATCTGGAACGGGCGCCAGACTCCGTCCTCGTCGCGGTGGGGGTGGTCGCTCCTTGCGGCCGCCGTGGTCGCATTCGTCGCGCCCGCAGTCGTCTGGACATGGCCAGGGCAACTGCTCAGCGGTGGAATATCGTTCGGCTCCGTGATCGGCAGTGGGATCGTCGAGGCCATGATGGCGCCGCTCACGGTGCAGGTCATCACATGGCTCCGACAATCTCCTGCCCCAGCGGCCCCGACGCGACAGGGTGCACCCCCTGTCGGGCCAGCCGCCGCGTCGCACGCATCACAACACCCTGCTCCGACGCCTGCCTCACCGCTCATTCATCTGGGTATAGATCAGGTGGGGCGGCCCGCCGACCTTGACCTAGGCGGCGAGGCCAGTGCCCTTGTCGTTGGATTACCCGGGACCGGGAAAACCACAACGTTGGTTCGCCTCGCCTCCGAGTCGCTGCGTCTGGGATGGTCTGTCGTCGTGGTGGACCTCAAAGGGTCTGGTCTCATGAACCGCAGCATCCATGCCCTGGCAGAGCGCCACATGGTACCACTCTACCTGGTCGACCGGTCCGAGCCGGACACCTTTGGCTACGATCCCTGCAGCGGCGACCCGGCTCAGATCGCGAACAAACTGATCGGTTCGTTTAGTTTCGCCGGCGTTGCCAACGTGTACCAACAGGTCGCCCTCGACGCGGTGTCGCAGATCGCGGCCGCCTTGCAGGCGCGCGATGGCGCCGTCACGCTCGAGAAAATCGTCGAGGCGCTGCAGCCGGACGAGATGACGAAGCTGGGACGCGCGGCCTCCCAGGCCGTCCCCAAAGACACGAACGACCCCATCGATCACATGGCGCGGATGGCCGCACTGAGCAAATCGGCCAAAGAGACGAGGGTCATCATGGAGGGCCACATAGGTATTCAAAAGCGGCTTGCATCGCTCAGCAACGGAACATTCAGAGTCTTGCTGCGGCGTAAGCCAGCGCTCGCATGGGAGACTGTGATGGCCACGCCGTCCCTGACGTACATGAGCCTGCCTACGCTGGCCTCCCCGACCGACGTCGAGCTCCTGGGTAGAGTGGTCATCCAGGATGTGAAACAAGTGGCGGAGCACCGGCTGCGTTCCGTGGCGGAACGACCACGCTGTTTGGTCATTGTCGACGAGTTCGCCGCGCTAAACGAGCCTGAGCAGATCGTCGATTTGATCCTGCAAGGGCGCGAGGCGGGCATCACCGTGATAGCAAGCACCCAGTACCTGCCCAAAACACCGGCGATCTTGCACGCGATGCTCGGGGCTGGCGTCGTCGTCGCCCACCGCGTCGCGGGGCCTGATGCGGACGTTTTGGCGGGCCAGTTCGGGACCACGTCGACCGTCGAGGTCACGCCGAACATCGACTACACGACCGGCGAGGTGACGCGGGGGACAGTGCGTCGCGGCCAAACCTACACCATATCGCCTGGCCAGTTGCGGGATCTCGAACCCGGCCATGTGGCCCTCCGGGTCGTGCAGTGGCCACTACCACTCCGGCACCGACTCGTCAGCGTCTATCGCGAGGAGATATAGATCATGGCACCAACAGCACACTGGATCGGTCGCGTCATCGCCGCCATGCGCGGCCCGAGCGGCCGCACCGTCTGGTCGGCTCTGTGGGTTGGCCTCCAGACCTACCGCGCCGCGCTCGCCCTCGGCGTGATCGCGGGGTGGACCACGTTTGTCATCGCCGTGGAGTCGGCAGGGTTTGTCGCGGTCTATAGCGCGGTTGCCGGACTTATCGCGGCCACACACGCGCTCGGGGCCGCCGCCCTGCCGGGTCCGTATGGGGCCGGCGCCGGCGGGAGCATCACGATCGTCGCCGCGCTCGCTGCAGGGGTGAGCGGCGCCCTCGGGGGATTCCTCGTCGTCGCCGGAGCCACCATCCTGCTGGCGCCCCAGGTCGTGCTGGCGGAACTCATCACCGGGACGCTGATCGCTCTCCTGACCACCGTGACCACGTTCCGACTCGAACCCTGGATTTTGGAGCGCCTCGGCTACCGGCGCATGGCGTGGGACGAGCGCGAGCGCCTGACTCCGGTGATCCGGGACGTGGCGACGGCGTTGGGCATCGACGTCGATGCGCTGCCGGCCATCCTCATCGTCGACACCGTGGACACACATGCTTGGGCAACCATGCGCGCCATCGTCTTCACACGCGGGCTAACCGAAATGCTCGATGACGAGGAGCTGGCGGGGATCTTTGCCCACGAGCTCGCCCATTGGCGGGCCGGTCATCCGGTGGGGGAACGGCTCCTGTGGGCCGCCGCCCTCCCCCTTGTCGTCGCTCAGGGCATCGCGCTCTGGTTCGGGCAATCGCGCTCCGAACTGGTCAGATTTCTGGCCTGGCTGGTGTTCTGGCCGGTCAACTTAACGGTCCGGTTCGTGATCGCGCCGGTGCACGGCCGGTACAGCCGCGCCTATGAGTTCGCTGCGGACGCCAGCGCGGCGGACGCTGGAGTGCTCTATCGCGAGGGGCTGCGCCGGGCACTCACGAAACTGTCGATTATCGAGGCGCCGCGCACCGGATGGGAGGCGGCCCTGATCCGCAGCCATCCCCCCACGGCCCTCCGCGTCGAACGGTTGGTCTCGCCGCAGGAGGCCGCGCGTCGGGCGGATGTCGTCACCGCCTGGGCGGCGGAACAGGCCCGGCGGCAAGCCGGGCACACGAGCCCGTAGACGGACCGAGCGCGTGATGTCGCGCTCTCACCCGTGGCGCGCTCCCTGAGGCGCGCGCCACGGGACCACGACGGAGGTTGCACTCATGAGATGCCCAGCGTGCGGGACAAAGGTGCCCGCGACTGCCTCGGCCTGCGTGACCTGTTGGACACCACTGCCGGCGTCAGGGGCGAGGCCTGTGATCACCGGCGTCGCCATGACGCCACGGCGGCACAGTCGTCGCCGGACCCGACGAACGGTCATCGTGATCCTCGCCCTGCTCGTGGCGGGGTTGTCGGTGGCGGCGGCTATCGGCCAACCGTGGGCACGGACCGGGCTGCTATCGACACGACCGACAGGCGGCGTGGCCGGCGGGAGTTCCTGGCCGGCCGCGGGCGATGCGTTGTCGCCGTACGCCGTGGCGGTCGTCGGGACCGATCATCTGGTGATCGACGATCAGGTCCATCATATTGTCCTTCTAGCCCGGATTATTCATAGAGGTCTAGCAGCATAGGGATCACCCACGCTACGGTTGAGTTATCTAACGACTCACTGTAGTAAGGAGACCCCTATGCCGCCTCAGTCTGCCACAGCGTCCTACACATTTGCGACCGCAACCGCGCTCGCCCTGGAGGCGACGTTTGATGGAGGACGGTTGACCTCGGATGGGGGCCTGCCGTGGCTGGCGGAGGCCGAGGAGGAACTGGGGATCTGCGCAGCCTTGGCCGATTGCGTGCCGGAGTGGCGTCGGGGACCGGTGCAGCATAGCCGAGAGACGCTTGTCCGTCAGCGCGTGTTCCAGATCGCCTGCGGCTATGAAGACCAAGACGATGCCGACACGTTGCGCCATGACCCGTTGCTCAAGCTGGTCTGCGGGCGTTTGCCCGAGAGTGACCAGGATCTGGCCTCGCAACCGACCCTGTCTCGGCTGGAAAACGCCGTTGATCGGCGGGCCTGCACCCGTCTCGCACACGCCCTCCTGGCCGTTTACCTACGCCAACGCGACCGTGTCGCTGTCCCTGAGCACATCGTGCTCGACATCGACAGCACGGATGATCCCACGCATGGGCAGCAGGAAGGGGCCGCCTACCACGGGTACTACGGCCAGCACATGTACCACCCCCTCCTCGTCTTCGATGGCCAGACCGGTCAACTCATCACGGTCCTCTTGCGCCCGGGCACCGTCCACGCCAGCCGGGGGGTGATCGGTGTGCTCCGGGTCATTGTCCAGGAAATGCGCCTCCGCTGGCCGGACGTCACAATCGAGATCCGCGCCGATGGCGGCTGTGCCGTGCCCGCGCTCTACACGTTCTGTGAACGTGAGACGATCGACTATACCATCGGCCTGATCACGAACCCACGCCTGGAGGTGATCGCTGCTCCTCTTCTTGCTCAGGCTCACGAACGCCAGGCGGCAACGGGAGACAAGACCCGTCTATGTGCCCAGACCCGCTACCAGGCCAATTCGTGGGACCATGACCGCCGCGTCGTCTACAAAGCCGAGGTCCTGGACAAAGGGCCGAACACCCGCTTCGTCGTCACCTCACGGGCCGATGACCCGACCGCGCTCTACGACTGGTACGTTGACCGGGGGGAAACCGAGAATTACATCAAGGATCTCAAGCGGGCCTGCCTCGCCGATCGCCTCAGTGACCATCGCTTCTGGGCCAACCAGTTTCGCTTGATCCTCCATGCTGCCGCCTACTGGCTCCTCGACTCCTTGCGCCGCCGTTTGTGTGCACGCGGTCATCCCCCCCTTCAGCTTGATACCCTCCGCTTACGTCTCCTCAAGGTCGGCGCTCGCGTCCGTGAACTCGCCACTTGCGTTCGCCTCCACCTCGCCTCGAGCCATCCCTCTCAGGCTCTTTGGTCCTTGCTTATGACGACCCGTGAATAATCCGGGCTAGCCAACCTGGGCCAGGGGCCCGTGACGCTCTACGGGCGGACAATCGCCCCAGGGCATCCCGCCATCGTCGCCGGCACCGGCACGCCCGGAGACAGCGGAGACGGCGGACCTGCCACACGGGCGCGTCTCGACTCGCCGGGCCAGTTAGCCGTGGATAGCGCCGGCAACCTGTTCATCGCCGACACGCAGAACAACCGCATTCGGCGGGTGGATGTCACGACGGGGATCATCACGACGGTCGCCGGGACGGGCAGCGCCGGCTATGGCGGTGACGGTGGACCCGCGACCCAGGCGCGCCTGTTCGCCCCGTTCGGCGTCGCCGTCGACGGGACGGGCACGCTGTTCATTGCAGACACCTCTAACGAGGTTGTTCGTCGAGTTGATGGATCAACGGGCGTCATCACCACGATCGCCGGGGTCGCTGGCCACACCGATGTCGGGACGCGCGGCGGGAGCGCAACCGGGCAGTCTCTTCTCAATAGCCCCACGTCGCTTACCCTCTACAAACAGCGGGTTTTGCTGATCGTGGAGAGCTACCGGATACAGGGGATGGACGTGGCGGACAGCCGCGGCCTCGTCCAGACCGTCGTCGGGACGGGCATGCCGGGTTATAGCGGCGATGGTGGGGCGGCCATGGGCGCGGAGGTCTTCGGCCTGGCTACCGTGGCCGTCGACGCCGCCGGAAACCTCGACGTCACCGATGCCGGTAACAACGTCGTGCGCAGGATAGACGGCTCGACCGGGGTCATCACCACCGTGGCAGGGGACATGACGGCGAGCGAGCATCACGCGTTTGGCGGGGATGGAGGCCCGGCCTTGGGGGCGACGTTCCGCACGCCAACAGGTATCGCCGTGGACAGCGCGGGCAACCTCTATATCGCCGATACAGGCAATCACCGCGTTCGCGAGGTGGCCGCGCACAGCGGTATGATCACAACCATCGTGGGGCCCGCCACTCCCCGATCGTGATGCCTGGGCAACCCCATAGGGACAAGAAGCAGGGGCGCCGTCGTCGCTATCTCAGATGACCAGCGGCATCGCGCATGTTGACTGGGCTGTGGACCGCCCTGTAGCGCTGGAGTGAACACGCAGCGCGACACCGATGGGCGTGGACATCCAGCCATGCAAGGCACTCATTCGACGGCCAGGGAGCGTGTGAGAGAGCCCTCGCACAGGGCGGTGGCGGGATGGTCAAGTGAACGCCCCAGGTGCCCGTCTAATAGGAGGAAAAGAGAGGTAATCCCTCGCCACCCTGCAGGCTACGCCGAGACCAGCACGACGAGGTCCCCTGCGGGGGACCACATCGCACAGGTCCACGACGTGTGCTGCAGGGTAGCGAGGGAAGACCCAGGTCGAGGGTTCGGGTATCGCCGTGATGCGGAGCGCATCACCATAGGACGCGAAAGGAGGCCACCGATGGATCAGGACACATGCGAATCCTGTATTGACAGAGACCTGATTATCGCAGCCCTGCGGCAGGAGGTTAACCGTCTCAAGACGGACAACTGCACCTATCGCAAGCGAATCGTCACAGTGATTCGTCTACTGGCTGACGAAATCCTAGAGATCAAGTAAGCCTCTCGTCCTGGGGAGGGTGGTAGAAACACCCTCCCTGGGAGTATACAACGATCCGCGGGGCCGTTGCCAGTGGGTGGCGACGCCCTGGGCGGCGGTCCCCGGATCGGTCAGCTCGGGTCCCCTGCGGGGGACCCTACACTCAACCGCCTCGAGAACCGCCGCCCAGGGGGGTCTGATCCGATCGAGGGGTTACCCCGGCTGGCTGCGTTGGAGAGAGGTGAAGTCAGGGTGAGGGGAGGCAGCACAACAGCA
>JAABUJ010005418.1_pt1 | contig 12788 bp, 9 predicted proteins | sample 5559131 | NCBI WGS metagenome assembly JAABUJ01 (sample SAMN10711875, study PRJNA513366) | rock metagenome | isolation source: Antarctica rocks | place: Antarctica: Victoria Land, Mt New Zealand nord | collected 2016-01-07
TGCTGCTGGGCGCAATCGCCGCGATTGCGGTGGCGCGCGCCGCCATCGGCCTGTTCGCCGACGGCCGGGCCGTGGCTCTGGGCGCATCGGCCCGGCGGCGGCTGCGCGGCGACGCGCTCCGCCGGCTGCTGCATGCGGCGCCGGGCGCCTTGCAGGGCCGCCATTCGGCCGAGCTGACCACGACGGTGGTGGACCGGATCGAGGGCCTGGACGGGTTGTACGCGCGGTGGATTCCGGCGGCGACGCTGGCGGTCGCCGGGCCGCTGCTGGTGCTCGCCGCCGTAGTCTGGGCGGACCCGGTGGCGGCGCTGGCGCTCGCCGTGGCCGGGCTGGCGGTGCCGTTCGCGATGGCGCTGTCGGGGATCGGCGCAGCGGCGGCATCGCGGCGGCAGTTCCAGGCGCTGGCACGGCTGCAGGTCCGGTTCGTGGACCGTGTCCGCGGCATCGCCACGATCGTGCTCGCGGGCCGGACCGAGGACGAGGCGGGGTCGCTGGCGCTGGCCGCCGATGAGTTGCGGCGGCGGACGACGCGGGTGCTGCGGGTGGCGTTCCTGTCCTCGGCCGCGCTGGACTGCGCGATGGCGGCAGCCCTGGTCGGGTTGGCGCTGCGCTACGGCGGACAGGCGATGGCGGGCGACATCCATCCGGCCCGGGCGTTGTTCGTCCTGCTGCTCGTGCCGGAGTTCTTTGCGCCGCTGCGTGCCTTCTCCGCAGCTTACCAGGACCGTATGCAGGCGACCGGAGCGGCGGAAACCCTGGTTGCGATCCCAGCGCTGCAAGCGGTCGTGGCCGAGGCCCCGGTCCGCACCGTCGAGGCGCGCGGCGTCACGGTCGCCTTCGACGACGTGCGGCTGACTTGGGACGCTTCGCGCGGACCGGCGTTGGATGGGCTGAGCTTCCGCGTGCCCGCGGGCGAGACGCTGGTGTTGGCCGGGGCGTCCGGCGCCGGCAAGTCGACGGTGCTCGAAATACTGCTCGGCTTCGCCAGGCCGGACTCCGGGCGGGTCACCATCAACGGCGCCGACATCGCCAGCATCGTGCCATCGGCCCTGTCGCGCATGACTGCCTGGATCGGGCAGCGCCCGGTGCTGTTCGCCGACACCTTGCGGGCCAACATCCGCTTCGGCCGGCCCGAGGCCGACGACGCCGAGGTGGAGGCCGCCGCCCGCAACGCTCGCGTGCTCGCCTTCAGCGACGAGCTGCCGGATGGCCTCGACACCCGCATCGGCGAGGGCGGCTACGGCCTGTCCGGCGGCCAAGCCCAGCGCGTGGCGATCGCGCGCGCCTTCCTCAAGAACGCGCCCCTGCTGCTGCTGGACGAGCCGACCGCGCATCTCGACCCGGCGACGGAGGGCGAGGTGCTGGACAGCCTGCGCCGCCTCGCCGTCGGGCGCACGGTCGTGCTGGCGAGCCACTCATCCGCCGCCCACGCCTTTTCAGGTCGGCGGATCGACTTGCGGGAAGGGCGGATGCTGACGGCTCGAGGAGCGGCATGACGGCGCTGCTGCGGATTTTGGGCCTGTGGCGGAGCCAGGCCGGATGGCTCGCAGCCGGCTTGCTGTTGTCGCTGGCGTCGGTTGCGGCCGGTGTGGCGCTGATGGCGACGGCGGGAACGCGGGTCGCCGCCCTCGTGCTCGGCGGCGCGGTCGCGGCCGGCGCCATCCTGCAAGTCCTGGGCGTGGCTCGCGTGGCTCTGCGCTATCTGGAGCGGCTGGCGACCCACAATGCCACCTTCCGGGCGCTTGCCGGCCTGCGCGTATGGTTTTTCCGGGGCCTCGCGAGGCAGTCGGCCGGTGGGCTTGGGATGCGGCGGTCGGGCGACGTGCTGGCGCGGCTGGTCGGCGATGTCGAGGCGCTAGACGGCCTGTACTTGCGCATCCTGGTTCCCCTGGCGGCTGGCCTGGTGCTGCTACCCACCCTGGCCGTCCTCATCGGCGGCTGGCTTGGCGTTGCCGTGGCGGCCCTGTTCGCCATGACCGCCGTCGTGCTGCCGATCGCCGCGGCGCGTGGCGTGCTGGCTGCCGGGACCAGCCTGGCCGATGCCTCTGCAGCCCTCCGGGTCGCGGCGCTCGACACGCTGTCCGGCTTGCGGGAGGTCCGGGCGTTCAACGCGGAAGACCGGATGCTGGCGTCGGTGCAGGCGCGCGAAGCAGAGGCCATGGCGGCGCAACGCCGGGTCGCACGGGGCGCCGCGGCGGCGCAAGCGGGCGGTTTCCTGTGTGGCCAGGCGGCGCTGCTGCTGGTGCTGCTTGCCTCCGGAACGCGGCCGGTGTTCGCGGTCGGCGCCGTGTTCCTGGTGGTCGCGGCGTTCGAGGCGGTCGCCGGGCTGCCCCGCGCCGGAGCGTTGGCGGGCCATGCCGCCGCGGCTGCCCGGCGCGTGCTGGACGCGGCCGAGGGTTCCGCGCCCGTGCGTGAGCCCGCCGTGCCGCACAGCTTGCCGCCGGGTAGTGGATTGCGGTTCGAGGGCGTGCGCTTCCGCTGGTCCGCCGACCGCGCCGAGGTGTTCGACGGGTTGACCTTGGACATCCCCGAGGGCGCCCACGTCGCCGTCCTGGGGCCGTCGGGGGTGGGCAAGTCGACGCTCGCCGCATTGGCCCTGAAGGTCGCCGCACCCGAGGCTGGACGAGTGCTGCTGGGCGGCACGGACGTCGCCGCGCTGGCGGCGTCGGACGTGCGGGCGCGCATCGCCTGGCTCAGTCAATCGACCCATCTGTTCGACGACACGATCCGCGCCAACCTGCTGCTCGGCCGTCCCGACGCGGACGAGCCGGCGCTATGGCGTGCGTTGGACCAGGCGGAAATCGGCAGCTTCGTGCGGGCGTTGCCGGACGGGCTGGACACCTGGCTTGGCGAGGGCGGCGCGCGCGTGTCTGGCGGGCAGGGCCGCCGGTTGGCCCTGGCGCGGGCGCTGCTGTCCCCAGCCCCCGTCCTCATTCTCGACGAGCCCTGTGCCGGCCTGGATGCCGAAACCGAGCGGGCCTTCCTTACCACCTTGAACGGCATCGGCGACGCGCGGACGGTGGTGCTGATCGCGCATCGGCTGACCGGGGCGGAACGCCTCAACCGTATCTGGCGCTTGTCGGCCGGCCACGCCGTCGCTGCTGCGGCGTGACGGCTGATTGACGCGACGCGACACGCCCATGCAGGTAGTTTGATCTCCCGGATGGAATTGCAGGAGTTATCGATGCCCCGTCATTTGATCAGCATCTTCGCCGTTGCCGCCATTGTCGCGCTTAGCGCCTGCGCCGCTCCAACGCCGCCGGATCGGATATTTCCAGTCTTCTTCGACGACTACTCCGCTGTGCTGGATACCCCGGCACAGGCCGTCGTGGCGCGCGCGGCGACCGTCGCCAAACAGTTTCCCCGCGCCCCAGTGACGGTGCAGGGCTTCGCCGACGAACCGACCGATCCGGCTCTCAGCGCCCGCTACTCCAAGGCTCGGGCCGATACGGTCGCAATGCTGCTGATCGCCGACGGCGTGAGCGCCGATCGGGTCCAGCGTTCCGCCAAAGGCACGCCGCCCGGTAGCGAGCCGGGCGTCCCCAGCCGTCGCGCCGAGATCGACGTCGATGTTCCCTGATCGTGCCTGACGTCGGAGCCACTCCGGCAAACGCGCGCGAGATCCTCCGGCGCGTGTTCGGCTTTCCTGCCTTCCGCGGCTTGCAGGAGGCGGCGGTGGCGCAGGTCGTCGCCGGCGGGGACGCGCTGGTGCTGATGCCGACCGGCGGCGGCAAGAGCGTGTGCTACCAGGTGCCGGCGTTGTGCCGGCCCGGCACCGCCATCGTCGTCTCGCCGCTGATCGCGCTGATGGACGACCAGGTTGCCTCCTTGCGCCAACTCGGCGTCAGCGCCGGCGCGCTGCACTCGGAGGTCGAGGCGGACGACTCCGCCCGCACCTCGCGCGCCTTGGGCAACGGCACCCTGGATTTGCTGTACGTCTCGCCCGAGCGGCTGCTGATGCCCGGCACGATGGAGCGCCTGCGCCGGCTGGAGATCGCCCTGATCGCCATCGACGAGGCGCACTGCGTCTCCGCATGGGGCCACGAATTCCGGCCGGAATACCGCGCCCTGACCCGGCTGCGGCGCGACTTCCCCGGCGTGCCCCGCGTGGCGCTGACCGCGACCGCGGACCCGCGGACCCGCGCGGACATCCTCATGGCGCTCGATATGCCGGACGCCGCCGTGTTCGCCGCCAGCTTCCATCGCACCAACCTGCACATCGCCGCCGAGCCGAAAGAGGGCGAGACGGCCCAGCTCGCGGCCTTCCTGAAGCGCCGGGTCGGCAGCGCGGGCATCGTGTACTGCGGCAGCCGCGCCAAGACCGAGCGGGTGACCGCTAGCCTGCGCGACAAGGGCGTGCCGGCGGTGGCGTTCCACGCCGGGCTGTCGGCGATGGAGAAGCGGGTGGCGCTGACCCGGTTCCGCTCTGGCGAGCCGGTGGTGATGGTGGCGACGATCGCGTTCGGCATGGGGATCGACCGCCCGGACGTGCGCTTCGTGGTGCACTTGGACATGCCGGACAGCCCTGAGGCCTACTACCAGCAGATCGGCCGCGCCGGCCGCGACGGCGACCGGGCGGACACCCTGCTGCTATACGGCGGCGAGGACATCGCCCGCGCCCGCCACTGGCTGAGCCAGTCGAATGCGCCCGAGACCGAGCAGCGCATCAAGCGCGAGCGGCTGGAGGCGATGATCACCCTGACCGAGACGCCGCACTGCCGCACGCGGTCGCTGCTCAACTGTTTCGGCGAGAAGCTGGACCAACCCTGCGGCCACTGCGACCGTTGCGCCAGCCCGGTGTCGCTGTTCGACGGCACGGTCGCGGCGCAGAAGGTGCTGAGCGCGATCTACCGCACCGGCCAGATGTTCGGCGGCGTGCACATCGCGGCGGTGCTGCGCGGCGAGCGCACCCCGATGGTCGAGAAGCACGACCACGACCGGCTGCCCACCTACGGCGCCGGCGCCGACCGCCCGACCGGGTTCTGGCGCGGCGTCATCCGGCAACTCATTGCCCACGGCGCGGTGGAAACCCGCGGCGAGTACGGCAGCCTCGCGTTGGTGGCCGATGTCGCGCGCCCGATCCTGCGCGGCGAGGAACGCGTGATGCTGCGGGAGGACGCGCCCGCGCCGGTCCGCGTGCGCGAGCGCAGCGCCCGGCGCGAGGCCGCGGCCCCCATCGCCGCCGAGCCTGGCGGGCTGTTCGAGACGCTGCGGGCTTGGCGGACGGCCGAGGCGAAGGCGCAAGGCGTGCCGCCCTACGTTATTTTCCAGGACATCGTCCTGCGCGAGATCGCGGCTGTGCGTCCGCGGTCGCCGGGTGAGTTGGGCCAGGTGAAAGGCGTCGGCGCGTCGAAGCTGGAGCGCTACGGTGCGGCGGTGCTGGGAATCATCGCCGATTAGGCCCGGCTCGCTCCCGACCCGGCGTCGTCGAGGTCGGTCTTCAAGAAATCGCCGCCCTTGAACAGCAGCGGCAAGCTTCGTGCCTTGGCCAAAGCGTAGGACGCGCAATCGCCGAGGTTCAGCGCCGCTGGATGGCGTCCCTTGCCGAAGCGGAGGAACGCCGTCCTCGCCACCTCGGCCAGTTCGGCGTCCTGGGGGACCACCTGGACGTCCGCGCGCGACAGCAACGCGTCGAGGTTGTCCCAGGAGCTTCGGTCTCCCGTCCGCCCGGCCAACACCATGGAGATCTCCAGCAGGCTTACGGACGAGAGCAGGCACTGCTCCGCCGCAGCCAGGATGCGGAGGAAATCGTCTGCTTCCGGCTCGCGTCGCAGGATCGCGATGAGAGCCGAACTGTCGACGACGATCACGCCGGCAATCCGTCCTCATCGTAAAAATCGGCCTCGGTCAGCTGCTCGCACTGCCGAAGCTGCTCGGCGCTGCGGAGGCTGATTGCCTGCAGGTCATCGAACAGCGCCGCGGCGTCGTCCCGCGTCGCACGGCGCCGGCGTACGCCGTCCGGGATGAACTCCGCCCCGGCTTGCTCCAGGATCTGGCGGACGGCGTCCAGGGTCGCGGGAGCGACTCGCTCCGTGCCCTGCGCCGCTTCGAGCCGGCGAATGGTGACGACCGAAACGCGGGCGCGGCGAGCGATCTCGTCCTGCTCCAGGCGAAGCAGGGCACGGGCGGCGCGGACTTGCTCCGGCTTGATCATCATCAAGGCCATGGTCGAAACATATCAGACACGAACGGTTTCGATCAAGAGCTTTCCAGGCCGGGCAGCGATGCCCCTCAAATTCCCTGCGACACCATCGCTTCGTCCTCGGCCATCGCCGGGCCTGCCTGGTCCGCCTCCGTCAGCACCCGCCAGGCGCCGCCGGCCAGTATCTCACTTGGGCGGAACCGAGCCTTGTAGGCCATCTTGCGGCTCTCGGGCACCCAGTAGCCGAGATAGACGTAGGGCAACCCGACTGCCCGCGCCCGGGCGATCAACCACAGGATCGCGTAGTTGCCGAGCGAACGCCGCTCCAGTTCGGGGGCGAAGAAGCTGTAAACCGCGCTCAACCCATCGCCGAGCCGGTCGGTGAGGCAGGCGCCCACCAGCCGGTCGTCGCCGTCGCGGAACTCGACGATCAGCGTGTCGATCGGGGTGTCCTCGATCATCGCGCGGTAATCGTAGAAGCTCATGGTCGCCATGTCGCCGTCGCCGTGGCGGGCGACCTGGTAGCGCTGGAACAGCTGGAACTGCTCGGCGGTGGCGCGGGCCGGAACCTCGTAGCCCTCGATGCCGGCGTTGGTCCGCTGGTTGCGCCGAAGCGTCCGGTCGGGCTGGAACGTCGCGGTTGGAATCCGGATCGGCACGCAGGCGTTGCAGGACGGGCAGACCGGCGCGTAGGCGATGTTGTGGCTGCGGCGGAACCCGGCGCGGCTCAGCCGGTCGTGCAGCGAATCGCTGTCGGGCCCGGTGATCTCCGTCACCACCTTGCGCTCGGTCCGGCCGGCCACGTAGGGGCAGGGCAGTGGCGCGGTCGTGTAGAAGAATTGGGGGCGGCGCGGTGGCTTGTAGGTCATGCGTCGGGCATGGTCCAACCACCGCCGAGCCGGGTCAATGCCTGGCTGCGAACCACGACCAGACCGCTCGCCAAGTCATGGATGGCGCGGTGCCGGGCGGTGAACAGCGCGGCCAGCAGCCACAACCCGCTGGACGCCAGCTGCAGCCACAGGATGGCGGTGAACACCAGGGCCGCGAATAGCGAAGCCGGGCCGAGATCCTCGTCGCGGCGCACGCAGATGCCGCACAATGACTGGCCCGGCGTCGTGCCCGTGGTTCCGATCAGCAGCCAGTGATAGACGAACGGCACTGCCGGCAGCAGCGCGAACAACGGCACTCCAAGCCCGAACGTCGCCACGCTCAGCACGCCGAGGAGCACCCATCCGATCGAGAGCAGGATGCCGACGAGCAGCATGTCGATCAGCCACGCCAGCACGCGCCGGGTCAGCACGCCGTCGGTCAGCGACTGCTCGGCTTCGAGTGGAAGGAAGGAGGTCGCGAGCATCAGGGTGGGTCCAGTTGCAAGGTGGCTTCGGTTCGGGTGGCATGTGGGGAGAGTTGGATGCTAGCGCCATCCCGCCAGCGATGCAGTAAATCCGTGGCATGGCGGCTGATGATGTTGCCGGACTGGCCCGGCGCCGCGATGAACAGGCTGCGGTCCAAATCCGCCAAGTCGTAAACGCCGCGGTAGCCCGGGCCGTGCACCGACGTCAGCGCGCCGGGGCGGTTGCCGCCGCGAAAGATGGTGGCGTCGTCGCCGGGTTGCGCGATGCGTGCGGTGGTGAGCGGGCCGAGCACGGGCAGGGCGCCCAGGATCGGATGCGCGAACACCGCCTCGTGCGCCGTGCCCCAGCGCCAGGCGGACGGGTCGGGGCCGTAGCGCCCGGCCAGCGCGGCCATGCTGGTTCGAAGCGACTCCTGCAGCAGGGGCGTGCAGTCGCCGCCGCACCAGTGCGCGCCGGCCGGACCCAGGACGAAGGTGGTGAACTCCAACCACGGGCTGAAGGCATCACCAGGCACGCCGGCGCGCTGGCGGACCAGGGCGTAAAAGGCCTGCACCCACGCGTTGAACACCAGCGGCTGCGGCGCATTGCGGCCCATGGCGCCGTTCCATCCGTCGAGCAGGGCGGCGGCATGGCCCGGCAGGTCGTCATTCCGGGGCACGGCGCGCAGGGTGGGCAGCAAGGATTGCGCGAAGCTGCTGACGTCGTCGACTTGCATGGCGGCGAAATCCGCCGTGCCCAGCCCGTGCGCGCCGGCCAGCAGCGTGCGGATGCGCTGCGCCCGCCAGTCACCGAACCAGTCGCGGCCGAGGAACACCGGAAAGTCCGGCGGCGCGGTTCGCTCGTTGCCGTTGACCAGGCGTCCGCTGGCCGGGGCGACGATGTGGGGCAGCGCCGCGCCGGACGCCCAGCCGGTCCAGTCGTGCGATCCGTCACCTGGGGCCGGCACGCTGCCGTCGCCGCTGCGCCGGATGGGGACGCGCCCGGTAGTGAACTGCGCGATGCGGGTGCGGTCGGCCACCAGCAGGTTCTGGATCGGCGAGGTGATCGCAGCCGCCGCCCGGCCGGCCGCGTCGACGTCCTGCGCCCGATTCAGCGCGAGCAGCCCCGGCACTGCGTCGTCGCCGGGCTGCTCGGCCGCCAGCGACGCCGCAAGCACCGGGCCGCCCGCTCCGTCCACCCTGTCGAGGTCGCTGACGACCGGGCCGTGCCGGGTGAGGCGAACCGTCAACACGGTGTCCGGCTCGCCGCGGACCCCGATGCGCTCCTGCCGGGTGGTGAACGCCTGCGGCCCGTCCGGCGTCTGGTAGCGTCCGTCGGCCAGCACCGTCTCGGCGAACAGGTCCTCGGTGTCGGCGCCAGTGGTGGTGAAGGTCCAGGCGATGTGGCCGTTATGGCCGATCACCAGGAACGGCACGCCGGGGGCGGTCGCGCCGGCCAGCACGCCGCCCGGCGTCTCGATGCGCGCGAGATACCAGAAACCGGGCTGGCCGAACGCCAAATGCGGGTCGCCGGCCAGCAACGGCGCGCCGGACGCGGTGCGCGCGCCATCGACGGCCCACTCGTTGCTGGCCTGGTCCGGCAGGGTGAACGGGTCCGGGAAGCGGGGCAGGGCCGCGTCAAGCCGGGTCGCCAGCGCGGCATACCGGACATCCAGCGCCGCGGCAGGGGCGGGGGTGCCGGGCTGCGCGGGCCACAGCTCGTCGATTTGCCCCGGCGTCAGCTTGCCGGCCAGCCCGGCACGGGAAAGCTCCTCCCGCCAGTTGCCGGACAGGTAGAGCGATATGGTTTTGCCCCAGAGCAGGCTATCGATCGGCGTCCATGGCTCCGGGCGGCCGAACGCCACGAACTCCGGCGCTGCGAAGCGTCCGCGCTGGGCAAGGCGGGCATTCACGCCGCGCGCATAGGCTTCGAGCAGGCCGCGCGCATCCGGCGGCATGTCGGCCCACGCCGCTTCCGCCGACCGGCGCAGGCCGAGCACCCGCATCGTCCGGTCGAGCTTCAGCGTCGCCGGCCCCGCCAATTCCGACAGCCGCCCCGAGGCGACCCGGCGGGTCAGGTCCATCTGGAACATCCGGTCGCGCGCGTGGACGTAGCCCAGGGCGGCTGCTGCGTCCCGCTCGCTGGCGGCATGGATGCGCGGGATGCCGTCGACGTCGAAGCCGACCGTGGCCGCGGCCGTCAAGCCCGGCACGGGCGCGCGCTCATCCGTCCCCGGCAGCGGGATGAACAGCACTGCGAACACCGTCACCGCCGCGAGCAGCAACGTGGCGACAATCCCGCGCACGGCCGTGTCCAGCAACCGAAGGAAGCGCATGGGCGGCTAAATCGGCTGCTTCGCCAACTCGGCCAGCAGCCGGGCGTGGCTGCGGAGGCCGTGGTGGAAGCAGCGCAGCTCGAATTTCTCGTTAGGGCTGTGCACCTGGTCGTCGTCGAGCCCGAAACCCATCAGCAGGGCGGGCAGTCCGAGCAGCCGCTGCATGCTTTCGACCACGGGGATCGAGCCGCCGCTGCCGATCAGTACGGCGGGGCGGCCGAATTCCTCCGCCAGCACCGTTTGGGCGGCCCGCACCCAGCGGCTGTCGGCAGGGATTTCGACGCCGGGCGCGCTCGCGAATTGCTGGAACGTGACGCGGGCGCCGGGCGGGAGGCGGTCGGTGACGAAGCGCTTGAAGCCGTCGAACACCACAGCCGGGTCCTGGCCGGGCACCAGCCGGAACGACACCTTGGCCGAAGCCTCGGCGGCGATCACCGTCTTGCTCCCAGGGCCGGTGTAGCCGCCCCAGATGCCGTTGATGTCGGCGGTCGGACGCGCCCACAGCCGTTCCAGCGCCGGCCGGCCGTGCTCGCCCGCCGGCGCCGACAAGCCGATGCCCGCCAGCAACGCCGCTTCGTCGAACCCCAGCGCGTCCCACGCGGCCGACTGCCCGGGCGACGGCTCGGCCACGCCGTCGTAGAAGCCCGGGAGCTGCACCCGCCCGGCCGCGTCGTGCAGGCCGCCCAGGATCGCCGTGAGCGCGTTGATCGGGTTCAGCGCGGACCCGCCGAACAGCCCCGAGTGGAGGTCGCGCGAGGCGGCGTGGAGGGTCAGTTCGGCGTACACCATGCCGCGCAGCCGGGTCGTCAGCGCGGGCGTGTCGACGTCCCACATGCCGGTGTCGCTGATGATGGCGACGTCGGCCGCCAGCGCGTCGCGGTGCGCGAGCAGGAACGACTCCAAGTTGACGCTGCCGACCTCCTCCTCGCCCTCGATCAGCACCGTCACCGGCACTGGCGGCCCACCCGCGACGGCGTGCCAGGCGCGCAACGCTTCCAGCCACATCATGACCTGGCCCTTGTCGTCCACCGCGCCCCGCGCCGCGATGCGGGGGCCACGCGGCCCGTCCACCATCACGGGGTCGAACGGCGGGCTCCGCCACAGGTCGAGCGGCTCGGCCGGTTGCACGTCGTAGTGGCCGTAGTACAGCAGCCGCGGCCCGGCGCCGGTCCCGGGGTGATGCGCCAGCACGATCGGGCGTCCGGCGGTTGCGTGGGGGGCGGCGGAGAACCCCATGCCGGCCAGCTCGGCCACCAGCCAATCGGCCGCTGCGGCGCAGTCGGGGGCGTGGACCGGTTGCGCGCTGACGCTGGGAATGCGCAGCAGCGCGAACAGGCGGCGGGTGGAATCGTCCAACCCCGCGTCGATGTGGTCCAGGATGGCGGTTAGCGGTGCGGCCACGGAACGCTCCATTTACGACGGGCTCGACGTTCGGCCCGATCGGGTTTCGTTGTCAAAGCACGGGAAGGGCACTAAGCGGTCTCATGCTGCATCCTGAAACTCCCGATAGGAACGGCTGTCCCTTTGGCCATTGATCGTCTCGCCCTGGTCGCCGGGGCGTCCCTGCTGCTGTCCGGCTGCACACTGGGGCCGAATTTCGAGGCGCCCAACCTGTTCGCGCCCTCCACCTGGTTCGCGAGTCGCCCGGCGCCGAAATCAGGCCTCAGCCGCACGGTGGCCGAACCGGTGGACCCGAACTGGTGGCGCCTGTTCAAGGACCCGCAGCTGACGTCGCTGGAGGAGCGGGTGGCCGCGTCGAACCTGAACGTCCGGCTGTCGACGATCCGGCTGACGGAAAGCCGGTCGCAGCGGGGCATCACCGCCTCGGACCAGTTCCCGAACTTGAACGGCAACTCGTCCTATACGCGGGAGAAGATCAGCAACCGCGGCGTCGTGGGACTGTTTGGGGGAAGTGGCAGCAGCGGTGCCACGAGCCAGACGACATCGAACGGCCTCGGCGGCACGGTCGGCGGCATTCCGAGCGCCGGCATCAGCGGCGGCAAGTCCGGCGGGATTCCACCCTTCAACCTGTTCCAATACGGCTTCGACGCGTCCTGGGAGCTTGATCTGTGGGGCCGGGTGCAGCGGGAAGTCGAGTCGGCCGACGCCACGGTGGAAAGCTCGGTCGAGGCACGGCGCAACATGCTCCTCTCGGTCGTCGCCGAACTCGCGCGCGACTACCTGCAACTCCGCGGGCAGCAGCGCGACTTGCAGATCGCGCAGGAAAACCTCGCGACTGAGCAGCAGACCCTGGGCCTGACCCGGCAGCGTGCCGCCGGCGGGCTGACCACCGACCTCGACGTTGCCAACGCGTCGGCGCAGGTCGCGACCACGGGATCGCAAATCCCGCAATTGGAGCAGGAAATCGCCGTGTCCATCAACGCCATCAGCCTGCTGCTGGGCGAGCCGCCAGGTGCGATGGCAGCCGAACTGGGCACCCCCAAACCGGTGCCCCCGGTGCCGCCGACCGTCCCTGTCGGGTTGCCGTCCGAGTTGGCCCGCCGCCGTCCCGACATCCGCGAGGCGGAGGCGCAGTTGCACGCGGCGACGGCCGATATCGGCGTGGCGGAGGCGGATTTCTTTCCGAAAGTGACCCTGTCCGGCAGCATCGGCATCCAAGCGACCCGGTTCAAGGATCTCGGCAACTGGGACTCGCGGATGTACTCCGGCGGACCCACGATCTCGCTCCCGCTGTTCGAAGGGGGCCGGCTGAAATACACGCTGGAGCTCCGTAAGACGCAGCAGCAGGAGGCGGCGACCAACTACCAGCAGACGGTGCTGCAGGCGTTCCACGACGTGGACAATGCGCTGACCGCCTACGCCGCCGAGCAGCGCCGCCGGACCGAGCTGAACCAGGCCGTCGAGCAGTCCCGCCGGGCGGTGGGGCTTGCGCGGGACCAGTACACGCAGGGCATGAACTCGTTCCTCGACGTGCTGACCGCCCAGCGCAGTCTGCTCCTGGCCCAACAGCAGTATG
>JAABUJ010005419.1_pt1 | contig 12785 bp, 12 predicted proteins | sample 5559131 | NCBI WGS metagenome assembly JAABUJ01 (sample SAMN10711875, study PRJNA513366) | rock metagenome | isolation source: Antarctica rocks | place: Antarctica: Victoria Land, Mt New Zealand nord | collected 2016-01-07
CGGTCAGCCCAAAGTCGCGTTCAGGGCGCAGCACACGGGTGGTCGTCCGCCAGCTATCGTTGACCAGACAGCGCAGGGCCCGCCGGCCGTCAGAGTGCAGGAAGTCGCCCGACTCAGGCAGGAACACGGTATTGGCCAGGAGCGCGCGGTTCTCGCGCGCAAGCCGCATCAGGCGGCCCAGCTCAGGGTACTCCTGGTCTGGCAGGAGGAACAGCGTGCCGTAGACCTCCGGTGAGAGGGCCAAGGCGCGGCCAAAGGCACCCAGGACGAACTCCTCGCGCCAGCCGCGCCAGTCACCGTTGAAGCAGATGCCGTGGTCCTCTAGCAACGGGCTATAGGTTCCGTAATACGTCGGCTCCTGGCGGGCGTAGGCGGCATAGCGCGTATGCAGGCGCGGGGTATGGCCATTGCCCAGGAACACCTCCGGATAACTCTCCGCGCCTTCCCACAGGGTCGAGTCGAGCACGGTCAGCATGTACGGCGAGAAGCGGATGCGGTGGTTAATCACCACTAGGTCTGGGTTGATCGCCCGGCAGGCCGCGTACAGGTCGGCCAGGCGGCTCATATACCGATCATTAAAGTAGGAGTCGCCGGTTAGCGGCCAGGACACACAGGTATCCAGCTTGATCAGATGGATGTTCCAGTCCCGCACCATGCGGGTGATATCCTCCGCGCGGCGGGCGCCGGTGGCGTCGCCGGGGTAGGCCACATCCGGGCCCAGCCAGACCCCGAAGCCCATGCCCAACTCTCTGGCCTGCTGCACGCATCTGCTCAGGCCGTGGGGGAACAATGTATCATGCCATGGGCGGTAGCGATCCCACATCAGTTCCCAACGCGTCTCCACGGCTCCGTCGTCCACGGCATAGATATCGAACCGTACGTCCCAGCGCTCACGCAAGAGGCCAAGGAATGCCAGGGTGGCCATTGTCTGCGCCTCGGTTGGTCCCTCCGAGGCGTGCAGCAGCCAATCAAAGTAGAAAGCGGCCCGCCGGGTAGGGCGTCCGCGCAGAGCGTTCAGGTGATCCACGAAGGCGCGGGTCACCGCACCGGGCGCGGCCACACCGATGGAGAAGGTGCGGGAAACCCACTCCTGCCCTGGGGCAAGCGCCTGGCCCGGAAACTGGCGGCAGACGACATAGGACCCACGGCAGGCGTTCTCCGCCACCGGCCAGTCCACGCCCAGGAAGACATCATCACCCACGAAGATGGGGTTGGCGTCGAATGCGCCGTGGGATCGCCCGACAGTGAAGTCGCCGGGGTCTCCGCGGTCAAGGCGCACGTCGGTGTGCCCTTGGCGCGCTGGCTCGGAGAGCTGGGCATCCAGAAAGGTCGCATCCCGTAGCGTGCGGGGAGCCATCCCCTCATTGCGCACGCGCAACCTCAGGCGCGCCACCGGTCCATGCAACGCGATCTCCTGCTCGACGACCAATCCGCTGGCCGCATGGCTTAGGGTGAGCGTCAGTGTCGCCTGCGCCTCGTTTAGATCCGTGCTCTGCACGTGACAGCTTTGCTGGCCTACCGGTTCGGTCACGCCATCTAGCGTGAGCGCGAACCCCTCCGTCGCCGCGAAGCGCACCCGACGACCGGTCACACGGTTTTCTACAGAGTGGAGCACCAGGCTGCCGGCAGGGTCAGACTCCTGGAACGTCAGGGCGATGTGTTCGTTAGCCAGCACGATAGGCATGCTCCGCCTCCCCTCTCCGGTTGCCGCGTCATCGTGTTCAGGGGCGGGGCAAACCGAGGGCAAACGCGGCCATCAGCATCACCGGTAAGCTGAGCACGGCGCTGAGCATGTTGGCGGGCAGCCGCTCCATGCCGGCCAGAATCAGTGCCCCGTTGGCCATGTACCATAGCCCGCCACTGCAGCCTAGCAGGGCCAGCCGCAGCACGGCCAGTGAGCGGCGCCACACCACCAGGGCCAGCAAAACGCACGGTAGAGCGATGGCCACACCCAGGGCCAACGTGGCCTGCGCCCGCGACCCCGTTGCGGCTACCCGCAGCGCGTAGCCCAGGATCAGCAGAACAACGCTGATCGTGGCCGCCAGAATGGCCAGGTGCCAGAGAGCCGTCCGCCGCGGCCGCCTAGGCTGTGCTGGCCGCTTGGCTCATCCGGCCTGTCCCCCAGGGCTTTGAGTCTTCCAACCCCATGTTCAGAAGCAGCAAAGGACCGTGAGCGATCAGCGCGCCGCGTGCGTGGGGCCTTGCCAGCAGCGACAGAGGGCTGGTTCCTCCTGGCGCATAAGCATCCAGCAATGTGGATACGCATGCATCGTCAGAGATAGGCGGCGGGATGGCCAGTGGCCGCGCACAACAGCGTCGAACAACGCACGCGGGGAGCGCACGTCGCACGTCACGGCCAGGGCATCGCGGCTACAGAGACCACTCTTTGTGACGGTCGACGACCGCCATGGGGGCGAAAGCTCAGGCCGCGTTGGTGAGAATGAAGGCGTCCCGCAGGTTGCGCCAGATCGTACGCACGCGCGTGAGCCCGAAGCTGCCACACGTCGGGCAGGCCAGCGCGTCGCCCGCCCGTACCCAGCGGTGGGCAGCACGGAACCCGGTGCCACAGTCCAGACAGCGGTCGTGATCGCTCATGGTCCTCTCTCCTCGTGCCGGGGCGGCACGCCAGCCACAGTGGGAGCATAGGAGATGCGCGCCCTCAGGGCAAGCGCGGTCATCGTCGCGGCGACGCGGACACAGGTCACTGTCCCCCGCGGCGGCCGCACCCGTGCCCTGGTGGGAGGAGTGCAACGGCGAGCACAGGGGGCGCATCTGCCCTGGCCGCTTCGCTCATTCCGCAGCATGTGTGAGAAGAAGCACACCCGCGTGATGGCGGCGCGCCGCCTGCCTACCCATGCGGTGATAGTGCATGATTATCCAGCACTGGAGTGTGGCCATGCCGCCACCGCTGGCCGATCGGAACAGCGGGAAACGGCGCACGCGGCGAGCGCACATCTCGCGCTACTCTGCCGCTCCTTAAGAGCAAGGCGCACCAGATGACGGTGACACAGGACGGACGAGGAAAGTAGTCAGCACAGCCAAAGGCTGACAGTAGGCGGCACCGGCTGGGAGCATACTGAAGGTGACGCTGAGGCGGGAGAGAGGCAGGGAGGAGCATGCAGGGCATGATGGGCGCACGCATTGAGCGGCGTACGACACTGCATCCACTGCTCCAAGCTGCGTCCAACGAACCACACACAGGATACGAGGAGATGAGGAGATGGCTGAAGACACCTTGACGCTCACCACGTTCTACACCGCGTGGAAAGCATACCAGGAGCGCCTCGCGGCGGCGGTGGCGCCGCTCACCGAGGAGCAGCTCGCGCTACGCGCCGCGCCAGGCCTGCGCTCCATCGGCGAGACGGCCGCACACATCATCGGCTGCCGTGTCGGCTGGTTCACCATCACCCTGGGCGAGGACGTCGGCGCGGACGTGCGGGCGGTGCCCTGGGAGGAGCCGGGCGGGCCCGCCCAATCGGCAGCCGAGCTGGTGCGGGGCCTCGACCGTACCTGGCAGATGATGACCGAGTGCCTGACCCGTTGGAGTCCTGCCGACATGGAACAGACCGTCCCTGACGACTGGGATGGGCAGCACGTTGAGTTGTCGCGCGCCTGGATCGTCTGGCATGTGCTCGAACACGACCTGCACCACGGGGGTGAGATCTCGCTCGCCCTCGGCGTCTTCGGCTTGCAGGCAGGATTCACGAGCTGAGGCATGCAGTCGGATGGCCCGGTGATCAGCGCTGATCGTCGCTCTTCTGCGCGTGTTTGGTCGCGTGAACAGGGCGCCGCAGACAGCTGACGTGAGCGCACCGCTCACGGTATCTGCGACGACGCAAGATCTAGTCAGGGTACAATCATCGTGCGAGAGGGTCTTGCTGCGGGGAGGGTGTGGCGCTGCAACGTGTGGTCATCCTTGGCCCTGGGGGCGCCGGCAAATCGACATTGGCCCGGCAACTCGCCACGCTCACCGGCCTCCCGGTCATCGAGATCGATCAGGTCTTCTGGGCGTCTGACGTGACCGCGATGCCGCGCGAGCAGTGGGTCGCACGCCAACAGGCGTTGGTGGCGCACGACCAGTGGATCTTGGACGGGGACCTGGGACCCTACGATGCTCTCGACATTCGGCTCCATGCGGTCGACACGGTGATCTTCCTCGACGTCTCGCCGCTGCGCTGCGCGTGGCGCGCACTGCGGCGCTCCCGCGAGCGCCGCGACTTCTGGCTGTGGCTCCTGCTCTGTCGATGGCGCAGCCGGCCACTCATTCTGAGGGCGATGGCGACCTATGCCGATGGGGCCACCCATCATGTGCTACGGAACCCCACCATGACCCGCCACTTTCTCGCCGCCGTCAGGACGATGTGCCAGGTGCGCAGGACGGGTGATCTTCTGCCGTAGAGAGCGACAACAGCACCAACCGTCTGCCGAGAGGGACAGCCACTCCACCGCCGTGTGTGCATCGTCACTCGTCTGTCTGTCTCTGCATGCGACGTCGGCCATGCCACACTATCCTACCTGGCCGAGCCGGATACGAGCGCCCATCATGCGCTACCATCCTGCTTCTGGAGGCTCTGAGATCAGGTAGGCTCAGGGCGCTCAAGGGGGAGCACGACTGGTGCGCCATGCCCGGCTCGGTCAGGCCGAGCCACGCTGACCTCCGCAGAGCTCATGCGCACCATCCCGCCCACTTTCAAGCTCTCTGCGTTGACTACGTTAGCACGTTAGTGCTATGATCGGCGCGGACGGCGTGGCAGTCGAGTATGCTGTGCGCCGACGGGCCGCCCGCAGCGGCAGCAAGGAAAGGATCACACGCATGGGGCACCACGTCGCGTTCACGGGGGTCTTCCCCATTGGCACCACCGATCCCGCGGCCTTGCCGGTCAGAGAACTCGGGCCGGCCATCGGCTATTACACGCAAGTGCTCGGCTTCACCCTGACGCAGAAGACGGAGCGCACCGCGCGCTTCCAACGGGATGCCGTACAGATTGGCGTGGCGGTCAGCGGGCAGGATCCCGAGCAGGCCAGTTGCTACTTTGCCGTCAGCGATGTGGCGGCGCTGCGTGCGGAGTACGCCGGCAAAGGGATCGACCCCACCGAGATGCAGCGAGAGGAGCACGACGGCCGCCCTCTGCTCGTCTTCTTTGCCAAGGAGCCCTACGGCGTGTGCTTCTGCTTTGGGCAGCCTGTGGCGCCCAGCGGTGATCACTCGGAGTGAGGGTGTAGGCTGGCGTTCCCCGCGCTTTTTCCTTTGGGGGTGGGGCCACTGCACGCGACGAGCGGCCGTCATGCGTGACGTGTTCCCGCCGTCCGACCTGCCGCCCCGTGCTACTGCACAAGGCTACCACGCTGGCGCAGGACGAGCATGCTAGCGTCGGAGACACGACAGAACGTAGTGACATATAGATATGTCGTCTATACAAGGAGTAGGTCATGACCGAGATTGTGTTGTTTCATTCCGTGCTGGGGCCGCGTGCTGGTGTGATGGACGCTGCCGAACGGATGCGCGCGGCTGGACACAGGATGCACACGCCCGATCTGTATCGTGGTGAGGCGTGTTTTGACACGTACGACCCAGCAATGGCCTACCAGGACAACATCGGTTTTCGGGAGTTACTGCGGCGCGCCGAGGCCGACGTCACCCACCTACCGCCGGCGCTGGTGTACATGGGCTTCTCCGCCGGAGGCCTGCCCGCGGAGTGGCTGGCGGCCACGCGTCCGGGAGCGCTGGCCTGTGTCCAGCTGCATGCTGCGCTGCCCCTGAGTCCGCTAGGGCTCGCTGCCTGGCCGGCGACCGTTCCCGTGCAGGTGCATGTCATGCGCGATGATCCCTTCCGTGAGCAGGCCGAGATCGATGGCATGGCGGCGGATGTACGCGCGGCGGGAGCACCCTTCGAGCTGTTTGAGTATAACGGCGCGGGCCACCTATTCACCGATCCCAGCCTGCCGGCGGAATATGATCAGACGGCGACGGAAACACTGTGGAGTCGGGTGCTAGCGCTGCTCGCACGGCTCGGGGGATAGGGCATGCACCGTGTCGATCGTCGATCTCGATCCGCAGCAGAGTGCGCGATAACAACGCCGCTAGTGCACAGCAGGAGCAGGGTCATGAGGAATAGCGCCCAGCACATGGAGCGCATCATGGGAGCCCGGGCCTGTATGTCCGCACGGCGGCCAGTCCGAACGGGATCATCATGCAGCGCACGTGCATGACTATGCAGTACCGGGTACCGGTTATCCGGTTCCCACTTGGAGCTGGGCCAGCCCAACGACAGCGTGTGAGCCGAGCGCACATCTCACGTCACTGCCTCTTCTTCGCTATCCACACGATAGCATCTGTCCCTGCCACACAGGCTGCTATGCCGGAGACAGCGCCAGTGGCAGCGGCAGGGTAGGTAAAGGCACAGGAACCGTCCGCTCCATGTGGTGCTACGAGTGCAGCAAACTCAGCGCGGTGGCGATGTGGGTGAGAGTGCTATCAAGGACCGCCCATTGCGCAAACCCCCACGCCTCAATACCTACCAGTGCCTCGTCATCTTGTTTTGTAGAGGTATTCTCCTCCAGAATACGCAGCAGGCGCACCGTCAAATCATGCAGGGAACGCCGCAGCAGATAGAAGGCAAACTGGTCGAGGTAGAGGGGTTGCATCCCACCCGCTTCAGTGTAGTGCTTCAGGAAGTGTGCGACATCTCCGCCACGGGCCTCGTGCAGGTCGTGCTCTGGCGGTGCCAGGATTACATCATCCCAGTCAAGGACAAAGAGCTGACCGCCACTATCGACAAGCACATTATCACCGCCCATATCGGTATGGCACACCACGAAGGGACTGGGCAGCCGGCGCACGACATCCTGGAAGGCATGCAGCCGTGCTAGTTGGCTCCCGATCTCCGCATAGCGTGGCTCTACCACGTTGCGTAGCGCGCGCAGCCCCGGCCGGTCACGCCGCCCGATCTGCGCAATCCTGGCCATACCGCGCAGCAGATCCCTCTCGAAGGCAATGCGGAAGGTCTCGCGTGGGGGCAACACATCGGCGAGCGCAGGCGTGGCAACATGCAGAGCTGCCATAGTGTTGGCCAACTCGTCCCATAACTCAGAGGGCCACGGCGCAGGTGGCGTATGTCCGGTGAGAAAAGGAAAGATGGCGAAGGATGCACCGTCGAAGGTCGCCCACAATCTGCCCGCGCGGGTGGTCAGTGGAGAGGGCAGGCGCGTAAAGAGCCCTCGCTCATAGAGCGCCCGGGTAAGGGGGAGAGCGACGTCACGGCGGGCTGCCGCTGCACGCCCCACACGTGTCGCAGGCCATAGCTTGAGGAAGTACCGGACTCCTCCCTCACAGGACGCGGCATAGCAGACGGAGGGGACTCCCACGGGGATGAAGGTCAGCTCATCCACAGGGAGACCGTAGACAGTTCGCACCGTCGCGATCAGGCGGGTGTGATCGACGGGCGGCTCAAATCTCATGGCTGTTCCTCAGCCTCTCCAGTCTCTGACATAGCCATCCGCCTCAGAGCCTCCTGGCTCATCAGCATAATCTCTGGCCGCTCGAAGGCTCACCGTCAGTATGAGTCATCACCGACCTGAGCACATGTTATTGAGGAGCAGCAGAGTGAGCGATAACAGCGTGCCGCTTGCGTGAAGCCCTACAGCCAGCAACAGTGGACTGATTCCTCCTCCCGCATAAGAATGCAGCAACGTGGATACTCATGCAGCGCCGGAGACAGGCGGCGGAACGGCCAGTGGCCGCTGGCAACGGCATCGAAGAACACACGCGGGGAGCGCATAGCTCGTGCTACTCTGCCACCACTCAAGATCGGGCTAGTGGCTGTGCGCGGCTGGCCTGGCTGTCTTGCTGAGCCGTCTGGCCGACAGATGAGGCAAGCGGCCAGCACAGGGCCACTACCCCGACGGCGGCAGGTAGCGCGGCCAGGCCAACGCGAAACCTAGACGCTGGCTGAGCATGCGCTGGAAGTCCGCGAGCCTGTCCGGGGTGTTCCGCACCGCGCGCGGCGTGGTCCTCCTGTCCACGCAGTACGCAGCCAGGGCGCCAGCCGCCTCACCAATGGTCCATTCGACCGGATGCAACCGGTAGCAGCCGTTGGTGATATGCGTCACTCCCAGATTCTTGCAGGCCGGCAGCAGGTTCTCCACCCGCTGGGGAATCAAGGCGCCGAGGGGGATCTGGAACGGCCAGCTGGCCACATCGATGAAGGTGCGCTGACCAGTGCTCGGATGCAGGTCGATGCGGTAGTACCCGATGCCCACGCTGTCGGCAAACGGCTCAGCGCCGGTCATCCTGCCGCGGGCCTCCTGCCCCACGTGCTGCTCGAGCACGGTCACCTCGGCCTTGATGCGCCGGCTCTCGCGCACGTAGACCGACTTGGCCAGACCGTCGCCAGTCCCCACGATGTCAGGGCGCAGGCGCAGGCCCACGTAGCCAGTGCCGCCGTCCAGGCGCGGGGCCTCCGTTTGCATCCAGTACAGGAAGGAAAGGCTCAGTTGTTTGGCCCGCAACAGATGGCGCTGCCGCTCCTCGGCCGTCACACCGATCAGGGGGCCAAGCCAGTAGTCGTTCTGTGGCCAGTTGACCAGCGTGATATCGCTGCTGTAGACGCCGTGTGGATAGTGTCCGCGACAGAAGATGCGCCGGTAGTGCCAGAAGTCGTCGGCCACCTCACGGTCGGTGGGGCCGTCGAAGATCGGCCGATAGGAGGCCTGCAGTGTGATCGGGTCCACGGCGGTCCAGCTGAGGTGCCTGGCCGGCCAGAAGGAGGCCTGATAGGTACACCAGAAAGCGTAGTCGTCCGGCCGGCTGATCGTGTGATCTTCCCTGGGCTGATAATCCAGGGCAAAGCACCACGTGATCGCCTGTTGATCCAGAGGCTGCGGTCTCCCCGCGACGGCGTGTGGTTCGCCGGTCTGCGCCTGGCTCTCGGCGCCATACACATGCTCTACCTTCCCCAGGTCGAGCAAGTCACCCAACTCGGTGGCATCCAGCACGTAGGGCGCGTGGAGCACCGTCTCTTCCCCCGTCGCGCTGTCGAGGACCGTCACCGCCCGTACCCAGTCACCGTCACTCTCCACGGCAGTCGGCCGGTGGCGCGAGAGGATCTCAACCTGGTGTCCCACGCGATAGGAGGCCAGCATCCCCTCCAGCACTGCCAGGGCCACCCTCGGCTCGTGGCATAGAGGGCTGACCGTGCCCATGCCTGGGTTGAGCAGGGCATCGGCGCGCGGCCCTGGGAGCAACGGATACCAGTGCCGGTAGTAGGCCCGGATACCCTCGCGCAGACGGCGATAGCTGGCTGTGCAGCCCGTGCTCTCAATCCAGGGCGACTCGTCCGGTGGCACGGCTTGCGCGGTGAGCTGGCCACCGATCCAGTCTGTCTCTTCGGTCACGATAACGCGCCGACCCAGGAGCAGGGCCGCTAGCGCGGCGGCTACTCCGCCGAGGCCGCCACCGACGATCAGGATGTCCGCGTGCTTCTCCCGCATCTACTCCTCGTGGTCATCGTGCGTGTGTGCATCGTTACGTGTCATATCCATGGGCGCTGTGGCCACCATATCGCCGTCCGCCATGTTGGCCATCAGCGACGCTGCATCGCTGGCCACAGCAGGGCCGCGTAGCTCGGGTGTGTTGGCTGCGCAGGCTGTCCCAAAGCGCGGCTGGCCAAACGGCAGATGCGTTGAACCGCGCGCCAGGATGTGCCGATAGTTGGCGCCCTCTGGGTCGTACTCGCCGGCGCGCGCATTCCAGCGCCCATAATCCCACAGAGTGAAGCTCCGCGCATTGGCATAGTGCCCCACGAAACTGCGGCGGAAGCGCGTCTGCGTGTGATTGCCATGCGAGCGATGCAGAATGTGCCCCTGGAAGAAGATGACATCACCCGGCTCGACTGGCACCGCCACCTCGCGCTCAGCATACTTCGCCGCCACGCGGGCGAGCGTATTGACCCGCTCATCGGTGTGACTGGGATTCTCGATCACGCTGAGATCATCCAGCGCATCGCCGTGAACCGCTGTCTCACGACCGACGGTTGGATAGATCGGCTCATTCTGGGAGCCGGGCGTGATCCATAGGCAGCCGTTCTCCTCGTCGGCACGATCAACAGCCAACCAGGCAGCGCAGAGTGTGTCGGGCATGGTGGGGATATAGTAGGAGTCCTGATGATAGCCCTGACCCTTTCCCCCGGGAGGTTTCAGAAAGAAGATTGATTGAACGGCCATCACATCGGGACCAATGAGTGCCTGCAGCACATCAAGGATACGCGGGTGCAGCAGAAAACGCTCGTGGATCTCCAGGGCGCGATGCAGCATCGCCAAGGTCAGGTAGCGGCGCTCGATCTCCTGCGGCGTGGCTCCGGGAGGGGGTGGCTCCAACCCCGGCACGGCCACCCGCCCATACAACAAGTCCTCACTATGCTCTACCAGCTCCTGGACATCGTCTGGAGGGACCAGCCCACGCACGACCAGGAAGCCCTGCTGATGCAGCGTGATGTACTCCTGTACGCTCACGCGGTAGCGCTCGTGGGGACGCGCCGGCTTGGGCGGCAACGGCGCCGCGTCACCCGCGTCCGTGTCCTCCGGCAGCACGGCATGGGCGGCAAACGCACCACTCTGATCGTTCAGCCGCGTCACTGTGGCCACCTGCTCTGTTCTGGTCATGAGACGTCTCCTCTCCTTGTGCTCTTCTCGTGATTCACTTCAAACCCGTGGTGACGATGCCCTGCACGAACGTCTTCTGCGTAAAAAAGTAGAGGACAATCAGGGGCAGCGTAAAGATCACCGACGCGGCCATCAGCGGCCCCCACGCCGCGGAGTGCAGGCCGATAAACTGCATCAGCCCCAGAGACAGCGTCCATTTGGTCTCGTCGTTGAGGTAGATGAGGGGGGCCAGAAAATCGGTCCAGGTCGAGAGCAAGGTCAGCAAGCCCACCGTTGCCAGGGCCGGCTTGGACAGCGGCAAGACGATGTTCCAGTAAAGCCGCAGCTCATGGCAGCCGTCCATGCGCGCCGCATCCGTCAACTCGAAGGGAATGGTCAAGAAGAACTGGCGGAACAGAAAGATGGAGAAGGCGTTGCCGAAGAAAGCGGGCACAATCAAAGGGGCATAGGAGTTAATCCAGCCTACTGTGCGGAAGATGATGTACAATGGGATCATCGTCGCCTGGAACGGCAGCATCATGGTCGCCAGGATCAGGATGAATACAATATCGCGTCCCGGCCAGCGCAGCCGCGAGAAGGCGTAGGCGGTCAGCGAGCAGGAGAGCAGCGTGCCCACCACGGCGCCCGCGCAGATGATGACCGTGTTGCCGAGATAGCGAAAGAAGGGAATGTAGGAGACGGCGTCGCCGTAGTTGGCCCAGCGGAACGTGTGGGGGTACCAGGTCGGCGGAAAGCGGAAGATCTCCTGATCCGTCTTGAGCGAGGTACTCACGAGCCAGGCGAAGGGGAAGAGAAAGAGCAGGCCAACGCCCGCCACACTGCCATGCGTGACCACCTGCCAGGCGCGGCGTTGGGCCGCCGCGCGTCCTGCCGCCCCTGCCCGGACTGGGCTCTCCGACGCGTCGAGTAAGGTAGCCATTAGACCAGCCCTTCAGGGCACTCGTGCCCCGCAGTGACACCAGAAGGCGGGGCAGACCCGTGAGCGGGCAGCGCGCGCACGGCGCCCCCGGCAACAGTGCTGCGGCAGAGCCCTGGCTGGTTCCTCCGGGATTCTCGCCTCATCGGGCCTGCCCCTCGTAGTGCGTCCAGTGGGACGATGTGCGCAGAATAACCAGCGTGACGGCCAGGATGATGGCCAGCAGCACCCAGGCCATCGCCGAGGCATAGCCCATGTGCAGGTACCCAAACGCCTGGTTGTACAGGTAGAGGGGATAGAACAGCAGGGAGCCGTCCGGTGCGCCGGTCGCGCCGCTGGCCGGACCGGAGCCGTCACCGCCGCCCGAGGAGGCGACACCCACGATAAAGGCATTGGTGAAGTACTGGAACGTGCCAATGACCCCGATAATCAAGTTGAACAGAGTGACCGAGGAGACCATGGGCACCGTGATATGGCGTGTCCGAGCCCAGACGCCAGCCCCGTCCAGCGCCGCCGACTCATAAAGTTCGGCCGGCACGCCCTGCAAGCCGGCCAGATAGATCACCGTGGTCGTGCCAACCTGCCACACGCCCAACAGGATGAGAGCTGGCTTGGACCAGTCTGGGTCGGCGAACCAGCCCGGGCTGTTCGCATGGAAGAGACTAAAGAGGCCGTTGATGATGCCTACCTGTGGGTTGAAGATCCACAGCCACAGGATCGTCGCCGCCACTGGAGGCATCAGCGTGGGGAGGAAGTACACGGTGCGCCAGAAGGCCATGCCCCTGATGCCCGTGTTGAGCAGCACGGCCGTGGCAAAGGCCACGACAAGGCTCAGGGGCACCCCGATCAGGGCCATGTAGAAGGTATTGCCCAAAGCCAGACGGAAATCGCTGTCTTGTGTGAAGAGGTAGCTGTAGTTGGCCAGCCCAATCCACCGTGGGGCGTCCATCAGGTTATAATGGCAAAAGCTGTAGTATAACGAGGCCAGGGCCGGGTACAGCGTAAAACACAGGAACCCAATAATCCACGGTGAGGCAAAGAGCGCCGCTTTGAACAGAGCACGGCGCGTCTGCGCAGCCTCACGGCGGTGGACAAGTACTGTTGTCCCCATCTCCCTCTCCTTGCAGCGCGATGCGCCGCCGGTGTCGGGCCGTCCCCCTCATTCTTGCCAAGGATCCTTGGCAGGGTAGGGTGGCTCTCCCGTCCCCTA
>JAABUJ010005420.1_pt1 | contig 12781 bp, 9 predicted proteins | sample 5559131 | NCBI WGS metagenome assembly JAABUJ01 (sample SAMN10711875, study PRJNA513366) | rock metagenome | isolation source: Antarctica rocks | place: Antarctica: Victoria Land, Mt New Zealand nord | collected 2016-01-07
AGCAGGGGTGCCGGGCGTCGTCAAGCCCCAGCCGGAGCGTGCCTGCTCCCACCGCACACCTCCCGCCCCTTATAGCCTCAAAGGAGAACGACATTTTTATCTACCCTTGACATAGAAGGTCTTTCTCCTTGGCCTCGTGATAGCAGACGGGACACCACGCACGGTGTGTCCGGCATAGATTGTCGTCCGACACGACGTTCGCCCATCTGAAGAGCGTTAATGGCTCCAGGTCCTGCCGGAGCGTCAACTCTTCGACGATGCGCCGCACATCGCGGGTGCAGACCCCCATCATGTTGATCAGGTGCCCGACCCCTAGTAAAGAATGTCCATTCCCTTTATCCTTGTGTATGGTCATGCGCGGCACAATTTCCCGCGCGATCAGGGTTCCCGGCGATAGACAATGCTCGAATGCGAGACGGGCGATGTATCCCGTCAGGCTCTCCACGAATGGCGTGCCGACGCCAATCGGCGGCAGGTGGTAGAGGTAGCTGCGCGGCGGCCAGATAGGGGGCGTGCCCGCATCCCGTGACTGCGTAAGCCGGATATTCGTCCGCGCCGCGCCAGCCGTCACGCCGTCTTTCGTCTGGCGGCTAATCCGCCGCTTCCCACGGGTGTTTTTACTCGATCGCACTCCTCCTTCCCTCATTCATCGCCTTGTTGTCGTCCCTGTCGGGACGGATAACGCCGGCGAGGCTATCTATCGCGGGGGCCACCCCGAGGCATGATAGGGCGGCACGCCACGCCTCGTGGACCCCCGGACTACGGAAATCTACGCGTGGCTGCGTCGCGGCCATCACCCGCTCCTCGCTCGGGTACAGCCCGTGCGCATGCACGGCGATCGTCGCCTGCCGGATCGCGTCGCATCGTTCGTCCCTCCGCCGCTCCCCTTGCTGCCGGCGATGGGCAAGGTAGCGCCCCGATATGGCGCGGCACAGGTCGGGGAAACGCGGCTGGAGGTCCGTGTGGTAGTAGCCCAGACGCCGCGCGACGAGCGCCATCGCCGGGGGTGGGTCTTCCTCGGCGGCGAGTACGCCCTCCAGGGCCGCGCGGACGCCCTCTGTCTCGAATCGCCGGTTGTGTCCCGGACGCTGCGGGCGTGGCGTGCGGGATACGATACCCTCCGGCCGCGCCTTGCCCGTGAGCAGCGCGAGCGGGGTCGTCCCCACGGCCGTGCACAGGCGCAGGAGCGCGCCGAGCGACGGCTGGCGCGTGCCGGCGCGCCAGTAGCGGACGGTTTGGTACGACACACCCAGCGCCTGGGTCAGTGCAACGCTGGAGCCATACCCGAGGGTATGCGCGACGCCGGCGATGGCCCGCGCCATGTCCTCCCGCGTGGGCGGGTGATCCAAGTCCGGTGCCGCCAGCAACTCCCCGACACAGCGCGCCGCCCACACCTGGTCGTCCAGGTCGCCTCGTGCGCCCCGCGCCATCCCATCGACGAGATCAATCGCTAGCGAACCGCCGCAGTGCGCGCAGTGGCCGGGGTGTGCATAGAACCCCAAGACGGGTATGGTGCGCCGGCACGCGGGGTGTGGACACCGCTCACGCAGGGGCGTCCGGTGGCGCGGGCAGACCGCGACGGCGTTGAGGCTCCACAGGAGCGGGTCGTAGGGCTGTAGACCCCGATCCAGCCGTTCGCGGTAGCAGGATGGGCACCACGCCCGCGTCGGGCGCAGCAGGTCCCGCGCCGGGATGGCGCCGGCCCACGGGCGGAGCGTTGTCGCGATAAGGTCGCGGCGACCCGTGAGATCCTGGAGCTTGCGCACGGTCGCCTCCGCTTGCGCGCCGGTCCCATTGAGCGTGTACGCCTCCTTCCACATGAGCCCACTCGACGGGCGCCGCGCGTGGGACCCATCCTTCAGGAGGGGCGCGAGTTCGTGGCGCACCAGGCTGTCCACGGCGAGGCAGTGCTCCGTGGCCAGCCGGCCAATATAGGTCGTGACGCGCTCGACCTCGGGCGTGCGCAGGCCGATGGGGGCGAGGGCGTAGAGCCGGCTGCGCGGCGGGGGCGACGCGTCGCCTCCGTCTGGGGACGCTGGCTCAGTCATGGTCCGCCTCATCATCGTACGCATCCCCGCCCGGGTCGCGCGCCGGCAAGCGGTCGCCGGGTTTAGGCCGTCGGGTCCGGCGCGCCTTCGCGTCCTGCTGTCGCCGCTTTTCGTCGGCCGGGGTCGGCGGGCGGGGCGTACGCTCCAACAGGTCGGCCACTCTGTCCCAGGTTTTGTCGCTCTCGCTCTCGAGGAGTTTGCCCTCGCCATACACGATGTCCGCGGCGATTTCCGCCATCTCGTCGGCCGGCAGGACGGTGCGCTCGAGCACCTCCGGCGTCAGCGTTTGCGCGCCGTCCTCCAGCGCCTCGAAGAGCGCCCGCGACAGCCAGTCTTTCAGGACCCCCACGCATCCGGCGCTGCGGTCGTAGTAGTAGCGCCACGTGCCCACCAATTTGGGCTCCTGCGCGAGGGGCAGGTGCTTCTGGAAGCTGCGCAAGACTCTCTTGAACTCCCTGACGTCCGCCGGGATGTCCAGGCGGTAGCGGGGTAGGTGGATTTGGACGAGACGGCGCCCCAACTGCCCGTTGAGCGTCCAGAAAGGGAGCAGATCGTATGTCCCCATGAGGACGTACGACGCGTTCGTCATGTCGGCGAGCGACTTGAGGGTCTCCATCTGGTTCTTGAATCTCTCCTTGGGGACCTTGCCAATGCCATGCGCCTCATCCCAGAAGAACGCGTCGAGTTTACGATTGCGCACGCCGGATTCCAGCGACAGGCGCAGCGCCCGTCCCGTGGCCCCCTGCCCGCGCGAGAGGGCTTTAGGGCCGGGATGTATCGTGTTAGGGTCGATCTTGTGCGGGATGAGCGGCTCATCGAGGGCGAGATTGGCGCGCTCGTACAGGTCGAGCCAGCTGAAGCGCTCCGTGTCGGGGCCTTTCACATCCATGGTGGCGTACGGCTTATAGCCGCGATCCGCATCCATCCGCTCCATCGCCTCTTCCAGGAGGCGGCGCTGCACCACATACTTCAGTTGGGTCTTGCCGCTACCCGTCGGCCCGTACAGCAGGATGACCATGCCCACGGCTTCGTTCGGGCGCGCGTCGCGGGTCTTCTTGAAGCGATCCAGTGCGCGCATGAGTTCCTTGTCGGCATTTTTCTGCAGGCGATGCGCGACCACGTACCGCACGAAGTATTTAAAACGCTCATCGTTGTCGCACGCGAGCAACTCACGCGGGAACCCTTTATAGCCCGTCGTCGCCATATTTTTCTCCTCCATCATGCATATTCCTCGAGCACATCGTCATCGTCATCATCGTCGTCAGCGTCGTCCCCACCCTCGTCGTCGCCCGCCAGGTCACCCCGCACGGCGGCGCGACGATCGGTGGGCGACGGGGACGCGGGTTGCCCGTCGAATGGGGCGGCGTCACCGGCCGGGTCATCCGCCACCAGGAGCGGACCCGCCACGCTATCCTCGCCCGCGACGCCGCCCATGATGGTGGCGACGACCCCGCTGTTCTCGGCCGCGCGCAGGCGCGCCAACTCTGTTTCCGTGGTCTTCATCTCGACCAGATACGCGGCAAGGCGCTCGGCCGTCACCTGGTATGTGCCCCGACCGTTCACGATCTCGTGACGCCGGCGCAACTCTTCGGATGCCATCTCGATCTCGTGGATGGGACGTCCCCGGAAGGCGGCGTAGTGGTAGCGGGCCGCGCACTCCCGCCATCTCCCGCGGACATAGGCGTAGATATGCCCCGCGTCGAAGGGGTCGCGGCGCACCTTGACGCTCGTGCCGGCCACGCCGGGATCGCGGAACGTCTCGTCGATCGTCCAATAGTAGATGTGGCCGACCTTGACGCCGCTGGCCCCCTGGACCTTGGCCGTCCCCTTCGGTGTGCTCGGCAGCGTCGCCATGATGAAGTCCTTGTCGTATGGGATCGCCAGGTGTTCGCGCTCCCCTCCGGTCCGCATGCCCTCCTCGTAGGCCGCGCGCGGGCTCTGCAGGATGCCCCTATGTTCCGCCCCGTCGTAGACCTCGTACGCCCAGCCACAGAGGTGGTGGTAGAGCGCGCCCAACGTCCAGCAGCCTCGCCGCTTGGGGTCGACGCCTTTGGTCACCTGGCGCACATAGCGCCGCACCTCGGTATTGCCCTCCATATGCTGGAAGAGTTGTGTCACGGTCGTCCCGAAGACCCTCTCGCAGACCGACCCGTGCCGCGGGTTGGCCGTGGGGCGGGTGCGTTTGTGCTTCTCGTAGCGCGCGATCAGGCGCTCGAACGTCACGCTCCTGAACTCGGGCGCGCCGTCGACCACGATCGTCTCGGGGAGGCGCCCGTGCCTCCGCACGCACTCGCGCAGGACCATCATGCACGACACGTAGCTCGGCGGGTGGAAGGCGATATAGATCGCCAGGATACGCCGCGAGTACGCGTCGATGAGGAAGGTGATCCAGCAGGTGCCCAGGTTCTTGCCCGTCTTCGGACAGAAGAGCTCGACACCGCTCGGCGAGTGGTCGATGTGGCCGGTCTCCCATGGACGGTCCCCATGCCGCGGCGTGGTCAGCGCGAGTTCCAGATACTGGGGCTCGTGCTTATAGGCGACGCGCGACCCGAAACGCCCTTTCGTCCGGGTGTGCGTCGGGCGCGCCCGGATGCGCTTGCAGAAGGTCTCGTAGCTTATCGGCTGGAGACCTTTGGCCGCGCAGGCGGTACAGAGCGCCCCCCACAGAGCGAGTCGTGACCCGCCATCGGGCTTCTCGAACCGGAGGGTGTGCTCCTCCGCCAGCTTGTCGAGTTCCTCCCCCCGTTCGGCCTCGGCTTTGCCGACAGCAGCGCCGAATCCGTCGGCCAGCGTCGCGACGAGGGCCGGGTGCTTGACGCTGCGGTTCCCACTCCTGCGCAGCCCGGACAGCAGCCCGACGAACGCATAACGCCGCCCGTACTTGTCTAAAGCGTTGTCCCAACGCCCCGCCCACCGATAGAAGGTGCTTTCGGGCGTCTGGTCCGCGTCCTCGTCCGTCCCCTCGCGACGGGCGAGGACCATACGGCTCTTCGCCAGCGCCTCATCGATCTCCTTATCGGTTGCCCGCGCCACGAGGTCCTGGGCCTCCTGCTCGGCCTCGGTCTGTCGCTGTGCGGAGATACCCGTAATGATCCCCTGGCGTACGAGCGACTCGACATCGGATCGATCGACCAAGAGCACCTCGCCCCGGCCCTCATCCCCGACCCGCACCAAGCCGATCTTCCCCGTCGCCCGGCCGGTGCTAGCAATCCTCCAGGGCGTACCGTCCCAGTCGATCATCTCCCCCACGCGCATGCGCACGCAGGATAGGCCGTCCCCCGGCAGGATAGGCTGCCCCTGGACGAACGCGTGCGCCCGGGCCATCGCCGCGCTGCGGAACACCCACACCCGCCGCGGCTCCGCGAGCGGCTCTTGTCGCAGGTCGACGTGGAGGCGCCTGGCCGCCAGTAGCGTGTAGATGTCGTCAGCCGTCGCTGTGTGGATGCGATCCAGCAACTCTGAGAGCGGAGCGGCGCCGCCCGTGCCCATCACGTCGTCGATCTCGGCGACCGCCGCATCGGCCACCGTCAGGTCCCGCTTGCGCAGGTAGCTTTCCATGAAGATGAGATTGCGCTGGTAGATCCAGTCGATATCGGTCGAGGAGATGACGTGGAAGCGCAGCCCGAGTGTCGCGGCGTGATCGTCGCCGGGCAGGCAGCGCCAGCGGCCGTCGGGGTCCCGGCGATAATGGTTCGGGTTGTGGGCCGAGAGTTCCTCAAGTTTCTCCTCAGGCTTGCACTCGAACCAACCGGCCCAGTTGCGCCCGATAGCGAACAAATCGACGGTGGTTTCGATGGGGGCCATCTTGCGCCCCTTCGGTGAGAGATATGACAGCCAGACCTTGGGTGGCTGGTCGTAGTATTCGATGATGTCGTCGTCGTTGTCCTTCTCGCGCGCGACGGCCAACTCGATCGTCCGGCTCTCGGTACCGACCGACCAGCCCATCTTGTCGCTGTAGTAGCGCGTCGCCGCGCTGGCGTGCGTCGACGCGACGCGCCGGGCCGGCGCCGACGCGCGAATGTCCGCGATGACGGCAATGGCCTCGCTGGACAGGTTCAGCCGGTCGCACCATGCGTCGAACTCATCCTGACTCATCATGGCGCGCCTCCGCCTGTGCGGCGCTGGACAGGACAGGGGATGGCGGTTTGCGCGGGGCGCGCGCGGACGTCCGTGTAGGCGCCGGCGTCGATCGGCGGCGCGTCTGAGCGCGCCGCCCGACGGCTGCCGGAATCGGCCCACACATAGCCAGGGCGAGAGATGCCTCGATAAAAAGTACTCATTGCGTGCACCATACACGCCGGAGTCCGCGCAACTGTTCAGGGCGCGGCCGGCAACGTTAGTGGGTGGTCGTGGAGACAGCGACGCCGTAGCCGGCGGCTACTGCCCCAATAGATAACCCCGCCACCACGCCACACTCCCGCGCCTTCCGCGGCGCCGCATCCGTCTGTCGTTCACCCGATGAGATGGATGACGGGATGCGGCACGTAGGGCGATGCCTGGATTGGTGCTGGCGTGGCCCGCACGAGAGCGGCCGGTGATGCCCAGGGGCAACACTGGTGGAGCACGACGGGGGTCAGAGCGGCGGAGATGGGTCGCGCATGGCACGATCACCACGCTCACTCACAGGTCGGGAGCGATGCGGCGAGGCCGGCTGCGCCGGCGTGCGAGCCCTCGTGTACCCGCACTATGTCGCCGTGGAGGAGTCTCCGAGGATGAAGACGATGGTATCCCCCAGCACTCAGACTGTACCACCGAATGACATTCCTGTCTCGTGTTATCCACGCGTTATCCAGAATCCACGGTCGCGAACGGATCGTACGATGGTGAGGCTGCATGCACCATCGACGCGGTGAGGCGGGTGGGGCCGCCCCACGCATCCGGGCAGTCCACCCGGTAGGGGCACCCCGCGCATGCGTCCGCCGAGGGCGAGGCGACGGCGACGCCCGTGGCGAGCCCGGCTAGCCAGGCGTCGATATCCGCGAGTAAGCCCTCGGCGCGGGGCCAGGGCAACGTGACGTCCGTTTCGCGATAGGTTTGGAGCGCGCAGACGATCACGCGGTGTGGCCGCGCGCAGTACGGCGCGGGCAGGCCCGGTCCGCCCATCACCAGGTGATCGATGGCGGCCATAGCCTCGACGGCGTGGCGATCCAGGAGGGGGTGGCGGGCGCCCGAGAGTTCGAGCGCCTCGATCGCGCCGTCCTCCGCCTCGACCAACAGGTCGGGGCGCGCCTGCCAGGTGCGGTCCAGGTACGGCGTGCGCAGCGTCTGTTCGACCGCCACCAGGCGCCGGCCGGCGCCTCCCCGCCCCGCGGGTTCCGCGCGCGGCGCCAGACCGAACGGGTCGTCCGCCACATACCCCTCGAGCCACGCCAGCCCTTCGGGGTCGGGCTCGTCGGAACCACCCGCCTGCATCCACGCGTTTGCCCACAGGTCCGGAAGTACCGCGGGGTCGACCGTGCTCCTGCGCAGCCACAGACGGTGGATGGCGGCGACCGCGGTGTGGCGCGCGCGGTAGCCGATCAGCGCCCCCACTGTGGGGGGGCGTGGGGCCGTCCATCGGTCCCCCTTGATTAGGCTGCGATAGGCCCGCACGTCGCAGCTCCGCGCCGCCGCGAGGGCCGTCTTCGTAATAGTCGGAGGCATCAGTTTCCCCTTCCATGTGTCCCAGTTGCTCCATGCACCGCATCGGTGTATGGTTACTACAATACAAGAATAGATTTATGTTGTCAATACCGTATAAGTGTTGTTATAATCGTACATGAGGATGGAGGGGGAGACGATGCCCGACGTGGAGGGGTTCCAGGCGTATCTGCGGGAGCGGTTGAGCGAGACGGGTGTATCGATGCGCGGCTTGTCGCTGGCGATGGGGCGCGATCCGGCCTATGTCGCACAGCTGCTCGATCAGCGCCCGCGACGTCTGCGCGCGTTGCCGACGCCCGACGAACTCCGCCGCGCGGCGCCGCTCCTACGCGTCTCGCTCGTCGACCTGCTCGATGCCGCCTACGGCATCACCCGCGCCGAACTGGAAAAGGAATTGGGCACGATGGCGGCCCACACGGGGGCGTGCGCCGGTGAGTTGGCCGGGCTCACTCCGCGCCAGATGGAGGAAGTCATGTCTTTCATCGCCTATGTCCGGGCGAAGAGCGCGCCGACGACGCCCGACCGGGGCGGGGAAGCGGGCGACTAGGCATGGACAGACACTTGCGGCCGCCGCTCTTCGACCCCGAGGAGGCCGCCACGCAAGCGGGGGTGGACGTGAGCTACTGGGCGCATCTGCCCTATCTAGGCCTGTACACACGGCACGAGGGGCGTGGCTTCGTTGCCCTACGCGCCGACCTGGAGCACTCGTCGAGTGAGCGACTGCGGCGGGTCGTCCTGGCGCACGAGTTAGCCCACCACGCCCTGCATGTGGGCGTCTACACCAATCCGTTCCACTGCCGGCGCGACGAACTGGCGACCTCGCATGTCGAGGCGCAGGCAGAGCGCTGGGTGGCCGAGAGGTTATGCCCTCTCGCGCTCATCCGCGATGCCATAGCTCTATGGGGTCACATCGGCGGGGAAGAGATAGCGGACTTGGCCGATCTCGCGCGCGTCCCCGACGCCTTCGTCACGTGGTGGCTCGCCGATCTGAGGCAGAGGGGCATGCTGCTGGCGCCGCGCCTGTGCTAGGGCCCTAGCAGTAGGCTGCCAGTCAATACCATGGTCGCGGTAACGACCCCGATTGCTTGAGGAGACCGAGGGCTTTTGTCACTTCAGTGACGCAAAACTCGGCATCGCCGTGCCCTACCCCGAACCTATCCACGGGTTCGGAATAGTAATCCGCGGCGACGCGATACGTCTTCAGCAGATTGAGCAACGCGCCTATCTCCTGGCGCTCGGGGACGGAACTGTGCAAGAATGCCTGGATGACGCCCACATGGGAGCCTTCCGACTCGTCCACATACACGCCGTACCCTTTGAGTTGTTCGTGCGCTGTACGGAATGCCGCGTAGTACGCGCGACTGATGGCTGCGCGATAACATGCGACAACCGGCGCGTTCAAGTAGGGATCATCTATCAAGGCAATGGCCAGTTCGTTGTACTCCGCCCACACGAACAGATTGGTCATAGAGGCCTCAACATGACCGTGAGCGTCTCGCGCAGCCGCTCGTCGGTGTCCAGGACAGGGTCTCGCTGCATGCGAAGCCAGCGGTTGACGGCCTCACCCGCGGGGATATCCGTCCTCACAGACAGGATCATCTGCTCGATCCCTCCCTGCGGATCACGCCAGACATCGAGGCCGCGCAAGGATCGGGGGAAGAACCGTTCTACCACGCCGGGCGCCTGCACAAGAACGTCCGTGAGGAATGGGTGCTGTTCGATGAAGGCGGCGACCCGCTGCCGCGTCGCCGCCTCCCCATCCCGTCCTATGAAGTCATAGAGACCGGCAAGCGCATCCGCATCGATGGGAAACAAGGCCGGCTCTCTCTCCTCGATCTTTCTCACCGATCGTGATGGATCTGGGGCCGCGTCATCCTCTGCCAGCGGAACTAGAGGAGGGACGGCCCCTATGGGAGGGACAGCCCGGTCGGCCAAAACTTCCATGACCGTCACACTCCATTGTTGCGCGGGGGGAAGGTCCTTGGGATAGTAGCGGTCGAACGGCACGGGCCCTGGCCGCCTGGCATCATCGAAGAAGTCGAGCAGCTCCCGCTCCAGATGTGGGGGAAGGTCGTAGGCGCGCAGCACCGCGGCGTCGATGCGTTCCAACGCCGTTTTGCAATGCACCGCGTATACGCCGGCAGCGGCCTCACCCCCCGACGCGGCCCAGCGACCGAGAACATCCTGATAGATCCGCACGAGCCGTGCGATGGTCCGGACCATGTGGTACGTCAGGCGCGGCACGGGAATGGCCTGGATCCACCCCACCTGGTTGTCTTGCGCGGTGCTCCACACCTTGAGAAAAGCGTTCGCGACCGGGCCGTTGAGAATGGCGGCCAGGACGTCGACGGGGATGAGGCCTGGCATGTCTTCCTTGGGCCATACTCCAATGAACCGTTGGTACGCGACGAGACGCCCACGATCAGGGACCGCTGTCAGAACCCAGGCCTTCCGCGTGCGGCGCGCGGCGTTGACGAGCACTTTCGGCTTGTCCCAGGGAAGGGCGTACGCGTTGGTTCGCATAACATCTTTGTCCATATTGAGGTAGACATGGTCGCGTGTCAGGAAAGGCTCGAACCCGTCGGTGACCTGAGCGAGACCGGGCGCGAATCCGGGCTGCGGCTGCGCGGACATATAGTGATCTCTGAATGTCTTCAAATTGCCGTTGTATTCGATCCCACGATGAACATCCGCGACATCACCCATGGTTGGGAGCCGCGAGAGCGCGTCCCACACACGGTCCAGGTCGGGTATCCAGAGCGACCTCGCCGCGACAAGGGCTGAACGGGAGAGCGTCGCTTCTCTCGCATCCAAGACGCGTCCGGTGCGCTGGAACGTCCCGTAGTCGTCTGACCTGACCGTGCCGCACCACACATGGACTCTCTCCTTCTCCTTCGCCTGTTCCTTGCCAGACGCCATTAACAGAATCGGTTTGCTCTCCGAATGCTGAAACACCGTATCCGGGAGCGCGAGCAGGCGAATCGTGCCGTAGGTCTCGATGAGCATCTGGCGCGCCCTTTTATAGGCGCGCCCATTAATGAACGTGGTGGGGAGCACGAAGCCGAGCATATCCGGGGCGTGTTCGAGCGTCCTGATAAGCGCATCGGCCGCCTTGTTGCTAGATCGCAAGCCCCGATAGGTCTCATTCTCCAATCGCAGGCGCTTGTATCGCTTAGACTCGTCGCGCGTGAAGTTTTCGAAGGGCGGATTGCAAAGCACAATGCGCGCACGGCGCAATTGCTCGTCGACGGACGGGCTTGAGAAGACATCGCCTTCGTCGAGGCGCCAGCTATTGCGCTGCGGGTAATCCGCCTCATTCAAGCCCCACTGCGCGACCTCAAGAGCGAAGGGGTCGATGTCAGCGCCTGCGAGCATGGCAACGAGATAGGTATGCCGAGCGGCGCCGTCCATCGAGAGCGGCGCCATCTCCTTCAAACTCGTCATAGCGGCGGTCAAGAGGGCACCATGACCCACAAACGGTTCGTACACGCGCCGCTCATCGAGCGGCAGGCGGTCGAGGTGTAGGTGACGGACGAGGTACTCGGCCACCTCCGGCGGCGTGCTGTGGATGCCTAAGGCTTTACGCTGCTCCGCATCGACAAACGTGTTCTCGTAAATATGCGCCAGCGTTTCCAGCGAGATGTTTTGGAGGTGGAAAGACGACCGAATCTTGTTCCACACGACGCCCTGGGTCCGCGGCTCATCGATCGCTGGGGGCACGTCACGGCCCCGAAAATAGTACCGTTCCACCGCCGCCAGGACAGCGCCCGCATCCTCCTGCTGCCACTCCCCCGGTTGTTGGTCGCCTGGGTGTCCCCGATCGGCCAGGAGCTTCGCCGCTAGCAGACGGAAGACGAGGCGGAACAATTGGCGATAGTCGGGCGTCTCGCCGGTGAATTCCCGATAGGCGGCCCGGCTTGCCGCGATGGTTTCCCCCAGCAGACGATCCAGTTTCTCTCGCGTGAGGGTGTTAATCGTCGGGATGAGTCCGGTGTCGTAGAAGTCGAGCTGTCGCGGTGTCGCGTCGACCCGGATAGCGCGAGCCCGCAACATGGCAGTCGGATTCCATATATCCGCGCGCTCTTGAATCGCATCCTCTATGCGGTCGGGCGCAATCGTCTCTAGCCGCTTGAACGCCCCCGTGGCCGTCGCCCCCCACCGGACCACCCCGTTCGGCCCGGCATCCCATAGCTGCGATGCTCCGAGCGAGCGGTAGCGCGCGCGATCGGCGACGGTGCTGGGAGGGACGACGCCAAAGCATGCATTGCGGGCGCTCGGAGGGTCTTGACCGAACAGGGCCAGAGGAATCGTGTAGACGACGTCGTCGGCCGTGACGACGTCGGCGAATGAATAGTCGCGTCGAAGGAGCGGCCCCTGGTAACCGATCAACTGGAACCCGCGCTCAATGCGCGTGACGATCTCTTGCGGCGCCTCTTGCCCCATCACGCGGCCCGCCTGACGCTGGCGCTCCCACCCCTGCCCGCCCTCGGCGGCATCGATGGCTGTAGCGGGGCGGTAGCCGGCAGGCGCCACGCGACATGATCGTCGGCCATTCCGGCCAAGGTTCGGCGGCGGTCGCCGGGATCGGGCACATCGGCCGCTCCGCGCGACATCGTCCATGCGTGTCCTGATCGTGCTATGTCACACCTCCTGCTGTACAACACTACCCGATACCCGGTCCCGGCGTCAAACCTGCATACTTGGCGGCCGACCATACCTCCAAGGCACATGCACGGGGCGCAAAGCGCTGTAGACATCCACCGTGATGGCAGGCCATGGCACGGTCGTCTTGTCTAGGTCGCATCGCGGTAGACGCCACCACCGCATGCACGGTACGGATGCCAGCGCCCCTGCCATCACATCACTCCCCCGCCGCACATCAGGCGCTTACGACCGTACCAGCAATCACCATTCTCATGAAATAGCTATATAGCTACATTGCCCACTAACTATATAATAATATATTAATCTCTAGTTTTCGCTAACAAGGGGGCAATCGGGAGGGCTTTGGTAGGATAGGGGTGCTGACACCATATCGTCCGGAAGGAGCCTCCCGATGCCACCCGCAGTCTATCGCATGATGACCCTCCTGT
>JAABUJ010005421.1_pt1 | contig 12781 bp, 13 predicted proteins | sample 5559131 | NCBI WGS metagenome assembly JAABUJ01 (sample SAMN10711875, study PRJNA513366) | rock metagenome | isolation source: Antarctica rocks | place: Antarctica: Victoria Land, Mt New Zealand nord | collected 2016-01-07
ACCGGCGCCCCTGCCGACCACCTCAACTGGCCCTCCCCGACGGCTCGACCCCGCTACACCCCCAAACAAGTACAACCCACTCACATCAACGCCGCCTGATGCACGATCCGGGCTAGGAAGGCGTTCTGGGCCTGGTCGGTGAGGTCGCCGGTCCCCTGCGCGTCGTTTGAGTCGAGCACGACGAAGTGATAGCCGTTGTGGTCGAAGCTGTAGTAGATGCGACCGGGTGGGCGGGCGGGGAAGAACACCGCTCGCAGGCAGTCGTGGTCGTGCCCGCAGCGCGCGTCGCCGGGATGCTGGCCGGGACGGTCGTGGTTGCCCCGGGTGATATCGACGCTGGCGCCGGCTTGCGTGAGGATGGCTTTAGCCTGCTGGGCCTGGTCGTAGCTGGCGTCGCTGGTGATGTCTGCGCTCACCACCAGCAGGCCGATGCCGCGCGCCTTGATCTCCTGGACGGCTGCTTGGGCCATCTGTGCGGCGTAGTCGCCGTCTGAGAAGCACGGTGGCAGCGACTGGTTGGCCAGCGGGGCGGTGAACGCGGTGCCCGAGCACTGCTCGCCGATGTGGATGTCTGACAGCAGAGCGAAGTCGAACAGGTGCCGGCCCGGGGGCGGGGTCAGCGTCGTGAACGTCCCCGGGTTGGTCGGCGAGGGGGCGATGTCCGTCCCGGCGCTGCGTAGCGTGTAGAAGTAGCGCGTGCCGGGCGCGAGGCCGTTCACTTCGGCGTAGTGAAAGCTGGTCGCCTGCTCCTGGCGCTGGCAGCTCTGCCGGTCGGGAGCTGTGCCGACGCAGACGGTCGTGTCGGCCGTCTTCTGCGTCGGCCATGTCGCGTCGAAGGAGTGATCGGTGACGGTGACCAGCTCCGCGCCCGGCAGCGGCGAGCCGGTGAGAGGCGCGAGGCGCGGCGAGGTCGCGCGCAGCGCGGCGCCTGGCGTGAGGCCGACGGCGCCAGCGATGCCGGCCAAGAGGGCGCAGGCTCCGATCGCGGCGGCGCTGCTCGTTAGTGCGAAGGCGCGGCGCATCAGCCGGTGAACCGGGGCGCGGGCCGGCGTCCGGAGCGTCCTCGGCGGCGTGGCCGGGCACGGCCGGCGTGGCGGTGGCGTGCCGAGCGGCGCTTGGTCCAGGCGAGCGTGACGTGCTGGTCGCCGCCGGCTACGGAGAATCGCACCGCGCTGCCGCCGGTGCGGGGCAGCCGCGTGACGCGAACGGCTCGACCCCCGACACGGGCGGAGGCGAGTGGCCCGGGGAGCTCGAGCACGAGCTCGCCGCCGGCGGGAGAGGTGACGTCGAGCTGGAGCGTGTGGGCTGCGGCGGTGAAGTCGAGCAGCTGCACGGTCGCCTGCACGATCCGCAGGCGGCGGGCGAGCGTGTAGTCGATGGGCATGAGCAAGCCGGTGGTGGGCGGCAGGCGCAACTTGCCTACCTGCGGCAGTCGCACGTTGCGGTGGTTGACCCGCGTGCGGATGACGACGTCGATCTGCTCGGGGTAGCGGTTGACGGCGCTGAGGGTGCTCGCCTCGTCGGTGCGGCTGTCGAGCACGCGCACCTGGGCACGCAGGTCAGAGACGCCCGCGTGCGCGGGGCGGCCGTTCAGGCGCTGGGTGAGCGCGAAGTGGGCGGGGAGCAGCGGCCGGAACGGCGGCGTCGAGGTGGTGGCGGGTCCGTCGGCGGTGTTGAGCTCGGCGACGGGCACGACGTTGTGGCCGTCCCAGTATGCGGTGGCGCCGCCGGCGATGAACTCACCGCCGCGGCGCTCGTTGGAGTACTGGTAGACGATTGTGTACTGCGGGGCCCGGCGCCCGGCGGCGAGCCGGGGGCGACGGCGGCGGCGACCTGCGGGCCAAGTCGCCTGGCCGTGGCCGCGCGGGCGGCTGAGGAGGCGCTGCCTGCCGGGGTCTGCTGGACCTCGAGCACCAGTCCGGCGGCGCCCGCCAGGGAGTCGGCGGCCGGCCACGCACCGATGAGCAGCGCCTCGCCGCGGCCGGCGCGCCGGCGGTATCCGCACGGCTCCGTCCCGCGGGTGGCGATCGCGGTCGCCGCGTGCGAGAGAGTGAAGGTCTGCACGCCGCGCCAGACCGGCACGCGCACGCCGAGCGTGTCGATCTGCTGCCCATCCTGGGGATAGAAACTCGCGCGCGCCTCGGGGAAGAGCGCGTCGGCCAGCGTCGAGCAGGGGTCGAGGTGCTCGTCGAGGGTGGGCGGCGCGGGCCAACAGACCAGCCGCCCGCCGGAGCGCACGTAGCGCACGAGGTTCGCCTGGGCGGCGCGGGGCAGGACGTCGGAGGCGGCGAGCCAGATCGTGGGGTAGGCGCGGTAGTCGCGGGCCTGCGCGACGTCGGTGTCGAGCAGGTCGAAGGCCAGCCCGGAGCGGATGAGCATGGTGGCCAGCGCGGGGACGTCGCGCTCGCCGACGCCGCGCACGTCGCGCTCGAAGCCGTAGCGCTCGGAGTGATACGGCGCGTAGCGCAAATCCGGGCACCACACGATCGCGGTGTCCGCGCGCCGCCGCGTCTGGGCCAGCCGCGGCCCGGCGGTGTGGATCGTCTTCCCGATGCGCGTGAGATCCTCGACGGCGTCGTCGGGGATCCCATCCGTGTAGGAGAAGCCCAGCGCGCCGGCCATCCCCTCGCCGAAGAGCAGGTAGCGCAAGAAGGGATCGCCGGCGCTGAGCTCGGCAGCGACGACGTCGCGGCGGTTGCGCTGCGCGGCCCGCACGGCCGCGGCGCACAGCTCGTTGAGCGGCAGCGACCACGGCCCGGTGTCGCCGTTGTAGAACTCGGGGTTGAGCACGTCCACCGCGCCGGCGATCTGCGCCAGCCCGGCCGGCGGGGAGAGCTGGAGCTCCTCCTCGTGGCTGATCGGCACGTCCACGCCGCCGGAGCGCAGGTCGGCGGCCAGCGTGCCGAGGAACCCGCCGAGCTGGGCGGCCTTGAAGCGCTGCCACGCGAACGCCGGCTTGAGCGCGGCAACGGGTCCGCCGGACGGGGGGTAGTCGCGTGGTGGGTCTTGTCCGGTCGCCGCGCGGTAGCGCGCGAGCATCGCCGGGTGGTAGTCGACCTCGAACGGTCCGAAGCGGTAGTAGAAGCAGATCTCGTCATCGACCTGCACCGAGACCACCGGGCCGCCGTTGGTCGCCAGCCACGGCTTGGCGAACGCCGCGAAGGTCCGCATCCAGCGCGCGACCTGGTCGAGGTAGAACGGCGAGGCGTAGCTGGGCCCGACGAAATAGAACTCCGGGCCGCCGCCCACGACGTTGGCGATCGGCGGGCTGAACGGGGCGCCCGGCTGCAGCGGCGAGCCGGTGGGCCCCTGCTGGTACATGTCCGGAAACCCGGCCTGCAGCAGCCAGTCGGGCAGGCCGCCGTTGCGCCACTCGTCCGAGATGAACGGCCCGGGGCGCAGGATCACCTTGAAGCCGTGGCGCACGCAGGCCCGCAGGAACCCCTGCAGGTCGGTGCTCGCGACCACACGCGCGAGCGCGCCGCCGTGCTTGACCTCGTTGTCGGGAGTCTCGACGTCGTACTCGTCGGCGTGGTCGCCCGCGATGAGTGGATGCGTCGCGCCTGAGAAGTCGATGACGCCCTGCTGGTTCTCGTGCACGTTCCAGGGCACGTAGGTCTGGATCGTCGTGTAGCCGGCCTGCGCGCACAGCGCCAGCCGGGCCTCCAGATGCGCCGGATCCGAGCGGTAATACTCAAGCTCGCCCCCGAACGTCCACGGCGCCCCGTGTGCCGGACCGGTCGCATACGCCGGGGCGACGGACTCCAGCGCGCGCCCAGGAGCGACCAGCGCCGCCGCGGTCAGGGCGCCCGTCTGGGCGACAAAGCGCCGCCGCGTGATCCCGCCCTCACCCATAGCTACCCCCCGCGATCGCGTCGCCCACCGTCCTCGGCCTCGTCGCTCCAGCACGCTCGAGCGACCCCTACTCTATGCTCTTTGACACCAAATGTCTACTTGTCACGGCCGTGACCGACGATGAACGAGCTCGACGCCGCACGGCAGTCCGTGATGGCCGTCGGCGTCCGGCGCACCACCTTCTCAGACGTCGCCCGCCGCGCCGAGGTGAGCCGGATGACGCTCTACCGCCGCCACCCCGACGTTCACAGCATCCTCGCGGCGCTGATGACCCGCGACCTCGGCGCGATCATCCAAGGCGCCGTCGCCCAAGCTGCAGGCCTGCCCACCGCGCGCGAGCGACTCGTCGACGCCCTCGGGCACGCCGTGAACGGCTTGTCTGGCGACGCGTTGGTGCTACGCATCCTCGAGGTCGATCCCGAGCTGCTGCTGCCCTACGCCACCGACCGCATCGGCGAGACGCAACGCGCGATCCTCGGCGCGCTCGAGCGCTACATCCGCGAAGGACACGACGACGGCTCGATCCGTGCCGACGACCCCTCGGCGATGGCGGCCTGCCTGGAGCTGGCGGCCCGCGGCTTCGTCTTCTCGGCGCGCGCCACCGAACGCGCCTGCGATCCCGGGCACGCCGTCGCCCAGCTGCGAATGATGGTCGACGCCTACCTAAAACCGATAGCCGCGTGACCGGATCGCCGTCGCTCAATGGCGCCCGTCGCGCCACCGAGCTCGCCCGGTTGGCGGACGGAGAGCGGGTCGACGTGCTAGTGATCGGCGGAGGCATCACCGGCGCGGGAGTGGCCCTCGACGCCGCCAGCCGCGGGCTCTCAGTAGCGCTGCTCGAGCGCCGTGACCTGGCATTCGGTACGAGCCGCTGGAGCTCCAAGCTCGTCCACGGCGGCCTGCGCTACCTCGCCCATGGCGACTTTGCCCTCGCCTGGGAGTCCGCCCGCGAGCGCGCGCTGCTAATGGGCACGATCGCCCCGCACCTCGTGCGCGCGCTGCCCTTCCTGGTCCCGCTCTGCCCGACCGTCTCACGACGCGACGGAGCCGTCGTCGAGCTCGGCGCGCGAATCGCCAACACGCTGCGCCTCGCCTCGGGCACCGGCCGGCGGGCCCTGCCCACACTGGGACGGCCAGCTCGAAGACGACGCGCGCCTGGTCATCGCCGTCGCGCGCACCGCCGCCGCCCACGGCGCCCGCATCCTCACCTACTGCTCGGCGACCGCCATCACCGCGCACGGAGCACACGCCCGCGACGAGCGCAGCGGCGAGAGCTTCGAGATCCATGCACGCCACGTGGTCAACGCGACCGGGGTGTGGGCCGGCGACCTCGAACCCTCCGCTCGCCTGGCACCGAGCAAGGGCGCGCACGTCATCGTCCCCGCCGCGCGGCTGGGGCACCCCCGCGCGGCGCTCACCGTCGCCGCCGACGGCGAGCCGGGCCGCTGGATCTTCGCCCTGCCCACCCGCGATCAACGCGTGATCATCGGCGTCACCGACGAGCCCTGCCATCCGGGCGAGCGCGACACGCCCTCCGCCGAGGCCGGCGACGTCCACGTGCTCATCGAGACGATCAACCACGCGCTGACCACACGACTCGAGCCCACCGACGTGATCGGCAGCTTCGCCGGCCTACGACCACTCATCTCCGGACAGGCCGGAGCGACCGCCGACCTCTCGCGCCGCCACGCCATCATGGAAAACCCCGACAGCGGCCTGCTCACCCTCCTCGGCGGCAAGCTGACCACCTACCGCTCGATGGTCCAAGACGCCGTCGATCGGATCGTGGCGCGACCAGGCGTGACCGCCGGACCCTGCCGCACGCCTCGCCTGCCGCTCGTCGGCGCCGCCCCGGCAGCGGCGCTGCGACGCATCGACGCGCCCCAGCGGCTCATCCACCGCTACGGCACCGAGGCGGCACGCGCTCCTCGAACGCGCTTGCACGAGACCCCGAGCTGCTCGCGCCGCTCACCGACACCGTTCCGGTGCTCGGCATCGAGCTGAGCTTCGCCATCGAGCACGCTCGCCCTCACCGTGGAAGACCTCCTGGACCGCCGCACCCGCATCGGCCTCGTACCCGCCGACCGGAACGCCGCGACCGACACAGCCACGGCGCTCCTCGCCCCACTCGAGGCGGCCGCCTAAAGCTACGACAGACGGTAGAGACATGCGCCGGGCAGGCCGCTGAGCACGGGTCTAAATCGGCGTGTGGCAGGCGAGCGTCAGGACAGCATCCGTCAAGAGCGCGACTCCCGGAACGTGCCTCGGCCAGCAAGGTTGATCCGTCCGGGCAGTCAGCGAGCCTGCTCGCTGTAAAGAGCCTTCCCAGCGTGCGCGCCACTCTGTCGCGCTCTGGTCTGTTCGCCATCGGCCCGCGCCAAACTCACGTTGCCGATCGAGGCTCGTGGGCTCTCCGAGGTGACCGTGGCCTCAGGGCTCGCTTCAGCTCACCCCGGACTACGACGTCCTGGCCTGGCTGTGCGAGCGCTGGGCGGCCCGCTCTACGCCGTCTGGAGTGACCCGCCCCACCCTCTACGAGCTGGGCTCTGACCTCTACGACGGCCCGCCCTCGGGCAAGGATTATCGAACCTTGCGCCAGTCGATCTGGCGCCTGGCCGGAATCACCGTCGAGATCACCGGCATCGACGCTCTCACCGGCGAGCCGGGCGACTATGAAACGCGCGGCGGGCTGCTCTGGGCCGCTCGCACCCGGGGCAACCAGGCGGTGGGCACCGATCGCCTCTCTGTCGAGCTAGACGGCTGGCTTCGCCGCGCGATCAGCGACGGCGCCCCCGTCCGACTCTCCTGGCGCACGCTGCGAGCCTTCCATCGCAATGAGCAGCTCGCTAAGCGCCTGTGGATCTACCTGGCCGCCGAGCGGTGGCGCCGCCCAGGCGACGGCACCACCGAGGCCACCTGGATCGCCTGCGGTGACGGGCTCTTTGCCGCCTTGGGCATGGACTACACCCGTCCCCGCGACGCGCGCGCCGCGCCGCGCTTGCGTCACCGTCCGCCGCGTCGACCCACGCTAGGCACCGCCCGCACCGCGACCGGGCTTCCGTGGATGACCGGTGAAGGCTATGAGGACTGATACGCCGTCGAGGACTACGCGGCTCTCGGGACGCTAAACCACGCGGCCGTCGACGCCGCCCATCTCGACGCCCACGACCTCGTTGCCCATGCCGCCGGCTTCGGGACCGGAGGGCTCTACGCCTTGGAGCGAGGCCACCTTCGGGCGCACAACGACTACTGCGTCTGGGTGAACAAGCCCGACGGCGTCAGCTATCCCGACCTTCGCGAGCTTCTGCAACGCCATGCGGGCGGCGAGGACGTCTCGGTATGGCGCCGGCAGCTCGTCCTCGGACCCGCACCTGCGTTCCGACTGACCGCCAGCACGCCGCCTCCCCTTCCGGCCACCCTGACACCGATCACCTGCCCACTCGCCAACCTCAGCACCCCCTGACCCGAGTCCGGTTAAGGATCCTTCTGCGGCGACGGAGACGACGCTCGAGCGAGCGACGTCCGTTGGCGCCGATGCCTGCTAGGCGCAGCCCGGAAGGCGCGGGCCGGCCCGGCCTGTGCGACTGAGATTGGAGCAGCACCGGTACGCTCGGAGTCGATTCATCCACAGTGACCCAAGGGGCCTGACCCGATGACGGTCCGGCAACCGGCTTCGGCGCGGTGCCAACGCCAGGATCGATGAAGGAGGACCGGGGTGACATATCCCGAGGATGTGCGGTTGCGTCTCGCTGGCGTCGCGGACGCCGAGGCCATCGCCGCGCTTCACGCCGACAGCTGGCGGCGAAACTACCGCGGCGCGTATTCCGACGCCTTCCTCGACGGCGACGTGATCTCCGACCGCCTAGTCGTATGGGCCGACCGGCTGCGCGAGCCCGATCCGCTGCGTTACACACTCGTCGCCGAGGACGGCGACGGCGTGATCGGATTCGCGCATACGGCCTTTGACGAGGACCCATCCTGGGGAGCGCTGCTGGACAACCTCCATGTCGTCCATGGGCGAAACCGGCGAGGCGTCGGCTCGCTGCTGCTGGATGCGACGGCGCGGGTGGTGATCGAGCGGCGAACAGGTCTGTACCTGTGGGTGCAGGAGCAGAACGTCGCGGCTCAGGCATTCTATGAGGCGCGGGCCGGCACGTGCGTCGACCGAGCGGTTATCTCACCTCCGGGCGGAGTTGCGAGCCGCTTGAACGGCTCACCGGTCAAGCTGCGATACGTGTGGAGCCGGCAGCAGCTGGCGCGGCTGAACGGCCGCCACGGCGTCGATTGATCGGCCACCCCGGCGCGCCTCCCCGTAGGGGGATCCTCAACTGGTCTGCGGCACGTCCGGCAGGAGCTCGACGATCGAACGGAGGGGTCCGGCGGGAGTGACCGTGCCCAGAGTTAGTCGGGCCTACCGGCACTTTTCGTTCCGTTGTTCCCCAAGGCCCGACACGAGCGAGCTCGCGCACCGCCCGGGCGCCGTCGTCGATTTCCCCCAGGCAGGCCACGAGGTAGGCGGCGGAGAACTCGTCGTCGCTGAAGGGCAGCGCGATCGCGTCTGCGCGGTGGGCGACCACGTTGCCGAGCCCCGCGCGACGGGCACGCCCAACCGTCTCGTCCAGGAGCACGTCTCGGACATCGACAAGGCACAGCTCGCCGTTGGAGCCCAGCCGTTGGGCGACCGCGAGGCTGTAGTAGCCGTAGCCTGGCCCCACCTCGAGCACGCGCTCACCTGACGCCGGCTCGAGCACCGCAAGCAGGCGCGCTCGGCTGAGACGGGGCCACGGAAGCACCTCGGCAAGCCACCGCGGTCCATACGGGCGGCGCTCGCCGTTGCGGGCCCACCAGCCGCCGAGGACCACCGCGGCGACGGCGCCAACCCCCGCCGTCGCGGCCACGCGCTGACGATGGTGCCGTAGCAGATCCCGCATGCAGCCCAAGCTAACGGACCAGACGCGGCCGCGCCCATCGAGACAAGGAAATGCTCGGGTGCGCCGACGACCCTGCTCGACGTCGCGTTGAGCGATCGCCTGCGGCCCGCTCGACGATCCGTTGCCGGGCACGCGAGGTGGACGAAGTCGGCAGCTGAGGCGCTCGGCTGACAGGAGGACCCGCTGCCCTACTACCCCCGGGCTGCCAGTCGCCGATGGGTTATGGCGTAGCCAACGGTCGTGGCGGTCAGCAGGATCGGCCACAGCGGCGCGGTCGCGTAGCAAGCCCAGCACAGCCACGTCCACGCGGTGGTCGGGGCGCCTTTGAACGGGTCGACCTTGTCCCAGGCGATGGCGCTGGCGGCGCACAGGAACACCAGCGCGGCGATCCCGCTGGCACTACCCCCGACGACCAGCGTCGGTGGGAGACGCCGGCCGCCGCCGGGGCCGAGCCACGCTGGGATCCGGTCGCGGCCCGGGCCGGTCAACACCAAGGTCAGCAGCGCGGCGGTCAACTGGACGATCGACAGGCCTAGCACGTAGGCGGTGCCGCTGCCGGGGAGGTGCTCTGAGTGGCGCCAGCCGGCGGGGGTACCGAGGTTCACGCCGAGGCCGACGACGGCTCGCCATACCACGGTGGGAAGCGCGGCCGCGATCGCGGCGCGCCCGCACACCCGCATCCATCGGGGGTACTGCGCCGGCGCGGCGTGCCGCGCGACGTTCTGCCATTTCCGCGCCGCTGTGATCGTGTCGGTGCTCATCCGAACGACCTCCGTTTCAGACGACTAATCTAGAATGCACGTACTGTTATCATAATCATGGATGCCTCGCCGGCCCAAGTTCACCGAGGATGAGATCCTCGACGCTGCTCTTGCGCTCGTCGCAGACGCTGGACCCGACGCCGCCACGATCGCTGCGATCAGCCGCCGCGCCGGCGCGCCCAGCGGATCGATCTACCACCGCTTCCGCTCCCGCGAGCTGCTTCTGGCCCGACTGTGGACACGCACTGTCCGCCGCTTTCAGCTGGGCTTCCTGCGCGCGTTTGACGCCGACAGCCTCGACGGCGCCGCGACCGACGCCGCCCTGCACGTGGTGCGCTGGTCGCGCGAGCACCCCGACCAGGCGCGCGTGCTCGTGCTCTACCGTCGCGAAGACCTCGCCGCGCGCTGGCCCCAAGAGCTCGGCGACGAGCTCGCCGCGGTCAACGCCGACGTCGATCAGGCGCTGCGCGGTCACGCCCGCCGACGCTACGGCCGCGACGACGCCCAAGCGCTACAGCGCGTCGCGCTCGCGCTCGTCGATATCCCCTACGCCGCCGCGCGACGCCACCTGCTCGCCGGCAACGCCCCGCCACCCACGCTCGATCCACTGGTGGTAGCCGCCGCCCACGCGGTCCTTGGATATGCCCGGTAAGCCGAACCTCCTCCGGTACGCCCGCCGAGGTCGCGCTGACGATTCTCGAGCAGCCGGTCGCGAGGCCGGCCCAGGGTGACGGCGCTTCTCGTGCCTGACACCATTGTTGGCGGATGAGCATTGAGACAGCCGATGAGCAGGCCGGGATGGAGAGGGTGGGTCGGCTGGTGGCCGCGGTCTTGGCGGAACTGCGCGCCGCTGTGCGTCCCGGCATGGCCACTGCAGCGCTGGACGCCATCGCCGCGCGGAGCTTCCGCAAGGCCGGCGCGCACTCCGGTCCGATGGAGCTCGTTGGCTTCCCCGCTTCCATCTGCGTCTCGGTCAACGAGCAGGTCGTCCACGGCGTTCCCGGCGCTCGGGTGCTGCGGGAAGGAGACCTCGTAACGCTCGACGTCACGCCGCTGCTCGATGGCTTCTGCGCGGACGCGGCGATCACCGTGCCGGTGGGGCGTCCGTCGCCGGCGGCGGCGAGGCTGCTGCGTACCGTCGACTGGTGCCTGCGGGACGCCGTCGCCGCCGCGCGCACCGGTGCGCCGCTACACGCCATCGGCGCCGCAGTCGAGGCAGCGGCGACCCGCGGGGCAAGCACGGTGTATCGCGACCTCGTCGGACACGGCGTGGGAAGGACCATGCATGAGGAGCCGCAGGTGGCCAACGTCTTCCGTCCACGGATGCGGCAACCGCTCAGCGACGGGCTCGTCCTCGCCATTGAGCCGATGATCGGGCTGGGCCGTAGCGAGCTGGTCCTGCGCGAGGACGGGTGGACGGTCGCCACGGCGGACAGCTCACTCAGCGCACACGTCGAGCACACCGTCGCCGTCCGCCAGCGCGGAGGCCACGTCCTGACGACCGTTCGCTAGAGGGCAGCACCTGCAGTCGGCGCAACGGGCGTTGCACGCGCCAGTGTCGCCCACCAATGACCGGCAGCCAGGACCGACCAGCCGCCCGCAAGGGGATCCCTCACCGACCGCGTTTGAGCGCCGGTGCCTGACTCGGAACACGCCGCGGCACGGAATCTCTCCCGGTCGCCTCGATACCGTCTGACCTCCGCGCCGCCTGCGGACCGGCGCGCGCGTTGCTCAAGCCGCGGCGTTCGCTGTTCGCCGCCACAGGCCGAGCGCCGGGCCGAGGACGAGGTAGCAGGTGACGACGGCGATTGCCTCGATGGCGGCGGTGGCGCAGGCCTGGCCGATCGTGGCGTGCTCGCCGCGGTCGCGGACGAAGGCCGCGGCGACCGCCGCGCACGTCGTCGCCAGCAGCAGCAAGCGCGCGTCGACGGGCGGCAGGCGGAGGCCGCCAAGCCGCGCCGCGTCGGTCAGCGGCGGGCGCACGGCAGGCGCGGTGGCGCCCTGGAGCCGCCGCGCGAGCGAGCGCGCGCGGATCACGGAGACCGCGGCGGCGCAGGCCAGCGCGGGGCCAGCCAGCAGCAGAACCGGGGAGCCCTGGCCCGCGGCCGCGCCGCCGGCGGCGACCATCGTCACGGCGGCGCTCACGAGGGCGAAGGCGTTGCGGCGCGCAAGCAGCAGCACGTCGGCGGGCGGCATCGCCGAGCGGCGCAGCACCAACGCCTGCAGGAGCGCGAGCGCAGCCGTCACGCCGGCCAGCTGCGCGGCCACGAAGAAGGCGATCGCCCAAAAGGCCGGGGCGTGGCCGGCCGGCGACGCGGAGTGGATCAGGGCGAGCGTCGAGCCGCCGACCGCCAGCACGCCGGCGACCGTGGCGAACGTCGAGCGCACGCCCCGATGTGCGGCGACCTCGGCGTCGAAAGCCCGCGCGATCTCCGCCGCCGGCCCGAAGGCGCGCACGGCCGCCTGCTCGCCAGCCTCGGCCGCGGCATCGGTCAGGTGATCGCGGCACTCGCGCAAGAATCGGCCGCCGCGCCGCACCGCGCACGCGCAGGGCGGCGCCCACCTCGGCCAGGTACCGCTCGATCGGCGTCACGCCGTCACCCCGAGCACCCGGTCGACCACAGCGGCGAAGTCGCGCCATTCGCGCCGCGACCGACTCGCCGCCCGGCGCCCCGCCGCCGTCAGCCGATACACGCGGCGGCGGCGCCCGTCGCTGGCGCTCCAGGCGCTCGCGACCAAGCCGGCTCGCTCGAGCCGGTGCAGTGCGGGGTAGAGCGAACCCTCGGGCACGCCGAGCTCACCGCCGCTGCGCTTGGTCAGCCGCTGACTGAGCTCGTAGCCGTGCCCCGGTGCCTCGGTCAGCACGGCGAGCAGCAGCCCGTCCACGTGCCCTCTCAGCAGATCGGCTCGCATGCCGCGACAGTATACATCGGCAGCCTAGGCATAGGAGCCTAGGCACTCCCTCGCGCTCGAAGGCCCAGAAGGTATTGCCGGCGCGGAATGCCGACCGCGCCGAGCGTGCCAGTCGTCGCTCAGTCCCCCGATGTCGCGCAGGTGAGTTGGTACGGCCCCGCGAGCCCGATCGGCACCCGGAGGCCCTGCCGTTTGAGGATCGATGTACGGAGCAGTAGCTCAAGACGCCCTGGTCACCCGTCAATCGGCGCAGGTGCAAGTGCCGTGCGCGCCGACGCGAGGGTCAATCGTCGACCCTGACCAGGCGGATGTCGACCTCGC
>JAABUJ010005422.1_pt1 | contig 12781 bp, 12 predicted proteins | sample 5559131 | NCBI WGS metagenome assembly JAABUJ01 (sample SAMN10711875, study PRJNA513366) | rock metagenome | isolation source: Antarctica rocks | place: Antarctica: Victoria Land, Mt New Zealand nord | collected 2016-01-07
ACCGCCCCGACGGGCCGCCCGAGCACGCGAGCAAGCCCTCCGAGGCCATCACCACCACGACTCACACCCGTTCACAGCACACGCCACCCCAGACACTCACATCACGCCGCTTGCTGCACGATCCGGGTTAGGGGCGGTGGCACGGCATGGTGCCGCGGGTCCTGCACTGCCCTGCGGACATGAAAACGGGCCCAGCGGGTCCGTCCACGACGCAGGTGTCGGTACGGGGCGATTCTCTATTAGGTCGGCGTGTCCATCGCTTGGATCTTTCGCGCCCGGGTGCGAGCACAGATGACCGCGATGCCGCCCGAGGCGAGAGCCGAATATGGCAGAGGCTCGGCGGCTCCAAATCGGGGGCCGGCGCTGGCGGGAGCGGTGCCGCTGCTCACGCTGATCGGGGGGCTGCTGGGTGCCCTGCTGCTCGTGCTCGCGGAGCCGAGCAGCCTGTTCTCCGTGCACTCGGCGGCGAGCGACAAGGCGATCAGCTCCACTTCCTCTGGCTCTCATCACGCCTACGCGCTGATCCCGATCGCGCTGCTGGCAGCGGCGCTCAGCTTCGGCACCTGGCGTCAGCGCAGTCGCCCGGCGCTGATCGCGATCGGCGCCCTCGGGGTCTTGACGCTGCTGATCGCGGTGCTCGGCGACCTGCCCGACGCTCAGGCCAGCGGCCTGATCGGTACGGGGCCGGGCAGCTATGTGAACGCGCACGCCAGCCCGGGGACCGGGCTCTATCTGGAGACCCTCGGCGCGGTGATGCTGATCGCCAGCAGTGGGCTTGGGTTGCTGCTTGGGGGGCAGTCGCGCAGGGCACACGCGGGTGATCTGTGTCGCCAGGGGCGCTGGCGAGGGGAAGACGTGTCTGTCGCAGGCTGCATCCGCCCCAGCTGGCTACGCGCGGCGGCCGTGCGACGACCCCGCCGGTTTGGCGGGGTCGTCATTACGCTGACAGACTGCCCTGCGCTTCGGATGGCCATCAGCATCCGCAGTGGCTCGCCTCAGTCACACTCAAAGTCCGAGTAGCTGCGACTCACTATCGCTGGCGTCATCTTGCCGCCAGCGATCCCATAACCGGATGGCGAGATGTGCCCGTCTTGATCTACTTCATAGTAGCCATAATAATTGGTGTATTGGGTGTAGTGGCCGGCGGGATTGCTATCCAAGCTGACGCATCCCAGGTTAAAGCCGTCCCCGGTCTTGATGTGGAGCGCCTCGCCTGAGCGCAATGTTCCTAAGCAGTCCACCCTGACGGTGTCAGGCCGATATTGATACTCGGCGTCGTTGCCCTCCGGAACGTAAGCATGAACGGTCTGCTGCTGGGTGGGGTTGGCATTCGTTGCGAAGGTGACTGTGATCGCTCCCTTCCACCACCAGTCAGATGCGAACGCTGTGCCATCTACTCCTTGGCCTACTCCTTGGCCTGACCACGTCACCCAATGTCCATCCTGGTTGTGGCCGGAGATCGAGACGTTGCCGAGCTGGTCGCCGGCCGGAAGGCAGAGCCGCCCCGGCCCGAACTCGACCTGCTGTCCGTTGATTCCGGCAGCAGCGGGTGACGCCAGCAGGCCGAGCATCGCACCAACAGACACGGCCACGATGCCAAGGTGCGCCAGTGCCCGACGCAGGGGACGTACGCGCGGGGCGACTGCAGACAGAGCAGGAGTCGCGGGAATGGATGGGGTATTGCGATGGTTGGCCATGATGCTCCTAGGGGTCGATGTGAACGCCCACGATGCTGGCCTTTGCCACGGGTCTCGGCAAGGACCCCTAGGTGTTGCCGTACCACCCCTGGTGGTGGTGAAGGCGGTAAGTGCGTACCGGGTTAGCTCCAAGTAGCCGATCAGGCGCACGGTCGATGATTTGGCGGTAGGTGACCGGGTTGGGCGCGAGCCGACGCCGAGGAGCGTCTGGAAGCCGGCCATCGGGGTCCCGCGGCGGTTGTGGCGGAACGTGTACTCGTCGAGATAGACGGCTAGGTGCTCGGGTGAGACGCTGCGGTGGGTGCCGTGCATCCACGCTTTGAGGTTGCTGATCGCGCGGTGCGCGCGGGCAGCAGCTGCTCGCCGGGTGCGGCGGCGGTCTGGGTCCGACGGCGATGGTCATAGCCGTGCTTGGCCAGCGCCCGGTAGCACTGCAGTCCGTCGCTGTGGACGATCGCCCCGCTGCGCGTGGTGGCCGTGGTGAATGCCAGCAGGGATGACCGGGAGGCATCGGGCAGGACGGCGAGCCTGACGCGCCCGGAGCCGCGTCCGCGGACCTCGATCGCGACGCCGCAGAGCACCTTCTTTGCGTGCTGACGCCCGCCCTTGAGGCCTTCTTCGTAGCCGCCGAGGTAGAACTCGTCGATCTCGACCTCGTCCTTGAGCAGCTCGCTCGGGAGCGACCATCGCGGCCCGCAGCTTGTGCAGCATCGCCCACGCGGTCTCATGACAGGCGATCCCGAGCTGGCGCTGTCGCTCTGCTTGGCGCTGATCCCGGGATGAACGTCGAGACCAGGTACGCCGCCCAGAACCACGTGCGCAGCGGCAGCCTGGTCTTGTGCATGACCGTCCCGGCGGTGATCGATGTCTGCCGCCCGCAGGCCGTGCAGATCCACAGATGACGGCGCGTCTCGTCGCCGGCAACACGCGCGCCGCACACCGGGCAAACGAACCCCTCCGGCCAGCGCGACGCGAACAGATACTCACGGCACGCCTCCTCGGTCCCGAAGCGCTGCTGGAACTCCAAGATCGTCAACGGGAAGTCCGGGCGAGGCACACAACGAACCTACGACACCACCCGGATAGAGCTAACCCGGTACGCACTTCAGCAGTAGTCATCCTTCTCGCTTCGGCCATCGTGGTGCTCCTTCAAGTCGACTCCTGGTAGAGCCGACGAGCATGGACGCCACGGTGGTCGGACCTTCAATCCACCCCAGCGCCCGTTACACCACTTCTACCGACATGACCGACTGCCAGGCCCCCGGCCAATTGACAAGAGGGATCTGCGAGTTCACGATGTGAAAGTCTTACCGTGCTCGTCAGTGACCGTCGTTGCGTCGTTGCGTCGTTGCGTCGTTCGAGCCGGCCGCTGTCAGGAGCAAGGTGATTTCTATGATCCATCCTACGCCACATCCCCCGCCATCGGGGGTTCGGTAGGCCGGCAGCGTCAGAGCCTGCAGCCCGCGCGCGGGGTGGCAGTCGGGGTGCACTCTGCCTGACGAGCGTCGAGGCCCCGCCTTTCGGGGCGGGGCCTCGCGCGGGATACGTCTGGGTTGGCTAGAAGCTACGCACGGTGTGGCCGCTGGGAGTGTTGCATTGGTCCAGGCCAGGGGTGAAGACCCCTACCCCTCGTGTGTTGACGAAGTAGTCCGAGACGAACTTCCCGGGCTGGATCTCGTCCCAGATCGGCGAGACCAGGACCATCCCACCGCCCTGCTGGCACTCGACGGTCACCGGGTCGCCATTGCCCAACGAGCCGACCACCGGGTACTGCATGCCGGGACCGCTGCGGACCAGCAGCCGATTGCTTCCCGGCAGGCCATAGACGTGATAGACGTTACTCGCCACGGGCGCGGGCGGAGCCGGCGGCGTGGGCGGAGCCGGCGGCGTGGGCGGAGCCGGCGGCGCGTCCACCTGGCCCATCCGCCAGAACTGGACGCTCTCGTCACTGCCGGGAGCGATCAGTCTCGACGGAGTGAGCACGTGGTGATGGACGCGCTCGGCATAGCCCCAGTTGGAGTCGACGACATCGAAGCGCCCCGCTCCCAGATTCTGCACGACGATCGCCGTGTGCATCCCGGAGCGATACGTGTCGTCGCTGGAGGGGATGCTGATCTGGATGATGTCACCGGGCCGGGCGTCGGCGGCGCTGACCTGAACGCCGCCCTCTCGGGCGTAGGCGCCGAAGTAGGTATGGGCCCCGCCGATGTGAATGCGCCCGCCCGAAGCCTGGGCGAGCACCTGGTTGAGGAAGAAGTAGCACTGACCGCCCGCGCTCCCTTCCGGATGGCTCAGGGCGACGTCAACGATCCGCTGGTTGGGAAAGTCGTTCGCCGGCGACGCCAGCGCCAGTGGGGCGCACGCGAGAGCCGCGACAATCGAGGCGACGATGGCGATGATGACGCTGGTCCGCCGACGAAGCCACCCGGTGCTTGCCGGCGTGGACTGGACTGAAGGCTGGTTGACCATGAGTTCCTCCTTGAGGGGTTGAGTGGCGGTCGCGGTCAAGCTTCCGTGAACGCTGCCCGCTCTACTAGGCACCCAAGGGGGGAACATCCGCCACCTCATCCTCCGGCAAGCGAGCGTCGGGCTGCCGGCGAACGTCCCGTTCCCCGAGACCGGAGCTCCGTCCCCGCCTTACGCTTGTGGCGTTCGGCAGGGGATGGACAGCGGCGGTGGCCGGCTTCGGTGCTGCCGCTTCCCCGCCCGCAGTCGGGCTGGCGCGCTACGAAAAGCGGGGAGTGCTGCTCGCGGTCCTTGTCGCTGCCGCGTGCTTGTCACAGGTCGCGCTTCGCGATGATGCCCCACTGGAGGGCGCACTCGACGAGCCTCGCCCGCTTCTGGTTCTGGGGAAGGTCCTCGATCGCGAATGTGTGAAAGAGGCTCCTCAGATGGGTCTTGACCGCGTCGACGCTGAGGAACACCTCTTGGGCGATCTGCTGGTTGGTCGCCGGCGAGGCAAAGCCGACGGACTCCTTGTACGGGCGGCAGAGCGCGGCGAGCACGCGTCGTTGGGTCTCCGTGACGCTGTTCAGCGTCGGCGTCCCTTGCGCCGGAGACGTCGACCGGGTCGGCTGTCGTCCCGGGGACCGATACACGAGCGTGGTCTGCCCGAGCCGAAGGGTGTCGCCGTCCCTGAGTCGATGGCGACCGCTCACCCGGACCGCGTTCACGAAGGTTCCGTTGGTCGAGAGGCCGTCGTCGACCACCGTCCACTCCCCGCCCATCCACTCGAGCTCCGTGTGCACGGCCGAGACCTCGGAGTCCCACGAGAGCGGAACGTGAGTGTCGAGACTTCGGCCCACCGTCAACGGCGCCGCGCCGGTGCCGAGCTCGACGAGACGCTGCTGCCCGTTGGAGTCGCGGTAGAGCAGGAACGGCTCCCCGGCCCGCTCGGCGTCCAACACCTGCTTCAACTCACGAGCCGTCGCAGGATGGGGTGAGCCCGCAAGTCCGGTCATCGGCCCTCCTCGAAACTCGACTCGACCTCGTCGCTCGCCACGGAGGATCGTAACGGACAGCGCGAGCCCACCGGCCGCACGCCCGTGAGCCGCCGGCTCCGGTAGCCTCACCGGCGAGGAGCGTGACGGAGCGAATCGACGCCGACCAGTGGCTGCGGGTGACGGCCGGTCCCGCCGCAGGGTCTCGCGTCCCACTTGAGCACGACATGGTCATCGGCCGGACGATGACCACGCTTCCGGCTCTGATGCAGGACGACCGGCTGTCTCGCCGGCACGCGCGAATCGCCCGTTCGGCGGACGGCCGCCTCGTCGTCGTCGATCTCGACTCACGGAACGGGACGTTCGTCGACGGGGAGCGGATCGTCGAGCCGACGCCGATCCGCGCCGGTAGCGAGGTCCGCGTCGGCAGGACGGCCTTCATGGTCGTGGAGGTAGGAGATCGGGGGACGGTCCGTCGGGAGCGCACGGGCGCGACGGAGAAGCTTGACGTCGCTCCGCGCCCGCACGCGGTGGCGCCCGCCCCACGGCAACCGCCGCCGAATGAGGCACAGGCTCCTCCCCGGGCCGCATCCGCCCGGCCGCCGGCGCCTCCCGGCCCGCCTCGCGAACGCGTCACAGGGCCGGCGACCGTGCTGCACGCCGAGCGGCGGATTCCCATCGCCGTCCCGGGTCTGGCGATCGGGCGGGCCCCCGACAACGACGTCGTCCTGGCCAACGACCGCGTGTCGCGCCACCACACTCGTGTCGACCTCGACGAGCGCGGCTACTACGTCACCGACTTGGCCTCCCGGAACGGCACCTATCTTAACGGCGAGCGCTTGCGCAGCGAAGGCCGATGGCTGGCGAGCGGGGACACCGTCACCGTCGGAGGGGAGCGCGTCCGGTTCCTGCGGGGCGAGGCAACACGTCCGGGGTACAACCGACCCCCGTCGCTCGTCGGCACCCAGAGCGTTCACTTCGAGGGCGAGCGGTTGACCCTGGGACGCGATCCCGCCAACGACGTGGTGCTCGAGGACCCCAACGTCTCGCGCTTCCACGCCGAGATCGTGGCGGGAGCCGAGGGCTTGGAGCTCCGCGACCTGGGCGCGCGCAACGGCACTCGCCTCGATGGCGCCCTCGTCGACCGGGCACCGCTCAAGCGTGGCGCGGAGATCGGCATCGGCCCGTTCCGGCTCGTCTGCGACGGTCGCTCGTTCGTGGCCCGCGACGATCGCGGTGCGCTTCGCCTCGATGCCAACGAGGTGGTTGTTCGCGTGAGCGGCAAGGAGATCCTCCACCGCAGCTCGTTCAGCGTGGAGTCCGGTGAGTTCGTCGCCATCATCGGTGAGAGCGGATCGGGCAAGACCACGCTGATCAAGACGCTCGCCGGCGTGATGCGCCCAACCCAGGGCGTGGTGACGGTCAACGGCGAGCCTGTCGCTGTTCGCCTTCCCGAGATCGGATACGTACCGCAGGACGAGATCGTCCATCCCAAGCTGACCGTGCGCGAGGCGCTGCGCTACGCCGCCCGGCTGCGCCTGCCCCCGGATTCGAGGCGCGCGGAGCTGGACGAGGCCGTGGGCAGGGTGCTCGACGAGCTCGCGCTGGTCGAGCACGCCGAGACCCGCGTCGAGTCGCTGTCGGGCGGTCAGCGCAAGCGCGCCGGCGTCGGCACGGAGCTTGTCAACCGACCCGGCTTGCTGTTCCTCGACGAGGCCACGACGGGTCTCGACCCCGGGCTCGAGCGCCGCATGATGCAGCTCATGCGAGACCTCGCGAACAACGGTCGCGCGGTGATCACCATCACCCATGCGACGAAGAACCTCATGCTCTGCGACAAGGTCGCGGTGATGGGCCGTGGCGGGAGCCTCTGCTTCTTCGGCCCGCCGCGGGAGGCCCTCGAGTTCTTCAGGACCGATGAGTACGACGGGATCTACCTCGCGTTGGAGGAGACGCCGGCCGACGAATGGCGGCGACAGTGGGAGCAGCTCGGAGAGGGGGCGCTCGTGGGCGAGGACGCCACGTCGAAGGAGCAGGTCGAGCCACCCGCGAGGATCGAGCGCCCAAATGCCGGGCGCGAGGTCCTGCCCCAAGCCCGCATCCTCGCCAGTCGCTACGGGCGGATCCTCCTGCGTGACCGTCGCAACCTCGCGATCCTGCTCGGACAGGTCCCCCTACTCGCGTTCGCGATCGCGGGGCTGTTCCCGGCCAACGTCCTCGAGACGCAGTCGCTGCGCCCGAACAAGGTCGCCCAACTGCTGTTCCTGCTCGTAACCGTGGCCATCTGGTTCGGCTCGATCGCCGCCGCCCGCGAGATCGTGAAGGAACGGGCGACGTTCACCCGCGAGACCGCGGTCGGGGTGCGCATCGGGGCCTACCTCCTGTCCAAGGCGACCCTCCTCTTCGCGCTCGTCGCGCTGCAGACGGTGGCGCTCTGCCTCATCGTCTTCGCGTTGCGACCGGGCGGGGGCAATGCCACCGTGCTGATCGTCGCCGTGGTGACGGGCTGGGTGGGTGTCGGCTTGGGGGTCCTCATCTCCGCGCTCGTCAACAGCGAGAACCAGGCGATGAGCTTCCTGCCACTCGCCCTCATCCCCCAGCTCCTCTTCGCCGGCCAGATCGTGCCCGTGCCCGACATGAGCGCGCCCGTCAAGGCCCTCTCGACGCTGGTCTTCGCGCGGTGGTCCTTCGAGGGCTTCGGCGCCGCCGCCCACCTGAGGACGCGGTTCCTCGCGAGCCCCCACACGATCAGGACGAACATCTTCGGCGACTCGTTCTTCGCGCTGTCCCCGGTGACGGCGCTGCTCGTCTTGGGGGGATTCCTGACCGTGCTCCTCGGCGCGGTGGCGTGGCGGCTGCGCGGTCGTCCCGGCTAGATCGGCGCAACACGGCGAGGCGGAGCCGTTTCAAGGCTCCCGGTCCCCTTTCACTCTCTTGCGAGCGCAGCGAGACCCCGCCGGAACGGGGCGGGGTCTCGCACGGCGATCGGGTCCGGCCTCAGAAGGCGCGGAGGCCGCCTGTGCCGCACTGGCCCAGGCCGGGGGTGAAGACCCCCACCCCGGAAGTGCTGACGAAGTAGTCCGAGACGAACCTCCCGGGCTGGATCTCGTCCCAGATGGGGGAGATCATGACCATCCCACCTCGAGCCTGGCACTGGATCGTCACCGGATCCCCGTTGCCCATCGAGCCCACCACCGGGTACTGGAGCCCCGGACCGGTGCGGACCAGCAGGCGGTTCGCGCTCGGCAGCCCGTAGACGTGAGGGCCGGCGGGGGGTGCGGGGGCCGGCGGAGCCGGCGGGGCGGGCGGCGCCGGCGGCGCCGGCGGCGCTCCCGCCTGGCCCATCCGCCAGAACTGGACGCTCTCCCCGCTGCCGGGAGCGACCAGGCGGAAGGGATTGAGCACGTGGTGATGGACGCGCTCGGCGTAGCCCCAGTTCGAGTCGACGACGTCGAAGCTCCCGCCACCGAGGTTGCGCACCACGATCGCGGTGTGCATCCCGGAGCGGTACGTGTTGTCGCTGGACGGGACGCTGATCTGGATGACGTCCCCCGGCTGGGCCTCGGCGGCGCTCACCTGGACACCGCCTTCGCGGGCGTAGGCACCGAAGTAGGTGTGCGCGCCGCCGATGTGGATGCGGCCTCCCGACGCCTGGGTGAGCACCTGGTTGACGAAGAGGTAGCACTGACCGCCCCGGCTGCCTTCGGCATGGCTCAGCGCCACATCGACGATGCGCTGGTTGGGGAAGTCGTTCGCCGGCGAGGCGAGCGCCAGGGGAGCGCACGCCAGCGCGGCGGCGAACGAGGCGACGATCGCCACGAGGAGAACGGCTCGGCGACGAAGCCGTTCGCCGCTGCGGGAAACGAACTGGACTGAGGACTGCGCGACCATGGGATTCCTCCTGTAGGAAGTCGTTGACGTGGTCGCGGTCAAGCTTCGGCGAGCGCGCGCCTCGCCGCTAGCCACCCAAGGGGGCCGATTCGCCACCCTGTGCGCGACCGCCCGAAGCTTGGGACGCCCTACTACCGGCGACTGCCGCGGAGCCGGTTCCCCGCGGCGACACAGAGCCGGTACGGTGCGAGGGAACCCGCGCTCGCGGCGCGGCCATCGGTCTCGGCCTGGCAGGCCGCACTCGGCGCGAGCCGCCCGTGCTGGTCGAGCTTGGCCATCGCGACGACGCAGAGATCGAACGCGCGGCGGTCTCGGTGCCCTGCGGCCGGTCGGGGCTCGGCGCGGCAGTAGCGCCCATAGAGCTCCCCCGCCACCGGGGAGCTCGCGCGCGCTCGATCGCTCTCCCGGCAGGTGAGGGGAGCAAGGGCGCACACCGAGCCCTGCGGCGCTCGCGTGACGGCGAAGCCATGCGTGAGCAGGGCTCCAACGAGCACCAGCGTCAGGCACAGCCCGACGAAGACCGCCCGCCCCCACCACGGCCCGGAGTGCAGGAGGCGGGCCGCTCGGGGCAAGAGCAGGGGCCGCGAAAGGTCGCCCTGTCCACGGCAGAGGAGGAGGGTGGCCACCGCGCTCAGCGGGAGCGTGAAGATCAGGTGGAGGAACACCGGGATCTGCGACGCGGAGCTGAACTCGAAGCGTTGCCGCGCGTCGACCACCGCCGCGAGGTCGTGGACGAGGGAGCGCCCCGCCGCGTTCGAGTGCGAGGAGGAGGCCGCTGCGATCAGGACGAGCGAGACGTAGGCCGCACCGAGGGCCAGGAGGCAGAGGCCCAGCAGGCCCAGGGTGTCCCGCCACAGCCAGTACAGGGGCTGGCGAACCGCCCACTCGCCTTCCTCGCGGCGAGCGTGCCACCTGATCGCCGCCACGACCCGTGAGGCGACGACGACGGCGACGACGCCGAGAAGAGCTGATTCGAGGACCGCCTTGATCTCGACCGGCATCGTGAAGGCCAGCGCCGCGACCACCGCCACAGCCGGAAGTGCCAGCCACCCGAATCGGTACTCGGCGGGGAGTCGGCGCCGGCGGCGGGCGACACGCGCGCGCGGCGGTGTGGCGCCCCGCCAGGCGCCCGGCGCCGCCAGCGGGCCCAGGGGCGGCCACGCCGGACCGGGTGGCGCGGCCGGGGGGCTAACCGGCCTGGCGACGTGCCCGGCCGGTTCATCACCGGAACGGCGCTCGGCGGTCGGGCTGGGCCCAGGCCCAAAGGTGGCCGACTCGGGCGTCGTCGTCGCTGGCGTCGTCTCGGCCGAGGCGGCCTCTCCCACGGCCACGCTGCCTCGAGGTCGGGGAAGCTCGCGGCGGTGGTAGGCGGCGAGAGCGGCCCGAGCGAGGTCTCCCGCCGAGGGGTAGCGGTCGTTCGGCGCCTTGGCCATTGCGCGGCTGACGACCTCGTCGAAGGCGGACGACGGGCCGCGCACGACGTCGCCGAGCCCGGGTGGGGCCTCGTGCACGTGAGCCCACATCTTGGCCACCGGGGTGTCGTGGCCATAGGGCACGCGTCCGCTCAGCGCGTGATAGAGGACGCACCCGAGGGCGTAGACGTCGGCGCGCGCGTCGAGTCGATCACCCCGAACCTGCTCGGGGGCCGCGTAGTCCGGCGTTCCCACGAACTGGCCCGAGACGGTGAAGCCGCTCTGTGCGGCGAACTTCGTCAAGCCGAAGTCGGTCAGGTAGACGTGCGGGTCGTCGGCTGGCGGCATGAGCAGCACGTTCGCCGGCTTGACGTCACGATGGACGAGGCCGCGCGCGTGGGCGGCGTCCAGCGCGGCGGCGATCTGCACGACGATGCGCACGGCGAGGCGAGGCTCGAGCCCATCCCGACCGATGAGGACGTCCAGGTCGCTGCCCTCGACGTAGTCCATCGCGATGAAGAGGAGCTCGTCCTCCTCCCCCGCGTGGTGAATGGGGATCACGTTGGGGTGCCGGATGGATGCCGCGAGCTTGGACTCCTGCTTGAAGCGCTCGCGGAAGCGCTCGTCCTGCGCGTGCTCCGGCGCGACCAGCTTGAGGGCGACCACTTGGTCGAGGAAGAGATGCGTCGCGCGGTACACGACCCCCATGCCGCCCCGACCGACGAGCTCGTCGAGGCGGAAGCCCGCGACCGTCGCACCGACGGATATTTCCCGCACCCCACCAGAGTATTGGGCGCGCCGGCAGGGGTGAAGGAACGATCGAGCGCACTCCATTTCCAGGTGCTAGCGTTCGCCGGGCTCCCGAGTGCGCTGAGAACCGGTCGCTCCGGGGGGCATGCGCGTGTCCGAACAGCTGACTCCGCCCGAAGACAGCGCCCTCGCGGCGGCGCACCTCGCGTCTGCCCTGCGCTCGGGATGGCGACCGCCGCCGATCGAAGCAGGGATCCACCTGCTGCGCGGCGAGCACGCGGTCGCGGCGCACCCCATCAGCGTCTCGCAACACTACGGTCAGGCCGTCCAGTGGAGCCCGGGCGGCTTCCTCGCCCTGGGCAATCCGCTATGGACCGGCCTCAGCGCAGTGGGGACCGTCGCCTTCAACGTCGTGCAACGACAGCGTGCGCAGGAGCGAGCCAGGGTTCAGTGGCGGCTGCACGACCAGGGCATCCTCTACATGACGACGACGCGTCTGGCGTGCCAGCTCCAGCAGCAATGGGTCGACTTCGACTACGCGTCCATCCGCGCGTCGGGTCCCGATCTCGACGGCCTGGTGATCTGGTGCGAGGGCCAGCCCCCGACTAAGCTCCACCTGCCCTTCCCGGACTGGTACTACGTGCTCCTTCGCTTTCTGGCGCACGGCGAGGTCGTGGCCCCTCACCTCCCTCCCGAGTTCTGCCAGCGGGTGCTCGCCGCCGGCAAGCCGCTGCCCCCTGACCTGGCGCCGCCGTCGATGCCGCACTCGCCGTGAGGTGCACCGCGCGTCGTCGCGTCAACGTGCGGTGAGGAACTCTGCGACGCCCGGGCGGCGGTGAGACCGGGCGCGACGCCGAGCATGACGGCACATCGCCTGCTGGGGTTGGTCAAGAAGTCGACGCTCTCCGAAAGGAAGGGGCGACCTCTTGCCAGGCGACCGCCCACTCGGACACGTTCAACGAGCAGTTCCCTCTCGTGCTCGCCGACGCCGCCACCCAACCCTCGCATATCCGCAACGCACGGCAGATGACCCGCTCGCCCCGCACGCGGCAATAACGCTGATGCTGGAGATCCACGCTGTCCCATGTGACCCATGGCCAATGACCTCCCAATCCACCAAATGCGCACCGAGGGTCCCACGCCCGCAGGCGGCGCGTACGCAATCGGGTCCTTCTCCTACAACGGCGTCCCGTGCGAGCGCCAGTTCGCCAATCACGTGGAAATCGTCGAGTTCACCACAGACGGTCGAGAGCTCGCCTGGACGGTCGGTGAGCTCGAACCTGACCGCCCCTTCCCAGCCCAACCGGAGGAGGGGACCTGAGCGGGTTGTCCCCTGCCGAGGTGGCCACCGTGTGCGCTGAAGGGGTGCCCTACTAGCTGAGCTGCCTACAGACGTTGTGAACGTCTGGACGTCCGGGCCTCTCCAGAGGCTGTGGGTCTGTGAGGACTCACGCCCCAGGAGGGCCCGGATGACGAGGCACCCTAAGAGCCTGTTTCAGAACAGGTCTGGTGGTGGGGGCGGCGAAGACTACGGCGGTGACATAACCGCGAGCGTGGAGGTGCCGCATGGTGTCGGTGTTCGAGGTCCGCG
>JAABUJ010005424.1_pt1 | contig 12779 bp, 15 predicted proteins | sample 5559131 | NCBI WGS metagenome assembly JAABUJ01 (sample SAMN10711875, study PRJNA513366) | rock metagenome | isolation source: Antarctica rocks | place: Antarctica: Victoria Land, Mt New Zealand nord | collected 2016-01-07
GGGGGACTTCTTCTCCAGGATGTGGCTGGTGAAGGCGTGACGCCCCCGGACCTTGCCGGTCCCGGTGGTATGAAAGCGCTTCTTGGCGCCAGAATGAGTCTTCATCTTGGGCATCGCGAACCGGAGACTATGGCAGGTCGCTGAACGAGACCCGCTGCGGTCCGTGGACGCCTCGGGGCGGGCCCTGCTACTTGGTGGCGCCCGCGGGCTTGCGTGCGACCGGGACCCGGGCAACAGGTTCCTGAGCCCGGGCGGGAGGCTCGTCGGAATTGGTTGCGCCGGGCTCCTCGGCCACGGCGGCGGGGTCGGTGGCGACGGCGTCGTCCGTCACCGCGGCGGGGTCGGTGGCGCCGGGCTCCTCGGCCACGGCGGCGGGGTCGCTGGCGACGGCGTCGTCCGTCACCGCGGCGGGGTCGGTGGCGCCGGGCTCCTCGGCCACGGCGGCGGGGTCGGTGGCGACGGCGTCGTCCGTCACCGCGGCGAGGTCGGTGGCGCCGGGCTCCTCGGCCACGGCGGCGGGATCGGACGCGACGGGCTCGCCCGCCAACGCAACGGAGTCAGTCGCGTGGCCGGCGGCCACCGCGTCACCCGAGCCACGCGGCACGGCGATCGACGTCTGCTCGGGGGCCGGCGTCTGGGGGCTCGCCGTCACTGCCCCGCCCTCCGCAGAGGACTCGACGCCGTCCGGGGAGGCCTCCTCGGCCTGGCCCGCCAACACGGCCTTTGAGGGGCCGAGCATCATCGTCATGTTGCGACCGTCCTGGATGGGCCGCTGCTCGACGATGGCCAGATCGGCGAGCTCCTCGGCCAGGCGGTCCAGGATCATCACCCCCCGCTCGGGATGGGTGACCTCGCGCCCCCGGAACATGATCGTCACCTTGACCTTGTCCTTGTGCTTGAGAAAGCGCTGGACGTGGTTCTTCTTGGTGTCGTAGTCGTGCTGGGCGATCTTGGGCCGAAACTTGATCTCGCGAATGGTGATCTGCTGCTGGTGCTTGCGCGCCTGCTTCTGCTTCTGCGCCTGCTCGTACTTGTACTTGGAGTAGTCGAGCACGCGGCAGACAGGAGGCCGGGCCTCGGGAGCCACCTCTACGAGGTCAAGATCACGCTCCTGGGCATAGCGCAGGGCGTCGTCCACCTTGAGCACGCCCACCTGGGTGCCGTCATCGCCGATGAGTCGCACCTCGGGCACACGAATACGCTCGTTAATGCGAGTCGTATCCCGCTCGGGCGGACGCCGGTCAAATCTACGAGGGACCGGCACTATCTGTGGTGGCGCGTCGTCAAGTGCAGCGGCAGCGCGCGGTGGGTGAGGCGGTAGCCCAGATGATCGACGCAGTATAGCGCCGTTTGAGCGGATATTCGAGGAGCTCCTGCCCAGGCGACCGCCGGATCCTCAGACCGACCGATTGGCGGTCTCTGAGGCCAGGCGCTGCGCTGTCTCTCGGGCCGACATCGTCCCCTGATCGCCGCGGCCGTGACGGCGCACGGCGACGGTGCCCTGCTCGGCCTCGCGATCGCCGATCACCAGCATGTAGGGGATCTTGCGCAGCTCGGCGTCGCGGATCTTTCGCCCGACCGACTCGCTACGGTCGTCGACCTCCAGGCGGACTCCCTCCCCGCCCAGGGTGGCGGCCACCCCATGGGCGGCGGGGAAGTGGCGGTCGGCGATGGGCAGGACCACCGCCTGGACCGGGGCCAACCACAGCGGAAACTCGCCCCCGTAGTGCTCGGTGAGAATCCCGATGAAGCGCTCGAAGGTCCCCATCAGGGCGCGATGGATCATCACCGGACGATGCTCGGCGTTGTCGGCACCCGTGTAGACGAGGTCAAAGCGCTCGGGCATGGCGTAGTCGAGCTGGATCGTGCCCAGTTGCCACGAGCGTCCCAGCGAGTCGGTCATGTGCATGTCGATCTTGGGACCGTAGAACGCGCCGTCACCGGGGTTTAGCTCATAGTCGATGCCGCGGTCGCGCAACGCACGCTCCAGCGCCCCCTCGGCGCGGTCCCACAGGGCGTCGTCACCGATGCGCTGATCGGGACGCGTCGACAGCTCCAGTCGAGGCTCGAAGCCAAACAGCTCATACACGGCAAAGCCGAAGTCCAGGCACCCCCCCACCTCCTCCTGAACCTGCTCCTCGGCGCAGAAGATGTGGGCATCGTCCTGACAGAAGTGGCGCACCCGCAACAGGCCGTGAAGCGTTCCCGAGGGCTCGTTGCGATGCAGCAGGCCAGGCTCTGAGTAGCGGATGGGCAGTTCGCGGTAGGAGTGCCGCTGGGCCTTGTAGAGCTGGGCGTGGCCGGGACAGTTCATGGGCTTGACGCCCATGGCGCGATCCTCGGCCTGGGTGATGAACATGTTCTGCCGGTACTTATCCCAGTGTCCGGAGATCCTCCATAGCTCGGCGTCATAGAGCAGCGGCGTCTTTACCTCCTGATAGCCGCGTGCCGCGCTCATCTGTCTCGACAGGTCACGCAGGGTGTTGTAGAGCGTCGTTCCCGCCGGCAGCCAGAAGGCCGATCCCGGCGAAAGCTCCGAGAAGTAGAACAGGGAAAGCTCCCTCCCCAGGCGTCGATGGTCGCGGGCCCGCGCCAGCTCGAGGCGCTCGAGATGTGAGTCGAGGTCGGCCTGGGAGAAGAAGGCGGTCCCGTAGATGCGTGTGAGCATCGTGCGCGAGGAGTCCCCCCGCCAGTAGGCCCCGGCAACCGACTGCAACCTGAACGCCTTGACCGCCTTGGTGGTGGGGGCATGTGGCCCCCGGCACAGGTCGGTGAACGGCCCGTTGGTGTAGAGCGACACGGTCTGGACCCCGCGCTGGGTGACGAGGTCGTCGATAAGCTCGACCTTGTAGTCCTGTCCCTCGGCGACAAAGCGCGCGCGAGCCTCCTCGACGGTGACGTCCTGGCGCACGAACAACTCGGCGGCACGTACATGGGTGCCCATACGCTCCTCGATGGCCGGGAAGTCAGCCTCCGAGGGCGCGTCGTCGCCGGCGAACTCAAAGTCGTAGTAGAAGCCTCCGTCCACCGCGGGCCCGATCGAGATCTTGGTGTCGGGGTAGAGGTCGAGCACGGCGGCCGCGAGCACGTGAGCGGCGTCGTGGCGGATGAGCGCCAGCGCCTCGGAGCTTGAACGGGTGACGATCGCCACCCGGGCGCCGTCGGGCAGCTGGCGATCCAGATCTGAGAGCTCGCCGTCGACCGCCACGGCGAGGGCTGCCCGCGCCAGTCCCGCGCCGATCGCCGCCGCGGCGTCGGCGCCCGTCGAGTCGTCAGGCAACTCCAGGCGACGCTCGTCGGGAAGGGTCACGGTGATAGACACGACGGCGATGCTATCCAGCGGTGCGCCTCGCCAACCCAATCGGCGCTCTCGCCCTATGGGACCGTCATCTGCCCGTGGCCGTACAGCTGCATCTCGTGATCAGGGTCCTGCACTGTGGGTCGTTCCCGTGGATTCGATGCCAGCAGAGGTTCGCGGGCAGCGCCGAGCGCATGAAGGAGACCAAGTCCCTCATCGTCGAGGAAGCGTCCCATGGGGCCCGGGCCCTTGACCATGATCCACCTGCGGTCAGCAGTGACGAAGCGCCGTTCCACGGTTCGCTTGCCACCAGCGCCACTCAGTCGACGAATGACCTCTCCCCCTGAGCGACCCTGGCGCCAGGCGAGCTCGACACGGAGATGATGCTGTCTACAGCCCGCCCGGGCTCAGCCACGCCAGCGCCCCCAGCGCTCCAATCAGCGCGGCTGGGGCGAGGATGCTCCCCTGGCGGGCGTAGGCACGCACCGAGGGACGCGCCCCGACGGCGTGAGCCGCCTGCCACCAAAGGAAGGCCGACAGCGATCCGGTGACGAACAGGTTGGGCCCGAGGTTGAGGCCGACGAGCAGCGCGCGGGGATGTGCCGGAGGCGAGGAGCTCAGTAAGACGGCGGCGGGAAGGTTGTTCAGGGTGACGGCTCCGAGCGCTCCCAGAGCGGTGGACTCCACCCTTCCGGCATGGCGCATGAGCTCGCTGGGGTCAGCCCAGCCCCGGGCCAGGGTCCCCAGTGCCACCGCGATGCCCAGCAGTCCGAGGACCACCGTGGGGTTGACCGCGTCCAGGGCCGATCGGAGGTCGAGGCGGCGCTGGGCGATTCGCCTCCCCACCGCGAGGACCCCCAAGAGGAGGACGGGCACGGCCGGTGCGGGGAGGGCGACGATGAGCGCGGCTGCCACCACCGAGGCCGCCAGACCCAGGCGCCCCCGCAGCTGCTCGCGTGTGTTGCGCCGGGATGGCCGAGACGTGCCCAGGTGGCGACGGTGAATGATCCCGAGCGCCACCGCGGTGATCACCACGCTGGCCACCGCACCGGGCAGCATCTCACCCGCAAAGTCGGCCCCCGAGACGTGGCGCTGGGCGAGAACCAGCAGGTTGGTGAGGTTCGATCCAGGGAGAAACAGCGAGGCGGCGTTGGACATGAACACCGCCCCGTAGAGCAGGGTTCGCTCGTCCATGGCCCGCCGGCGGGCGCCAAGAATGAGAACCGGGGTGAGGAACACCACCGAGGTGTCGAGGTTGAGCAGGGCGGTGACGACGGCGACCAAGCCCAGGGCGCCCGCGGTCAGGGTCACCCCCGAGCCGGGCAGGCCCACCAGGGCTTCGGCCGCCCACTCAAAGACCCCGTCGTGATGGGCGACGACACCGACGAGCAGCAGACCGGTCACCAGCACGAAGGCGGGCCAGGCCTGGTCGGCGGCGCGACGAGCATCTTCGCCGGAGATCACCAGCGCTGCACCGGCACCCAGCGCTCCGAGCGCGGCGACGGCGGTCTGCAGGCGAATCCTCACGGCCGACCACCTTGCCACAGCGTCGTCGCCGCCGGCCCCTCAAGGCCGAGACGACGCTGCCCGCCACGGCCGCTCGCCGCTACGCGCCGCCTACTGGTCTGGGCGGTCGTGCTCCGGCGCCCGGACGGGATCGGCCTCGATGTCCTGATCCGGGTGGGGCTGGCTGGTACTGGTGGCCTGTGACCGGGCTACGTCATCCGCGCGCGGCTCCCCGGTGGGGGCGAGGGGGTCCTCACGGTGCTCGTAGGGGTCAGGCCACTCGGTGGGGTCGGCCTCCTGTCACGGGCGAGCCAGCGCGTGATGGGGCGCCTCGTCGCCCGAGACGTCTCCGCGATCGCGGCCTGGCGGCTCGGGGAAGCCCGTAGCCGGAGTACCAGCAGGCGCGGTCTCCGGTGAGCCCTGACCTTCCTGGGCGTCTTGGCGATCACCATCCATGGCGATGGGTTCTACCCGTGTCCTCACCAACGACAACCTGTCGCCCCTGACAGAATGTCGGCATGGGCCCTGTTGACCGTCGCACCCTATGGCGAGCCGCAGCGATCCAGGCCGGCGCCGTCGTCATCCTCGCCGTGGCCCTTGCTCTCCTGTTCCCGCACCACTTCTTCGTGAGCTGGGGATGGATCGCTGGCCCGGGGGCGTGGGCGATCTGCGCTCTGCTCACCGCGCGGCTGCTGGGTCTGCCCGCCCTGCCTGTTCTCGTCGGAGCGGCGCTCGCCGGGATCCCCAGCCTGCTCGCCGTACTCATCGGGGTCCACTGGCTAGGGGCGGCCGTCGCCGTGGCGGTCTTCGCCCTGTGGTGTGCGCTGTTACGCCCGCGCGTAACGCTCGTCTGAGGCACCGCTCCCAGCTTTCAGCCGGGTGCGAGCGGGCGACCTCAGCAGACCGCGCACGCTTACGAGCACCAGCAGGCCGGCGATGGCGGCGATCACGGCGGCAATGGTATGAAGGCCTGCCGCGCTCACGCTGCTCCGAAGACGATCCCTATGAAGCTGGTGGAGAGAATTCGCCCCGGTGCATCGGGCCGTCTGAAACAGCCCTGCCGCCGCCCCGGTCTGGGCCGGGAGAGCATGGAGATACCGGGCGGCCTGGAGGCCGAGATTGTTGAATCCGTTGGGGATTCCCAGAATGATCCCCACCCCCACGATCGCGATGATCGGAGTCTCGGCGCCGAGTCCGAGCATCGCCGCCGAGCCCACGGTCTGGGCCAGCGCGCCGACGACCAGGGCCGGCGACGGCCCGGAGCGGCGGATGAGTCGCGCCGCGAATCGGCGTTCATAGGACCCCCGGCCCCGGCGACGGGCAGCAGCAGCATTCCCGCTGTCACGGGACCAAAGCCGCGCGACTGCTCAAGCCAGATCGGCAATCCGCCGCCACCAGGCGCCGTGGCACCGTCAGCAAAGGGACGCGATCTCAGCGCCACTCACCGCTGGTCCAGAGTCGGGACGGGGCAGCGGCGGGCTCGTCAGCGGCGTGCTCTGCTACCCGCGCGTGGTCTCGAGAATCAACCGACTCGTCTCTTCGGGCTGGTCCCAATGGGGAAAGTGGCCGCAGCGATCAAACCAGTGAAGGCGCGCGTCGGGAAAGAGCTTCTGGGCACGCTGGGCCTGGCGCGGAAGGCAGACGAGGTCGCGACGGCCCCAACCAATCACGATCGGACCCCGCGCGCTGTGAGCAGGCATGCCCGCCGGAAGCGGACCGTGGACCAGCGAACTCAGAGCCTCGTCGAATGAGCGCGCAGCGGCGAACGTCTGCATCTCGCTCAGCAGCACGTCGCCCGGAAGGCTCCACGGCTTTGCTGAGAACTGGGCAAACAGGACGCTGCGACCCACCGGACTGCCGGTGAGAGCTGGCATCACCGGCTGCAACGCACGCACGAGCTTCACCGAGAGGGCCACCGAGGCGCCGAACACCTGACTCTCTCGGTAGTTCCAAAACCCGCCCGGGTCCAAGGCGACGGTGGCGCCAACCCTTCCGCGGCGGGCGAGCTCGAGAGCCAAACGGGCACCCATCGAGCTCCCCGCGCAGTCGACGCCGTCGAGTTCGTGCTCGGCGATGAAGCCCTCCAGCGCATCGGCCACCGTGGCGATCGAGACCTCGCCGACCAGAGGCGCCGTCTCCCCGAAGCCGGGAAGGTCCGGCGCAATGACTTCGCGCTCCGACGCGAGCGCGCCGGTGATGGGATCAAATGAGTTCCTACTGCCTCCCAGGCCGTGGATGAGCAGCAGAGGAGGGCCCGAGCCTTGGTGTGCGTGTCGCATCGTCGCCTCCTACCCACGCCTTCATCGCAGAAACCTCACTGCCCAGGAGTGGGCGCGATTATCGCTCGCCTCAAGTTGAGGCTGCGCCCGGCCGCGCAATGGATCGCCGAGATGGTCACACCACCTCTTGTGCGCCATTCCGGGGGCGATTTGCCGGAGGCTCCTAGCTAGCTATTCGACTATCGAAACGCCCGCTGCCAGGCGTCCCGCATGGACTCACGGTAGAAGATGAGCAGGAGCGGCGCCACGATGAGCAGCACCGCCTCATCAAACGGACCGGGGATCGGGAGTAGCGCCAGTCCTGCCAGCCAGCGCAGCGGCTTGGGGATACGACCGTCACGGACGATCAACTTCGTGGCGCGTATCGAGCGAGCAGCGAACTGGCGCACTGCGCGAGCTTAGGCGAGGAGCGCTACGCCTCCGTCCGTGCTTACGAACCGCTGGCCGCGGCCGCCGGCGGCCATGTCGGACCCGACGATGGCGAGGTTGTCGCCCGTCCCGCGGTACGCATGCGCTGGCCACCCTGGGCGATGCGCTTCCAGCAGCGTTTCGTACTGGCGGTGAAGCGGTAGCAGGCGTAGACGCCTGGGATACAGCCAAGTACCGCTCGCTGGGAGGTACTCGTAGTCAGCCACGCGGTGGCCCTCCAGGTAGGGCGTCGCGAGAACGACAAAGACTGCGTACAGACGGTCGATCGTCTTTCACCGCTCTGCTCTGCGGGAGTGGGCGATACTGGGCTCGAACTCGCCCCTAGTCATTCGCTCAGGCGTGCGGCCCCGTGCTCGTTGACGTGAGGTGCTCTGAGGTGACCTCAGATTCGCTCAAGTTGGTACCCGATTGGTACCTCGGCGATGAATCCGCGGACCTTCACACGACGATTTCACGCAGGCCACCCTCGTTGATGGCGTAGAACCACGGACCAGGGCCCCGTTCCGCGATCGTCCGCTCGATCGTGTCCCAGTGGCGGGCGACACGCACAAGCCAACCCCAGGTCGGCAGGTCGCGCTTACCGGCGATCCAAAAGACCCGCAACTCTGCCTCCCGAAACCGTTCGAGCTCCTGCGGCTTTGTCCGAATGCGCTTGTCGCGCCCGATCACGATTAGGCCGCGCGCCGCTACGGAGGGAATCCAGTCGGAGTCGCACGTGCCGAGCTTGCACTCGGGGATGAGCTTGTGGCCTGGGTGGATCGTATCCTTGCGTGCCGCCTCAAGTGCCTTGCCCAGGCCAAGCGCGCTCTCGTCGACGTAGAACCGCAGTTGGTGCTGGTCAGCCGTCACGAACGGCAGGAGGTCAGTTATGCAGTCAGCGCGTGTGAGTAAGCGCGGCGCATTTCATACCGAATTGCCTCGTCCACCGCGGGGCGTTTCAATTGGTAGAGATCGGCGATCGAGTCTGACGAGTCCCCGGCGCGGAACAACTCGCCGATGACGTCTGTCCGCACGTTGCGTACGACAGGCTCTCCAAATCCGCGGAGCGGGTCGATCACGACATTGGACAGATCCGGAGCTGGGTGCAGTAGGCGCGGCTGGGCGTCCGAGCTATCGCTGGTCCACTTCACTGACTTTCGGAACTCGTCAGCCGGAGACGTCCAAAGGATGCGCTGGCCGGTTCTGACGACCACTAGGGCGAGCTGGGGCTCTAGGCCAACCTGCTCCTGCACTTTCCTAACCAGCTCACGGCCTTTGACGTCGAGCCATGTTCGAGCGGACGCCAGCGGATACCTCGTCTGAAGCTCCTGGCGCAGGGCGACCACTGCAGGGCGCATGCGGGCGATGGGGGCACCGGCTTCGCGGTACTCAGACAGGAGTCGCGTCTCGACGAACTCACCCCACGTGACGATGTCATCGCCGGTCGATTCCTCGCGGACGACGGGCGGGTAGGTTCTCCCTGCCCGTTGATAGCCGTCGATCCACCGCCCAGCCGTGCCGCCGCGCAGGCCAAGGATCTGATCGACCTGCGCGAGACCATAAACCGGCCGGTTGACGAGATCGATTATTTGGCCCACGGGGTCATCTTCTCATCCCCGCCGTCGGCACGGTGCGAGGTAGGTTGCAACGATGGTGCTAGATCGCCAAAAGCAGCCTCTACAAAGGCCGCCTCGTGGGCGCTGGGGGCATAGTCGGCATAGCGCTGGGTGGTGTCGATGTCGCGGTGGCCCATCCACTCCTGCAGGGTGCGCATCGGGACGCCCGTGGCGGCCATGTGCGTCCCGAACGTGTGGCGCAGGTCATGGAAACGGTGGGCCACGTCGAGCTGGGCCGCCTTGAGGGCTCGGCGATAGCGGCGCAGGATTGCGGCCTTGTCCAGCGGCCCCCCGGTGTGCGGGTCGGCGAACACGAGCGCATTATCGCCCGGTGAGCCGGCGGCCAGGTGCAGCCGGTCAAGCTCACCGGCGATCTGGTCAGCCATCGGGACGCTCCTGGTCGACCGCCTGGACTTCGGGGTCCCGAACTCGCCGAGCACGTAGTTCTGACGAACCCTGACCCGGCCGGCCGTCCAGTCGACGTCACGCCAGCGCAGGGCGACCAGCTCGCCCTGGCGCAGCCCGGTCATCGCCGCCGTCAGATAGAGGCCGCGGTCAAGCGCCTCGAACGGGCCCGGGCACGCGGCGCCGGCGAGGGCCTGCACGTCGAGCGGGTCCAGGAACCGAATCTCCTCGCTGTGTGGCTTGCCGGGCAGGTCGACGTGGCGGGCGACGTTGACTGCCACCCAACCCTTGCGCTCAGCGAAGCCCAGGAGCGCGCTGAGCGTCCCGACGTAGTTGCGCAGGGACTTCACCCCAACCGGGCGTCCGTAACGCCTATCGCCCCGCTCACGCGGCCCAGGGCGGGCCCCACTCTCCATCATCACCATGAGGTCGTGAATGTCCTGCGCCTTGACCCGGCGTAGGTCACGTTCGGCGAAGAACGGCACCAGCCATACCCGCAGGATGCTGTCCAACGCGACGAGGGTGGCCTTCTTGCGGCCCTGGCGCACGAGGTGGTCCTGGTAGCGGCGGCCAAGCTCTGTGATCGTGAGCGCGTCACCGCTGACCCGGGCGGGCTTGACCTCGGCGATCAGCCGGCGCAGCTCACCCTCGGCCTGGACCCTCGTCAGTCCCTCCCTCGACCCATCGGTGCGCTTCTCCCCGATGCGCCGCTTGACCTGTACCCCGTCGCGGCGCCACTTGCCGTACCACGCGACCCTGCCGGTGCTGTCGGCCTTCTCATACAGCGCGCCGGTCCCGTAGGACCGACGCGCCTTCCCGGACCCGGCGAGCGTGCGGCCTGACACGCTCATGCCGGCACGCCCATCCCGTTGAGCAATGCGTGAAGGGCGCGATCGAGCTCTCGGGGACTCGGCATGGGTTCAACCTCGTCGTAGGCACGCAGCACCGCGGCGACAAGAGGGCCGGGCTCGTGACGCTCGCTGATCTCGCCCCCGTAGCGCTTGTATGCGGCCCTGGCGGCGATGAGTGCGCGGTCTGCTACCGACTCCATGGACTCGCATGGTTCCTCCATGCGAGCGAGCCCGAAAGCCATCCCGTACACGAGACCCCAATCGCGGAGGTCACCCTCGAACTCCGACAGCTTGGAGTTGTAGCTCGCCGGCTCGGCGCTGCACCTTCCCACCGGCCCGCGGCCGGTGTCATCGACCATGAGAATCGCGGTCAGCTTCTCCTCGAGTGTCATCTGCTCAGCCATGTTCGGTTCCTCCCGTCGTTGGAGGCTCCGAGGGGGCGACGTTCTGGCGAGGAAGGGGGCCACCGAGACGGGTAGCCTGCCTGGCGCGCTGAGGGCCGCAATCCCTCGGTGCCACGCCCCCGGCCTGCACCAACAGGTGCGGGGGCACTTTGATTTCCGGCCAGCATACGCCCGGCTGGTGCCATCACGCAACCCTGGCCCGCGGGCCCGCCGCGTGCTGGCCCGCCCAGGCGCGAAGGTCGGCCGGGTCAAAGCGGACATAACGGCCAAGGCGAACGTGCGGGACCCGGTTCGCACGCGCCTCGGCGAGCAGCCACGACGCGGGGACGTCGAGCAGCTCAGCAGCTCGCCGGGCATCCACAAGCGGCGGGCAGGCCGGGACGGCGATAAGGGGGGCAAGCTCGGCGGCGAGGGCGCGTATCTCGGCCGTTGTCATCACCGTGGGGTCCTTCCGCACCGCGCGCACGCCGGCTCGCCCTCGTCAGCGAGCACGAAGGGACGCGCACAGCCGCAGGCGGGTGCTTCGTCGGGACGGCGGTGGGTCTCCGCGAGAACCTGGCGTGCTCGGCAAAGCTCCCGGGCCTCGGGGCCCACACCACCCTTATCGCCCGTTTGGGGCTCCGTAGTGGCCTGGACCGAGTCGTGGTTGTGGCGGCCAATCATCACGCCGCCGACCTTTCTTCGCTTTCTTCGCTTACTTCGCAAGCGTGCCAGCGGTCCGAGGGGCGCCCACCCGTTGACTCCTTGACGCCAACCGCTAGTCCGCTGACTTGCAGCTCCCGGAGTGCGAGGTCAATCCGGGTTGCTGACTTGTGGCGCTTGAAGACCTCGTGGATCTGGGTGCGAGTCAGACCGTCCGGTCCCGCCTGCCGAAGCTCCTCGAGGATCTCGTCAGCTACTGGATCACCAAGAGAATCACCGAAGACATATCGGGCTGAGCGCTCGCAGTAGCTCCACAAGGCAAGCGCAGACCGAAGGTGCGCATGCTCAATCGTGGCCTTCCCGTCTAGCAGCGCGTACAGCACCGCCAGACGCATCGTCTGCGCCTCGGCTCGCCCCGTCGCTGCCCCGAGGAGCCCAGGCTTGCCCGCCGACAGGCCCGGATAGACCTCCCTCCATAGCTCCGACGCTTGGAAGTCCCGAGCAAGGAAAGTGACCGTGCGGGCCTGGTCGCGGGCAGCAGTCAGGAGTCGAGCAAACTGGCGCAGCTCGCCCTCATCGGCGTTTCCACCATCCGGGAGGATATTGCTGCGCTTCGCGCAGACGAACAGAAAGCGGTTGGCGAACCCGTTAGCTGCCTGGGTCTCTGTGAGCTCACGGCGCAGCTCGCCCAGGCTGGTGTGACCGAGGATCGAAACCATCGACCCGGTGGTCTTGGTGATCGAGCTCTTGGTCAGCGAACCCGCGTCACCCTGGTCCCACAGATTGCGAACGATCGCGCTCAGTGTGTTGCCCTCACGCCGCATCGCCTTGAGACCCTGCGCCAGCTCGCCCTCCATGACAAACAGGCGCTTGTCGTCAACCCCCGGATCATCAACTTCGTCGACGTATTCCCCAGTGGGCTTGCCCTTCTCCTTGACCGCCACGGTCTTCCAGACGGCATCACGGACGGGTGTCAGTAGCCCCTCACCGGATGACAGGCCCCCAACCACGCGTTCCCTGGCCCAGTCCTCATCGACGAGACGGAACAGCTCCCGGACACGCCCCCAGCTTGTCCCCTTCCGACCCTTGGAGGTTGCGCCGAGCACGATGGCGTTGATGTTCGTCGCGTGAAAGTCACCCTCAACCCGGAACCCGGGCCCACGGCCGATGCAGTTTCCGAACGCGGGGTCGAGTCGGTAGAAGTGGTGTATCGGCTGCGGTGTAGGTAGATCGTGGGCATCGTGATCGAGATTGAGGCTCTCTGAGGCGGTTTGAGGGCTTCGGTGAGGGTGGCCAAGGGTTTTGGTCGCCGGGTTTCGGGGTCTTGTGATTTTCCGACCACCGTGGCGTCCAAGCTCGTCGGCTCTACC
>JAABUJ010005425.1_pt1 | contig 12774 bp, 15 predicted proteins | sample 5559131 | NCBI WGS metagenome assembly JAABUJ01 (sample SAMN10711875, study PRJNA513366) | rock metagenome | isolation source: Antarctica rocks | place: Antarctica: Victoria Land, Mt New Zealand nord | collected 2016-01-07
CGCGACGGATTGGAACCAGATACCCATGAACGGAGAGTAGCCATCCCCACCCGTGGAGACGCCGAACCAGCCGGGGCAATGCGAGATCCTCTTGACACGGACCTATAGGAGCGTCGTTTCTGACCGACGACCCGCGCTCCGAGACTTGGTCTCAGCGGCGCTGGTCGGCGCTCCGAACCGGTCGGTCAGAACTCGCGGTCACTAAAGGTCGGTCACGGATGGTTCTGTCGGTGGGTTGTGACAAGGTGCGTGGTCATGGGCGAGCTGCTGGGGTACGCGAGGGTGTCGACCGCCAGCCAGGACCCCGGGTTGCAGCACGACGCGCTCAGCGCCGCGGGGTGTTGGAGGACGTGGACCGACGTCGCCTCTGGGGTCAAGGCGGACCGCCCACAGCTGGCCGACGCGTTGATGTCGTTGCGCCCGGGGGACACCTTGGTGGTGTGGCGGCTCGACCGGCTCGGCCGGTCGCTCCCGCATCTCATCGAGACGGTTCAAGGCCTCGCGGACCGGGGGGTGGGTTTCCGGTCGTTGCAGGAGTCGATCGACACCGGCACCCCTGGTGGGCAGCTCGTGTTCCACGTGTTCGGTGCCCTCGCCTCATTTGAGCGTGCCCTGATCCAGGAGCGAACCCGGGCCGGGCTTGACGCTGCCCGTCGCCGCGGTCGTCTTGGTGGCCGCCCCCCGGTGCTGACTGCGGCCAAGGCGAAGCAGGCCCATCGAATGCGGGTGGAGGGGGCGACGATGGACGAGATCGCCGGGGTAGTCGGGGTCAGTGTGTCGACGCTGTATCGGCGGTTGCGTCCGGCCACGCCGGGGACGGGGGAGTGAGCAGTGAAGCCTTCTTCGTCATGGTCGTGTCGGTAACGGCCGGCAAAACTTGGTCGAGGACGCCGCTTCAGGAGTCGGGCTGGTCGGCGCCCGGTTGGGCGGTGAGCTCCGCTTTGACATAGGCGCCCCGGAAAGGCCGCTGGTCATCGCCGTGCACACCGCCCACCCGGCCACGGTCATGGTCTGGCCGTCCTGGCCTACCCGTTCCTGCCCGACTGGGGCGACAGTCGGTCACTCGGACGAGACGGTGATCGTGGTGGGGTCGGTGTTAGCACCGCACACCACGATGGCGACGCGCTCGCCCGGCTCGGGGACGTACGCCCCGCTCAGCAGCGCGGCGACCGCGGTGGCTGCGCCGTGCTCGCACGCGATGCGGTAGTTCTGCCACATCCACTCGCGCGCGGTGATGATCTGGCGGTCCTCGACCAGCACGGAGCGCGGTGGCGTCGCGCTGGCCACCTGCCAGGCGATCTGCCCGATGCGGCGTGCGCCTAGAGAGTCCACCGCCACCCCCGAGACAGCGACGTCGACCGGGGCGCCGGCGGCCAGCGCGGCGTGCAGGGTGGGGCAGCGCTCCGGCTCCACGGCCACGATCCGCGCTCTGCCCGCGGCTGCGGCGGCGATGCCTGCGTACAGCCCACCTCCGCCGACCGAGACCACGATCGTGCCGATGCCCGGCTCGTCGGCCAGGATCTCCAGAGCGATCGTGCCCGCCCCCGCGGCGACCTCAACCTGGTCGTAAGCATGGCAGAACAGCGCCCCCACCTGCTCGGCGTACGTGACAGCCTCGGCGTAGGCCTCGGCGTAGGCCGCGCCCACCTGGCGCACCTGCGCGCAGGCGGAGCGGATGCGAGCCACCTTCACCGGCGGCGCGCTCGAGGGCAGGTACACCGTTGCGGGCATCCCGAGAGCGGCAGCTGCGTGGGCGTGGGCGAGCCCGGCGTTTCCGCCGGAGGCCGCCACGATCCCGATGCCGGGGTCGAGGTCGCCGCGCTCCAGCGCGGCCAGCTGGTGGTTGTAGGCGCCGCGGACCTTAAACACCCCGGTGGTTTGCAGGTGCTCGCACTTGAACCACCACCGCTCCCCGTCGGCGGGCGCCAACAGCGGGGTACAGCGCACCCGCCCGCCGATGCGCCCCGCAGCCACGAGCACGTCGTCGTAGGTCAGCACCTCGCACGCGCTCGTGCGTCCGAGGCGACGAAGAGCCCGCTCACGGGCGCACCGCCAGGCGCATGAACGTGTTCGCCCGCGCGTAGGGCGATGGCGGCGTCTGTCCAGGATCGAGGTGGGCGAAGCCGAAGGACTCGTACAGGGCTATCGCGGGGGCCAGGTGAACGGTGTTGCTGCCCAGCAGCACCTCCCTGGCGCCCCCGGTACGTGCCTGTTCGAGGGCGCGGGCCAGGAGCACGCGCGCGATGCCGCGCCGACGGGCGGCGGGGACCACCGCCATCTTCGACAGCTCCCACGTGCCGTCCGGTCGCTGAGGCACCGCGGGCACGACCACGACGCAGCCGAGCACCGCACCACCGGCGCGAGCCAGCAGCACCGCACCACCGCGCTCGACGATCGTGGCCTGCGGGTCGTACAGCACCTGACGGTCGGCCTCGACCAGCTCGAAGAACTCCTCGATCCACGCGCGGTTCATCGCGGCGAAGGCGGCGGCGTCACCGGGCCCGTCCATCTCGGAGACCACGACGTCCTGCGGCTGCGCTGGTCGGTCCCGCCCGGTGGGTGAGGGCGGGGGTGTGGCCGAGGCGGTCATCGTGCGCTCCTCCCGTGCAGGCTGTTCCAGGCCGCGGCGGGCCCAGGTGCACCCAGCGTCGATGATGGTCACTGATATGTCCAATGCACCACAAACCGCGATCCATAAAATCGGCGCATGACCGATGCTCTCGACCTGCGCTGCCTGCGGTCTTTCGTCGTCGTGGCCGAGGAGCTGCACTTCGGTCACGCCGCGGTGCTGCTGGGCATCACCCAGCCAGCGCTCTCCCAGCAGATCCGGCGGCTCGAGCGCGAGGTGGGAGCGCTGCTGCTGGCACGCACCTCGCGCTCGGTGGCGCTGACAGCGGCCGGTTCGGTGCTGCTGCGCCGTGCCCGACGCACCCTGGCATCGCTGGAGAGCGACCTGGCCGAGACCAGGGACGTGGCGACAGGGCGGGTCGGCTCGCTGCGCCTGGCCCTGGTCAGCTCCGCGGTGCTCACCGTCGTGCCCGACCTGCTGCGCTACTTCGCCCGCACCCACCCCGGGGTGAAGGTGCACCTGAGCGAACTGACCACGGCGCAGGTTACCGACGCGGTCGCCACCGGCCGCGCCGATGCCGGGGTGGTGCGCGACGCCGACGCCCACCTCGACCTGCTCCCGCAGGTCCTGGTCCGTGAGCGTTACGTAGCGCTCCTCCCGCGGACGCACCCCATGGCCAGCGCAGAGACCATCATGATCCCCGACCTGGCCGGACAGCCCTTCGTCATGCCCCCGCGAGAGGCCGGCCCACGCGCCCACGACCAGGTCGTGGCCATGTGCCGGGCGCACGGCGTCGAGGTCGCCATCGCCCAGGAAGCCACCCACTGGCTGACCATCGCCCGCCTGGTGGGAGCTGGTCTCGGCGTCTCCATCGCCCCCGCCAGCATCAGCTCCCTGCTCGGAGAGCATGCCGTCGCCCGTGAGCTCGACAAGAGCACGGTGACCAGCGAGCTGGCGCTGCTGCTCACCCGCCACGCGCCACCCGCCGCCCTAGCACTGGCTCGCCTCGCCGCGGACGCGAGCACCTCCGACCCGTGCTTCACCGGTGCAGATGATCGTAGGCAGGCCGGGGAATGACCGGGCTGCAGCAGCGCCGCATGGCACTCGCCCGGCGGCCACGCGCGGCCCGCACCGCCAGGCGCACGCCTCTGCCTCCGCCCTGGTCGACTGCTCGCAGAACGCGCGGTGTCCGGCGTCGCCAAAGGATGAGCGTGGACCCGCCGCGTCAGCCCTGGACCAGGGACAGCGCCGTGCGCACGCCGGCGACGTAGTCGCTCGGGCGCTCCCAGGCCGCGAAGTGGCCGCCGTGCTCCTGCTCGACCCAGGAGCGCACGTCGAAGAAGCGCTCGGCGAACGAGCGCGGGGCGTTGACGAGGTCGGCGGGGAAGATGGTGAAGGCGGTGGGCGCGTCGATGCGCGTGCTCGGCCGAGCCCCGCCCTCGGCGTAGGGGGTGAAGGAGGTGCCAATCGCTTGGGTGAACCAGTAGGCGCTGATCCAGGTCAGCAGCTCCTCGCGGGTGAACACGCTCTCGACGTCCCCGCCGCAGTCGGTCCAGGCGCGCAGCTTCTCTAGCAGCCAGGCGGCCAGGCCCGCCGGTGAGTCGCCCAGGGCCGCCGCGAGGGTGGCCGGCTTGGTGGACTGTTCGTGCATGTAGCCGCCCTCGGCCACCTGCCAGCGGTGGCCGCGCGCGACGTAGTCCTCCTCCTGGGCGCTCAGGTTCGTCGGCGGGTCGACGAGGAAGCGGTACTGCGAGACGTCGCTCAGGTGCAGCGCGGCGACACGGTCGGGATAGGCGGCGGCCAGCGCCTCGGCGACGTCGCACCCCACGTCGCCGGCGGAGAGCACGTAGCGCGCCAGCCCCCACTCGGCCAGCGCGTCGGCCAGCGCGTCGGCCATCGCCGAGGAGGACAGCCCGCCGCTGGCCACCGGGGCGGCGAAGGGGAAGCCGGGCAGCGCCGGGACGACCGCCTCGATGCCCGCCTCGGCCAGCAGCGGCAGCACCTTCTCGAAGCGCAGCACCGAGTCCGGCCAGCCGTGCAGCAGCACCACCGGCAGCCCCGCGCTCCCGTCGTGCCGGGTGGCGTGCCGGGCAGCGGGCTGATGAACCGCGCGCACCGGCACCGCGCCGGGGGCCAGGCGCCAGGGCAGGTCCAGCACGCGCCGCTCGTTCGCGCGCCAGTCGTAACCTTGCCAGCTTTGGAGCAGGCCGGCTAGGAAGTCCGGGTCGACGCCGCGCTGCCATCCCTGCCCCGGCGGGGCGGCCACGCGCCGAGAGCGCCGCAACCTCTCGCGAAGGTCCTCCAGCGCCGCCTCGTCAACCTCGGGCGGCCGAGCCGTGATCTTCACGGCTGGCCATCTTGCCCTGGGCCGTCCGCCGGTAGGTCAGCGGATGCGTGGTGAGCGGGGCCGGTCATCCCAGCGGTAGTGGGTCCAGGCGGCGCGGATGAGGGCACGCACGGTGACGATGGCGGCGGCCAGTGAGTCGCCTTGGCCCTGCTGGAGGCTCCTGACCTTGGAAACGAGGATGGGTCCATGCCGAAGGACCACTCACCGGGGAAGCCGACGACGCGGCGGTCCTGCGAGCAGGAGAAGGACGTCGCGGTGGCGATGGTGCGCACACCTGCGCATGGAGCTGGGCGCCGAGCACGGCACGGTGCAGCGGGTGGCCCGCCAGCTGGGCTACGGCACCGAGTCGGTGCGCCTGTGGGTGCGCCAGGCCGATGTCGACCAGGGCCACGCGCCGGGGGTGAGCACCACCGAGGCCGCTCGCATGCGGGAGCTGGAGCAGGAAGACCGCGAGCTGCGCCGGGCGAACGAGATCCTCAGGCGGGCGGCGTCTTTCGGCGGGGCGGAGCTGGACCGCCAACACCGCAGGTGATCGCCTTCATCGACGACCATCGCGACGATCAGGTTCAACGCCGCACGGCATGTCGATTCCAGCTCGCCGTCCTCGAGCGCGCCGGCCTTGCGCGCGGACAGGAACGCGTGGAAGCCCTTGAACGTCTGGACCTACCCGCGCCGGGTTGCCGCCGACAGATCCTGCCCGACCAGCACGGCGACGACCCGGTCCACATCCTCGCGGGTGACCTCCCACGCAGGCCACGAGGAACCGGTCGAGCACACCCGCACCATCATTGTCCATCGTCGTTTGCGCGAAGCCACGCGCAACCTGGGACGCCTCGAACGCCCTCAGGCAGAGTCCTGGAAGACCACCGGATCCACCGACTGCACGACGACCGGGACGGCCGCAGCCCCACCGCGAAGCAGACGGAGACCGTCGCTGACCACCAGTGGCGGCCCACACCCGGGACCGGGCTGCGGCCCGGGCGGTGTCGATCGCCGCCAGCGCCGCGGCGCGTCAGCGGCCAGAGCGGTGATCGTCCGGGACACCGTCGGGTCCGAGACCACCGACCCGTAGACCCCGGGCTCGGCGCGCAGCGCCGCAACGTCGGCGAGACAGTCACCACCCAGGTCAGGTCACCGCCAGGTCGAGGACCACCTTGCCCGGGTCGTGCACCGCACCCGGACGCCGCCACCGCACCAGCCCGGCACTCAGTCCGGCGTCCAACCCTGCCGCCCGGATCGTCTCCGTCAGCAGCACCCCACCGGCCTGACCCACCGCCCCCGAGACCACCGTCGGGCGCGGGTACAACGGCTACGCTTCATCACTTGAAAGGTGTCCCTTCTGCCTGGTCGGACAAGTCCGTCGCAAGACTCACCTTCCCAGGTCAGGGGCACCTTCCAGCCCACGACACGACCCCGGTGTCAGCTCGCGAGGTAGTCCTTGGTGCGCGGGTCGCAGTGCAGCCGGACGAGGGTGATGCGCCATAGGGCGGCGTTTGCCTGGCCGTCGCCGCCGCGGTTGAGGCGGTGCCGTCGTGTCTTGCCGCTGCTTGCTTGTACGGGACTCACGCCGCACAGGGAGGCGAACGAACGCTCGTTGGCCAACCGCTCCGGGTTGTCGCCGGCGGCCAGCAGAAGGGTCGTCGCGACGTCCGGGCCGACGCCCCTTAGGGCGGTCAGCGCAGGAGCGACCTGTTCGGTGATGCGCTTGAGGCGCAGCGTGACCTCTCGCTGAGGAACTGAATGCGCTGGGCGAGCTCGCGCAGGCCGAAACGGGTGATCGCGGCCAGGCTGTCGTCCTCCCGGGCGACGCGGAAGGCCGCGCACGTCACCAACAGCTCCCGCCGGCTGAGGTCACGCAGTCGCGCGAGCAGCTCGTCCGGGCCTGTGACCAGCAGTGCGCGAAGCTGGTTCAGGGCTTGGGTCCGGGCCTTGGCAGGTTATCGGTTGACCACTAACACAGGAGCGGTAATGACAGCCGACGAAGACACCAACACCCGCCGCGTCGCGGCCCAGCACGCTGTGGCCGAGCACCTGCGCCTCACGGCCGCAGGACTAGTCGACGAATGGGTGAAGCTATTTGCCCCAGATGCGGTGCTTGAGTTCCCCTACGCCCCACCCGGAGTCCCTCGAAGTGTATCCGGGCGCGATGCGCTATTAGCCCACATGAGTAATTTCCCCGAAACTTTCGATGTTGAGTTTGTCGACTTGGTGTTCCACGACACGATCGACCCCGGTCTCGTGGTAGCCGAGTTCCGCTCGGTGGGCACGGCTGTGCCGACCGGCAAGCCCTACGAGCAGACATGCGTCTCCATCGTCCGAACAAATGACGACGCACTCATCACTCATTACCTTGACTATTGGAACCCGCTGGTAGCGATTGAGGCCCTGACACCCCCGAACGCGCCGTCTGACCTCAACCTCAGTGTAAACTTTGGAGCCGAGGGGACTCAGGTTTGACTGTCTATCATGCCCGCCGCCGGAACTAGCGCAAAGAGTGACGAACGACGTAGGGAGGTTGTTGCCGCCGCAATCCGTTGCTTTTCCCAGAAAGGCTTTTACGGCACGACGACGCATGAAATCGCCGAGGCAGTCGGTATCTCCCAGCCGTATCTCTATCGCCAGTACCCGAACAAGCAAGCGCTGTTCGCGTCGGCGGTCGACCGTGTGTCGGTTTTAATGACCGAAACCCTCAACACGCATTTGCCGGCGTCGCGCGGGGTTGGTCTAGCGCCGGAAGCAGCATTTTCAGCCTCGCGCAACGCCTACCTCGCACTCGTCGCTGACCGGACAATCTTACGCTTCCTCATGCATGCGAATTGTGCCGCCGGTGAGCCGCTAGTGGGACAGGCGGTACGCCGGTGCTACGCCAAGCAAGTTAACTCCGTCCGGCAGCTATTGAGCGGTGACGATGACGTGCGGCGCTGGTTCGGTGCCGGAATGCTGGACAACGTAGTCGCCGTCCTGGGTCTGGCCGACATCGACGAACCATGGGCTCACGTCCTCATTGCTCCTTGACCTCCCATTGGGCGGCGTGCGGTGCAAGAGGCCGACAGTGCCTTGGCGGTGACCGCCGATCAGTGGTCAGGGTGCCGTAGTGCACTTGGTCACATCACAAGCTTGGTGGGGCCTAGCACCGCATCACCGAGCTTGCGTGGCTACACGCGCCGTTTCAACCGATACCCGGCACCGGAGTCCCCCACCCGGCTCCTAGGGCTCGTAGCCGTTGGAGGCGGTATCCGGACCGGACACTTTCACGAACGGGGAGCGACCTTGATGCCTAACCCAGGGATGTTGGATGGAGTTGTTCTCCCGCCCGGCGCCTTGGAGTAGAAGGCACTGTCCGCCCGGACGGTCAGCGGCCCGGTGGCCCCGGCGCCCCGGACCCGGTTGATCGTCTCGGTCAGGAACGACGCCGCCCCGCGGGCCGCGCCGGCGCTGCCGCCGCGGAGCCGGCACATCAGCACCTGCCCGGTCTGGGCGCAGGTCGCCAGCTGCGGGTGGTACCCGCGGACCTTGGTGTATCCGAACGCGGCACCTTGCTTGGCCCGCCCGTGCACGGCCACGATCGTCGAGTCCAGGTCGATGGTCAGCGGTGCCCCCAGATCAGCCGGCCCCGCCCCGGCGGACCGCAACCGGGCCAGCAGTTCCCGGGACACCGCATCGAGCTGGCGGACGCCTGACCACGTGTGCGCCCGCAGCCACGACCCGATCGTCGAGGGTGCCCGCGTCCCGTCGAACAGGCCCCCTGCCGCCCCGGCGCGCAGCACCGCGGTGTCGTCGATGCTGTCGCCGCCGGTGAGCATTGCGCCGATCACGGTCAGCGCCTTCGCGCCGCTGTTCGCCCCGTGGGCGGCCAGTCGCAGCCGCCGGTCGATGAGCCCACCCAGGTCCACCCGCTGCGCCAGCACCGCCGCGGGCAGTAGGCCCGCGTTGGGCACCAAGTTCGTTTCGTCGAAGGTCGTGGAAACCCGGGACAGATCGTGGTTTGCTCGCACTCAGCAGGTGCCCTTCAACTCGACGACGCGTGATCCCTCAGCAAGATCATCGGCGCAGGTAGAAGGGCAATCTCCAGCGGTGGATCCGGGGTAACCGGCAACCGAAGGGCAACCGGGGCACCTCGTGCGGTCACCACCAAGCCCGGGGACGACGTCCCGATGGCGGATTGGCTTACGAGCCACGTCCTCGCTGGCCGACGCCGGATCGACTATACAACCGCCGTCACCAGGGCAGCGGCCCGTCATTGCCAACGAATGTCCCAGTGGGGCCGTCCGCGCCGACGGCGGCCATCGTGACCAGAATCGCTACCGCCTCGTCCACCGTCCTACCGCCGGCACGACGGAACGCGCCTCCAGGTCGATCGAGTCGGTAGGGCGGCCAGTAAACTCGGTAAGTGTCAAGCCCGGTGTCACCGAGTTGACGCGCCAGCGAGGGAAGGCCCGCGCGTACTGGATGGTCAGCATGTTCAGCGCCGCTTTCGACATCGGGTAGGCCACGATCGACCAGATGGCGTCCAGCTTCGCGTTGAGCGTCAGCGACCCCACGGCGCTGCTGACGTTCACAACGACTGGGGTCGCACTCTCCTCCAGCAGGGGTGTGCACGCGACGAGCACCCGGGTCGCGCCCACGATGTTCGTTGCGAGCACGGTCTCCAAGTCGTTGACGTCAGCCTCGGCTGGCGGTCGCTGCGTGCCGGAGATCCCGGCGTTGTTCACCAGGACGTCAAGCGCCCCGGCCTCCTGCCGCAGGTGGTCGACAGCCGCGCGGACCGAGGCGTCGTCGGTTACGTCGATCGCGATGGCGCGCGCGCCGATCGGCTCGGCCACTGCACGACCACGCTCAAGGTCTCGCGCTCCGAGGTAGACGGTATGGCCGGCCTCAGCGAGGCGTCGGGAGAGCTCGAGGCCGACGCCTCTCGTGGCTCCCGTGATGAGGGTGGTTGTCATGGTCCGAGTTTCTACTGCCTGCTCGGCCACCGCTGACCGGCCCACCGTCCCGGTGGCCGATGGTCAACCGGTACGACCCCCCGTGGACAAGGGCGGCGGAGAGTGAGCGCAGATCGCCGGATCGGGCGCACTGGTGGCATGTCGCCTGGCGTCGGCGCTCGCAGGAATGGATCTGCTACCGCGCTTTGGAATTAGCCGCGGAGCGCCGGAGCGCAGTATTTCTTACCCATCGCCGGGGTATCGAGCGATCCAACGCGTCAGGCGCCCGGTGTTGTCCTCGCCGGCTATGAACCGACGTCCGGCAACACCGCGGTCCGGCATCGGTCCGTGATCAGCTCCATCTCGGGACCGGCCATGGCCACGAGGCCTGTATCGAGCAGACTCGCCCTGACTTCCTCCGGATCGACCCCTTGATCACCGAGATAACCGAGGAACTCGTCGTTATCGAGGAAGACGCGGTGGCCCTCGCCGAGCCGCGTGATCACGACGAACTGCTCGGTGACAGAAACTCCGGCTGCCACGGCTCGAGGTCGTCCGCGGTGGTCAGGGCGGGTGCGGTCCGTCGATCAAGTGTTGGAGGTTCTCCGCGAGCCAGGTTCGCAGCTCACGTACGTCGACGGCTAGGGGGCTGGCGGTGGAGGCGGGAACGGCGAGGACCCGACGGGCGGTGGTCACTCCGAGGATGAACGCGTCAAGAGCTGCGGCTCGGTTCGCGGCTTCGGCGGGTCCGAGGCCGTAGGTGCGTAACTGCGTGATGATCGGCATGGTGGAGTGCTGGTGCAGAAAGGCGGCCAGGGCCTCCGCCGCTTCCGGGCGGCTGCCCGCCGAGCGCAACAGAATCAGCAGGGGATCCTGGCCGTCCACCACCTCCCAGCGGTCGACGATGCTGTCCGCCAACCGACGCCCGAGTCCCGCTCGAGGGCCGGCGAGCACCCCGCCGGGATTGAGCTGAACAGCGGTGGCGGCGAGAAGCAGCCCCTCCTTGCCGCCGAAGTACCGCGTGATCAGATGCGGGGACACGCCGGCGGCGGCGGCCACAGCGCGCATCGTGGTAGCCCCAAACCCGTGTTGCGCGAAGAGCTCCCGCGCCGCAGCGAGGATCGCGGTTCGGGTGCGAGCGGCGTCACGGACCCGCGGGGTGTGCCGGGCACCGGCGCCGTTTCTGTCTCCCCGGTCGGCCGGGTGGCTGTCACCGGCGCCGCTGTCCGGGTTGTCGGTGGTGTCCACCCGGTGTTGACTGCCGGGCGTCGCCGACGGCTCGCGGGCGCTCGGCGCGCTCATGCGAGGGTAGTGCCTCCCGCCGTCGGGGCCGCGAGGTCGGCGCCCGCGGCGAGGTCCAGGGCCGGGCGCAGGCCCTCCACGAAGGCCGCCGGCCGCTCCCAGGCCGCGAAGTGGCCCCCGGTAGACTGGGTGTCCCACGCGCGGACGTCGAAGAAGCGTTCGGCGAAGGCACGGGGCGCGGAGGGGATGTCGGCGGTGAAGGTCCGGCCCACCGTGGGGACGTGCACCCGTGCGGGCAGGTGGGCAGGCTCGACATAGGCGGCCAAGGAGGTCCCGATCGTGCCTGTCAGCCAGTAGGAGGTGATCCAGGTGAGGAGGTCGGGGCGGGGGAAGACGCGTTCCACGTCGCCCGCACAGTCACTCCATGCCCGGTACTTGTCCACCAGCCAGGCGGCCAGGCCCGCGGGGGAATCGCCGAGTGCGACGGCCAGGGAGTGCGGAGTGGCGCTCTGCACAGCGAGGTAAGCGCCCTGGCTGGTGCGCCAGGCCTGCTTCCGGGCGGCGAACTCCCGCTCGACGGGGGACAGGGCAGCGACGTCGACCCCGCCCAGTCGCCGAGGGGAGACGTCGGACAGGTGCAGCGCGAGCACCCGGTCGGGGTGGGCTCCGGCCAGGTGCTCGGCGATGTCGCCCCCGACGTCCGCGCCGGAGACGACGTAGTAGGAGTAGCCGAGTTCCCTCATTGCCTCGGCGACCCACTCCGCCATCACCGCCACGCTCGTCCCGGGTCGGGTGAGGGGCTCGGCGAAAGGAAAGCCGGGCAGGGCGGGGACCACCACGTCAACGTCGCCCAGCAGGGGCAGCACCCGTTCGAAGCGCAGCACCGAGTCCGGCCACCCGTGCAGGAGCACCACGGGGACGGCCTGCCCGGCGCCCGGGCGGCCCGTGGCGGGCTGGTGGATCGACCGGAGATCGCCGTGGCGGGTCGGGGTGCACGTCCAGGGCAGGGACCGGATGCGCTGCTCGTGTTCGCGCCAGTTGTAGTCCGTAGCCCAGTAGTCGAGCAGGTCGCTGAGGTAATCCGCGTCAGTACCGCGCGACCAGGCCAGGTGCTCGCTGGACTCGGGCAGCAGCACCCGACGCGTGGCGGCCAAGCGGTGACCGAGGTCCTGGAGGGCGTCGTCAGTCGCAGGCGGTGGGGCGGCAGGGGTCATGGTCGGGTCTCCTCCGGCCGTCGTGAGGGCGGCCGCACACAGCTGGGGTATCGCTGGACAACGATGTACCCGGTAGAGTACATGTGTGTCCGGAGGGGTATAATCTATCCGTCTGGGACGACTACTAGAACGTCCGGTGGTCGGGTCAGTCCGAGTTGATCAACCAGCCGTCATCCGTCCTCGAGCGCCAACCGCCTAACCTGGCGCCGGCGGTTGGCCGCAACCCCGGGCCTGCATCGACGCGAGCCAACAAATAGCTCGTCGCCGCATGCCGATCGTCAGCCGGGGAGCAGCGTCGGCCGGTGACCGCGTACCGGGTTGAGCGCTTCGAGGCGCTCGGCCAGGTTGAGCAGGTCGTCGTCGGTCCACCACCGGCTGACGAGCTGGACGCCGATGGGCAGCCCGGCGGCGGTGACGCCGAAAGGCAGGGCGACAGCCGGAAGTCCGGTGAGGTTGAACGGGACGGTCGCCCGCATGACC
>JAABUJ010005427.1_pt1 | contig 12766 bp, 7 predicted proteins | sample 5559131 | NCBI WGS metagenome assembly JAABUJ01 (sample SAMN10711875, study PRJNA513366) | rock metagenome | isolation source: Antarctica rocks | place: Antarctica: Victoria Land, Mt New Zealand nord | collected 2016-01-07
CCGCCTCGCCCGAGACTACGAACGGCTCGACACAACCCTCAAAGAACTCCACCTGCTCGCCTTCGCCACCCTCATGCTGAGAAACCTGGCACAAACCCTCAGCCCAAGTTCCTAACAGCCTCTAGAGCGTCCAGGGAGGAGCTCGAGTGAACCTCTCGCAACTTCGCGCTCGTAGTATCGGATCGTCTGGAGATTGACCTTGCCCTTGCTCTGACTGCAGCATCCGTATCGGTCCGGTCATAACGGTGTCGTTGCCATTGCCAGAGGGAAGGTCTATAACTCTCCCAGTGCCAGAACTTGACCGCAGCCGTAGAACTACGCAATCAGAAGATTAAGAGGGCTAGCACAGGGCCCGGGTGGATCGTCAGCCTACGGCAGATCCATGGAGTAGAGGTCCCCGGTGGCGGTGCGCGTGCGAACGATCGGCGCGTCGTCCGGGCCGAGGCCGCAGAAAAAATAATCGACTGCGGAGGCGGTGGCAAGACTGGCTAAATCGGCGACCTGCTGCATGCGGCCGTCCCCGATCGAGATTCGATAAATGGGCTGCATCTCGGCCAGCGCGGCATGGAAGAAGATAGCTCTGCTGTCCGCCGACCATACCGGATCGGCGGCGGTGGTTTCTGCGAGCGTTCGCCAGGCGCGGGATGCGGTATCGAACAGCAGCAGGCGCCGCTGATCGAGTGAAAGCGCGGCAATGTAGCGTCCATCTGGTGACCAGCGTGGGCTGAAGAGACCGTCAGAACCGGGGATAGCTTCAACTTTTCCGGTACGCAGATCAACAATTTCAAGCTGCCGCGGCCCTTCCTCCTTGCCCATCACGTCGCTGACGCGCCCGAAGGCGATCTTCTCACCGTCGGCGGAGAAGGTGGGATCCGCTTCATTGCGGCTCTCCTGTAACACCGGCTTCAGAGCGCCGCCCTCCACTTGCAGTAAATAGATGCGCCAGGCGTGGCCCGGTTCACGGGCCATCAAGGCAAGATACCGTCCATCGGAAGACCAGTGACCCATAAAAACCTGGAGCGAATCGGAGGTGAGCCGGATCACTTCCGATCCATCCGCGTGTGCGCGCCACTGGTGACCTGCGGTGTCAGTCCAGGTGACCCATTGACGGTCGCGGCTGTATTCCACACGAGCGGCGTCGGCCAGAAAGGCAGGTCCTCCGGCGAACTGCCGCAGAGCCAGGTCATAACTCTGCAGGGTGGATTGCTCCTCCAGCCCAAGGAAGTAGATGCGCGAGCCGATTCGCCCGGCGATCGGCGCCACATAGCTCGAGGGTCCATCCGTGACCCGAACCGGACTGGAGACGGACTTGCCCTTAAGTTTCCAGAGGTCGATGCTGCCAGCCTGTCCGGCGTGCGTCGATTGAAAGACGAAAGAGCCTCCATCGCCCGTCCACACGCCGCAACACTCGGACGATGGTTTAGTCCAATTGTCGAGAATTGTATGCAGGTGTTTGCCATCCCTGCCAATCTCGCCCAGGCGCATCGTGTGGGCAATGGGATCGAGCAGGGTAAAGCGCAGCAGAGTACCGTCGGGCGACCAGCGCAGCCAGAAAGCGCGTCCGTTCAGTGTGGCGAACGGGACGGACGAACCGTCCTCTGGATTGCTCACGATCAGCTGGTTCCCCGAGGCGACCAGTATCTTTTTGCCGCTGGGCATCCAGGTTGCATCGTGGCCAATGACGCCAGGCAGGCGCAGCGCACTGCCACCGCTGATCGGAACCAGCCAGAAGGGCTGCTCCGACTCCGGCGAAAGATGGCTGCGCACAAGCAGAGTCTCTCCGTCCGGGGATATATCTCCTAACGTAGGAGAGGCAATCTCTGCAGGCAGGGCCAGCGGCTGCACGGCCCCGGTGTGAACATCAATCTGTGAGAGCACAGACTGGCCACGGGAGAGGACGGGAACGTAAAGACGAAGGCCATCGGTCACACTCGCCGGCAGACTCTCCATCGAAGGCTTGCCCGGAGCGATGCGTCCACTACGGGTGAGTTGCTCAATACGCAGCAAAGGGGCAACGCTGGCAAATTGGGTTGGCAGCCACGCAGCGAGACCGGTCAGTAGAGCAACTAGCAGCAGCAGAATTAGCCCCAGGAACACACCTGCCGGAATGCCGACGAGCATCCGTCGGGAGCGGGGTGGGCGAGCAGAGTCCAAAGACAGCGCACTTTCAGGTGTGGCCGGGCCTAGGACGGGGCTGCCAAGGAGAGGTACCGGAACAGCTTCCGCGGCTGGAAACGGCCGGGTGCTGATCGGCGATGCGATGCAAAGCTCAGATTCAACGGGGCGCCGGTCGAGGATGGTTACGGGCGCAATCCAGCGATAACCCCGGCGGGCCAGCGTCTCTATAAAGCGGGGATTGTCGGCAGTGTCGCCGAGCGCTTCCCGAATTTTGTTGATGGCGGTAATCAGTGAGTGGTCAAAGTCTCCTACAGCATCCTTTCCCCAAAGACGCGCCTGCAGGTCCTCGCGGCTGACGACTTCGCCCTTGTGCTCGAGCAGGGCAACCATGACTTTGAACGGCTGGCTTTGCAACTTGATCCTGTGGCCTGCCTTCCACAGCTCACCCGAAGAGAGGTCGGCCTCGAACAGACCAAAACCCACTCGCGTCACGTTTTCCTGCGCCAAAACCATACCTGCACCACACTCTCGTGCCGCCGCTCTGCTGCTGTCCCTATAAGGGTAAGATTGCGTCCCCCGAGTCTATTCCGTGCTGGCGGATGCCGCAAGCAGTTGAGGAGCGCTTGTAAGTTGCTGTTCAGGCGTACTTTGAAAGATGAGGTGACGTCGATCTTAAAAATATCCAGAGTCGCTTGCAATGACGGTTGGAATTGTCGGATGTTCTGATTCGCCTTCGCATACTCCTTTTCTTGTCTGCGGATGGAATGACTTTTGGAGAGCCTAACTGCTATGTCTATGTCCAGAAAAAGAAAGCTTCGCCTCGCCGCTTCCGTCGGGGCGTATGCGCTCACGTCCGCAGCGATCCTCCCCGTCCTTCTGGTGCCCTCCGCCTTGCACGCACAGGCCGACACGGCGCGCATCGCTGGCACCGTGCAGGACAGCACCGGAGCGGTGATTCCGAACGCACAGATCACCGTCAGCAACACCAGCACCAACGCTACGGTGACGGCAGTCTCAGACGCCAGCGGTAACTTCACTGTGAGCGCTCTGCCAATCGGCCCCTACAGGGCCAGCGTGGTCTCAGCCGGATTTGCCGGTCAGTCACAGATGTTCGTACTTTTAGTTTCGCAGGTGCAGGCGCTGAAGTTCGCGCTGGCTCCGGGCGGCACCAGCACGGTCGTCGAGGTTTCGGGCGCGGCACCCCTGGTAGACACGTCCACCTCGTCGCTTGGCGAAACCATTGAGGGCCGGCAGGTGACGCAGCTTCCGTTGAACGGGCGCAACTTCACGACTCTGGCTCTGCTCACTCCGGGTGTGACTCGTGGCAACTACGGCAACGCCGCCAGCGGCGTGAACGGTGATGCGGAGACGTTCCGCAATAACCAGTCCGGCGGCGGCTCGCTTTCCACCAACGGGCTGCGTCCGCAGGCGAACAATTATCTACTGGATGGCATCGACAACAACGAGTCGCTGGTCAATACCCTGGAGTTCTTTCCCAACCTGGATGGTACAGAGGAGTTTCGCGTGAACACCTCGACCGCGCCCGCGGAGTTTGGACGTGCGGGCGGTTCAATTGTTCAGACCTCCATCAAGTCCGGCAGCAACCACATCCATGGTTCGGCCTTCGAGTTTGCACGGTCTTCCCTATTCGATGCGAACCCGAATTATCGCTTTCCAGCCAGCCCCGCTTATGCGGCGCCAATCCCGTTCAAGCGCAACACGTTCGGTGGTTCGCTGGGGCTCCCTGTATTCAAGAACAGGCTCTTTCTGTTCGGCGACTACCAGGGCCTGCGGGAGAATCAGCCGCTAAATGCGGAGCTCATCACAGTTCCCACGGCGCCCATGCGTACCGGCGATTTCTCTGAGCTCCTGGGACAGGGCACCACCCACAAGCCAGCGTTCTGCAAGCCTGCTGCGGTGGTGAACGGCGGCGTTTACGATCCGACCACCTGCGTGCAGTTCCCGGGCAATATCATTCCCACGGATCGTCTGAACCCGGCAGCGGTCAAGTACCTCAACGCCTACGACCTACCCAACGTGGCCGGAACCTTCAACGGAACGCAGAACAACTTTCGGGCGATTCGTCGCAATATCACGCACTACAACACATTTGACGCGCGTCTGGATTTTCAGGCGACGGCAAAGAATCGTGCGTTCGCCCGCTTTACCTATGACAACTCGGACTTCAACCGCACGTCCCGTCTGACCAACCTGCCGGCCGGTTTTGCCTCGGGCGAAAACCTGGTGCATGGGCGAGGCTACGCCTTGGGCGATACCCAGACCTTTACGGCGAACGTGATCAATGAACTGCGCCTCGGCTACAACCGCTACACTTTCACCAACAATCCGGTGTTTTCCGGTGCGCCCATCTCGGCGAACCTTGGCATCGTCAATGCAAACCGCACGGCAAATCTGGGCGGCGGAGCGCTGATCGGCGGGTACTCCAATCAGTTGGAGTACACCGGCGATTACGGCCGCTATGCGGTGCCGGAGAATACCTACGAGATCAACGACGCCGTGTCCATCGTCCGCGGACACCACGTCTTCAAGATCGGCGGTTCAGGTATCCGACGTGATGTGGCCTACTTCCGTCCCATAGCGGGCAAGGGCTTTTTTCAGATTGGCAACGGCGACTTTACGGGCTATGAAGTCTCAGAACTGCTGGCCGGGTTTGTCAATAACTACAGCATCGGTTCACAGAGCGGATTTTACGGAACACGGAACTTCGAGTTGGCCGGCTTCGCGCAGGACGACTGGAAGATTACCCAGCGGCTGACCCTGAATCTCGGGCTCCGCTATGAGGTCATCACCTATCCGACCGAAGAACACAACCGTGAGGCCGCGCTCGACCCCGTGATGGGCTACATCGATCTGGCCGGTCAGAACGGATTTTCGCGCTCCATCATCAACAACAACTTCGGCAACGTCGCTCCGCGGTTTGGCTTCGCCTATGACGCCTTCGGCACCGGCAGGACCGTCTTGCGCGGCGGCTACGGGATCTACTACTTCCTGGACCGCGGTGGCATTGACAACCAACTCGGGCAACAGGTTCCGTTTGGCGGATCGGTGACCTATGCCGACTCAGCCGGCTACCGCATTGCCTTCACCGGACAGGCCCCGCAGAACAGCAACGTGAACACAATCGGAGGCAAACCGGTGGCCACCGCCCCACTGCCGCTGCCCGGCTTTCCAGGCTTCAATCGCTTGGCGCCGCCTCCGGGGTCGAACGTCTTCTCCGTGAATACAACTGAGAAGACGCCAAATGTGCAGCAGTACAACCTGCAGGTGCAGCAGCAGTTCGGCGAGCGTACGGTGATGACCCTGGGCTATGTGGGCAACAAGGCCACCCACCTGGCGACGGGCTATAACGCCACGTTCGGACCGGGTACACCCAAGGCCGCCACGGTACGCTTTCCGGAACTTGGAGCCGGCTCGCAAGTCGTCTACAACGCCAATGACGGCGTGTCTCATTACAATTCGCTGCAGGCGCAGTTGAACTACCGTGCGGCCAAGGGTTTGATCTTTACTTCTTCGTATACCTGGTCGCACAACATCGACAACACCAACGGATACCTCGGCTTCTACGCGATCAGCGACCTGTACCTGTACGACCATCGCTACAACAAGGGGAACTCGTCGCTGGATCAGCGCAACGTATTCGTCACCAGCGCAGTCTACGATCTGCCGTTCGGCCGTGGGCAGCACTTCCTGTCCAACGCAGGGCACGCGCTGGATCTGGCAGTCGGCGGCTGGCAGTTGAACACGGTCGTGCAGGCGGAGACCGGCACCCCGTTCTCAATCGATTTCCCAGCGTATGGCGGAATCTATAGTCAGCGGGCGAACGCCGTTTCTGTCATAACTAAGCCGCACGGCATTCGCGGAGCCTTCTTCCAGGGCACGTTCTCGGCCCCGGGTGCAAACCAGATCCAGGGCAACACCGGGCGCAATGCATTCTTTGCGCCCGGCCTGGCGGAGGGCGATGTATCCCTGTTCAAGACCCTGCACCTGACGGAGCGCGTCGGCGCCGAGCTTCGGGCGGAGGTCTTCAACGTGACCAACACACCGCAGTTCACAGGTCCGGACACAAATCCGAACGACGGGTTCCACGATACCACTGCCAACACGTACACGGCAGATGGTTCAACCGGCAGCTTCGGACGCGTGAATGGGACGCGTGAATTTTCAGAACGGCAGATGCAAATGGCCGTGCGCTTTACCTTCTAAGCACAAGAGTTCTGGCGGTGACGGAGAGTTTCCGTCGCCGCCTTTTTTAGCCCTGCTTTCCACTCACCGGAATGCTTCGATGGATTTCTATGCCTCAATTGCGTCAGTTCTTCTTCTTTTTTGCGCTGCTTCCAGTGGCCTGCGCTCAACGGCCTGCGATCCTCACCATCGATCCTCCCAACTGGTACGCCGCTCTGCCCAAGCCCATGCTGCTGATCAGGGGTGAGAACCTGGGCGGCGCACACTTCACCGTATCCGATCCTGCGCTGAAGCTGGCGCGGACGGAAATTTCAAGCAACGGCCACTGGGCGCAGTTATGGCTGACAGCCTCGCCCGCACGACCTGAGACGATCAGAATCGAAGCGCGGGACGCGGCTGGAACAGCCTCCGCCAACTACACCTTTGCGCAGCGCCGCGCGGCGAAAGACGGCCCGGCCGGGCTGGGGTCCGCCGACGTGCTTTACCTCATCATGCCGGACCGCTTCGCCGATGGGTCTTCCGGCAACAATGCGCTGAGTGGGTCGCCGGCCGCGAACCGTAACCTGCCACGGAGCTACCACGGCGGCGATATGCAAGGCATTGACGATCATCTGGATTACATTCAGCAACTGGGAGTGACAGCTGTCTGGCTGACACCCATCGTCGAGAACGATCCCCAGGCGAGCGACTATCACGGATACGGTGCAACCAATCTCTATGCGGTGGAGCCACGGCTGGGTACGCTCGCCGACTACAAACGTCTGGCCGACGAGATGCACCGCCGTCACATGAAGCTGGTCTTCGACGATGTACCCAATCACGTCGGTCCGAACCATCCCTGGGTCTCGGATCCGCCCGCACCAGACTGGTTCCATGGCTCAGCAACACACCACCTGGACAACCAGTTTGCGTTCGCTCCGGTCACCGATCCACATGCACCGCCGCGCGCTGTGAAGGACGCACTCGATGGCTGGTTTGCCAACGTGCTGGCGGACCTCAATCAGTCCAACCCGGCAGTCCGCCAGTACCTGACTGAGAGCATGATCTGGTGGATCGAACAGGTTGGAATCGACGCACTCCGGATAGACACGTTCCCGTATGTGCAGCGTGATTTCTGGCAGTCGTACCTCAGTACGCTTGCGTCGCTGTATCCGCGCCTGACCGAGATCGGCGAGGTTACTACGCCCTATCCGACGGTCAATGCGTTCTTCGCCGGCGGGCGCACGCTTCTGGGCGCGGACACGCACCTGTCCACACCCTTTGACTACCCGGTCTGGTACACGCTATTGGATGTCCTGGTGAAGAACAAACCGATGTCACAGCTGGAAGAAACGCTGCGGCAGGACTGGTTGTACCCCCACGCCGAGACTCTGGTCCCCTTCCTTTCAAACCACGACCAGGTGCGCTTTCTGTCGCAGCCGGGAGTCTCGGCCGCGCGTCTGCGCCAGGCCTTCGGTCTTCTGCTGACCATGCGCGGTATGCCGCAGCTCTATGCGGGCGACGAAATCCTGATGGAGGGCGGCGCCGATCCGGATAACCGGCGAGACTTCCCCGGCGGGTTTCCCGGTGATCGACAGAATGCCTTTATGGCAGCCGGAAGAACCCCCGCGCAGGCTGCGATGCATGACTGGGTGGCGAAGCTGGGAGCGCTGCGCGCGAGTTCGCCGGCGCTGCAGACGGGGGCCATGCAGACAGTGCTGGCTGGCGATACCACGTTCGGGTATCTGCGTCTCCCGCCGAACGGAGGGCGTGCATGCGTGCAGGCCGGAGCGATGCTCGTCGCGATGAACCGCAGCAACTCGGCGCAGGATCTCATTTTGCCCACGATGGGAACCGCCTTGCAGCGCTGCCATACGGCTACCCTGCAACTAGGTGACGAGACAGCGTGGACCGCACAGGAGATTGGCGCAGCGGGCTTGACCGTGCATCTACCGGCGAATGGATTTGCAATCTACGGATTGCGATGAGAGTCGAGACAGGTGGATAAGACCAGGCAAACAGACATAACGAAAGATTTAGCTGATGATGCACAAGAGGCTCGAAAAAGACGGTGCGGCGATTGACACTCATCGTCTGAACGTCACAATATTGCCGCTGTCTTACACCTGCTGAATGGAGAATCCTATGCGCCTGACCAGACTCGCCGCCGTACTCGCTGTCTTAGCCGCCACGTTGCACGCCCAGGATTTCAAAAAGCAGGTTATCTACGAGATCATTACAGATCGCTTTGCCAATGGGGATACCTCCAATGACAATCCATCGGAATCACCCGGACTGTTCGATTCAACGCACACGAATTGGCAGGCCTACTGGGGCGGCGACCTGGCCGGCATCCAGTCGAAGATGACCTATCTAAAGGGTTTGGGTGTAACGTCCATCTGGATTTCGCCGCCGGTAAACGGGGACAACCTGAACACCTATGGAACCTCCAGCACGCCGATGGCCGGCTACCACGGTTACTGGGCGCGCGACTTCCAACAGGTGGAGGAGCATTTCGGGGATGCGAACAACAGTTGGTCCGCGTTTGACAACATGGTGACGGCAGCTCATAGCAACGGCATCAAGGTGATAGCCGATGTGGCGGCAAATCACTCAAACCCACAAGACGCGGGCGAGTATGGTTCGCTGTACAACAACGGTGGGTTCATTGCAGCCTATAACAATGATCCGGATGGTGTGTTTCATCACAGCGGCAACATCAGCAACTACCAGGATCGGTACCAAGTGCAGTATCTTACGTTGGAAAACCTCGCAGATTTAAACCAGGAAAACCCGACCATTGACAGTTACCTGAAGAGCGCCTTCACGCAGCTACAGGCACACCACGTGGATGGCTTCCGGCTCGACGCTGTCAAACACGTGACGTGGGGCTGGGAGTATTCGCTAGCCAACACTGTGTTCACGAACGCACCCAGCTTTTTCTTTGGCGAGTGGGCAATGACAAATACCTCAGACGGCCTGTACCACGATGCATATAAGTTCGCGAATAAATCCGGCATCAACCTACTGGACTTCCCGCTGAACACTGCGATTCGCGACGTGTTCGCCAACGATCATGCATTCTCTGAGATTGACTCCACACTGGGACAAGAGAACAGCAACTACACATGGCAGAACGATCAGGTCACGTTTATAGATAGCCAGGATCTTTCGCGGCTTTTGAGCGTAAACAACAACACTAACCGCCTGAATGAGGCGCTCGCCTTCCAGCTCACGACGCGCGGCATTCCGGTAATTTATTACGGAGACGAACAGTACCTGCACAACGACACAAGCGGCGGTAACGATCCGTACAACCGGCCGCAGATGGTTAATTTCTCCACAACTACGACGGCTTACAAGGCAATCCAGCAGCTATCCTCGTTGCGGCAAACCAACGATGCTGTTGCTTACGGTACGTCTAAGCAGCGGTATCTCAGCAGTGATGTCTACATTTACGAGCGCCAGTTCTACAACAATGTTGTCCTGGTTGCGATCAACAAGAACAACTCCAGTTTCGCAAGCATTTCAGGGTTGTACACGGCTTTGCCCGCGGGCACTTACAACGATTATCTTGGCGGATTGATGAGCGGACAGTCGCTCGCCGTAACCGCAGGAAGCAACTCCAACAACCCAGCCGGATCGCTGACGCTGCCCCCTAATTCGGTTTCCGTATGGCAGGTAGCGGGCGGCGAGCCCGGCCCGTCTGTTGGTTCGGTAGGACCGACCGCTGGCCAGCCCGGAATGAACGTGACCATCGCTGGAAACAGCTTCGGAGCGAACCAGGGATCAGTCACCATCAACGGCGCGGCAGCGTCCATCAAGGCGTGGTCCAACAGCTCCGTTACGTTCACAGTGCCGGCCGTCGCAAACGGAATGTACCAGGCGCAGTTGAGGAATTCGGCTGGCACGGCAGCCAATCCAATCCAGTTCACGGTACTGACGGCGAAGCTGATTCCGGTCACCTTCACGGTGAACAATGCGATTGCGACGAACCCCGGCGACTTTATCTTCCTCACAGGAAACACAGTGGAGCTGGGACAGTGGGGCACGACCTTCGATACGGCGGTGGGCCCGATGCTGGATCCAAACTATCCAAACTGGTTTCTTAACGCGGCGATGCCTGCGGGTCAGACCGTTCAGTTCAAGTTCGTCAAAATCGCAGCGGATGGAACGATTACGTATGAGGGCGGAAGCAATCACACCTATACCGTTCCTACCGGTGGCGTGGGCACAGTGAACGTCACCTGGCAAAACTGATTGACCATTTCAACCACTGAAACGCCTCTTCACACATGCCGCCGCTCGAACCGACATACATGAAGGCATTCGAAGAGTTCGAGGACAGAACCACTCGTGAACAAAGCCGATGCGCGAGTAGAACTGCGGATAGCGGGCGAGGCGCTTCTCGACGGCTGAATCGTCCTCACATCCAACTCAGCCAGTTCCGTCCTGCGGAGGGCACAGGCGACGAGAAGAGACAGGATCACATAGTCGCGTTTGCCCCTTCAGTTTCGTCCGGTCGGGTACAGCCAGGAGCTCCTTTGCCTGCTCGCGTGTCAGCCAGTTCCCTTTGCGGGTACCGGCCTGCTTGATGTTGGGGATGTCGGTCAGCTGATCCGCATCTTCAGACGAGAGCATGCCGGCACGTCTGGACTCGCTTATCAGACTCCGCATGGCCGATACCCTGACATTGACTGTTGAAGGAGACTACTGCTCCATCGACGCTCGCCAGGCGAGCAGAAGCTCCCGCGAAAGGGGTCGGCCGGCAGCAAAGGTAAACAGATGATCGAGTGCCTGCCCGTAGTTGGCTTCGAGTTGGCGGCCGCGAGCGAATCGACCACCCTCTGCTTGAGTCGGATAAGCCTGGCGTCGGCCGACGCTGCGATAGAACCAAAGCCGCCGCAGTCACGAAGCTCTCCTCTTCCCAGAAGGTTTCCGCAGATTTTGGCAATAGGCAATTGCCAAATTCCCAGTGCTCTCGAAGTCTGCTTTGGTGAAAAGCCGTCCCAAACGTCGTTCGGCACAGGGGAAGCATAGAAGTTCCGGCCCTCGGATCGACCAAACCCAGAGGTCATCTTGGACCATGAAGAGCCGGGGGTGCGGTCCCGCGCAATCACCACAGACGACTTTGCCTGAACTGTTCACGCTATAGTCCAATCGCATCATTGACGGCGACGGCGATCTCCTGCTCGGACCCGAGATACCGCTCGGTGGTCTGAATGGACGTGTGCCCGAGCAGGAATTTGATCTGTTCGAGATCTCCGCCGGCCTTGCGGCAGAGCTTCGCGCAAGTTCTGCGAAGATCGTGGGCCCCGAAGTGCTCGATCCCGATCGCTTTGGCCGACTGCTCAACGATCGACCACACGGCCCAGTCGCTCAGCTTTTCGCCTATCTCCCCGCCTTTGCGGATGCGCCGCAGCAGCCGGCCCTCTTCGATCGCCGCTGCGGCGAGCCAGGCGTTGACGCCGTACTTGACCCAGAGGGGGACGGCGACCGTGCGGACCCGTCCGCCCTTCCCGCGGAGGTCGGCGATGACCCAGCGGCCCTCGCGTATCTGGATCTCATCTATATCTAAGTTCGCGAGTTCACGGCGGCGGAGGGCGCAGCCGACCAGCAGCGCCAGGACCACATAATCGCGTTTGCCCTTGAGCGTCGACCGGTCCGGAACCGGCAGAAGCTCTTTGGCCTGTTCCCTGGTAAGCCAGTTTCCGAGCCGAGTTCCCTGCTGCCGAACGTTGGGGACATCCGCGAGGCTCCCAGCTTCTTCCCGGCCGAGGATGCCGTTGCGCTTAGCCTCCTCGACCAGCTTGCGCATTGCAGGCGGACGTTGACGGTCGAAGGCGCCAAGCCGTCCATCCCCGCCTTCCATTCCATGAGCAACGCCCGGCTCCAAGGCCGACCGGTGCTAAACCGGAACAGGTCATCGAGCGCCTTCCCGTAGTTGCGGCGGGTGTGAGGGGAGCGGACAGTATCAAGGACCATCTGCCGGAGCCGCGCTTGCGCCTCGGTCACGGCGTACGCCGACCCATCTCCAACGGGCAGGATTCTCGCGAGTTCGAGCGGAGGCAGCATCGTTGACCTACTTTGCGGCTGCGGACGACAAGTGTGGTTCGAGCAAGGCCGGTAGAGCCTTCTATCTCCCTATCGTGACAGATAGCGGCTCAAAGCCTACGCCAGATACCAGCCCAAGCAACAAGCGAGCTGTGTCGTTTTGCTAATTAAGTGGGGTTCTTCCACACATTTGGTGAAGCTCGTCCCTGTGGTGGCGATGATGGCATGGAGCCTGTATTCAGGCCTTTTGGAGTACTCGAAGCCTGAGCAGATCGAAGCTGGCGGGGCCATACATCTGCCGTTTGATCAGTTTGAGTCGGTGGACCTGTCCTTCAACTGGGCCATTGCTCCACGGCAGATGTAAGGCGGTTTCGACGGCGTCCCGATCGCGTGTGAGTCCGGAGACGAAGCG
>JAABUJ010005431.1_pt1 | contig 12757 bp, 11 predicted proteins | sample 5559131 | NCBI WGS metagenome assembly JAABUJ01 (sample SAMN10711875, study PRJNA513366) | rock metagenome | isolation source: Antarctica rocks | place: Antarctica: Victoria Land, Mt New Zealand nord | collected 2016-01-07
TTCTCTTCGAGGCCGCCCGCGTGCGACTCCGCCACCGTGGCGCCGCGATGGGGGTCGTTGATGACCAATCCCTCGGACTCCAGGCGGCGCAGCGCCTCCCGCACCGGGGTTTGGCTCACGTCGAACTGCAACGCGATATCGCGCTGTCGCAGCGCCTGCGACCCCTTCAGCTCACCGCTGAGGATCATTTCGCGAAGCAATGCGGAGACCATGTCGGTCTTGGAGGTGTACATCGGTATCCCTTCAAGCACGACTGGCTGCTTCCTGCACTGATGGTAGGTCAGCCGCGGACTGCATCATCTCCAGCACACGGTCCGGGGTCATGGGCAGCGCGCTTACGGTGACCCCACCGAGCGCGTCCCGGACCGCGGTGACCAGCGCCGCGCCGGCCGCGGTGAGGCCGCCCTCCCCGGCGCCGCGCACACCGAGTGGATTGGTAGTTGCCGGTGAGTCCTCGCAGACCACGAGCTCCACCTCCGGGGTCTCCACGGCGGTTGGCATGAGGTAGTCCATGAAGGTCGCCGATAGGGGTTGGCCGTTCTCGTCGTAGGAGAACTCCTCGAACAGTGCGCCCCCGACACCCTGCGCGACTCCTCCGCGCAGCTGGTCCTCGACCAGCGCGGGATTGACCGCCCGACCGACCTCGTAGGCCACCAGGTAACGCAAGACCTTGACGCCGCCGGTCCCCGGATCGATCTCCACGACGGCGACGTGGGCGCCGTACGGGTAGGTCATGTGGTCGATGCTGAAGCGGTAGCGGGCGCTGAGACCGGCCGCCTCGCCATCCTCCAGGTACCGGCTGCCCGGCTGGGCAGCGGCGGCGATCTCCGTGTACGTGGCGGAGCTGCGGGGGACCCCGACCACTTGCACGGCGCCCGGCACGAGCTCCAGGTCATCCGGGGACACTTCGAGCATCCGTGAAGTGAGCTCGACCATGCGCGCGGCCACCTCACGTCCGGCTCCCTGAACCGCGTTGCCGGCGAGCACCGTCGATCGGCTGGCCCACGATCCGGTGCCGAACGGTTGCAATAGCGTGTCACCGTTAACCACGTCGACCCGGTCCAAGTCGACCGGGAGCTGGTCCGCGACGACCTGCGCCAAGGCGGTCTCGATGCCTTGGCCCAGCGAGGTTCCGCCGGAATGGACCCGCACACGCCCCGATCGGGTCACCTCGACGTCCGCCGTCTCGTGCGGCCCGAGCCCGCTCTTCTCCAGGAACATCACCACGCCGAGCCCGACCGCGCGGCCGGCATCCCGGGCGGAGTCGACCTCCCGCTGCCAGCCGAGCTCCCGCACCCGCGCCAACGCCTTGTCCAGCAGCCCGCCGTAGTCACCGGCGTCGAGCACCACGTCGGTGCCCAGGGTGTTGACCGGGCGACGATGGGGAAGTTCGTCCGAGCGCAGTAGGTTGCGGCGCCGCAGCTCGACCCGATCGATGCCGAGCCGGTCCGCGGCGAGATCGATGAGCTGCTCACGCACCGTCGTGCCCTCGAATCGTCCCGGGGCGCGGTAGGTGCCGCACGGGGTCTTGTTGGTGAGGACCGCGCGCGCCCGGCCTTCGTAGGCCGGGACACGGTAGGGCCCGGGAAGCATGGCCAAGGTCAGCTCGGGGACGATGATTCCGTGGGTGCGGGCGTAGGCGCCGTTGTCGTGCACGACGTCGTCACGCAAGCCCAGGATCGTCCCGTCGTCGGTGAGGGCGACCTCGATCCGGTGGTGCTGTTGGCGGGAATGATTGACGGCGACCAGGTGTTCGGCGCGATCCTCGATCCAGGACACCGGGCGTCGGCTGCGAATGGCCAGCCAGGGGATCAGGAAGTCTTCGGGATAGAACTCGCCGCGCACACCGAAGCCGCCGCCGGCGTCGACCGCGTGCATCCTGATCGCGGCGGGGTCCCAACCGAGCATCCCGGCCAGGGTCGTTTGGTTGAACACCGGCACCTTGGTGGCGCCGAAGATCTCGATGCTGGTGGCGGTCGGGTCGATGTCGACCACCAGCGATCGTGGCTCCATGGGGACCGCGGTGTGCCGCCCCACGTCGAAGGTCAGGCCCACCACGTGGGCGGCCTCGGCGAAGGCCGCGTCGACATCGCCGTAGCCGAGGGTGAAGTCGGCCGCCACCGTGCCGCCCTGCACGGCGTCGATGGCGACGTCCTCCTCCCGAGCGAACTCGACGGTCACCAGCTCCGCGGCGTCCTCCGCCAGGTAGGCGTCTTCGGCCAGGACCACGGCGACGGGTTCGCCCACGTAGCGCACCCTGGAGCCAGCCAGCACCGGCTGCAGATGCTCGGTGAGGTCGATGTCCTGCACTTTCAGGCGGACCGGGATGCTGAGGTCGCCAGGCAGGTCGGCAGCGGTCACCACGTCGACGACGCCGGGCAGCGCCCGCGCGGCGCTGGCATCGATGCTCAGCCCGGACGCGTGGGCCACCGACGATCGGATGACGCGGGCGTGCAGCATCTTCGTGCGCTGCACATCGGAGCCGAACCGCCCGCGGCCGGTCAGCAGACGGTGGTCTTCCTTCCGCGGTGCCCTGGCGCCGAGGGCGCTCGCGCGTTGCGTGCTGGTCATGGCTGGTCCGTGGCCTTGGCCGCGCGCCGGGAGCACGCGACCTCGGTGACCGCCTCCACGATTCCCTGGTAGCCGGTGCAGCGGCAGAGGTTGGCGGCGACGACCTCGCGCACCTGCGCTGCGTCGGGCTCCGGGTCACCCTCCAGGTAGGCCTCGGCGAGCATCAGGAATCCGGGCGTGCAGAAGCCACATTGCAGGGCGTGGTTGCGGCTGAACGACTGCTGCAGGTCGCTCAGCTCGTCGCCGTCCGCCAAGCCCTCCACGGTGCGGACCTTGCGGCCGTCGGCCTGGACGCCGAAGACGAGGCAGGCGCGGACGGGCTCGTCGTCGAGCAATACGGTGCACGCGCCGCAGATGCCGTGCTCACACCCGAGGTGGGTACCGGTCAGGCCGATGTCGTGGCGCAAGACGTCGGCCAGGGTGCGTCGCGACTCGACCAGGAGCTCGTGCTGCTCGCCGTTCACATCGAAACCGATCAGGTGAACATCTTTCATCGCTGCTCCTGGAGTACTTGGCGGGACAAGACGGCCACGACATCGTCGGGCGTCACGGGAATGTGGTCGAGCTCGGCGTCGTAGCCACGCAGCGCGTCGTTGACCGCGTTGAGCACGGCGGCGGGTGCGCCGATCGTGCCGCCTTCGCCCATGCCCTTGGCGCCGGTCTCGGACAGCTCGCAGCGGGTTTCCAGGTGGTGCAGGGAGAACGACGGGATCTCGGCCGCGGTGGGCATCAGGTAGTCCATGAACGTGCCCGACTGCGGCTGGCCGTCCTCGCTGAACAACAACCGCTCGTACAGCGCCGCCGCGATGCCCTGCGTCACCCCACCCATCACCTGGCCGTCGACGATCATCGGGTTGACGAGGACACCGGCGTCCTCCACCACGATGTAGTCGATCACCTGCACCCCACCGGTGCCCGGGTCGATCTCGACGAGCGCCGCGTGCACAGCGTTGGAGAACATCCCGACCGGATCGGCTTCCCCCCGGGCCTCCAGCAGGTAGGGGTGATCCTCCTTAAGGGACTGCGCCCGCCAGTGCACCGTTTCGGCGATCTGCTGCATCGAGATGCGAGCGGCGGGCACGCCGTGCACTTGCGCATGCCCGTCCACCAGCTCGACGTCGGAAGCGTCGGCCTCGAGCAGCTCGGCGGCCACCGCACGAATCTGGTCGGCCAGCCGGTTGGCGGCCACCGACGCAGCGCCGCCGCCGATCACGATGGACCGGCTGCCGAAGGTGCCCCAGCCGTAGCTGGACTGGTCGGTGTCGCCCTGGCGCAGCTTGACCCGGTCGGGATGAACCCCGAGGCGGTCGGCCACGATCTGCGCGAAGGTCGTCTCGTGGCCTTGCCCGTGCCCGCAGGTGCCGGTGGTGACGACGACGTCACCGGAGGGATCCATCTGGATGTGCACCACGTCGTAGCCCGGTGTCATCTGCATCTTGCGCTGGCCCATCGTGGCGGTGCCGTAGGCGGTCCGTTCGGAGAAGCAGGCGAGGCCGATGCCGCGGAGTCGCCCGGTCGGGGTCTGCGCCGTTCGCCAGCCGGCCTTCTCGATCTCCTCGTCGCACACTTGTAGCGACTTGAGGTAGGAGCCGGGCTCGTAGGTGATGCCGTTCGGGCCGATGTAGGGGAAGTCCTCGGGCTGAATGAGGTTCGCCGGCGCAGCTCGAGCGGGTCGATGTCGAGCTGCTTGGCGGCGGCCTCCATCAGCCGTTCCATCACCAGCACGATCTGCGGCCGGGAGACGCCGCGGTAGGGCGCGGACGGCGGCTTGTTGGTAGCAATCGCCCGTCCGCGCGCGGAGTAGTGGCCCACTTTGTAGACGCCGGGTAGCTCGGTGACGGCCATCAGCGGCTCCACCCCGCAGGTGAACGGGTAGACGGAGTAGGCCCCGATGTCGCACAGGACATTGGCGTCGAGCGCTTGGATGTGTCCCTCGGCGTCGAAGGCGGCCCGGATCTGGTACTCCTGCTCGTGACCGTGGAAGGACGCCGTGAGGTTCTCCTGCCGGTCCTCGCTCCACCGCACCGCCTTGCGGAGCTTGCGCGCCACCATCGCGGCCGCCACCTCCTCGCGGCCGAGGACGCACTTCAGGCCGAAGCCTCCGCCGACGTCCAGGGCGATGACCCGGACGGAGCGCTCGGGTAGGCCCATTGCGTGGGCGACGCCGGTGCGGACCTGGTGCGGCACCTGGGTGGACAGGTGCAGCACCAGCTGCTCGGCCCGGTCGTCCCATTCGGCCAGGGCGCTGCGCCCCTCCAGCGGGCAGGCGCTGACCCTGGCGCTCGTGAAGGTCTTGTCCACCACGAGATGCGCCCGCGCCAGCTTGTCCTCGACCTGCGCGTCCTCGAACATGGGCAGATCGAGCAGGACACCGTCCGGGGCTTCGGCGTGCACCGGTCCGGCGCCCGGCGAGTGCGTCGTGCAGCGACAGGACTGCGGGGGGTGGTTCGACCTCGACGGCCACCAGCTCGGCACCGTCCTCCGCGGTGTAGGGATCGTCGGCCACGACCACCGCAATCGGCTCACCCGAGAACCGGACGCGGTCACCGGCGAGCAGCGGCATGGTGGTGGTGACGAACTGTTCCCGCTCCAGCGCCGCGGCGAATCCCGGGTTTCCGAGATCGGCCGCGGTGAACACCGCGCGGACGCCGGGCAGCGCGATGGCTGCCGCGACGTCGATGCTCATGATCGTCCCCGCGGCCTGCGCACTGCGGACGAACGCCAGGTGCAGGGCATGCGGGTGCGGGAGGTCGTCGGTGAAGCGGCCGCGCCCGGCCACCATGCGGGGGTCCTCCCTGCGGGGTAGGCGCACCCCGGTCCACGGCGCGCTCATGCCAGCTGGCTCTGTGCGGAGGTGACGGCTTCACCGAACGCGCGCGCGGTCAGGGTGCCAACGAGGTGCTTGCGGTAGGCGGCGCTGCCGTGGGCATCGCTGGACGGCGTGGCCAGCTCGGCAGCCATCCGCCCGGCCGACGCCCAGGTGGACGCCGTGGCGGGCTCCCCTGCGAGGGCCTCCTCGATTTCGGGGATCCGGAACGGCTCACCGCTGACGCCGCCGAGGACCACCGACACGTCCGAGCAGACCCCGTCGGTGACCTCCAGGGCCACCGCGGCCGCGGCGATGCCGAAGTCCCCTTGACGCTGGGCGAACTCCGTCAACGCGGCGTGCCTGCGCGGGCGGAGGAAGACGATCTCGGTCACCAGCTCGTCGGGGGCGCACACGGTGCTCAGAAATCCCTGGAACCATTCCGCTGCCGGGATCTCCCTGCTGCCGTCGGGGCCGAGCACTACGATGACTGCGTCGAACATCCGGGCCAGCAGACACCACTCCGCCGAAGGATCGGCGTGGGCGATGCTGCCGCCGATGGTGCCGCGAGTCCGGATCGGGTAGTGCCCGATCCACCGTGCCGCTTTGGGCAGGACCGCAAACCCGTCGGTGATGTCCGGGCCGGTGGCCAGCTCGATCGTGCGGTGTCGGGTCAGCGCCCCAACACGCAGCACGTCGCCGTCGCGGCGGACGTAGTCGAGCTCGGCAACGTTGTTGATGTCGACCAGTGCGCTCGGCCGCGCCAGCCGGAAGTTCATCATCGGGGTCAGGCTCTGGCCCCCCGCGAGAATCTTGGCGTCCTCGCCGAGCTCGGCCAGCGTCGCGACCGCCTCCTGCGCCGAGAAGGCCCGGTGGTATTCGAACGGGGGTGGCTTCATCCCTGGGTGCTCCGATCAGTCCGAGGTTTGGTATACCATATCTCAAGCCCCGTGAGGATGGTACTGATGACCGAAGTACTGGTCGATCGATGGTGTGACGCGTTGCGGGTCCGCCTCGACGGCGCCGCGCGACGCAACGCCGTGGACCTCGACACCGTCAATGCCCTGCGCTGCGCGCTTGAGTCCGAGCCCAGCACGCCGTTGGTCCTCGGCAGTACCGACTCGAGCATCTTCAGTGCCGGCGCCGACGTAAAGGTCACCGATTCGGTCCGTCAGCAAATCAGCGACCAGCTCTATGGCTGCTACCGGCTGATGCTCACCCGACCGGGCCCGGTGATCGCCGTCGTCGAGGGTGCGGCCGTCGGCGGGGGCGCCCAGCTCTCCACCGCGGCAGATCTGCGTGTGGGGGGCCACGACGCCCGCTGGCAGTGGGTCGGCCCCGGACACGGACTGGTCGTCGGAGGTTGGATTCTGCCCGCGCTTGTTGGTCGTGCGCGCGCACTGGAGCTGACCCTCACCTCGCGGTGGATCGGCGCCGAAGAGGCCGTGCGGTACGGGTTGCTCCCCGAGGTACAGCAAGACCCTTGGGCCGAGGCCGCCAGGATGGTCGGGTACCTGCTGCGGCTCGACCAACACGCGCTCGGGCAACTCAAGCGGCTGAGCCTGGACGACGGCCTGCTCGACCGGCTCGCGGCCGAGCAGCAGAACAACAGCAGCTGGGACGGCCGGGCACCCGCGCCTGCGCACTAGCGAAACAGAGAGGCGACAACGTGAGCTGCACACCGATCGGGGCCGAGCACTGGAGCTGGCTGCGGTGGTCGCACGCGTCCTGGGAACGCCACGCGCACGGCCGTCCTGCACCAGAGCCGGCCGGCAGTGCGCACACCGTGGCCTCCCAGCTCTGGGACACCGCGGCCCGCTACCCGGACAAGCCTGCGGTCAGCATCGACGGTACGGGCCAGACCTTTGCCGAGCTGCGGGACGCCGCCGCGGTGGTCGCCGGGTGGCTCGGCGAGCGGATGCAGGTGGGCGACCGGATCCTGCTGGTGGCCGCGACCTCGGGTGCCTGGGTGCAGGTCTACCTCGGTGCCCTCACCGCGGGGGCCGCCGTGGTGTTGGCCAACCCGTCATCGAGCAAGCACGAGCTCGCGAACCTCGCTCGGGACTCGGGCGCCGTCCTGGTCGTCGCGGACGAAGACACCGCGGACCGCTGCGCAGACCTCGATGCACCGGTCGTCTCACTGGCCAAGCACCCTTGGGCCAGCAGCCCGGCGGTGAACGGGCCGCCTGCGAGTCTCACCGGCACCAGCCTGGCGCTGCTCGCGTACACCTCCGGCACCACCGGCTGGCCGAAGGGCGTGCCGCTGACCCATGCGCAGCTTCTCGCATCCATTGACGCAGCACTGTTCTCCTGGGACTGGAGTGCGGACGACGTGGTCGTGCACGCCCTGCCGCTGTATCACCAGCACGGGCTGGGGGCGGTGCACGCGGCGCTGTGCACGGGGTCGTCCGCGGCGATGCTGTCGCACTTCGACGCGGGCCACCTCGCCGCCACGGCCCGCGCGGCCAAGGCGACCGTCCTGTTCGCGGTGCCGGCCATCTACCGCCGCTTGGTCGACGTGCTGGACACGCTGCCGGCCACCGACTCGGCGGCGTTGCGGTCCCTGCGCCTGCGTATCTGCGGCTCGGCGCCGCTGGACGACGATCTGGCCGCGAACATCGCCGACCGCCTCGGGGCGCCCGCGCTGGTGCGCTACGGCATGACCGAGTCCGGACTGGACGTGTCCCAGCCCCTCGGCGGTGCCGAGCCAGCCACCATCGGAATCCCGTTGCCGGGCGTCGAGCTGCGGCTGGTGCGCAACACGGTTGAGGTCGGCGTCGGGGTGGAGGGCGAGATCCAGCTGCGCGGCCCGCAGGTGTTCGACGGCTACTGGCGCAACCCAGACGCCACCGCGGAGGCGATCACCTCCGACGGCTGGCTACGCACCGGGGACCTGGCGATTCTGGATGCGCCCGATGCCCAGCTGCGCATCTGTGGGCGCAGCAAGGAGCTGATCATCACCGGCGGCCTCAACGTCCACCCGCGCGAGGTCGAGCTCGCGTTGGAGACGCACCCCGACGTCGCGGAGGCCGGTGTCGCGGGGGTGCCCGATGCTCGGTGGGGGGAACAGGTGACCGCCTGGGTCGTGGCCCCGGCAGGTGTGGCGCCCGACACGGCAGCACTACTGGAGCACATGCGCACCCAGCTGGCCCCGTACAAGTGCCCGAAGCAGGTCTACGTCGTCAGTGCACTGCCCCGGACGTCGCTGGGCAAGCTGCAACGGGCGCGGTTGGCCGCCCCGATGGTGACCGAGCAATCGCGATGACCACAGCCGCCGACCACGCGGTGGAGGCACTGCGGCGCGCGCCCGCATCGGCCACTGCGTGCGCGTCCGCGCCGACGATCGCCCGCTCCCGCGCCAAGACACCGTTGGGCGCCTCGTGGGGGGATTGCGCCGACTGGCCGCTGGCTGACGGTGCGCCGACGTCGGTGGAGCTCACGAGGCAGGCCGTCGACCGAGCACGCCGATGGCCGGGTGTGCTCACCGATCTGGACCAGAGCGGTGACCGGGCGCTCGAGGTTGCCGCCGAGGCGGACCGCCGCCGGGGAGCCGGTGCACCGCTGGGCGTCCTGGCCGGGCTGCCGGTGCTGGTCAAGGACAACGTCGATGTGGCGGGCCTCGTCTCCGGGCAGGGTGGAACGCTCGGCCGCCACCGGGCGTCCGACGACAGCGCCGCAGCTTCGCGGTTGGCCGGCCAGGGGGCAGTCCTGCTCGGCCACACCGCCATGCACGAGCTGGCGTGGGGGCTCACCACGCCGGGGTGCCCGAACCCGTGGGGCGTCGGGCTCACCCCTGGAGGGTCCAGCGGCGGCGCCGCGGCGAGTGTGGCGGCCGGCATCGTGGCCGTCTCGATCGGTACCGACACCGGCGGATCGGTCCGGGTCCCTGCGGCGCTCTGCGGCGTCGCCGGGCTGCGACCGACGCACGGGACCGCGCCCCTGCGCGGCATCGCTCCGCTGGCCCCATCGCTGGACACGGTGGGTGTGCTGGGCGCCACCGCAGCGGATTGCGTGCTGGGCCACGAGCTCCTCGCCCGGCCGGGTACCGCTGCCCCGGGTGAGCTCAACGGCCTGCGGATCGGGGTGCTCGCCGGCTGGCAGGGGCGGGTCAGCCCGGCGGTAGCCACCGCGATCGACAACACCTGCACGGTACTGCGCGAGCACGGGGTACAGGTCGTCGAGCTGGACCTCCCGCAGGCGCGCCTCGCGCCCAGCATCGCCTATGTCCTCATGCTGATCGAGTCGACCCACCAGTGGCTCGCCGAAGCAGACCGTGATCGCTCCGCGGTGGGTGCCGAGGTGCTCGCCCAGCTGCGCGAGGGCGGCCGGATCGATGACCCCAGCGTGTACCAGTTGGCCTCGGCCCTGGCTCGCGCCCTGCGCGTGCAGGTGGAGCACACGCTGCACGAGCACCGGCTGACGGCCTTGCTCTCGCCGGTGACCGCTGCCGCCAGAGTTTGTGTGGACGCAACTTCAGTGGCGGTTGCGGGCCGGGAGATGAACACGGTCGACGCGCTGTCCCGCTACACAGCCCTCGCATCGGTGACCGGACTGCCCGCGCTGTCGGTACCCGCGGGGCTGGCGGCGGGGTGCCCGGTCGGCGTTCAGCTGATCGGCGCTGCCTACGACGAGCGGGCACTCGCCTTACTTGCCCAGCCCATCGAGCAGGGCCCAGGATTGGCCGTAGCCGCGCGTCGAAGAATTCTCGAACCGTTTCTCAGAACCCCTTGACCGGTCCGGCGGTTGATATATGGTATACCAAATGGCAGACGAGCAAAGGAGTACACCATGGACTTGAAGCTGACCGGCAAGATCGCGTTCGTCACGGGCGCCAGCAAGGGCATCGGCCGTCAGGTGGCCGAGCACCTGGCCGCCGAGGGCTGCGACGTCGTGATCACGGCGCGCGGACAGGCGGAACTGGAGAAGACGGCGGCCGAGATCGCCGAGAAGAGTGGGCGCAACATCGTCGCCCTGGCCGGTGACATGAGCAAAAGCGACGACGTGGAGCGCTGCGTAGCGGCCGCCAACGAGCAGATCGGCCCCATTGACATCCTGGTGACCTGCGCCGGCTCCTCCCCCGGCGGGCTGCTCGAGGAGCTCACGGACGAGCAGTGGATGCAGAGCCTCAACCTGAAGTTCATGGGTTACGTCCGGACCGTCCGTGCGGTCATACCCCAGATGAAGGAACGGGGCAGTGGGTCGGTCGTTCTGGTCGTCGGCAACGACGGACTCAAGCCGAGCTACTGGGAGATGACCGCGGGCGCCGCCAACGCCGCTGACCTCAACTTCGCCTCCTCCGTCGCCGAGCAATACGGCCCCTACGGCGTCCGCGTCAACACCGTCAACCCCGGCCCGGTCAACACCGACCGCTGGGACGGTCTGGAGAAGGCCTTCGCCAGGGACATGGGTACCGACCAGGCGACGGCGCGGCAGCGGGCCAACGACTCGATCCCGCTCGGTCGCATTACTGAGCCCCAGGAGGTTGCCGCCCTGGTCACCTTCTTGGCCTCCGACATCTCGGCCAGCGTGCACGGCGCGCATGTCCCGATCGACGGTGGCCAGCGCAAAGCCCTGATGGACCGCCGATGAAGCTGTCCAACATCTTCCAGATCGACCGCCCCATCGACGAGGTCTTCGACGTCTTTCTCGACATCGAACGGGTCGCTACCTGCATGCCCGGCTCGCGCCTGACGGGCATGGTCGACGACAGCACCTTCGAGGGTGAGGTCAAGATCAAGGTCGGTCCACTCGCCGTCGCCTACGCCGGGCAGGCCACGTTTGTCGACGTCGACAAAGATGCGCGGCGCCTCACGTTGCGGGCTAAGGGCCGCGAGAAGCGCGGCGCAGGCAACGCGGACGCGCTCATCGGCGCGCAGCTGCGTGCACATGGCAGCGGCACCGAGGTGGTGATCGACACCGACCTGAGCATTCGCGGCAAGGTAGCGCAGTTCGGCCGGGGCGCGATCGGCGAGGTGGCCGGCGGCCTGATGCAGCAGTTCGCGCACAACGTCGAGACCCTCTTGGCCGGTGGTGGGGGGCCCGACTGTGGCCGCTGCAGCGCCCGAGCGTTCTGCTGCCCAGGCTCCAGCTGCCCAGGTCCCAGTCGCCGAGTCCACCGACAGCGCCGCCCTGGACGGGTGGGCCCTGATCGTGCTGCCCCTGGTGCGCAAGGCGCTGCCCACCGTGGCAACCGTGCTCGCCTCCGGCGTCGCGTCCTACCTTGGCGCCCGCGTCGCCGTCGGTCGATCCAGGGGAAGGAGATAGCGCAGTGGCGTTCGCAATCACCGACGATGGTGTGCAGCTGTACTACGAGGAGCACGGCGCGGGAACTCCGCTGCTGTTCATCCACGAGTTCGCCGGTGACCACCGGTCCTGGGATGCCCAGGTGCGCCACTTCTCCCGGCGCTACCGGTGCATCGTCTACGGCGCCCGGGGCTACCCACCGTCCGCTGTGCCGAGCGACCCGGAGGTATACGGCCAGCTGCGCGCCGTCGAGGACGCGGTGGCTGTGCTTGATGCCGCGGGGGCGGACACCGCTCACGTCGTAGGCAACTCGATGGGCGGTTTCACCACCCTGCACCTCGGGTTGCGACATCCCGAGCGGGTGACGGCGCTGGTCGTCGGCGGTTGCGGCTACGGCGCGCATCCGGACAAGGAGCCGAAGTTCCGCGCGGAGTCGGAGGCGATCGCGGTGGCCTTCGAGACCGAGGGCTCAGCCAGCGTCGCCGAGTGGTACGGCGTGGGGCCTGCGCGCGTGCAGTACCAGGGCAAGGACCCGCGTGGGCACGCTGAGCACGTGCAGGTGCTGGCCGAGCACGATGCGCTCGGTGCCGCGCTCACCATGCGTGGTGTGCAGAAGTCGCGGCCGTCGCTGTACGGGCTGTGCGAGGAGCTCAGTGGTCTTGACGTGCCGGTGCTCATCGTCGCCGGCGACGAGGACGACGGCGTGCTCGAGACCAACCTGATGCTCAAGCGAACGCTCCCGCGCTGCGGCCTGGCGGTGCTTCCCCGTTCCGGGCACGTCACCAATCTCGAAGAACCGGCGCTCTACAACCAGCTGGTGCAGCAATTCCTCGGCCAGGTCGAGCACGGTCGGTGGGGACCGCGCGACCCGCGTTCGTTGTCGAGCTCCACCACCGGCGCCAAGTAGTTCCGCCCCGATATCGCGGGATTACCGTGCCGAAGTCGTAACCGGTGCCACTGCGCCGTTGGAGCGCCGCGGGTGCTACGACTACCGCGGCAAAGCCGTCTGCGACGGGCCGGTCGCGTAAAGGCATACAAGCACGCGGTCGGCAGATTGTACGTAAATAACGATTGATACGATCTGCGCATGGATGATGAGCTTGGTCTGGCTCAGGCGCGGACTCAGCTGGCCGATCT
>JAABUJ010005432.1_pt1 | contig 12756 bp, 15 predicted proteins | sample 5559131 | NCBI WGS metagenome assembly JAABUJ01 (sample SAMN10711875, study PRJNA513366) | rock metagenome | isolation source: Antarctica rocks | place: Antarctica: Victoria Land, Mt New Zealand nord | collected 2016-01-07
GATAAAAATATATATTTATAATAATTCTGTCTATTCAGATTTATAGAAATAAGTGTTTAGTTGTGATTTTAACATCAAAATGCTGTTGTTTGAGCTTGATTTTGAAGAAGTTTCAAAAAAAAAGTTGTGTGAGTGCTGAAGCCAACTTTGTAGGATCCACTGTACCTCAGCCATCAAGATGGAGAATTAAGGTAGAAAGTACCTGGCATGACAAACCCATCGGTCTCAAAAACCTTGAGCGGACGGTGCTGAGTGAGGTGTGGTAGACGCCCCGCCCCAGTATCTCCGAGCTGTCGGAGTTAGAGGGCTAAGCTCCGCTTCATGCAGGTATTAAACTTGATTCATAATCGAGTTGGTGAATAACTTATATAAGTGGGGTGCTACAGCACCTGCCAATGATGGAAGGAGATTTACGAAGTACAGCCCTTGAGCATCCTCAACTCACCTAGCAGAACATTCCAGCTTCAGTCCTCTCCGGAACGATGGCTTTCGCTCCGGCTCCAGAGCCAAAGTCGCGCCTAGACCGTCACAGGTTATTGTCACCTAGTGCTGGCATCAGGGTCAGCCCGCTATGCTTGGGGGCCATGAACTTTGGTGACGCATGGTGAGTATTGAAGTTATTTCTTCGATCAATACTGTATTTATTGTGGCTCTTTTGAGCGCCTGCTATTCTTCCTATTTTGCCAGACATGAAGCAAATCAAAGGAGCGTCAGCCTTGCAAGCTCAACTCGATGGATGGGCTGACATTCCGACAGGAAGGGAATGTTAGGAGAGTGCGACAAGAAGACGGCCTTCGAAATGATGGACTACTTCCACTCGCAGGGCGGCAACTTCATCGACACGGCCAACAACTACCAGAACGAAGAATCCGAGCAGTGGATCGGCGAATGGATGCAGGAGCGCGGCGTGCGCGACCAGATGGTCATCGCGACCAAGTTCACGACGCCGTGGCGCGCCTACCAAGGCCACGACAGCACGCACCAGACCAACTTCGCCGGCAACTCAGCCAAGTCGCTGCACCTCTCGGTGCGCGACAGCCTGAAGAAGCTGCGGACCGACTACATCGACGTCCTGTACGTGCACTGGTGGGACTTCACCACCTCCATCCCCGAGCTCATGCAGTCGCTCAACGACCTCGTCCGCGCGGGGAAGGTCCTCTACCTCGGCATCAGCGACACGCCCGCGTGGATCGTGAGCAAGGCCAACGAGTACGCGCGCGGCCACGGGATGCGTCAGTTCGTCGTCTACCAGGGCCGCTGGTCGGCCGCGCAACGCGACTTTGAGCGCGACATCATCCCCATGTGCCACGCCGAGGGCATGGGCCTCGCGCCGTGGGGGGCGCTCGGGGGTGGGAACTTCAAAACCGAGGAGCAGCGGCAGAGCAGCGAGGGGCGGAAGATGACGCCGGCGACGGAGGCGCAGATCGAGGTGTCCAAGGTGCTGGAGAGTATGGCGAAGAAGAAGGATACGCAGATGACGAGCGTGGCGTTGGCGTATGTGATGCACAAGTCGCCTTACGTGTTTCCCATTGTCGGGGGGAGGAAGGTGGATCATCTGAAAGGCAACATCGCCGCTCTGGGCCTGGAGTTGTCGGCTGAGGATATCGCGGAGATTGAGGGCGCCACGCCGTTCGATCCGGGCTTTCCTTTGAATTTCCTGTCGCGAGAGCCCGGTGGCGCCAAGGGGCCTGCGGATATGTGGTTGCTGAATATGGCTGGGCATATGGACTTTGTGGAGGCGCAGAAGGTGAGCTTTTAGTCTGGAGCATTGACCTATCTGAGCAACGTGGCTAACTTTCTCTTTCTATAGCCGATTCGACCTCATCAGGGCTGAGCAAGGGCGAGTGTAGATCGGCCGAAGTTTTCCTGCGCGAAGGCCATCGCGCCATAGCTGAACGTCGCGCCTCGATCTTGCCTCCGCAGCACCTCCCGTACAATCTCTCCACAAGCTAGAGCTAGCTTGCCAAAATATTAGTAACCTTTAAATCCCATTTAGAAACACCACGTCGTCCAACGCCCTCGTCGACGTGCCTTCCATACCTCTCATTGCTATCAACGGACTCCTCGGCGATCATCAGTCGATGTCTTCCCCAGCCACACCCTCTCACCCCCACCAAGTCCCACCAGTAACCTTTCCACCGGACTCTCCTCTTCCCAACCTGCCAATTCCTATATTCCGACCTTAAAGTTCCTTCCGCGACGAATCTTGCAGGACATCAGAGCGGGATAGATTACTAGAGCGAGGTGACGCGTATCAGTAGGTGGTGCGTATGTATTCAGGTGTAGGCATAAGAGCGCGGTCTTGAATTGGAGCAGTCCGGCTTGGGTTTTCGCAGATGTAATGAACCCACCCCTAAGGAAAGAGAATAAAGATGGTATTTTGGCGGTCGGAGCTGATGGTTACGCTAAGTCAATAAGGAAAGAGGGTGCTGGAGAATACGGCGAGTATCTCAATGTAGCTTGTCTGTGGGTCTGATATGCAGGGTGGTGTTTTCTGAGTCGATGAGTGGTAGTGGTGATGGTGATTGTGATAGAGGGAGAGGGTCCCTACGATGTAAGATGAGAATAAGCCACGTTAATATTTTTAAATATTACTAATACAGTGTCAAATATCACTCACTCTACCTCAAAGACAAGCAAGTAGCTGAAGCAGATAAGGAAAACCATCAACTTCCACGTGCATCGAAACACGAATCGTGCCTCTCGCTCTCCTTACAACGCAAAAGCCAAGGCGGCAACCATGACCGCGACGCCACAAAACGTACCCTTCCCGTGCGCCAACGCCACCGCCCCGCCGGTAAAAGGGGTGATGCTGGAAGTGGCGTTGGCGCCCGTCGAGCCCGTCGTGGCGGCCGCCACGCCAGAGCCGGACGTCGTCGTCGTTGTGGATGGGGAGCCCACGGCCGAGGCGAGGGCGGAGGTCAGTTCTGGCGTTGAGTAGGATGTTGGGCTGTCGGCTCCCGCACTGGAAAATGAAGCCGGGGCTCCGGCGCTGGAGCTGGAGCTGGCGAGTGCCGAGGAACTGGCGCCGACGCCGTAGGAGGCTGCGGCTGAGGATACTGCTGGAGCCGATGAGCTAGCTGGGGTGGAGGCACCGGCGGCCTCGCTGGAGGAGGCTGGGGCCGGGGAACTGGCTGGCGCGGATGAACTGGCTGGTGCGGAAAAGGCACTGCCGGAGCTGGAAAGGTTGATCGGGACACCGGCCTGCTGACAGGTTTGTTGAACGATACTGTTCACGGCTAGGGTGGAGTCGTCAGTCAGGTGCTGGTACGCTCTGGATGACAAGACTGACTGGCTTGTTCGGCCTGAGAACAGGCCTGGGCCACGCAAGGTTGAATCTGCGAGACGAGTTGAGGCTTGGCGCAGTGGCAGGCGAAGTCGGTGAGGGAGGCACAGCCGTCAGTGGTCAGGGCCGTGGTGAAACAGGGGAGCTGTTTTTGGAAGTCAGCCACGTTGCGGGATGGATAGGTGAGAGGAGGAGGAGCGAGCTGACGGAGCAGGAGGGGACGGTGGGGAGGCTCTGAGCGTTGATGAGCGTCGCTACGGCGACGACGATAGCGGTGTATTTGTACATGATTGTTGATTGGAAATATCGAGGGCTTTTGACTGCCTTGAGCGAAGGATGGCAGATATCAAATGAACGGATTGTATGTTTTAGTAGTATCTTTTGAATGAACGAGTGAGTGAGTGATTGAATGAACGACAGAGGTTTTGAGAGACGACCGGTAGCCTGAACGTTTATGTAGGATGCTGCTCCGCCGTGCTCATGCCCCTGGAAGGTAGGGCTTGTGCTACCCTCGGCTTCACAAGCTGTCAATTTCGGACACTAACGTACGAGTAAGGAATCCTTCGTGTACCTCGACCGGTTACCTGCCGCGGTATACTGCGTTCAAGCGCTGATGGAGGATAGTGGAGGGTGTTGATCATCGGTAACCCGCTCCAGTAACCCATTTCACAGAACCTTCCCGGCCGTCCCCCGTTGCACTTCCATCCCTAATCGACTCCGTTTCGGGCCTGATTGGAAGATTTGTCTAATGACAGGATAACGGTCGAGGATAATGTTTGAGTTGCGGAGATGACACTATTAGGTCAACAGAGTGCTCAGGTCCAGCATGCCAGCATGATGTCTGCTGATGAGTCCTGGACTTTTGTGAAGACAATAACAACATCGAGTATTCTGAACTCATATACTGGCAAGGGCGTTCTGTCCCTGACATCCCGTCAACGGCTTGGCGTGCACAAGCGCCGGACGTCAGCTCGCGGAGGCGGAGACGGACCCTGTCGAGGGCAAATCACCGAAAAGAGTTTTTGAGTGTAGTAACACGAGGCGATGCAGCCAGCCTTTGGGTACAACGTAGAGCAATAGATTATATTTTAAAACTCCTGTCGCTCTCCGGATGGAGTGCACTGCGCCTTCACTCGGAGCCAAACAGTGTCAGTTCGCTCCCCTGATGTCGAAGCCCGCCAGTCGCAATCTCCGCGTTCCTGAATCTTTTGAAGAGAGGCACACAAATGTGTGTCAGCACTCCTCATCAAGTAACACTGGACAAAGTGCCAACATCGAACCCCTTTTCCAAGTCCTCTCACAGTGCATACAAAATTCATGGGTTTTAGTTGCATCACAAGCATGTGAGACTGAGGGGTGGTGGCTGACTAAGCTTCTCAACCTGCTGGAAAGACACGATGCCAAGAAAAGCAAATAAATAAACGAATCAACAGAGAGGAAGTCCTCCACTCTCCTCCAAGAATCAAGACTCTCAGAAGTGACAAAAGGACTCAAGCTGAGTTCTAGAAAATCTAGAACTCAACTTGCCTTAGGGTGTCTCGAACACCGGCCCAACGAATTTCACATGGTAGATAGAGCTCTCGGAGCCCGGCCCGCAGTAACGATCAGACGGTTTTCCACTCTGCCATATTACCCTCGGTGAGATGATATGCTACAATATTGATATATAACCCTCAAAAGTGGTTGGATCCACCATCACAGGAAGTGGGCAGATGCTAATTAAATTGATGCTAAGAACAGAGCAATTCAGTGAGCTGTATCAACACCACACATATAATAAATGAATACCGTTCTGGCTCGTCTCAATTATAATCTACCCTTGGGGCAGGGGAACCTCCTCAGCCTTTCACATACAGTAGTCAAACAATTTTATCTTTCAACAGCATAGTATTCTGATCGGGGAGTTTGTACTCGTACGCTTGGAGCGATGGAGTCTTCCAAGACAGAAGAGATCGGCATTCATTCATGACCTAAAACTATATCTGATCAAAGACACAAGGGACATAACAAGAGACCAAGCTTTCGACATGCATGGTGACTCGCAACAAGTCGTCATGCCATATGTTGCCAAAGATCGTTGTTGTATTGTAGCATACAAGTAGCAAGGGCTCCGTCTCAATAAGCTGACCGCGAGTAAACACCAGCAACAAGAGTTTCCTTCATCAGTAATTCGTGGTTGTCGGACGAGCACTAGCAGAATAGCAGGTAGTCCTGTTACTAAAGTGCAATTTGCATGTCGAGACGACCATGGTCATATCAGTCCAGCTCTTTTCCGATCTTGTCAAACTCTGCCTTCCACAAGGCATACTTCCCAGGCTTCTTGAACAGGTCCTTGTTCAAGTCTTCGCTGTCAACGTACACGTTCTCGCCAAGTGTCATGGTGCCCTTCGCAATCGGCTTCGCGTGACCCACGTCGGCGAGCCCAGGCCCTGTCGCGTCCGCGTCCTTCTGGTTTTCGAATATGGTAACAGGGAAGCACTGACCCGGGCGGAAGAAGAAGGTAGTGCTGTTGAGCAGGTCCTGTGTAGGAAGGAAAGGCTGCATCGCTTCTTCTTGAATGCCGTGGGCATAGAGGATACAGCCTCTGGATAGCTGCTCGCTGGAAACTTCCTTGTCAAGTTCGAGTTTGACGTTTTCGGCAGAAAGTTGGATGTTAGGTGATTTCACAAGGATGTGATCGATGTGCTTCTCTTCCTTGGTGCTGTAGATGTAGAAGGGCATGTGACCGGACGGGTAGCTGTCTTCACGATACTGTGAATTGAGTGGATGGTGCTGCAGCACCTCTTCAAACCTGACTTCTACATGCTTGATCGTAAATGGGCTGTAGTAAAGCATATCAGCATCTAGCAGTCTAGACGCTAGGCTGACCTGTCTTTGGTCCGTAAAACAGCCTCGAAGGGCTGTTTATTTGACAGCAACGCCGATAAGTCTTCCTTTTGGTGCGTGAACAGGATGAATGTTTTATCAGGGTTTGCACTCTTTTCGTTAACATATTTCTGCATTGCCTCAGGCGGAATCTTCGCGGAGACGATAAGTTGACGACGATGGTTGGCTAAATGAAACCTCGGAAGTGGAGAAGATGAATCTTCTTCGTCCCTTGAACGAGGAAGACGTGTTTATCAACTCCAACTTCGTTACGTTTACGACAGATCTGACAGCTTATGAGTATGGTGCTTGGAGAGAGAACGTCGAACACAGCGCCGAGTCCGGGTAGGACCATACCTCAGCTTCCTCTTTCACGACCTTCTGGAAGACGTGCGCAAGCTTGGAGATAAAGTTGCGCTCGGTCGGAAACGGAGACATGACAACGTTGCAAAGCACGAACAGATCCATATGACTCGGCGTAAGGCCGAGACGCTTTTTGAAGTTCGTTACGCAGTCCCCATAGTCAGTTTGCGGAAATTCGGTCGACGTCAGGTAGAATGGAATAACGGTTGGATCGTCGCCAGGCTCATCCACCGACAATCTTTCTACGATCCTCTTGTTCAGGTAGTTAGCCTCCTCGAATCCTCATTCAGCTTTCCATCAGAAAAGCGAAAATTGCAAGCAAACGCGTTAATGTTAAGGTCGGAGCCTAGAGCACGAAGCAGCTTCATCGCCTTGTCTTCCTCTGGCCTCTCCGCGTCCTCATCCATCATCTCAGCATTAGACTTCAGTAGAATTCGGTCGCGGATCTTCTGTCTCTCCTCTTCGACGTCTTCGGGAGTGGAACCTTCCTTCAGTTCAGACGGGAGCATATTGAACGGCACCACAACGAAAGGAGTCTCCTCTGTTGACATCGCCGCCCACTCCGCGGACAACTATGTGAGAGTCAGCTAGGGGCGGACCATTATGCAAGATTGATCAGGCTACAGCTACGTACCCTACTGCATGTGAAGGAAACCTCGGCGAGGAGCGCACCGTAACCCTCTGGATTCAATCCAATACATGCATTCGCAAGGAAAGTTGACATTGCAGAAGCGCCCGGCTTGCTGCAAGAGAACGTACAGAGAGAGTCAGCTAAATGGTACATTTGTGGCGGGCGACAGCAGACAGATCGACCGCATATATATGAGAACTACCACTCACCTTCCCTCAACACCATAGACGCCAATGCTCGTCGTATTCCCGTCTCGGGAGATGTATGGACTGGTCCAGGTAACCAAATACCTCATTCGCTCATCACGGTAACACAATCCACCACCCGGGTATGGAATGTAGCCTGCCTTGTGTGGATCGACGGTAATGGAGTCAGCGTATCGAAGCGCATACAAGTCCTCCTGAGTATCAGCGCGTAGACTTGCATCGGGAACGAAGCTATTGCTATGGCCCCTCTCTATCGGCAGCTTGATTATATCGCCTGGGTGGAAGCCTCTGGGGAGCATCGAGGCAAAATAACCACCCTAAGCTGCATCAGCATGAACTACAAAGGATAGCCCTTGAGCTTGAAACTTGTCACGAAGGGCGAGGATATGCCTAAGTGGGTCGACACATCCTTCTTCCGTTGATCCGATGATTGCGACTACTGCATAGACCGCTTGTTTTCCGTCGAGGCTTGCTTGTAGATGCTTCTCTAGGTTCGTCAAGTCGACGCGCGCTCCATGATCCACTGCTATCCCGATTACATTGTCGGAGCCAATGCCAGTGATGGCTATTTCCGGAGGGCACCAGAGTCAGCTCATACACCGAGAGATTCTCCACAACGCGGGGACTTACCTGCTCCTTTAGGCTACGAATAATGCCTCGTAGTGGCCAGCATATACTGTATGGGTTTATCAATCTGGAACTGGTGCTCAAGAGTATCCTTCCCCGTGGATTGGATAGTATACTTGCGCATGACGTCCTCTAAGAACTTTGACGAGATGCTGTACTCGTTATGCAATCTGTCCGGGATCTCCAACACGGTAGAAACCTTGAGATTAAGCAACTCCCATGTGGAAAGATCTTTGAACAACTTTATTGGCCCGGGCGTGCATGTCTCAATCTTGAAGCTATCTGCAATGAATGACAGCGGGGCATCTTGTCCTATTGCCTTGCGCAAGGAAAGTGGGTAAAACTTCAAATTTCGTGCTGCACTCGAGAGAGAGATTAGCCAAGACAGTGTCCTCATCTCATGAACATAATTGAGGAACAGCTCCTTACACGTGTTGGTGAGGATAAAGAACTGTATAAGCTCACCAAATGGACTCTAGATTGGCCACAGTCCCACCGCACGTGATATGACCCCAACCCACAGGAAGGTCCTTGTTGTTCCGGTCGGTATTATATCCGACCAGGTCACATAGCTGTAGGCCAGCCTCCATTTCTGCCACGGTTGTGAGAGGGCTGGCCTCGATGGAGACGTTGTTCGGATTGTAGAGCATGGTCATGAAGTACCCAAGAAGAGCCGGCATGCTCATGTCCATGCACATGTGCGCTGCGTATCTTGGAGACCAGAAGGGCAAGGAATGCCGACCTAGCAACTGCGCTGCCTTCCGCACTGCATTGCTGACCTTCTTGGTGCTCATCCGGAACGCCTTAGAAGTCTGAACTTCCTCCGAGATGAATTTCTAAAGTTTGCCGTGGCACATATTAGTCCTCGAAATAAGCTTGGGATAAGAAGTGAAAGAAGGATCATATAGCAGTATCAAAAGGGAAGCTAGGTACCCCATCTTGAGGAAAGTAATTCAGTCTTGCATCCTGTTGCTCTTCGAGGATGGTTGCAATGTTATCCTTGAAGAACTGAAGGTTTTCCGCTTGAGGACCTAGGAAGTAGGAACTAATGATTTGGTGCGAGACATCCTCATGGGAAGATTTATCGGTATAAACGTTTTCGGAGTCGGAAGTCATGATGGGTCGTAGACGTTGGCTTATTAAAGCAGGCTTCAACAGATCGAGATGAGAGGTGACCTGATATAGAGGGACACCTGGCTGACAGGCATGTACGACTCCCAAGCCTTGAGAACCTCAAGTAAAGAACTGGAATGAAAGGTAGAGAATCAGCATGGAAAAAAAGCCACCACAGGGGGAGGTGGTGATTGATATGATATGGACTGCGATACAATTGAAGTCCGGTTTTGGTGAATGTGCCACCAGCTTTAACTAGTCATCCATTCAAGAAAGGACCGAGAAGTTCGTGATCGACGGTGTAACTCGAATGTTAATCTAAGGGTATTCTCAAGACAGCCGTGCAATATTTCATGTGACCCACAGTGAAAGGGCCGAGCGGCTCGACAGAGTTGGTGTTGGTCTTCGAGATCGTGGTGACGCCAAATCAAGATCTCCGCATTGGCCAGTGTCCTTTCAGCCAGGATTCCGAGCGGGGTAACCGCCTTATGCAGCGAGCTTCACCAACGGGAAGGCTCAGATACTGCTATGTTTGCCTACAATGGGCAGCCCAAGCCATGGAACGATCTCTTGCGTAGACTTGAGCGCTCGATTCGGAAATAGAAACCATGCAGACAAGGAGGGGAAGGCGAAGGAAGCGGCGCGAGGAGCGAATGATCAGCGGTAGAGTATGCCACGTGTGTTATAGGTGTTCGTCTGAAGCCGTTGAGTACAGCAGATATAGCACTGATGTTCTTCGTCCGGAGACTGATCACCGCCGTGTAACCTAGGTGCAGCGTATTGTTCTCGTCTCGATGCGAGAGAGAGAGAGAGAGAGAGCTTGAGCTTGAGAAAGCCTAGGTAGTAATGTGGTGGTGCGTTTGGACCTCCACTGCAAGCTACGGTGTCCTGCAGCAAATTGTTGAATACATCAAACCATCTCCACTTCTCAGGCCTTCGAGGTCCTCCTTGAATATTGCAGGGAGTTGCAACAATCCACTTTTTTGGTATGAACATGGCTGTTGTGCGGGGTTCAGTCCGTGCTCAAATTCTTTGCAACAACCTTAACCTAGGCAGCTATCGTCAAGAGGGTCAACCAGCCCGTCTGTTGTTATGAAGGGTAGAAGTGGAGCCAGAGTCGCACAGAGACATCGTCACTGCGACCCTATTAGATTAAGCACCGTTGAGAAAGTTGTGGTCGCAGAGCACAGTTGCAGGAGCGCCTGTGAGAACTGTAGCCCTGCCTATTTTGATAAAAGTACAGCCGTTTGTGGGCAGCAGAGGTGAGGGATGATCGACATTTAATCCCAACTTGCAGTTCAAATGGTATGACATGTGGTTGCCGCGTCGGGATCTACCCGAAACGGTCATGTTGTGTAAGGTATTGCTTGGTTCATAACCGAACCAAGTACGAGTACCTTCGCTGCAGCACTAATCCACGTCGTGGCAACTATAGGTAGGGTCAGACACCGAACCCGGTTTCAGGAGAGCTACCTTGGTGGCGCTCTATCCACTGTACCTTCCCACTGGATGGGATCCATAAGAAAAGGTCTGTGTCACGTGGAGGTCACTATATTGAACTGTATGCACCATTATCGGTCTCCAGTACAGGGTGGCTCAAAGTGGCAGTCAAACGAGCGAAGTTCCCTTCGGCCTCTCCTCTCGTGATAACACATAATCGCCCGCCGAATCACGCATCCAGTATGGCCACGGAGATGATCTCTTCGACACACCAGGGCATGCAGGACATCCTGTATCCCTGATTTGTTATGATGTTGGCTTGGGGACCATGCATGAAGGCCACCACGCGCATAAGCAACAGTGGCTTTCCGGAAGGTACACCAGGTCCTCGTCAACATCCAGGTCGTCAGATCTGAGCTTTCCAACCTCATCATACCGATTCGCTGCAGGACAGTTCAATGTTTGGTGACACAGTCCAGGTTGACATAGCCGCAGTGCGCTGAGGTTCGCACATGGGATTAGTCCAATAAATCCGCCGTGAACATACACTGATTGTGTCTTGCCCGTAACGTAGAGGCCCCACTGAAGCTGTGTCAATGCCTGCGCAAGTGCGGTGCAAGGAAGCAACATGATGTTTATGCTACATCCAGACCGTGTAATGAGGATCCGTTAAGAAGTACAGCACTTGTGCAAAGATGTTTGATGCATTTAATACATCAAAGCCAGAGTTGCGCGTAAACACCGGCTCCCTGAGTTCTTGAGGAGACATTGGTAATACCACCGAGCGCCATGGAAGGAAGAACAATTCAGAATGAAAGGTTACAGTGGGTGTCTTGAAAAGAAGAACAGCCATGGAGTTTCCCGCTTTAGTTGATGATGAAACGCGAAGACATGAGCTCGTCAACATACGCTCTTTCTGATCTGTTATTGTTCTTTGCTTCCTCTTTTAGTAGTACTGCGAGGACTTCAATCGGAGGATGAAGATTAAGGCTCCCGGCTCGATTCCAGCGCTTCATGCGTGCAATGCCGATGCATGGCTATTCGTTGTTAGCAACGACAGGTATTCATGGATACATGGCGTCGGAGGCGATCATACACCATACTGTGACGACAGGTCAAAGTGCCTTAGGATCTTCTCATTCATTGACAGTCCCTCTTGGTGTACTAGTCCCATCTATTAACATCCAATGGGCATAACAACGGCGTGTGGTATCAGTGTCTAACTTGCCTCTTGCCGCCTTTCTCTCGTCCTCCCGACTCTTCCAATACCGCTTAATCTGAGCATCCGTGACTTTCTCCGCCCTTTCTTCGGCCTCTGTCTTCGGCTTTGCTATTTCGGCATGCGCCTGCTCCTCGATGGCGATCTCAGCAGTCGTTGGTGCTTCTGGCTCCGGACTTTCTATGACTTTGGCAACGCTCTCGGGAAGTGCAGGGTCGGGCTTGGAGGACTTCGATACGGGAGCAATAGACGGCTTCGTAACTTTTGCCCGGTTACCAAACGATAGGGTTGCTTGAGCACCACGTGCAGACGGGCCCGAAGGCTTTCGGCGCGCCGGAGGCATAATCAGATGATATCCGATGTAACTGGGGGGGTGTATAAAGAGTGGTTTATCCTTCAACTGCACAAAGTGTTGACTGACGTTGTTTAGACTGAAGGGACTGCTTCGAGGGGAATGACGTTGCCTAAGTGATCGATTATGTCATCAACATCTACGCGACGGGAAGCAGTCCACGATATCGCCTGACCCATTCAATATTCGGATCCCCTGCGGGCTTCGCAGTGGCTTTAGATGCATTGCTCACACTTGCCGGATGTAATACTATGTAAGGTGCTAGAGTCGTCTCCTTTCGCTGTCAGGATGGGTATGGATTGAAGAGTTTTTGGCTGGACTGTCAGGCTGCTTCATGACTCGAAGGTCATTGACCCCATTCAAATGATAGCTTTATCTTGCCGCCACAATGGCCCATACAATACAAGTACACTTCGGACACCAACTACAAGATGCTGTAGCTATAGGTACAGCGGCTTAGCAACGCTCAAGGGCAAGCCAGACAATCAAGTTCGGACGACGCTCGTGCTTGGGCGCTCAACGCTGCCTTAAGACGGATTGTTCAAATCATGGATTGAGAGAACGTAATCTATCCAAGCATCTCAAGTTTTCCTTCCTTCCCAAAACACCTGATCATATCCGGGACTCTGATTGCCCAGACGCTCACAAGCATGC
>JAABUJ010005434.1_pt1 | contig 12750 bp, 16 predicted proteins | sample 5559131 | NCBI WGS metagenome assembly JAABUJ01 (sample SAMN10711875, study PRJNA513366) | rock metagenome | isolation source: Antarctica rocks | place: Antarctica: Victoria Land, Mt New Zealand nord | collected 2016-01-07
CCCTCACATCCCCCGCGCCGGCGGTTGGCCGCCCAGCCCTGTCTGGTCAGCGGTCGGAACCGGGCCCGGAATCGGGGGCGAGCACCGTGAACTCGCCGGCCATCAGGGCATCCACCCGGGGCAAGGTCACCACGTGCACCGACAGGCAACCGCCCAGTCCGCGGGCACCATCAGCGCCGCTCATGGTGACGTACCCCGGCACCCGAATGGTGCCCAAGGTAACTCCCTTGGACCGGTCGGCGTCGTAACGCCGCTGCCCCTTGCGGGCACCGGAGGTGGAAAGGAAGCGGCGACCCAACGCCTCGGCGGCAATGTCGTTCAACACCCAGGAGTAGCCGTACTGTCCATGGATTTCGTGGGTGGAAGCCACAGTGCCGTCGAGCAGGAACAACGCCTGCGTCTCGATCATGCCGCCCGCCGCCGCCAGCTCGGCCTTGGCCGAGGACTCCTGGGCGCTCAGTCCGCTGGCCCACTGGGAAAGGAAACCGTCGGTGTCGGAGCGTTCGAAGCTCTCCGCCTGAGCACGGGCCGACACTGCGGCGTCGGCGGTGTGCTCAGCTGCTGTCTTACCTTCAAAAGTGGTCATACCCGTCATGTGTGCGGCCAGGCCGGTGTCCACCGCGACGGCAGTTTCGCGCGGCACAGCGGGCAAAGGTCCATCCTTGGGGGATGACAGACATCGGTGGGCGCGGGGGTGGGCCGAGCACTGTTACGCCGGCGACCGAACACGAGCAGGGCAGCAGTGACACCACCGCCGCCGCCCCATCATCGGTCGCCTCCCGCCCCACCATCGGCGCGGTGACACGGCGAACACTCGTCAAGGCCTGGGACGACAGCCTGTTCGGCGAATCCGCCCAAGCCGCCTTCTGGCAGACCCTGTCGCTGCCCCCGCTGCTGCTGGGCCTGCTCGGCAGCCTCGGCTACATCGGCGCCTGGTTCGGGCCCAACACCGTCGACACGGTGCAGCGGCGGATCATCGCGGTCAGCGGCAACCTGTTCAGTCCCAGCGCCGTGGACCAAATCATCGCCCCCACGGTCGCGGACATCCTCTCCACCGGCCGCGGCGAGGTCGTCTCCGTAGGCTTTCTGATCTCGCTGTGGGCCGGATCATCGGCGATGTCCTCCTTCGTCGACTCAGTGACCAAGGCCCACGGCCAGTACGGGGTGCGCAACCTCGTCTGGCAGCGCATCTTGGCCATGCTCATCTACATCGCCAGCCTCGTCGTGGGCATCTTCGCGCTGCCCCTGGTGGCCATCGGCCCGGATCTGCTCACGCGGCTGCTGCCCGCCGCGGTGGCCGGGACAGGGGCGAGCGTGCTGGCGTGGGCGTACTACCCGGTGCTCACGGTGGCACTCGTCCTGTCACTGAGCGTGCTCTACAAGGTGGCACTGCCCAACCGGCTGCCGTGGCGTCGCGGGCTGCCCGGTGCGCTGCTGGGCGTGGTGGTGTTCCTCGTGGCCACGGCGGTGCTGCGCCTCTACATCAGCTGGGTCACCGGCACCGGGTACACCTACGGCGCGCTCGCCGCGCCCATCGCGTTCCTGCTGGCGACGTTCTTCTTCGGCATGGGGGTTGTGCTCGGTGCGCAGCTGAACAACGCGATCCAGGAGCTGTGGCCGGCGCCGGGCCCCGTGCACCCCTCGTCCACCCCACCCGAGGAGGTGGCACAGCACGACGGGGAGATCCGTGATCAGCGTGCCGCGGCCAGCAGCAGTGCACCCACCTGCACTGCGCACGCAACGCTGACCAAGGTGAACACCAACACCCAGACGATGGCCGGTACCCAGGTGAGTCGGGCGAGCGCGCTGGCGTCGGATTCGGCACCCTCACCGCGGTGATGCGACGAAGCCAAGGTGACACTTTCTCGCAGTGCGGTCACCACCAGGAACAAGCCCACCGTCACCACGAACGCGGTGACCACGGCCGGGTCATCGCGCCACAACACCAGGCCCGACGCCCCGAGGGTGTCACCCACGATCAGCAGACCGAACACGTTGCGGACCAACAACAGCGCCACCACCAGCAAGGCGTCCAGCCCGATCAGCGCCGCACCGCTGTACCCGGACACCACCGCCCACACCAAGGCGAGACCGATCGTCGGGGGCGCCGGGTACCCGGCCAAGGTGGAAGCCAGCACCCCGATCCAACGATGCCCACCGGTGGTGGTGGTGCACCCGGAGCTGTCCCTGTTCACCCGGATCCCCAGCACCCGGCGCCCGAACAGCAAGGCCACCAACACGTGCCCCATCTCGTGGACGATGGTCTCCGCGTACCGCAGCCGCACCCACACCGGTTTTGCAGCACAGCCGGCGCAGACCAGCACCAACGCGGCCAGCACCACCCACTGCGCGGGCGGTGCGGACAGCTGCCAGCGCTGGTGAAGCCACTCGGGCACAGCCGGTAGGGCATGCACGGTGGAGGTCGCTGCAGTGTTCATGCCGACCATGTGCGCGGTAGGTGCCTCGTCAACCCTCGTCAACCCCGGCCAGGTTCACGGCAGCACCCCGTCGGTGCCCGGCAGCACGGTAATGCCCGAATCGCCTCGTCGCGTCACCGAACGCATCCACCGGGGTCGCACCCGCCGGAGGAAAGCCGCCACCAAGATGGCCAGCGCGAGAACACCGCCCAACGAATACAAGCCCACCGACGCCCGGTAAGCATCCAGGCGCGGCGGGGTGAAGCGGGATCCCTGACGGGCGACCATGTCGCCGAACGCCGTGGGCCCCACCCCCGCGAGGACGACCACCAACTGGTTGGCGGGGACCAAGGTGAACACGGCATTCGGGTTGTCCGTGAACACCACCCTGGGTGCCATCGCATAACACCCGATCTGGGCGGTCGGGCCGGAAGCGACCCGGTACGTGCCGTCCGTGACGATTTCGGTGGGTACTGCAGGGGTGGACGCCACCGTGGTCTTCGACCAGTCCAACCCCACACAGCTGCCAGTGGCGTTCACCGGGGAGTAGTGCAGGTCCAAGAACACCTGCGCCTTGTACCCGTACGTCCCGACAACCGTGACGTCCGCCGTGGTCGGCGCCGGTGAGTCGACGCCGGTGACAACCTGTTTCACCGCCAGCCCGGGCGCCAGCACGGCGGCGACCGCGTTGGGCGAGGCCACCGGAACACTGATCGTGCCACCGGGGACGATCAGGTCCAGCACCCCGCTCAGCTGGTAACACCCCCGGGCCGACGTCGCCCCGACCGGGTTCACATCACCGGCTGCTTTGTACACCCCGTCGCCGGAGATCAGGGTTGGTGCAGGTGCGGTGGTGCGGGCTGCGGTGGCCCACGCCGCGTCCGCACACGACGCTGGGGAACGGGTGGGAGTGACCGGCCCGAGTGTGCTCAACGTCAACCGCGCCGGGATCCCGTGGGAGTTGCGCACTGTCACCGCAGCCTCCAGCGGCGCCCCGCCACCGGCAACACCGTTGTTGCTCACCGTGAGGACCGCAGTGGTGTCCACCACCGTCACCGGCGCCGAGGGTGGAGCCATCGCGGTGGCCATCGGGGTGGCGTTCGTGGTGACCACTGACACCAGGGCGGCGTAACACCCCGCGGTGCTCACACGTTGCGCCGGGGCGTTCACGTCTGCGTCGCCGGTGAAGTCGACCTTCGCGGTCGATGCCACCGGGGCACCGGCGAACGCCTCAGGGGTGACGGAGGAGCAGAAGGTGTTCGGGTTGATCGGCAACGGTCCCACCATGGTGAAGGTGGCTGTGCCGGAGTGGGAGTTCATGCCGGTGACCACCACACTGGGATGTACCTGTTGACCCACCGAAGTCGATTTTTCGCCGAGGGTGGTGCGCAGCACCGGGTGCGCCGACTGATCCACCGGCGCGGTCAAGGTGTCGCCCACCTGCTCCGGTGGGCTCAACGACAGCGCCGGGACCCCGCCGGGTGCGGTGGTCACCGACAGGCCGGTGAAGCTGTCCACCCCTGCTCTCAGGTGTACCGCGGGCAGGGACGGATTGGTGGCGGTGAGGGTGGTGGTGGCAGTGCCCGCCGGGTCGGTGGTGGCAGTGGGGGAGCCCACCGTGGCGTCCGGGGAGGTGAACGCCACGGTGACCCCTGGTGCTGCTGCACCCGAGGCGTAGGTGACGGTGGCGCTGGCAGTGGCCGGGCGGGACAGGCTCAGCTGGGCGGGGTTGATCGCGGTGCTCACCCGCAGCGGACCGACCCGCTGCGAGGAGGTGCTCAGCAGGGCAGCGGTGTAGGCCCGGTCCAGGGTGGTCCCGTAACACGACGCCGACGTGTTACCCCCACCGGAGACTTCCTGGAACAGCTCGGCGATCGAGGCGGTGGCCGAGGGCCCGGCCGCACCGTAGGTGTGCAACAGAGCCGCGTACACCGCGATCTGGGCGGGGCTGGCGAACCCGTAGGAACCAGGGGCCACCGGGGTGACCAAACCGCCCCTGGGTGGTGCTCCGGTGTCGGCGACCCCGTTGGTGAGGATGGGGCGCACCAGGTAGCCCGGTGTGCCGGCCCGGCCCACCGGCCAGGACACCAGCGGCGTGGTCCGAGCGCCTTGGGCACAGATCAGTCCGTCGCTGTAGGAGGCTTGGGCGCCACCCCACACCCCGGAGGCGGCCTGGGCCGGGGCGATGAACGCGACCATGAAGACACCGGTGAGCACACTGAGGACAGCACCCAGTGCCGTCCACCTGCGCAGCCAGCTGGCTGCTACCCGAGCACGGACACGGGCACGGCTGTTGTTCATCAGTATGAGTTGAGGGTGCGGACGGGTCTCCGTCGCACGCCCTCGTTCCTTCCTGGCGGAGTGCTGGGGTCAGTCCTCGTGTGCGTCTGCGTGCCAACCGGGTTCGTGAGGCTGATGTCGGACGCTGCGCCACGGCCCGACCTCCCGGACCACCACCCGCGCCGCCGGATACCCGTCCCGGTGCCAGTCGCGGACGGCGGAGAGGGCGTCTTCGCGCGTCGTGGTGGTGGCCGACGCCGACCACGGACCCTGCTGGGCCGGGTCGACCTGCCAGCCGTACTCCCGCCCACCGCCCGCTCCCGCACCGGGCGGGCGGAAGGCGGGCGGGATGTACGTCGAGGACAGCACCGCGTCCTTGCCGGGCGCGGTGAGACCGGCACGCACCGTGTTCTCCACGGAACCGGACATCGTCCACACCAGCCCGAGCTGTTCCAACCCGCGCAGCGCCGGAGCAACGGTCGAGCGGAACGGCCAGAAGTTTTCCCCGAGCCGATGGCGGGCGCCGAGTACCTCCAAGACCAGGTACTGGGTCGGCGGCAGCACGTCGACGTCGAAGCGATGTTCCGCAGACAGGTCCATCACGCCCCCAACACTCGGATGGCCAGGTCGCGGGTGGCGCGGGTGTCCGAGGCGGCGTAGGCGGTGCGCTGCGCCTGGGTGAGCAGGTGCATGCGCTCGCGGTCCACCTCGATGACCTCGATGCCCAACGCCCTGGCCACCGGCTTCAAGGCGTGCTTGACACCGAGGTCCGCGGCGACCTTCTTGTAGGCGAAGGAAATGTCCAGGTGCAGGTGACCGGCACCCGAATCGCCCTCGCGCAACCACACCGCGGTGTACCCGCAGGTGTGGTCGCCGATGTAGTCGTACCTGGGGGTCAACCCGGGCTGGGGGATGAGGCGCAGCCCGAAGCTGCGCAGTGTCGAGCTGGGTGGGCGAGACAGAATCCTGCGGCGGGTGTCCAGGAACGGGAGGTCGAAGAACGCCCCGTTCCAGGTGACGATCAGCCCCGGTGGTAGAGCGGCAAGATACTTGTCGAGATTGAAAAGCATGGTGGCTTCGCCGTAGTAAGCACTGTCGTGGACGGTGTCGCCTGCGGCGGTGCTCACGGCGCACTCGGTGATCGCGGCGACCCGTGGGTCCAGACCGTTGATGGTGGTGTCCGTTTCCAGGTCCAGGGCGTAGATGTGTGCTGCGTCGAACACGGCGGTACCGCCTTCCTCGAGGTTCACCTGCTGCTTGCACCCCCTATGTGTGCGGCCGGGCCGGTGTGCTCCAGCAGAACCGACCGCCGACACGCATGTACGCATGCTTGCGTGTGTACAGGTACGCATGTCATCGTGTTCGCATGCTGACCGTCGCCGTCGTCAACCAGAAGGGCGGGGTCGGCAAGACAACCACCACCCTGGGCCTCGCCGCCGCCGCCCGGGCTGCAGGGGTCCAGGTCCTCGTCGTCGACCTGGACCCCCAGGCCACCGCCACCACAGCCCTGGGCATCAACGGTGAGCACCTTGGCGCCGCGGCAGCGCTGACCATCAACGATGTGCTCTACTCCGGTGACCTCGGCTGCGCCGCCGACGCCATCCACCCCACCGGCTGGGGTGAGCTGGTCACCGCCATCCCCGCCACCCTGGCGTTGGCGGAACGGGCCGACGACGCGAAGCTGGGCAGCGAGTTCCGGCTGCGCCGCGCGCTGGACGGTGTCACCGACCCCGATCTGGTCCTCATCGACTGCCCACCGAGCGTGGGCCGCCTCTCCGCCAACGGCCTCGTGGCCTCCGACGGCGTCCTCATCGTCACCCAACCCTCCGCCGCGTCCATCGCCGGCGTGCAGAACATGATCGAAACGATCACCGTCGTACAGCAGTCCTACAACCCGCAGCTGCGCCGGGCCGGGATCATCGTCAACGACCTCCCAGCCCGGCGCCGCGAAGCCTCCTACCGCCTCGACGAGCTGCGGGTCGCGTTCGGCGAGGAACTCCTGGCGCCCTACATCCCGGCGCGCGCCGTCATCGAGGAAGCGATGGGCGCCCAAGTCCCGGTGCACGACTTCGGCTACCGGGGCGCCGAGCCCGCCGCCGTCTACGACGCCCTCGCCGCCCACCTACTGCACACCACCGACAACGGAGGTCGATGAGCATGACACCGAAACCGCGCCCCGCGCTGAACCAGGCGCCGAGGCGCGCGCACCCACTGACCCCCGTACCGAACAGCCCAGAGGCGACGGGCGCAGAGGAGAGGGCCCCAGCCGCCGCGCGCACCCCGACCGGTCACAGCACTGTCATGATCAGCGTCCGGGCCACCCGGGAGCTCCGGAAGCAGGCCCGCATCTACGCGGTTCGCGAAGGCATCAGCCTGCAACTGCTCGTGGAGCAGGCCCTGACTGAATACCTCGACGGGCACGCCCGCTGAGCGATGCGATCAAGTACCGGCCGTGTGCTGGGGCACGTGCCGCTGGGTCGCCCGTAACCGCAGCTCCTCACGCACCAGAACCCACCGCACCTGCAGGACGAACGCCACCCCGGTCACCAGATACGCGGCGCTGCTGTCCTGCGCGATAAACAGGATCGCGACGAAGACGTCGAGAACGACCAGGGCGAGGAACTCATTCTTACTCATGCCGGTAGTGTGTGCGGTCGCCGCCCAGGACCACCCGGACGGAGGCGAGAACGCAGCCGATGATCGCCCTCGACGGGGAGTTTGGACCTTCGAGCATCAGCGCAGCACCGGGTGCTTGCTCTCCCACGTACTTCGCAGGAAAGCAGGCAGCCGAAGGTTAGCCCACTCGCGAATCAACAGGGTCCGCGACAGGTAGGAGTCCAGGTCGGCCTCGGAGCACACTTCACGGAGGACCGTGGCGTACATGGTCCGCACCTGAACGGGGTTCGCGAGGTCGTAGCTGTTGCTGCGTGACCAGTCCAATCGTAACGGCAGCACGACAGTTCCGGACGAGGCACCACACAGGGTCGAGAGGTCGTCAGCCACGAACAGCGGCCGCGTGTTCTCATAGGTTGCGACTCCTGCGCCGGACACCGGCTTGTAGACCTTCACGGCCTGTCCTCTCTGCGCTGCTCAACCGCCGGTCTTGACCAGGTACCGGTTGGAAATGGCTTTGAACGTGGAACGGTAATCCAACTCCGGGACCATCGTCGGGGTCGCCTGGTGCCAGACCACACCCTCGGCGCGCCTGCCCGGGGTGATCAGCGAGGTCAGCCCGTCCACCTGCTCCACCGCACCGGCAGGGGTGGACGGCAACTCCAGGTCGTGAATCGGGGTTGCGTGGGCAAGAACCTGGCGCGGCCACACGAACCTGGGTTGCGGACCACCGTGAATGAGGTAGTCGAACACGACGACCCGCACCGTCGGCACCCGCAGCGGATTCTTCTGGATGCCGGGGCCGAAGATTTCGAACTGCACCCCGGTGTTGCCCTTGTGCAGCCACGACTCGATCCCGTAGGCGCGGACCGTGTTCCAATACACGTTGTCCCCGTCCTTGAGCTCCCACCCGCGCCCGCACACCCGCAGCTCACCGGAGCTGTCGCTGAACACAGTGCATGACAATCCGTCCACTTTTTCGGTGGCCTGCCACGGGCCGTGGGCCAGAATCGCCGGCCACACCCCGGTGAGGTTCTGCACCCGCTCGGAGTCCGTCTTGCGCATCGACCCGGACGGGAACTCGCCGACGACCTGCGCCGCCCAGGACAGCGGGATCGGTGGCTCGTACTTGCGCACACCCAGCAGCCCGGCCCAGTCGTAGGCGGAGGCACCGTGGACGGTGCCGGACTGGTTCTGCAGGAGGCCGGTCACCTCGGGGAAATCCGTCAACGCCAGTACCAGGCCTTGGGAGTACACCCCGCGCAGGCGCGCCGTCTTGAGCCGGTGCACCACCCGCTCGGCCTCGGTGCCCGGGTCCAGAATCTTGGTGCCGCGGGCGGCGAGGAAAGCGAACCGGGGGTCGGCGCACGGCAGGGCGGAGTCGATCTCGAAGTACAGGACCGCCTGACCGGTGGCGAACTCGCCTTTGCGGACCACCACGCTCCAGCCGCGCACCGAGGCCGCCTCGATCGCATCGGCGTCCGGGATCGGGGTGAGGGCAGTGATGGTTTCGACGGTGACCAGGCGGCGTTCGGTGGTGTCCATGCCGACCATGTGTACGGCCGAGAGGGTGTGCACCACGGAACGCTGCTCACCCCGATTCGGCGCCGGAGGCAAACAGATATCAAGAAGGAGGTGTCCGTCCCGATATGGTCACCTCGAGTCGGCAACGTGAGCGGGGGATCGAGCGTGGATCTGGTGGAGATGAGCTACACCATCGAAGGCGGGTACTTCGACCGCTTCCCGTACACGCCCTACGTTCCTCCCGGCACGGTGCGGCCCGCCTCCCACAACGATCGTCGGGTGCTCGGGCGCCACGGAGATCAACTGATCTCCGTCACCGACCTGCCGGCCCATTTCCTGCATCCCTCGGACGCACCGAACTACGCGTACGCCAGCCAGAACTTCGAGTTCGCCGGCGACTTCACCACGTGGATCGTCGAAACGTGCCGGCGCACCCGATTCACGCCGGCCGCCGCCTCGTTGCCGGACGCCGACCGCCTCACCATTGCCGTCACGGCCATCAAGACCGGGCTCGAATGGGATCTCACCGGCAACGTCGTCGTGGTCGACCGCCGCTCGTGGCAGGCACACTCCGGTCATCGAACCGACAGCTACATCCTGCACGTCACCGGTTTCGACGAGGCATGGGAGCTGATCGAGACAAGCACCGCTCGCCGGCTGCACAAGGACCACGCCGAGACCCGCGCAGTGCTGAGTCGCAACCTGCGTGACGTCGGCACCGACGGCAGCCCGTTCGGCTTCCAGATCAGGTACGTGCCATCGGCACCGTGAGCTCTGGCGCGCGGTGCGGATGGCACGAGGACCAGGCCGAACCGGTTTCACTTACCGGGGAGAAAGGCCACCGTGACGCTCCCCCTGCCCTCCATGATGATCTCCTCACCGTTCATCACGAAGTCCCACTCGTCGCCCGACCAGGTCTTCTTCCTGGTGTCCAGGTCGCCGGTGGTGACGACGGTGCCCTCCGGCAGCCTTTCGAGAAGGTTGATGTCGGTGATGACGTCGCCGACCGCGCAACCTGTTGTGTTGCTCATCATGGTGCTCCTGTGCGCAGGGCCGGGATCGGGTACCCGGGCATCACTGATCTATGTGTGCGGCCCGACAGCCATGCGCCGTGGCGTGGCGTTCTTCGGCCCGTGCTCAGACGGCGATCGGCGCGCGGATCGCCGGATGAGGGGCGTACCCGAGCACCTCCACGTCGGTCGGCTCGTAGTCGAACAGCGAGACCGCGCGACGCAACCGCAACTCCGGGAACGGCCGCGGCGTCCGGGTCAGCTGCTCGGTGACCTGCGCGACGTGGTTGTCGTAGATGTGGCAGTCCCCGCCCGTCCAGATGAGATCACCCACCCCCAAGCCCACCTGCTGGGCGACCATGTGGGTGAGCAGGGCGTAGCTGGCGATGTTGAACGGGACACCCAGGAACAGGTCGGCGCTGCGCTGGTACACCTGGCAGGACAACCGGCCTGCGGCGACGTAGAACTGGAACAGCAGGTGGCACGGGGGCAGCGCGGCCGCCTCGATGTCGGCGACGTTCCACGCCGACACCACCATCCGCCGCGAATCCGGGTTGCCGGCCAGCGTGTCCAACACCCTGCTGATCTGGTCGATGTGCTCACCGTCCGGGGTCGGCCACGACCGCCACTGCGCGCCGTAGACGGGACCCAGATCGCCGCGCTCGTCGGCCCAGGCATCCCAGATGTGCACGCCGCGCTCGTTGAGCCACGCCACGTTGGTGCCGCCGCGCAGGAACCACAACAGCTCCACGACCACCGAGGACAGGCGCACCGCTTTGGTGGTGATCAGCGGGAAGCCCTCGGCCATGTCGAAACGCAGCTGGTGCCCGAAGATACTGCGGGTCCCGGTACCGGTCCGGTCCGTCTTGTCGGTGCCGTGTACCAGCACATGGGCGAGCAGATCCTCGTAGGAGGTGTTCACGGGCGGGCCTTCCGATGCCGGCACAGCCGAGCCGCTGTGTCCTATCCCTTTGCGTCTGCCGGCAAACCGGCGATCCAACGGGAGTAGCGCTCACCTCGGGTCCGAAGATAGTTCGGGTCGACCGCCCGCAACCGGGCCAAAGCCACCTGCGCAGCGTCCGGGTCGCCGTCGCGGTACTCGCACCAGACGAGCATGAACAGCGGCTCGGAGACCAGGTTGTCCGATGCCAGCTCGACCAGCGCGCGCACCAACACCGTGGGATCGAGAACCCCGTCGGCCAACCAGTCGCACACCGGGTCGCTGATCTCGGCACGCGTGAGGGCAACCAGGCACCGGGCGGCATCAGCCGGTGCCAACGGTGTGTCCGCCCGCTGCCCGTGGGTGCGCACCGCTGCCACGAGATGACTGAGCTCCGCGGCGATCCAACGGTTGGTCGGGTGCACCGGAACATCCCCGGACACCAGGTAGATCGCCACGGCCTGGGCCACCTCGGTGCGGCGTTGAGTGAGCGGATCATGTCCGGTGTCGAGGGTCGTCATATCCACCGTGTGTGCGGCCACCCGAGACCTACCGTGCCCGGGCGGGCGAGGGTGGCGTGGCGAAGCCGGCCTGCTCGCGCAGTATGGCGGCCACATCCACACCGGGACCGGTGCGCAGCCAGTGCGGCACCCCCAACAGGTTCGGTGTGGTCCGCAGTACCGCGGTCGAGGCGTCAGGGTCACGCGGGTCGAAGGTGTGCTCGATCGGGTCCAGCAGGGACACCGGGTTCCAGCGTTCACCGTAAGCACCGCTGGGTACCTCCGCGGCCAACACCCGAAACCCCCGCGAAGCCGCCAGCGGTGCCGGGAACCAGTCACACCACCGCGCGACCGCCATCCGTTCCGGCACCCGCCGGCTCATTGAACCGGGAATCGAGTACGCGGCGTTCGCCACCGTGGTCCGCATCGTGTTCCACTCGCCGGCATGTGAGATCCGGTCCGGGTTCGCTGCCTCCACGAACACCACCGTCAAACCGTTGTCGTCGGGGTCGGTGTCCATCAACAGCTGCGCCCACCTCTGCACCTTGCGGGTGAAACTGGGGCCCGTCGATGCGGTGAGCTCCACGGCAATGCGCATGCCGTCGGTGCGCACACAGGTCAGGTCGGCGTCGGAGTGCTGGCCTGTGCCGACAAGCCCACCTGGGGCCCCCGGGTGGGCGGAGAGCAGGTCGAAGCCGGACAGGGTTTCCCCGAACACCGTGCCCACCTCCGCGAACTCCGCCACCCGCAGACCTAGCTCGGCGGCCAACAGGTTGTGCCGGTCGAGAGAACTCCCTGACCTCCACGGGCGTCCCGCGGTCACCGACAACCACTCGTTGTAGGGCAACGTCTTGCCGAAACGGGTGAACGCCGGGGAATCCACCGGGCGGTACACCGTGTTGCGGGAAGCTCTGTTGTGTCGGGTGCCGATTGTTGATGCTGCGAACCTGCCCTCTTCCACCAACCCCGCCGACCACGCGGTGCGCAGATCGCCGGGGGACTTCGCCAACCCTGGGGCACCGATGATGGCCGCGATCTGTTCGGCGGTCAGGGTCCGCCACAACCCGATCGCCGCCAGCACCGCGCACCGGCGGGTCCGCAGTTTCGGCACGCACATCGCGGCCATCGCCTGCTCCGGGCTCACCCGGGCGTCGGAGCGGCGCAGTCGGCCCACCCCGGCGTCATCGAGGCGCTGGACCAGGGCGCGCGAGGTCCACGACACCTGCGAACCGCCGGCCCACAACCCGAACCAGTAGGGGTCCAGGCGGTGGGCGGCATCCACCGATGTGCTGGGGCACGCCGAGGCCATCTCGGCGAACGGAATGGCCTCGGCGGCGGCGGTTGTGGCTCCCGAGTCCTGGGCCGAAACGGGTGCGGAGCTCATCGGGGTTCCTCCATGCTGGGTTGGGGGTGTGCCGGGTTGCTCACGGCCGCAGCGCCGCCGCGGGCCAGCCCTGGGCGTCGGA
>JAABUJ010005437.1_pt1 | contig 12749 bp, 19 predicted proteins | sample 5559131 | NCBI WGS metagenome assembly JAABUJ01 (sample SAMN10711875, study PRJNA513366) | rock metagenome | isolation source: Antarctica rocks | place: Antarctica: Victoria Land, Mt New Zealand nord | collected 2016-01-07
TCTCTAGAAGCCTTGCCGATCCGGGAGCCGACGCAGATCATGATTATGCGCAACATTCAATCATTTCGGCGCTTGAAGCACTATATAGTACAACTGCAGTATTGCCGCGATGACATCCTATGGCTGTCCTACGATATGCTGAGACATCGTACATCGTTCTAATTGCACTGGCCATCACCGTTGCCCACCCAGGTGACGGCATCCCGCTGTAGACAGGAGGCTGAAGTAGAGGTTAAGCGTACATTGCCGGAGATACCTGCGTCGCCACCAGGTGCCGGCAAAAGTCGTGACCACTTCCTTGGCGACCCCACCAAATCTGATGGGATACTGGGTCACAAAACAGCGTTTACACGTATTGACATTGGGCGCTTCTCAGGTATTTACTATGCGTTTGCCTAACCAATTTTTGGGGAATAGGCCTTACCAGAGGTCAATTTTAAGAGCTTCCCCCCGTGTATAGGCGTAGGTGGTTGACTAGATTTATTGAGCGGGCGGGTATGACTAAATGTGCAGAGTGGTCACGAATTTTGCCGGCACCTGGTGGCTGTGAGCATTGCGAACCGGTAAAGAAGAGACTTATATGCCCCTTCTATTGTCGCTATCGTTGTTGCTATTTGCGTCTAGGCGCAGTCGAGTGCCGGAGGCAGTCTCAAAATTAGAAATATCGATATCCCAACCAGCGGTGGTAAGCTGCTGGACAAAAGGATCCCAGATTTCCGTGATATCCTCGAGGGTCGATTGCAGCAGCTTCTGAAGGTCATTTTTCGGAGCGGCTGTCGCATAAGTCTCATCAAGGCGGTGTGAGAGTAGCAGAGCGTGCGCCCACGCTTTGAATGAGCTCACCGGAGTCGCCCCCTCTTTCAAGACAATCAAAGCCACCCTTTTGGTGGTATCGTACGAAAGCAGGTACAGGTCCTGGCCGAAAACCTCGAAAAGTGTCTTGAATTGCGCATCGGCGTCACGTGTAGAGCTTGTTACAGCATGAGCCGGCGCTAAAGAGCTCAGTAGAGTCTGTAATGAAACTCCGATACGGGCTTTAGCGAACGGCGCAGAACCTCTCCAGCGAAGCACTCCATCCCACTCAAATATGCGCTCTTGCTGTGATACCTCTTCCGGAGTCATCACCCTTTTTTGATCCCAGAACGCCGAAAACAGAATGTTAGCTCGTTGTCTATTGACGCTATGCAAGCTGACTGCTTTGACAGCGGCATGATTCATTGCCAGATGAACCGATAGGAGCAAAACTAGGCATGACCACGTCGCTGTAGGGGTGGTGACGAGCGAAACGACTAGGCTACCAGCCTGCACACCGTGTTAACAATCACGGGCGGAGAATATAAGATTGCGTAGGGACCTACCAGCATCCCCATCAGTGATATTATGGTCTCTTGGCTCGAATCTTTCTAGAGATGATGTTAGTCGCCTATACGACTGCCTAGGTTTGTTCCGTGCATCAAGTAAGACATCCCCTAATGATATATCAGGGAAGAATAGATTCCTAGTCTAGGTTGCGGACGCGGAGGGCCAAGCCTGCTTGAATGCGTCTAAGGCATTGTTTGAAATTATGCTATCGTTCTAATTGGAATGCGGGCTCGTCCGCATGAGGGTGAAAATGATCAACGAGTGGAATATCAGACAGAGCTTAGCAACCGGGGAACAAAACATCACTTACGGCATTCAGTTCTCCTAGATTCCCCCACTTGGCGAAATGCGCACTTAGACTGGCTTTAGAACTTCCAGCGGCGACTCCGCACAACGCCCTCAAGACGCTTGAGAAGCTCAGTAATAACACCCTCGGACTCCTTGGCAATGCAGGCGAGAGGCAGTCTAGAATCATGGCGGCATCATTGAAGACGTCGGCCGCAAGCCTATACATCTTGCACTCAGGTTCTAATGACGTGCCGAATTTATGCGCGAACAAGATAGTCGCAATGCGACCCATGCTCTCCTGAAGAATTGACAGTAGAAGTGCCGCTGTCGGGGATGCGGACGGATCACCTACGCCAACACCTAATGCGAGCGCCTTAGAAATAAAATATACGAGACATGAGAGAGCAGTCTACCTTCAAGGACGGCGCGAGAAGACAGCAGCCCTGCGATGGAGCTCGAAAATGCCTGGAGGGAGTCCTACGCGATGCATTGTTGGCCAGGAACACTGAATCTGGATGTATCAATGCATTACATAAATCTGGTATCTGCAATCACCTCCGTGCGTTAGTTCGCACAGGTATTGAAGGCTGTAAGTTGAACAGACAGCATGTAATCCTGTCAAACGTTTGCAAATTAGCGTTGTATGACACAATCACAGCGAACTATGGTACGCTCAACAGAGCTTCAATGGGCATCACAGAATGCTCTCGATACAAATCGGGGAAGAGGATAAAAGATATTGTAGAACCCACGCTGGTCACGCTATGAGGATAGCCCACGGGTAGGAAGGTATTGAGTAGTCTCGACAAGACGCCATTCTCTTGCTTTGGCTTCTGTACGCATGTGAGCACTTCAATTGAGACCAATACTGTGACCATGATCTTGATAGGATGAGCATACAATGACATCCACTCTAGAGCTACCCTTGAAAGGTGATATCACATAATCAGCCGTCACAGATCCGGCCTCGTTCACCTCCTGCATGACAAAATCCATTTGGAGGATGCTTGGGAAGATTCGGTGGGCGACGAGCTGCAGCTTGCCTCAGTTCTCAGACCCATGGGAAGAAATTTTGTTTTTTTAGGTGGTGAGGGAACAAAAATCTTCCATTGGGTCTGAGGGCAAATCCCAGGCGAAATTGCAACATGAAGTCAAACAAGCTCAATTTAGCGTCAAAATCGCTTCGCTTAACACGAAAGCGACGTTTATAATGTTTAGCTCAAAACTCGACGTGTAATCAAGAACTTTGTCCGAGCGCAATACAACTTAACATCTTCAACAACTTAACAACTTGACAACTTGACGACTTGACAACTTGACAACTTAATCAAAGGTTAGTTTGCATCTGTTAGTTTCAATACTCTTTTGTGTAAAAGCGTTGTGCTGTGTGCTACCTCATTTATGTGTGTTGTTCAAGCAGGCGATGCGCTTTTCTACTTGGAAATCTATCTTTGAGGCGACAACGCAACAACACAACAACAGTATTACGCAATATCGACATCAATGTTTCTTCTATACTATAGCTAGCTTCGAGAGCAACAGGGGCGAGCAATCAATAAGTTGTTGTCGCGTTATTGTGGGTCAAAGTTTGACAAGAATCGAGACTTTTTTGCTTTGATGCTGGCACACTTGTACAACACACTACTATTATATAATTTGATTGCTATTAAATAGAGCGTACTACAATCTAGCGACGAACGTAATTTAATTAGTTTAAAATATTGTGATTGAATTGTTGCTGCGTGGTAAACGTGCAAGTTGTGACTTCGTGAATTACTTGCAAAAACTTGTATGAGATTTACACTAAACAATTGCAACGTCTGACAGTATTACGGGGTTTCGCCCTCAGACCTGATGCGAAAAAAATCATATAACCCTAAAATAATATAGACCCTAAATTTTTCTTGGCATCAGGTCTGAGAGCTGAGGCAAGCTGCAGCGCTGATACGAAATAAGGTAGTGAGCATCAAACATCACCACTGGAGCTACAACTTGAACAAGTCGCTGTCGGAATCTCTGGTCCAGGGGCAGCTATGAAGATCTGAAAAAGGGATTCATAATGTGCCTACCTTACATTACATGTAGGTACATGTAGGTGGGCAGGTACTTTAGGTATTCACTTCATCTATAGATCTTGTATTTTTAGTAACGACGCTAGCGCGGGGAGCCAGACGCTGGCCATTTTGGTGAAGCTCCCGGCAACGTAATATCTTGTAAGCAGCCAACGAGAGGAACCCATGGTTTCTCAGCGATTCAGCACGCAATGTCATCCAATGCTACTTCAGATATCCCAAGAAGTTCCACTACAGGTTTGTTCAGACTCCTGACCATGCCATACGTGCATCTTGCCCATCAATGGCCATCATAGCTGACTCGATTCAAAGCAACGCCCAAGAGCAAAAAGCCGAAAAAGAAGAAGGCCGCCACAAAGAACCGAACGAATGGTGATTCTTTGAGACCTAATGGCACGACATTTGCTGCGGAAGCCGGTCAGGACAACGATGTGAATGATGAACATGAGCCTGATAGCCCTGTGGAATCGACATACAAAAGTAAAGAAGGACCTGGTTTTGCGGAGAATGAGGATGAGTCATCGAAGCTCGATGGAATGCCTTCGACAACGAGCGTTCCACCTCATTTTAGGGCCGAAGAAAGCATTCCACATACCAACGGGGCCCCCAAATTAAAAGGTGATGCGGTCGGTGGAGGATCGGCGGAAGATGTGGTAGAGAAAGATGATCCCGCAGACAGTACATCTCAATCTCGTGGGACATCTATTGCTGAACAGGCTGGCTCGACAACCACAGCAGATGCAATGGACGGCCAATCTGATGATATGGACACAAGACTAGACGCACTAGCGAGAGAAAAGCAAGCTCTACGGGAAGAAGTGGCTGCACTCCGTAAATCTATCGAAGGAATGCAGGGAAAGCACAAGGATGTGCTTGGCGAACTGAAAGAGCATCTCGAGAACATACAGGGCGAGAAGGAGCACGCGGAAACGCAATATCGTACGCTTTTGGGCAAGGTGAACACCATAAAGTCGCAGCTAGGAGAGCGCTTGAAGGCAGATGCTGTACGTATATACCCAATGGCGAGAGGCACTTCACTTATACAAGCTTAGGAAGAGCTGTCACAAGCAAGGACGCGAATTGACGAGCTAGAGGGGCAATGCGACAGCTTGCGGGAGCAAAAAGAAGCCCGCACGGCCGAATTATCTACCATGGCGGAGGAGACTGAGCAACGTTCGAAAGAGCTGTCATCCCTTCGAAATCGAACAACTTTGTCTCAGCAAAATTGGACAAGGGAAAGAGACGATCTTGTCCAAAGAGAAGCGTATGCTAAGGAGGAGTTCGTGGCAGCTCGGCAGGCCATGCAAGACTGGGAGGTACTTGCTAGGGAGGAAAGATCGGTTAGAGAGAACCTTGCAGAAAGGGTTGCCGAACTCGAAGAGCAGGTTACGAGCCATCGTGAAGCCCACGACAAGGCAGCATCAGAGAGGGATAGTCAGGCTTTGACCGTCGACGGTTTACAACGAGCCCTGCAAGAGATACAGGACGGTTCGTTTATTTTTTTGTGGATGTTCACGCTAATTGTCTGTAGCTCGTCGGCGGGAGCTACGTGAGCTCGCAGACGCAAATTGAGAATCTCAAGAAGCAGCTCAAGGACGTCGAGAACAGAGCTGCCGAAGCAACAGCGAACGTCGATTCGACAAAGCAAGAGCTTGAACGAGCGTTGCCTTTCGAAAAGGAGGTCAAAGAAAAGAACTTACTGATTGGCAAGCTGCGGCATGAGGCCGTCATACTCAACGACCACCTGACCAAGGCCTTGAGGTACCTCAAGAAGGGCAAGCCCGAAGAGAACATTGATAAGTGAGATACTCTAAACCATATATAGTCTTTGCTATTAATCAGCCATCACAGACAACTCATTAGCAATCATTTTCTTCGCTTCCTTGCACTCGACCGAGCAGATCCCAAAAAATTCCAGATTTTGCAGATCATTGCAGCGCTACTAGCTTGGTCAGACGGTATGATATACTTCAGACAGTTTTGTCAACGTCAATACTGATCATTGCCGCAGACCAACGAGAACAGGCAGGTCTTGCGCGACCAGGGGCTTCGAATCCTAACCTTCGGGTACCATTGTCCCCTTGGCATCGTACACCGAGTACACCTGCGTTATCGACCGACTTCTTCCCAGAGAGCACTAGCAGAAAGGAGTCACTGGCGGAGCTCTGGTCTGGCTTCCTCGAGCAGGAAGCGCAAGAAGGCGTCAAGTCACCGAAGACACCGCAGACTTCCAATGGTGTTCAGCCGTCTTGAACGTTACCATGAACCCTTTGCGTTAGACAGTGGAGTCAGTCGTTGCATAGGCCGCGTTGGAGCTGGAGCTGGAGCGTTGCTTTTGCAGCCCACATTATTGCATGATCTCAGGCGTTCCTCATGATAGCATTCAAGGTGGACTCATTTCAGTCATCCAAGCAAGTTTTTTCTCACTTCAAAACCTCGTCTCATCGGTACCTAGACGGACTCTTCTCATCAAATATACAGTGCTTCACTCTCCGGACCCTGAGGCCCACAGCCCCACTTTTCTGCCAGCTTCAGTGAATCACAATTCCCAGCCGTGGTCCGTGAATGTATGCGTTTGCTGCAAGTCACCCTGCACTGTCCCTGCCTCAAGGCTTCGCGCCCTCACTTGAAGTTCACCAGCGCCAAAACACTCGCTAATCGCATCGCAATGGCTTTTACAAGTACTTCCACCTCCCCCGCCATCCGCCCCACCTCTCTGAAAGATCCAGGCACTGACAGTCCGCACCCAGCAAGCCCAAAACATCGCCCCATCGTCATCTCCGGCCCCTCTGGCTCGGGCAAATCCACCATCCTCAAGCGCCTCTTCGCCGACCACCCGGACACCTTTGGCTTCTCCGTTTCCCGTCCGTCAGCTCCCCCCACTCTCCTCTCCTGCCCCTCCCCCCGCACTCACCACACATCACGCAGACACGACTCGCGCACCACGCGCTGGTGAGCAAGATGGCCGCGAGTACAGCTTCACGACGAAGGACAAGTTCCTGGAGCTCGTGGACCAGAAGGGGTTCATAGAACATGCGCAGTTTGGTGGGAATCATTATGGGACGAGCGTCAAGGCCGTGGAGGATGTGGCGGAGAAGGGGAGGATCTGTGTTTTGGATATTGAGATGGAGGTCTGTCACCTTTCGGTTTTGTTTGAGGCTCTCCGGTTGGAGCGTGGGCAATGGCTGATGCGAGGCATGGGCCACAGGGTGTCAAGCAAGTGAAGCGCACGCATCTGAACGCGCGATTCCTCTTCCTTTCTCCCCCGTCCGTTGAGGTGCTGGAGAAGAGGTTAAGAGGCAGAGGCACAGATAGTGAGGACGCGATACAAAAGCGTTTGAAGCAGGCAGATGCGGAAATGACGTTCGCGAAGGAGGATGGCGTGCATGACAAGGTTGTGGTGAACGATGAGTTGGATAAGGCGTACAAGGAGGTTGAAGAGTGGGTTGTGGACGGGGGACGGTATGGAAGCTGAGACGGGTTATAACGGAAGGGGCAGTGATCAGGTCACGAATTGGACCGGACTCCTCATGTATCGACACTGGATACGGAAGCATCGAGGCACCAAAAGTCATAGAAGGATACCTGAACAGAGGCATAACCGCTAGAAAAAAGCCGGTCGCGCTTGAAAAGACCAGCATGGCTGAAATGTCGTGCAAAACCCCGTCTTTCGGACATACAGCAGGTATCGCCCTCATTGAGACCACTCGCAGATTCGAATCTCGGAAAGTCTTCACCTGGCATCCCAAATCGCTAATAACCGTTCATCGTCATCCTCTGAGATTGCCGACTCAACTCTCTCTCTGCGGAAGGACTGATTGGCCTGCTCCCACTGGTAGCGTTGCTGTTCTCCTTCAGCGCCAACAACTGCTTAGCTCGGAATGTCTCGTAGTGGATCTGGCTTGTCGTCTCGATGAGATCCTGTAAATGTGTCCTCGTCAAGAAGTTCCGCAGCGACACGAACTCGCAATGGTTCTCATCCTCTACATTGATGACGCCCCATCGATTCTGTCTACCGCGCACAGAGCGACCATTGACGACAATCGAGTTCTCCGATCCGACGACCGCGAAGGGTATCAAATCATTGATATTAGAATTCATGGCGCGCTCCTCCTCGTCTTGCTCGTCGTTGTCGTAGGGGTACATACGCAGGTTGTGGAAGGCGAACTCTTCCTTGATGCGCTCTTTGAAAGCCTGGCGTTCCTCGAGGGTAAGGGAGTCGGATTTGGCGATCACGGGAACAACATTGACAACGTCCGAAAGCTTCTTGAGCACGACGATATCGATGGGCTTGAGACTGAGTGCCGTTAGCGTGGGCCGCAGTATCTGGCATTTGGCTTCTTACGCATGGCCAGACGGTTGAATGAAGAATAGACAGCAGTGTACGCGAGTATCCTGGATGTATCTTTCTCGCTGCGCCGTGAGCTCCTTTCTCAAGTATGCCGAATGCTGATCCTTGATGTATTTGACAATTGGGTCCCAGCTACAAATCATTAGCAAAGTCGAAGCCGAAGGCTCCAAGGTCATCTAATACCATCTGTCGTTATTGACCTGATCACCATAGCCTGGTGTATCCACAATGTTGAGCCGTAGACGAACGCCGTTCTCCTCAATGACTGCGGTACTTTCAGCTAGCAAATCCCAATCTGTGGCCTCTTTTGTATACCGTGCGATACTGCTTGGATCTCCGTCGTAGAGCGCACGGGGTCATCAGGTGTAAGTCGACCCTTGGAGTCTATCAGATGGGAAGCGAAGATGGTATTGATTAGGGTCGATTTCCCTAAGCCAGTCTGACCTGTTCACATGTTAGCGCTCAACATCGTTGAGGAAATTTCTCGCAGCGTTGCACTTACCGACACAGATGACATTGAACTGGAAGCCCCGTTTCAAAAGCTTGCGCTCGATTTGATTTGTGATGCTGTCAAAGCCGACGTGGCTCTTGGGCATGACAGGATTCTGCTGGTTGCTCATGACGTTAGCGGTGGCCATGGCGCAGGATCGATGAATTGAGTGCAATTTGCAATTGTCTCTCTCAATGACGGTGTACGCAAATGGTCAAGAATTGGACAGTAAAAGCACTTTAGTCCTAAGGGAAAGAGTTTCGGGAGCTTTGGTCGCGAACGCCAAAAGTTTGGGAAAAGGGGCTAGCGCGGCATGGGGAGAAGAGCCGCTTAGCGTGCTAATTCATTTACTTTCATCAGGGAGTCGAATGATAACGCATTGAATCTACTCAGGCAAACCCTCAGTGATGGCAGTAGCGTTTCCATCTTCCGCGGTTATCAAGATGTCGCTGCGTCAAGCGTTGATGCCCTCCATGTCCTCGAATGCTATCCTATTCTCCACGATGCCCTTTCGATCGCGAGCTGCAGTCCTCTGCCCATTGTTAAGCAGGTCTATCATCGGTCAATTATCATTCGCCATTCCTCTAGCTATACATTCTAGTCTTCCTTCCATTCTCTCCAAGCTCTGGGAATCGATTTTACGGGCCGTGCCCAAAAAGAAGACTTCGCATCGAAAGAAGCGTCAAAGATTCCTTGCTGGCAAAGCATTGAAGGATGTCACCAATCTAAACACATGCTCGGCCTGTGGGAACGTCAAAAGAGCGCATTTGCTATGTCCCTATTGCGTCGCTGGTAGGTCTTGCAGCTTCGGGGATCACGAATGGTGCACTCATGCAGTATAGAGATTCGAGGCATGTGGAAGACCACAGAGGGCATCAAGGAAGAATTAGGAAAGAATCAGGCGTGACGGAGAGGCCTGCTCAATCGGTATTGTGTTCGGCATAGCGTACGGTTCAGGGCATGAAAGGGCGCTTGGGGGAGGGTTGAGCATTCGATTGACTCACACAACGTATTGGCAGGGAGAGCGTTATCTACATCGGGCAGATTTGAAGGCTTGGTATTCGCAATAATCTGGCATGGAGAACTAATGCATGACTCGAAAGTGCTTGCGATCTCACTGTAAAGTCCGCATGATTTGCCAAGCTAATGTACACTTCATCATACTTTACACTCAAAAGTTTCCCCAACAACCGCGAGCTACGACTAAACCATTTCATCACCTACTATCGAGGGCCAAAGCCGAGTAGCAATTTCTATGTGCAATGGTACGTAACCTCACGCAGGCCCAATGTTGAAAACACTGTCTGAGCCTTTTTAGTCGAAGCAATATCTGACTACACACACCATCGACAATGGTTCGTCAAATTGGTAGAATGACCTATAATGCTTGTTTACTGAAACTCCTAAGCACACGTGACCGATATATTTTCTCTTGCATTTACGCCAAACCAAGTGTTCTCTGCCTCCGGATCCTCTGCTATCAAAGTCTACTCGACAAACAACCCTGAGTTCCCTCTTGCACAAACGCTTGAAAAAGCCCACAAACTCGGGTGTCATCATCTTGCAGTCAGCAAGGATGGTCGAGTAGCGGCGAGCGTAGGATTTGGTGGTGAGGTAAACGTATGGACTTTGCAGGATGGCCTGTGGGCTGAAGAGGGCAAGATTGTAGGTGCGATTTCCATGTCTTATCACTGTCAAAGGTTCCAGAAATTGCGTTGATGTAGCCAATCACATCTCAGATCACAACAAAGCTGGAGAGGTATGGGCAATAGCTCTATCGGAAAATGGACAGTATCTCGCTGGCACGTCGTTCGATGGACGTATCAACGTTTGGGATAACGTTGCTGGTCGAGTCAAGATTCGCGAATTCGAGACTAAGGGGAGTTTTGGTATGGCAATAGACTTGGTGAGTTATGCTACCAACAAAAGATCATCAACTGACTGCAGACCAAGTCAATCGATGGCAGATTCACGGCGTCCGGCCACGAGAATGGAAGCGTCTACATATTCAACAATGATACTGGACGCCTACTCCATTCACTACCAGGTCTGCGGCTCTACTTTTATACGACTAACTTTTGTTAAATCTATGTAGGCCTCATGAAGCCTGTGCGAGCTGTGGCCATCTCGCCTGCCGCAAAGCTTCTCGCTGCTGCTGGGGACTCCAAGGTGATCACGCTTTACGATGTCGCTTCCGGTGAGCAAGTAGCGAATCTGATGGGCCACGGATCGTGGATCATGTCCCTAGATTGGAGCGACAGTGGCGAATTCCTCCTGAGTGGGTAGGTGCTCCAGTATCTTAGTCATGTTTCAGTGGCATTTCTGACGCCGATTGCAAGAGCTTTTGATGGTAAGGCCAAGGTTTGGTCCATCGACCAGCGGACTTGCGTCGCAACGCACACAGAGACGGAAAAGACACTATGGAGTGTGAAATGGCTCCCAAAAGTAGGGAGAAACGAAGGCTTCGCTACTGCTGGAGCGAACCGAAGCATCTCGTTTTATCGAGAAGCAACGGGCGGTTAAAGCATCGCCTCGTGAAGTCGAGTTTCAGGCGAGCATACTTTAAGGAAAGCTATTCATGCCCCACGAGAGGCATACGCAGCGCATTCCATGGTAAATCTCAGCTGAGACTTCGAGTCCTAGATGAAATGACGATATGCAGTTGTGCTCTCACTGAATGCAATGGGTAAAGTAGGTAGGCAGACAGAGGAAATGCAGAGTAGAAGTTGAGTTCAGGATTGTACCTCCATGGCCTGGTGCCTTGCATAAACCGTGTGTTTATGCCAATGAGAATGAGGTAGGCTCTAAAGTAGATTACGGCTAGCGTAATAATTAGCTGTCTGCAATTTCCCTCTGCCCCTGATTCCTGTGCGGCGCGACTTCTCTTCTGTTTCTCCATCGCACGCCTCACACAACAGCAAACTCGCTCGTCGCTACTTCTCATTGACCACAGTCGCTCTTTAGCACCACACTCTTTACTTTGACGCGCTCTTTGTCTTTCAATACTTCTCTTCCTTCACTTTTCTATCTCGCAAAACCGTTAAACCGAACAAGATCAATCGTAAATCTTCCAACATGTTCGCTGTCAAGTCCACTCTCTTCCTCGCTCTCCTCGCAGTCTCTGCCCAGTTGGCCGCCGCTACCCCACCTGCATGCCTTCTCGCTGCCGTCAAGTAAGTATCTTGGATTCGGAACCATGGATGTTTTCACTGGTCTTGCTTCTAACAAGATCGCAGCACTGAGAGCGAACCCGCAAACCTCCCGGTCGTATGTGGCTCGGATGCTTCGAAGGTCGAGGCACAGATCAAGAAGCTATGTGGCAGTAATGTCGATGCCGCCATGACTGCCTTGAAGTCGGTCTGCAAAGGCATTAGCACTTCTTGTAAAGCCCTTGCCTACAGAATGGTTGCCGGCAGGTCACTTACAGAGTATTCTAGCATCATCATCCTCTACGGCAGCGTCGTCTACGGCAGCGTCGTCTACGGCAGGATCCTCTACGGCTGGATCCTCAACTGGCTCGGCCTCTGGTGTAGCGTTTGCCACAGGGTCCGGGTCCGCCGCCTCCACTGGTTCGTCCTACGCATATTCGACAGGCGCTCCGTTCCCCATTGTCTACACTTCTACCTACTACGACACTGTATGCTCTTGCACAAAGACTGCACATATCAGGTACGGATCTAGACCCCCTGCCCAGTCTAGATGATGACTGATGAATCTTCTAGCTCCACTGGCGTATCTGGCGGCTCCACCGGATTTGCGACTGGGACCGCTCCCGGAAGCACAGGAACAGGCATTGGTGGGTTCTCTGGGTCCAAATCTACCGGATCACCAATCGCGCCTACAGTCTCTCCGTCTGCTACATCTCCGAACGGGCCCAAGTTCACCGGCGCTGCTTCGAGGAATATCGGCTCCTTTGCGGCGGCAGCTGTGGCTGTAGCTGGTCTCGCAGTGGTTTTGTAAATGGCCAAATTGCATTGTCCTTTTTTGCCATGTCTTCAAGCTTGTACAAAGCCCCTCTGTGGGATCCAGAAGAGATATCCATGCATTCTCGGCGACGGTACACTGTCATGTGTCGATCCTACTGCTCCGGTGGCTATATTAGTTCGAATATTAGAAGTTGCATCACTCCATAGACAGATACTGGCGGTTTGACAGGGACGAACTTGGGACTTGCTGCTGGCTTATC
>JAABUJ010005439.1_pt1 | contig 12747 bp, 15 predicted proteins | sample 5559131 | NCBI WGS metagenome assembly JAABUJ01 (sample SAMN10711875, study PRJNA513366) | rock metagenome | isolation source: Antarctica rocks | place: Antarctica: Victoria Land, Mt New Zealand nord | collected 2016-01-07
AGTTTACAATTTGTCAAAAATCTCTATTTAGCAACGATTCTTCTAACTAATTGCTATATATGTCTACGAGACAATTAGATAGAATCTCGCTTTGCGATGCGACCTTCTAGTCTTTCGAAATATTTGCAAGTCGATAAGGTCTCTAGCGATCTCGAAAGCTCTACATTATAAGAATACTAAATTTTTCTCTTTATGTTTACATATATATTTAGCTTCGATCAAGTTTTTTGATGCTAATCTTTATTGCTTGTTGTCCTAAATCTCGTTGTCATTATTTAAATGTTAAAATAGAAAGAAGAATCTTTAACTAGGCTCCTAAAGACAATTTTCGTTCTTTCTTTTCTCTTTCGTCATTTCTTATTATTATCGCATCAAATCTTCGCGACTATATGTTTATATATGTATCTTTAACGATTAAAAAGTTCTTGTTAGTTCGACAAAGCGTTGTGATTGTGAATGATGTCATCGATGTAAACATTTTTCGATCTAAATTTTATGTGTTTGTCTTAAGAATTTTTTAGAGATATCACCAACGCAAATACGATTAAACGTTGATTTATTGTTTTGTTCATCTAAAGAACAAATTTCAAGACGTCGATAAAATAGATGCAATTCACATTCGTTTATATTGCAACTTACGCATCACATTCTTTTATTAGATATCTAAGACTCTTGAAAGAGACAATATTGTACACGAAAATCTAATGATCGAACATCTTGTCGTCGCTTTTTTTCTCGAATAAGATTTGCCAAGATTTGGAGAAGAAATTTCGATAATAGTGCTTCTCCCCCAAATATTTAGATATTTTTCGCAAAAACGCCTTCTTTTCGCATCTAATGCGCCTTCGCATTACTTGTTATCGTTCTCTCTCTACTACTTCTATTTGTCTCCTTTGGTCGTGCATGATACTCGCGTTCGTCGATCGAAAGATAGTTAGCTATCGTTCGTTGCACTTAGTAATTCAACTTGTCGCCTTAATTTGTTAGATGATCTACACCTTTCGCGTAGTGATGTAGATCTTCAAAGACGTACTTAAAGTAAAGGCGCATTTTGTTTTCGTAATACTCTTGAAAGAAGATTTGAAAATAAGTCTTTAGTTTTAGCTTTTTTGCCTAATATAACTTCTTCATTTTGACAAGATTCTTTTGAAGCATATTGTTTATCTTCTTTAGCAAAGATTGTTGTCTCGACATGTTTTTTGTCGATTGCGTTTGCCCTTTAAAGTACTCGCTCAATGTTTGTTGTAGAATGTCTAAATCGAAGTTGTCTATTACGTTTACGCGTGTTTGTTTAGATTTCTTCGAGATCTTTTTATCTCTTGCGAACTTTGCAAAAGCAATAGATTTTCGAAATTGCTTTGCGATCTTGCTTTTTTCGAGTTCAATAAACTCTAACGATGTAAATCTATTTAAAGACGATCTAGAAGATAGAATAGACCAAAAATTGTCGTCGTCTTCTAAAGCAAAGATCCTTATCGCATAATATTGATCGTTATCATTTAAATCTTCTATCATTATCGCATCGTTATTAGGAGAAGAACTTGCTTCTATTACAATATTTGTAGTAGTTTCTAGTTTCTTTTCATTGTTATTTGCATTCTTCTCTACATTAGAGAATATACTATTCAAACTACTATCTTTAGAATTGCTTTAATTCTCGAAGTTATCATTGTTATTAATAGAGAAGGCGACGAAGAAGAAGAAGAAAAAGAGTTCGTAGTTCAATTTATTCTTTAATCGTTAACTAAGACGATTTTTTCTCTTTTCGTGCTTTGCATTTGCCTCTAGCTTCTTCTTTCGTAAAGAGCTCTTCTTATTTTGCTTTTTTGATATGTTTGAACAATTAATATTCATTTATTAATAATTTAAGTATAATTGTCGTCTCGAGTCGCATGTTCTAATTTATGTGAAGCTTTAATGTCGACTTTTCTCTTAATTATCAAGTCATTTATGTGTCGATTGATCTCGACGTATTTGCGATCTATTGTTGCCTCGAATTTGTCTCTAATTTTGCTTCAAAATCGTCGCATAAACTCGATGTCGTACTTCGAGAATTTAACTATGTAAACATTGACTAATATAATGTCTTTCTTCTTCGTCAATCGTCTATCATAAATCATCTTTTGATCTAATTGACAATCTTTCGTTCGATTGATCTTCTAAGAAGCAAAGGATGTTGTCGAAGAACCTTCTTTAGGAGTTGCAAGAATAGTTAAGGCAAAAGCAAATACTTGTCGTCTACTAATCGATAATATATCGAAATCGAGGTCGATGTTGCTCTCTACATTTGTCTTCTCCTTTTTCAAATCATGTGTACTATTGGTTTGTCGCGCATTATCGTTTCGTCTCCTTCTCTTCGCAAGTGATCGCTAGAAAGGTTGCGAATTAAACATCGAGACCTTCTTTCGTTTACGAGGTAATCGTCGTATATCCTTTGATTGCTGCGAGGACTGCGAAGATGAATGTAATTATTGCAATGTTTGTCGCTACGAACGAGTTCGAGGGTTTAAATCGAAAATGTGCAATTGACTGCTAGGCACATCGCGAGACATTAGAAGGACGACGACGAGAAGATGCAATTAAGCTATAAGATCTAAGCCTAGACGAGCAATTGATGCAATTGAATCAAGAGGCGATACAATTGTATCATCGTTACAAAATTGAATCAATGATTCAATTGCATCGCCAAGCCGCCAAATCTGCTTACCCCTTTAGGACGACGCTAACCCGATCGAGCAATGTTCAATTGAATCAACTGATTCAATTGAGACTGCGCAACCTCCCTACTACTGCTAAAGTTCAACCTACGAATTCTGGTCATGATTGCATGATACTTTGATCGGGACGGCACTCGAAAAACACAACATGAGCTATTAGTGCCAATATCAGATCCACATGGAATTTCCAGTCGTTGCCAATTGGGAGCTTCTGCTACTATCGCTACAATACACGGCTTCGCGACTACTATACATTCGCAAACGCATGCTTCTTCCTTTAGAGGGGGCGGTGGGCCCGGTCTTCTTTGTCATTGTAAGCTGGGTTTCTACTAGTTGAGCTCTCGCAGCAGCATGCTGGTAAGGGCCAACTTCTTTGTCTATTCCTAAGACTACTCCCTTCATTCGCCGATACCCACGTTTAACTTCCTTTTGCACGTCTTTCCGCATATAGCAGGCCATTCTGTTGAAGCGTTACATCGTATTGTACCGATTCCGTTTCTGGCGAGACGATGGGTTCTGAGACCATTTCTTTGTTGGGCAGGACAATTCCTACTGCCCGCAGCCACAATGTGAGTCTGGGATTCATATTTACACTTTGACTCTTCTTGCATTCACACCCCGTTCCTGCCAAAAACAACGATGGCATCTCAACCAGCAGCCCCTGCGGGCGGCATCCTTCGATATCAACATATGACACCAGGTGGAGCTCAATGCCTGAATACCAACACTAATCAGAACCTTCCACCACCGGCCAACTTCGTCCGTGCCAGGTTCATGAGACCTTGCGAAACTGGGCATAGTAGGGTTCATCCGGCCGGTCTCATGATCTGTGACGCTCATAGAACAGTTTTGGTATGTGGAAGTGTCCCAAAGACCCCAGAATTGGAAACAGCACTTCTCGTTCTCCTTGACCAAACTCAGAGCTGACATTGACATCAGGGTGCTGGGGCAGGGGCAATGGTTAGGCAAAATCTAGCAATACTCTGCAAAGCTTGCAGCCGGCGACAAGCGAAACTACATCCCAACGGCTACTTCAACGGCTGCACCTGCGAACAAACTATAGCCGGCCATTGGAAATGCCACGACTGCAGTGATGACCAAGCCGGGCGCCTGAATATAATACATGTACGGAGCTTGTTGCGTCTGTCGCATATCCATCGACGCAAAAAGCCAAAAGGCCCTGGTGTCATATTCATACAAGGCGCAAGGCGAGCCCGTCCAGCGTGCCCCACACCAGGCTGTCACAAGCGGCCATGGTTGAGGCACTGGTCTATGTGGCTCGAGATCCCTTTGCCTACACATAAGGTCGACCAATGGAGCCATTTCGATGCGTGGTATCAATGCCTATCGTGTCAGCAGTTCAGATACGATTAGTCTCAACCAACATGAGGTTTGCAAAAAGATTACGGTCATGGGCCAGCGTGACAACATGGACCGTTTCGTTGTTCTCGATGTTTGGGCAGCAGGCTATTTTTCTAGGTTGTCGGATTGGTGAGAAGCAGATGGCCTTGACGTAACGCTTGGGCTGTCTTCGGGATTTGATAATGCAGACATCCCAGCGCCTCCCATCAGCCGGCATCAGTGGGTCCCACTATAGTCGACAATCTTTGCGGAATCGTCATGTTTTGCTCCATTGATTATCCAAAATGTGACTAATATTCTTAAACGTTTCTCCGCTTTAGCTAAGTAGTTTCATTGGTGACTCAGTCCATCGTCAATCCGTGATTACGTTTTTTAACCCTGAACAGCAGGCAGTTGCTTGTCTAATCAAAGTCTGTATTCAACGCGCAGCCGACGCATGGTATCTTTCAATTCGCTTATGATCCCTAATAAGGTGCACTAAGTCTGATGACACACAGTCGATCGCGATGACATCAACCTTTCGATATTGGTGGTGCAAGACTCGTGATGCTGATACTCGCTGCAGGGCAGGACGATGCACGAGCAAGCTTATGTTTCGCTTGACATAGAGACTCGCTCTGACACCATCCACATTCTGTTTGGCCGATTACAAGGCCTGCCTTCGGATCCATGGAGCGACATAGCCTGAACGTCCGAGGGCTCTTCCCCATACCTACTGTGGTAGAATTGGGCCAACATCGGAACGTGCAGTAGTCGGAGGATATGCAGGGACTCTCCGATCTTCTATTGAATCAGTGGCCCAGAGGATAACCCCAATACTCTGTGCGAAGCCTACAACTCGCTCATTAGCCATCAAAGCTCAAGGGCGCCAGGACACGAGTCGCAACATACCAACATTCTTCCACCCAGTTTTCTTCGTCAAGCTGGTCGACCATTGAACGCACCGCCCCAGGATCTCAAAAGCAGCAGTCGCCAGGTCTCCCAGCTTTCCAGTGTCGCGAGCATACCAGCGCTGTATCGGTCTTCCAGGCATGTCGATATCGGCAGTCATCATAACGATCGCTAAGGTGCAAGAGCCTACAGAACAGAAAAGCTGTCAGGAATATTCGCAGCAGCGTGGGAAAACCAGCCACTCACCGTAAACATATTTTCGCGGGAGTCTCAGAGCATTAGGTGGAGCAATGGAATGCGATTCAGCCGCAACGAAGTTGTACATGCGCTCGAATTGCGGGAGGATAGCGGAGTAAACCCGGTTGACCAGAATCCAACAGTCAGACTCGACGATACCTCCGCCCATCCAATCCTGGTTCCCAACGCACTTTGGTGAATTCCATGTCACCGTATCGTTGGTGGACAGACCTGTCGGACTCGGAATCGAAGAGTTCACGGACACACTAGTAAGGCTTGATGATTCTCCCGGTAGCATGAGCGACGTACAAGGTTGAAAGTTGATTGCAAAAATGCTAAGCAGAACGACACACTTTGTAAAGAAAGTCAGCATCGAGTATCGAATTGCGAGGTTGCAGCAAACAGCAAACAGAGAATTCGAGAGGTGCGGGCCACATATTGTATGTTGTCGCATGTCGATGATGGCGCACACAGGGCGGCTATGATAAACGCGCCCTATGCGTGGAGATCGCAAATCAATCCTTATCCTCGTTTCCTTGTACGCGCCTCGAAGCATGATACAAGACGTGGCTTGGCGTTAGACAGAAAGGTATTCTGGTCAGCAGACGATCACTGGAAGCTGAGGTAGGCTATGCGCGTATCTTGAAAGCCGCGAATACTCACAAAAATCGTTGATAGACCGGCTTTAATTCCAAGCTTCGAGCATCTGGAGAACCAGAAAGTAGAGCTTCTGCATTGTCCGCATGTTTTAGACTAGAGGTTGTGATATTGACCTATAGTACGCTTGGCTGCCACTGCTGATCGCAATGAGGCTAGGATATTATCCGTCACCTCCCGCAAACTTAGAAAACCTGAGTTACGGAGATATTCACAGGTGATGCTGTGGTATTCATTTGATCATCTCTGCAAGTAGGAAAGTAGAGAGAAGGAGGGCGGAAATATACCGGGCATGTTTACTCCAATTTATAATATCAATCAGCTTTTCCGCTCCTTGAGAATGCAACATACACGGCAGGGTACAACAGAGCTGCCAGGATGGTACATAAGCTCTCTTACATTCTGTCTGGAGGCCGTGAAAGGAGGAAAGCTGAGATAATTCTTGCCATCAAAGGTTACTTTATGTGCAAGCGGGCTTCTTATCTTGATATCTCTGTTCTTTCCTTTCAAGTATACCGACTTCGCTAATGGTGGAAGTTGTTTTGTTACTCATATCTCAGCACAATTCTCGCCTCCATTGGCAAAGCCGTCGTCGGTGTGTTACAGCACCCAGAGGTAACCAAGAATAGGGCCGTCTATGTACGGGACACGGCGACAACACTCGAGAAGTTTTCGACCACAAACAAAAAAGCTCTTGGGGGAGAGTCAGGCGATCGAAAGGAGGATTTCGTGGCGATCAATGAGCTGTATCGGCCAGCTATGGTTGAATCGAAGAAATACCAGCTGAACGCGGACATCTATATCATGGATTTCATAGAAACCTCGGTCTTAGGCGATGGGTATGGGTATCGACAGATGAAAATTGGCTAGATATCAAGGAAATGGGTGGTTCCGAGGTGCAGAAGCTTGTCTGAGGTGTAGCCTAGTGGAGTAGGCAAACGCAAGCTAGAAGCGTTTTCCTCACATGTCACTACAAATCTTTTTCGCATTGAGACTTACCAGTGTTCAGAGGTAAATCAGCTCAAGTCAGATCTTGTCCTCAGGCCGCAAACAATCGGAGGAATATGATTGGTCGCGGCTAGCGCTTAAGCCTATTTCCAGCCTTCTCTTGGCTGAGCCAAAACTTCCTTATCTGGACGAGAAGCCTCCACAAGAAGGCAAATTATCGGCCATTAACAGTCCCTCACCAATCCACAGGTCAGCGATGTGCTTTCTGATCATGTACACCTTATGATGATGCCGCTAACATACCATCCGTTCTGGCAGATATGCAGAGGCTTGAAGCTTCTGCCGCCGAATCTCGATGCGGTGTCTGAGCATAGCCCTCACGTCCAGCCCGTGAAACCGCGTCCAAACCCGCTGTCTGCCTGGCCGTATCTGTATGTAAGGCTGCCAGCATGCAAAATGCATTTCAACTGCAGAGTCCCGTTGCCCAGCGCGGAATTCAATCCTTCGGAATGGCGCCTACGGCCTCCATGATCAATGCCAGCTTGACGCAGCACAACCTGACTTTTCCCCGGGCATCTCAAGGCTTTGAAGCTAACACGATGTCACTGGAACATGCTCTACCTACTCAAGAACAACAGTCTTTGCAAGATGCGTCACCAGGCAGGAGCCTGCCCACGAGGAATGTCACCGATGAGACTCTGGATCATGCATACATCCAGTTCGCCTTCTACTGTAACCCTGCAATATCCTCCAATGCGGACACCTCTGAATTGAATAGAGGCTTTCGCTCTCCTCCAAGGAGTGATGGCAAATCCTTCGATACCTTTGTCTTGTACAACCTAATCTCGAGACTCGAGCACAAGGATATCAAGACCTGGTCGCAGCTCGTTATAGAGCTTGGCGTTGAGATACCCGATCCATCTAAAAATCAAAGCACGCAGAAATTGCAGCAGTACGCTGTCCGATTAAAGGTATGACACCGCTTTTATTGCTGCACTCGGGTCATATCACCAGCAAGGCTGACCGGCCTACAGCGCTGGCTGCACGCCTACCACATAGATGCTTTCTTCAAGTACCTACTCGGAGTATCCAACTCCTACTACACCGAGATCCCTAGCGGCGATAAAATGCCGACTGACGTTCAAAACCTGCGCGATGGCGTACCCCCAGAAGAAGACCTTGTAGTTCGCGCTCTCCTACCGGAGTGGCGCCCCAAGCGTGGCCGTCGTAAAGCCGATGAATTTGAAACGGAATCCGATATTTCGAACAAAAGGCCACTGCATCAACGGTCAAGCAGCGCCGAGTTCATTCGCGCTTTCGACGAACAATTTCCGGCTTCTCAAAGCACAGCACCTTGGAGCGCGCAGCCGCAAGAGCATGATCCCTGGGCTGCGGCTCAGGTAGCCATCGCGCCAAAAACGCCCAGCACAGGAATAACGCCGTCATCGGGCCAGCTAAGCGCTGATATAGGGGGCCAGCAATTCAAGTTCCGGGTGAACTTGGTTGACCGGCCGACAGCAACCCCAACGTCGCCATATCCGCTATCAGCCTTGCAACGCCAGCAAAGCTTTCCGATGACTCCTTCAATTGAGGATCCAAAATCCGCGGGGCCTTTGAGTATTAGTAAATCGCCCTCGCGTTCCAGGAAGAGGCATGGACCTGCCGTGTCGAGTGCATGGCAGGGCAGCAATAGCGGCCCAAATAGTAAACTTCGAGGAAGACCACCAAGTAATCGCTCAGTGCAAGAAGGACCTTATTCGACTTTCCCCGCAAATCCGAGCAATATGGAAGCACCAACCATCAGCGTCGGAACCCCGACAGCTGCAATGAGTCCAAGCCTTGGCAGAAACGAGAATGAATCAATGACTGGCTCTGCTTCCGCATTCCGGCAGTTGAGTCATGCGGCTAATGGACAAGTAGCTGCACCGGACCAGGCAACAGTACGAAAACCAAGCAAATTACAGCTCCAAGTGCCCGAACACGCAGGAGGACCTGTACGGCTCGCTACCCCACCCACGGTGCTCATCAATGGCGAAGGTCGCCAAGCGCATGAGCGGCGATCATCAGCCGATTTCTTTGGCTCCCTTGACGATGGTTCTGATGATGGGCCGGACGAAGAACCGGAAGATGCTGGTAGCGTCGACTGGAAACGAAGGGCGCTGCTGCTGAAGCGCAAACTACAAGAAAAGGAGGACGAGCTGAAGACGCTGAAACGGAGAGTGCTGGACGCTGTGATGTAACATTGCCAATCCATGTCCTCGGATGGTTCCATTCTCGGGTATGGTGACGAAAAGTCACTACACTGGCCCTGAATTTGCGACTAGCTTTTGAGGATGCTTGGTCATTTAGTCCTCGAAATGTTCGCCAATGCTACAGCACCAATTCGTCAACGGATGGTCTGGATTTTCGAGAAGACGCTAAAACGTCGAAGGCTGCGAGCAAAAGGTTCTTGCCATGACCGTCACCACTCGCGGAAGCCGTTACGAAGAACGGTTCCTGGCATGTCAGGATCTTGGGCTAGGCTTAGACCAGAAGCCAGAGCTCCATGCTTCCAAGCCGTACATGGTAACACTTGACGCCTGCCTACTGTCTATCTATAAGGTTTACATCTGGGAATTCCCTCCATCAGGTCTATGAAAACCTGCCGAGAAAATTACGCCACGAACGTTGTCCTCTATGCCACACTTGAGGGGATCACGATGCCAATTTTCAGCGAAGCAGCCACTTTTGAACGCCAAGATCATAATCCTTTTTGCATATGCGACACAATCCTTCGAGCGAGGCGCAGCAACCAACACCGATTGATGCAGCCAGGCCTTCTGTGGATATATGCTCGGAGCTCCCCCGCTGTCCATCAAGAATATACTCCCCGTCCTTGAATATCTGAAACTTATTAGGGTCAATTCACATTAGACTTTTTGCCGCAAGCTGTCCCGCTCTTTATCTGTATCTAGGCCTTGTACCATGCAAAACTGCTCACGTTGACATATATTTTCTACAGTCTCCGTCCTGCTATATTTCTACAATCTGCTTCCTGCAATTTCATGAGCTTCTTACTTGGTCTTCGTTCTTGCTTCATCATGGACTCTACATTGACGAAAAATAAGCCAAGCCTGGATAACGTACCGGTAGAGCTTGTGGAGCGTATTGCCAAGGATCTCGATCTAGCATCTATCCGCAGTTTACGCCTCACTACTAAATCACTCGGTGATCTTTGCTGCGGTCCTTGCTTCAAGCGTTACCTTTCACATCAGAGGATCGATTTGACACCGGACAGCATTCAAACGCTATGCCAGATTGCAACACATCCAATGCTAGGGTCAGCAGTACAACACCTGACTATTTTAGCCGTAATTTACGACAAGTCCGAGCTTGATAGCATGCTCTCAACGAAACGAGGACGCTTTATCTCAAGAAACCCTATGGGCGGGTCCGCATACGAACCCTGCCCAACGGATGAGCAACTAAATGAATTCCAACATAGCCGCGAGAAGCTTGTCGAGCGAATGCGTGGGCAACAGCAGCTAAAGAGCGATGAGTCAGAAGTACAATTGCTGACTGATGCCTTGCGCAAGTTTGGCACGCTAGCTGTTCTCGCGGTGGAAGCTGCAGTCGATCAAGGATTTGACGAATACGTTTCAACGTCGTTAGTCCGTGAGTGGCAGCCTGTATGGGTCCGCGCAGCAAAAGTATATCAAACCACAATGCTGGCCATCGCACGCAGCAACGTCGCTGTCGACTCTCTTCAGGTTTTCAAGGTCACCCAACGTTGCAGCATACCCACATGGGACGTCAACGCGCCCCTGCCAGCGTTTGAGGCGGCGAATTTCGCTCGAGCAGCTAAGTACATCAAAGCCTTCTCTATTAGCATCTCTACCAAAGTCAAGAATGACGCCCATGAGATCGACAATCCCGATGCTTGCTTCTCTGAGGACGACCGCGAAACTGTGGCGGACGGCAATTATCCCGGTGTTGCACGCCTGCTCGCGCAAATGCCGAATCTTAAGTCGCTAGATCTGCACCAATACGTCACGCTCAGAGACCGACCAAACAGCCATGTCAAAGTATTCACTCCGATCGCGGACGACGTCAAGTTCCCATCCCTGCGCCACTGCGCGTTGCGCGGTATTCGTTGCAATGAGTCATCACTTCTTACATTCCTTCGCAGGCACAACGACCTCTTGACCCTCGAGCTGCACGAGATCCATCTCCATTCCGGCTCCTGGGCGGCCGTATTTGCACACATGGCCGGGATGCCCCAGCTTCAGCGAGTCGAGCTCTCCAATCTCTGGAAACCAGGGGATGGTACGGTCCACCTAGCGCCGCTCAGCCGCAAATGGAAAAGTGAATGGGGTCCCTCCGGCAATGAGACCGACCAGCGGGATTGCTCGTTCCCTCGCGCGGGCGCCAACGGCGGATTGCATGTGTATGCGCGTAATTTCACAGCGGAAGAGATACGCAATGAAAGGTTCGAATTTGCGGAAGGGCCGAGAGGGCGAGCCATGGGCTCACCGCGGATTATGTGGTGGAGCGAAACAAGGAGGGCGGAGTATGGGCCCCCGTAACGAAATTGGAACGCGGGGTTCTGTGAAATTGTGAGATGACAGTTGGTGCGAATCATTTTCAAGGTCGGCAGTGTTTGTGCAGCTTTCGATGGCGCAGCCGATGCTTACAACACCACATGGATATAAGCAAGCCAAGAATCAACTAGGTATATTATGGATGATGTTGAGTAGGAGATCTGACAATATACTGCTCTAATTTCAAGCTGAGCACCATGACAAGGCTACGGGACGGGCAGATCGTCACTGCTGACAATTCGAGCTTCCCGTAAGGCTTGCGGATCGCATTTTGTGTCCCTTCCGAAGATTGTTTTGCTGATACTAGGACGAGAGCATGTGAAACCAGTAAATGGAGCTGTGAACGCAACAGCTCTTATTTGACAACGAGGCTAAGATGCGCAATGTCGACTGAGTAGGAGATTTACTCTAAAATGAATATTACGGCCAGCGTAGGCTTATTGGAAGTTCATAGACAAGCCGTTGTCCGACCTTTTTGACTTTACGACAAAAGACTTCTATAACCAATCCGCCGTTACAATGGACCACAATAACCAACGAGTCGACGAAATCACGTATTGCTCTTGGTCGCGCAACTATGCGATGTAACTCGTACATCAATTGCGCTACCAAGTTTACTGTATTTCCCACAACTTGTCGCTCTTTCAAAGATAAAATGTTCCGTACTCTGGGCGATAACAAAGTCTCCATAACGTTGATCACGTATATCTCTTATTAGAATTATTTGGTAATGTAGTGCTTGCTTGCATAGCTCTTTCCATCTCTTGATCGACAACAGATAAAAAACGTCGTTTGCACGATTGATTTCGAGCTCGAGTTGAAGTTTTGAAAGATACGTTCAAGTTTACCAACGTTGTAGAGATGCGAAAAAGATAGTACATTAGATTTGGTGGTATACTGGTAATGCTGTGTGTACCTCTTCTCGTTCTAATCTCGTCCTAAACACAAAGTCGCCCTAGCGATGCAGCAGGCTGCGAGATAGTACCTCAAGTTTGGTGGCGCTCACGTTTTTAAAGCCATGCGTCTCTGTTAGAATTGGTAAGAATGGAAGGGCGATACGTGATTCCGTCGACTCGTTGATTATTGCGGTCCATTCTAGCGACGGGTTGGTTATGGAAGTCTTTTATCGTAGACTTTATCCAAGCCACAAAGTCCAGGAGCTGGAACTGCTCAACTGTGCGTTCAAGCAGGAAAGGGATTGATCGTCCATAACGTATATACTATCTTCTATCTCCGGGCGAACACAATGACTACACGACGCCAGCAATGCGTCCCGCTCCAAACGCCCCGTTGATGCGCTTCTCCTCAACCCCCAACCATGAAGCCTCAGCAACACCCCCCGCCAACCGCCTTCG